>Ga0316217_10004060_pt1 | contig 16118 bp, 14 predicted proteins | sample 1anoAmetaG_FD_203633 | JGI IMG/M metagenome (GOLD analysis project Ga0316217, IMG submission 203633) | Freshwater microbial communities from Trout Bog Lake, Wisconsin, USA - 1anoA | ecosystem: Environmental > Aquatic > Freshwater > Lake > Hypolimnion/Profundal zone | place: USA: Wisconsin...
CTATCACCCTTATCCAGCGGAGCGACTATGCGTTAATATCCAAGGCAAGAGCCCGGTGCGGTAATTCCGCTCGCCGGGATCCGTGCGGGGGGCGTCGGGTAACCGACGTCCCTACCGCGACCCAATAACGGTGTGGTAAACCGGACTCGGATACCGAGCCAGGAAAAAGCGACAATCGAAAATCGGCAATGCACTAGCCCCGGCAGGACTCGAACCTGCGGTATCCTCTTTGTAGGAGAGGCGTCTTAGCCGCTAGACGACGGGACCCCGGGATAGAAGCCGGAAGTTAGAAGGTAGAATTTGGAAGAATAGCGTGGTTGCTGCCTTTTACTAACTTCCAGCTTCCAACTTCTAACTTCCCAAACTGGAGTGGATGGGATTTGAACCCATAACCTCCTGCGTGCAAGGCAGGCGCTCTCCGTTGGAGCTACCACCCCATGGAAGAAGGGGTCAAGGGGTCCAAGGGCCGAGGGGTCAAGATGAAAGCGGGACGTACGGGAGTTGAACCCGTGATCTCCTGCTCGACAGGCAGGCGCGATACCGCTTCGCTAACGTCCCGGGGAAAGGGGTCGAGGGGGTGAGGGGCCAAGGGGTCGAGTAACTTGACCCCTTGACCCCTGGGCCCCTCGACCCCTCCACATTGGGTCGGCAGGATTCGAACCTGCAATGGCCGGATCCAAAGTCCGGTGTGCTACCAGTTGCACCACGACCCAGTAGATATTGCCGATTGGCGATTGCCGATTTGCGATTGCAGGCAGGTCGCGGTCGCTTGACCCCTTGGCCCCTCGGCCCTTGCCCCCTCGGTACTGACCATGGAAGGATTTGAACCTTCAACCTCCGGATCCGTAGTCCGGCGCTCTGATCCAATTGAGCTACACGGTCGTAACGCGGCCATCTTGGCCGCCCGTGCGGGCAGAATGCCCGCGTTACAATGCTCCAGGGGTGGGAGTTGAACCCACAACCCTCTCGTTAACAGCGAGGCGCACTGCCGTTGTGCTACCCTGGAATGATGGCGTTGAACGTTGGACGTTGGACGTTTAACGTTGAACGTTCAACGTCCAACGTTCAATGATCTCGACCCCTTGTCCCCTCGACCCCTCGACCCCTTTTCAAAAGCGGAGGGTGACGGAATCGAACCCCCAAGGCTGTGCGCTCGGCGGTTTTCGGGACCGCTGCCGTCGCCGGTCGGCTTGACCCTCCGTTTGGTCCGTGGTGCCGGGTATCGCCACTGACAAATGGACCACGGACCCAGCAACTGACTACGGACGACTGACAACGGACCAATCTCACTGTGGCCGGAAGGAATTGAACCTTCACCTCCGGGTTTTCAGCCCGGCGCTCGACCATCGAGCTGCAACCACGAAAGTTGGCAAGTGCCGCGTTGGGAAGTTAATCCTCTGCCCGGAGGCCCGGGCACTTGCAATAATAGTTTGTAGCGTCCAACTTCGATCCCCTTGACCCCTCGACCCCTGGGCCCCTTGACCCCTTTCTTTTGAATGCGGAGAGGGAGGGATTTTTGCAAAAACCCTCGTGGCCCTCATCGGGCCTTCCACGTTAGCACCGTGGCGCGATAAGCCGGGCTCTGCCACCTCTCCGAGTAACCGTCCGTGGTCAGTGGCCCTTGGTCCGTGGTTGGGTCCTTGGTCATGGGTCAGTTGTGACATTCTTGCCACGGACCACCGGACCAATGACCCGGCAACGGACAACGGACTACGGACCATTGACCAAAAAGCAGCCCCGGCGGGATTCGAACCCGCGTCGCCGGCTTGAAGGGCCAGCATCCTTAAACCGCTGGAAGACGGGGCCGTGGCCCGCGCCGCGCAATGGGCGCGCGGCGCAGGTAATACGTTTGTGGTTATGCGATTGTCAAAGAGCCGGTGGCCGCGCCGACCTGTCTTGGGGGTTGGCGGGGCGGAAACATTTACGTGGCCCGGGCAGGGTTCGAACCTGCAAGCCCGCAGGCGCCAGGTTTTGAACCTGGGGTGGTTACCAATTTCACCACCGGGCCGGATCACCCCCGATGGCCGGGGAAAACCAAACGAACATGGGGCGCCGCATTGGGGGCGGTGGTCCGCAGGGAAACAAAAGGCATTTGATTTTTGGGTTACGAAGAGGGCCGTGCGGACCAGGGGCTTTAGATTGATTTACCGCTATCAAGTAATTGATAGCGATTCTCAAACTGCCGGGTCGACGGTATGGCCATGACGACTGGTCTTGCCGCCGCAGCCAACACGCACCCCGCGGGCCACTGTTCTGTGGTCCGTAGATGGGTGAAGTTGTTGCGACGAATAACCATGGCCAACGTCCCGATGGATCGGGACAATCCTCTTAAAGGGTCTTAAACGCCGGCAGCACACGATGCCGGCCCATGAGCATAGACGCAGAATCCGTGCCAAGGTTCGTAAGAAAATGTCGGAAATGCTGTAAGTTGTTTATGGGTAATGTGTTGCCGCTAACTACGGCAGTTTTAACGGGCCTGCACCATAGCCGTGAAATGTCATTATTCGTATCCCATGAGATAATGAAATAGACAATAAGATAGTGGCGTGCTGTCAATGGCTAGTTTCTCATGTCGTGAAACGAGGCACGAACGTCAGGCCTGCTCAGCAGAACTAAGGCCCAGATTCCAAACGGCGGAGACGCCAGCGTGCTTAGAATCGCGCCGAAGAACGTGAAGCGGTAGTAACGTCGGTTCAGCATGGTGATACCGCTGATGAACGCCAAAACAAACACCCCTTCGATTCCCAGGCACACAACACCAAAGATTAGGAGTGCCGCGATCAACTGAGACCCAGACCATGGCGTTCCGTCGCTGGCGACCATAAGCAGGCCCATCAGCGCCATGAGCAGCAACCAGTTAACGAACAATCCAATGAAGACCGTGCCGACCATGATTCCGATAGCCGGCAAGGTCAGCGTATTGCCGCCGCGTGGTGGCGCATAATTGAGCGGCGTCGGCGCGTTAGGGTCGCGGTAAGTCATCGATTTTCCTTCTTCCAACCAATCGCTGTGGCCGTCATCGTAACCTGTTAAGTATCCGCACGCCCTAAATTAAAGGCTCTAAAATAACCGGGCCAACCGCTGCAACGCCGCCCGTTGCCCTGCGGCATTCAGAATTCTTAATTTCGATCCGCCCCTCAATCACGCGCTGGCCCGAGCAATCGTTTCGTCATTGCCTCATTGTTTATTGGGTTTTGATTCGTCATTAGTCATTCGTCATTCGTCATTGCCGCGCCAGGTCCCCCCATTGAATCCCAAACCGCGCCAAATACTTCCGCAACCGGTCCGCATCGTTCGTGAGCTTCTTTTTCTGGCGCGAGGCGGCAAACAGCGTCCGCCCGGCTTCCGATAGCGTTGTCGATTCCCGGCACACGCGCAGCACATCGGCCAACTGCACGCGGTCAAAGCGGTCCAACTCGGCCACAGCGCTGGCCGGCAGAATCTCTTCCAGCACGGTATCGGGCATCTCCCCGCCGGCCGCGGCATCGCGCCACAGGCGCTCGAGGTTGCGGATCTCGCGTTCCACCAGGTCCAGCGTAATGCGGGCTCCGGTACCGCCGGCCAGGGTGGCCATGCGGTAAATCGAGCCGTTGAGGTCGCGGAAATTGCCCGTCCACACGGCCGCCGCAGATTTGGCAAAGGCCAGGAACCGCTCCCGCGCCTCACGGTTGAACGTCACATTTCGGCCTTCCCGGTGGGCAAACTGTTCGAGCTCGTAAAGCACGTTGGGTTCAATATCCTCCGGTCGCTGGCGCAGGGCCGGCAGGCGGAACGTCCACAGGTTGATGCGGGCAAACAGGTCGTCCCGGAATTCGCCGCTGCCCACCGCCTTGCCCAGGTCGCGGTTGGTGCCGGCGATCAGTTGAAAGTTGGATGCCACTTCCCGGTCCGACCCGACCGGCAGAAACGTCTTTTCCTCCAGGGCCCGCAGCAGCATGGCCTGTTCATCCGCCCCCAGCTCGCCAATTTCATCCAGGAACAGGATGCCGCCATCGGCGGCGCGCAGCAGCCCGGCCCGGGCCTGCACCGCCCCGGTAAAGGCGCCTTTAACATGGCCAAACAGGGCCGAGTTGGCCGCATCCCCGCGGATGGTGGCGCAGTTGACCTCGACAAACGCTCCGCCCACCTGGCGGCGGCCTTTCTTAAGCTCGTAGATGCGCCGCGCCAGCAGCGACTTGCCCGAGCCCGTCGGCCCCATCAGCAGCAGCGGCGCCTTGGACGCCACCGCCACGCGCTCGATTTCCTCGATCAGGCGGTTGAAATCAGCATTGCGCGTGTCGATGCCGGATTTAAGAAACGAGAGCGATTCGACCTTCTCCTGATGGAAACGCGACGCGATCGCATCGTAGCAGGACAGGTCCAGGTCGATGATCGAATAGGAACCCAGTTCCCCTTTCTGCCGGCCGCGGGGCGGGGCGGTCTGGAGCAGCCGGGCGGGGAAGTAGTGGGCCTCGGTTAGCAGGAACAGGCAGATCTGGGCCACGTGCGTGCCGGTGGTGATGTGGATGAGGTAATCTTCCTGGTCGGTATTGAACGGGTAGGTGCGGGCAAAATCGTGCAGGGCCGAATAGACCTCCTGGAAATCCCACGGGTCTTTAAACTCCACCGGGCGAATCTGCACCGCGGTGTGCGGGGCGCAGGACGTTATATCGGCCGCGACCTGCGTGGCAACTTTATGGAAACGCGCCGCGCTGAGCAGTTCCAGCCGGTCGACGACCAGATCTTCATGCCGGCACAGATCCACCGTGGGGCGCCAGCGCTGCCAGCGCTCCGGGCCGGTGCCCGTATCCATAACGGTGCCCAGGAGGCCAATGACGACGGTTTTCTTTTTGGACATCACCATTCCCGCCATTCGTCTGCAAGGTTCGGTTCATCGTCAAATCCGGCGACATGCGCGATCTCGTAGAATTGATTGCAAATGTCCTCGCGTTCGACGGTTTCAATGAAATGTTTATTTTCACCATCAAGCTGATTGAATCGCTCTATACATTCTTTGAGGATATTTCGCTTTGCAGTACGAGACCCGCTTTCGCCGAGTTTTTGGAGATCTTCAACGGTCTGTTGCATGATAACTTCGGAAGCGCGTGTGAGTTTCTTAGATGGATAACTTTTCCATGTAGGAAAAAATTGCTTGCTGCGGAGATCATCCCAGGTAAGACGAGCGATACGCTCCTTTTCACGAATGGCATTTCGTTCCCGTTCGATTCGCTCTAGATCCTTTTTCATCTTCTCTTCACCAAGCAATGCGTCGCGGTCGTTATCCCAACGCCACTGCAACAACACTTGCAATGGAAAATAAGCCCAGGTTGAAACACCGCCTTTATCCAAAGCGAGTTCATCCTTAGTTGGCTTCAGCGTACCGAGAAGGCGAAAATCTCTCGGCACCTTTTGAATCGCCCAAGAAATAGCTGTGGCCTTGTTCCATGAATGGTGAGTAAGGATCAAATGTTCTCGTAACACAGGATCAGCTAAGTCAGGCGGCTCTGTTCCAATCCACGGACTCGCCACCACCAGTGCCGAGGGAATCCGTTGCGTTCTTACGTCGAGAACGCGGCACAGACCAAATCGGCCGTCAGCAAGCGGCATCAGGAATGTGTCCCCGGGGTTGGGGAGGCCCATGATGACGGTTATCTTCTTGGTCATGAGACGTCTCCATTAAAAAGCGATGCGGCTCGTCCCACGCTGTTTTTGCGCCAAAATGACGCAACCGTGGCCGCCTGAACGGTCGCAATACCGTAACAATCGCCGCGCTCCGTGACACGAGTTGTCGTCCCGCAGTGCGTCGGCCTCATCAGCCTGAAGGGCTGGCATATGATAGCCGGGGGCAGAGCGGAGCGCAGTGTAACGAAGCGGAGCGCCGCCCCCGGAACCGCACCGTCACCAATTGGCCGACCCTGAAGGGGTCGCACATTTACGCTACATTCACGCCTCATCGGCCACCTCATGTTGCAGCCCTTCAGGCTGCGCCAAAGGGGTGCCGCATCACCGGGGGCGGCGCGGCTCGCGTCCTGACGCGACCCGCTCTGCCCCCGGCTATTACATTGGAGCCTTTCAGGCTCAACCGCTGCGGCGGCAAGCAGGTAGTGCTGCACCATCCCAATTATCGAACTTGCGGTTGCATGGCGTTTCAATGGGTTATGTCCCCGCCCAGTGAAACGTTCTGATGCAGGTTAGGCGGGATCTGCACGTCCCATTCAAACGGCTCGCCCGGCGTAATGCTGCGGCCTTTGACCCATTCCCGTCCGGCGCGATCGATGTAACCGTTATTGGGCCCGCGCGGCAGCGGCATGGCGGCGTTCCAGCCCTTGGGGGGAAGGAACGGGAATGTTCCGCCGACCGGAAGGCGCAGTTGGGCAAGGCGCTGGTCGATGGTTGGGGTCGCTTTTTTCTTGCGTCGATGGGGTGCCATGCGGGTGTCCGATCATGACGCGGCGTGCCCGCGGCCCTTGTTGTCCACTTTGACACGAATATGACCTGCCGTCCCGGCAGAAGGCTTTGCCGGTGGCGGGGAAATCAGTTTGAGTTCGGCGTGCGCTAGCGACCAGCATTCTTCCTGGTCGTCAATAAACACGGTGTAGGTCCAGCCATCCGGGCCGGGCGCCCGGCCCAGGATGGTGCCCAGCTTGCCGCGCACGGCGCGGGCCGCCTTCCGCGGGGCGGCCACGGCCACGCGGGCGGAAAAATCGAATGCACGCGGCGTCTCGTCAGCCGCCTCCCCGGTCGATTTTCGCCAGCGGTGGCTGATCCCCCGCCGGTCTAATTCCCGCCCGATGGCTTTGCGCACGCGTGCCAATTCCGCCGCATCGTCGGCTTTAATTTCCAGTGTTTCTGTCGTCATGGCATCCCTCTTTGTCGATTCAGCAGCAGCATTATAACCGATGGCGGTTCGCTGTTGCGGTCCGGAATCCTGCCGGCGTCTCCGTTGGCACGGCTCTACGGTTTACTATCGGGTGGTCCGGCATTAGCGCCATTATTCTAATGCATTATCTCCCAGGCTAACAACCGGACAGCGACGGCGCGATCATCAAACCGTACTATCATCTGCAACCCAATTCCCGGCAATACCTTACGCTTGTTCACTCCTTTCTGAATCGCGTGGCATCGCGTCTGCTATTACGTTCACTGCCGCACACGATGACGCTGTTCGGCACGGCCGGGGTGTTCCCGGAACGTGTACTGCTTGCAGCATCGGAAGCGTCGTTTGTGGCTTTACGATTAGCTCAATGGGTAGAGCATCGGGCTGATAACCCGAGGGTCGTGGGTTCGACTCCCACATCGTTACCACTCGCCTGCAAAGCGAGACGCGGGGAAACCCGCTACCACCGCAGGTCCGAGGGTGTGAGGCACTCGTTCGCCGGCCGTGGCCGCAAGCCCGCGCGATCCGCAAGGATCTGCGCGGCGGCGGCCCGCGGCACCGGACGGCGGCTTTGCAAACGCGCGGATACCGTGACGCAACGTCCACGACCTTTCCGCCAAGGCTGATCGCAGCGCGCGTGCAGACGCCGCCCGATCGTGCCGCGGCGCTGGGGACCAACGACCCCTGGCGTCACTGAAACGCGTTTCCGCCAGTCCGCCCGGGGCGACCGGGATGTCCTTGCCCCTCGGCCTGCGCCATTGATTTATAGCACCGGCCTTTCGCCGGTGCCTAGCCCCCGCACGCGACGGATGCCCGTGCCAAAACAGGCTGGATGCCTGGTTTACTCAAGGAGACCCCCATGACGACCAAAATCCACATCAAGAACCACGAACGCGGCCTCCTGTTTCGCGACGGCGACTTTGTGCAACTGCTGGGCCCGGGCGATCACCGGTACGCCGCCAAGCGCCTCTGGTCCGACACGGAAGAAGCCGTGACCGTGGTCAGCACGCTGGCCACGTACTTCGCACACCCGTTGCTCGATACGTTCGTGCAGCGCGAGGACGTGCGTGCCGCCGTGGAAGTGCTGACCCTGACCGATGCCCAGCGGGCGCTGGTGTGGCGCGATGAACGCCTGAGCTTTATCCTGGGTCCGGGCCGGCACGCCCTGTGGAAGACTCCCTACACGCTGCGCCTCGAGACGTTCGATGTCACGCAGGCGGTCAAGTTTGCCCACCGTCAGTTGCCGGCCGTACTGGCGCATCCGGAATCGGCCAAGTTCTTCGAGGGCGTCCAAGTTACCCCGCACGAGGAAGTGCTGGTCTACCGCGATGGCGTGCTGCTGGACCGCGTGCGCGAAGGCCTGCACGTGTACTGGAAGGGCACGGGCAAGGTGGCCTGGAAAAGCGTCGACCTGCGCGAGCAGGTCGCGGATGTCGCCGGCCAGGAAATCATGACCAGCGACAAGGTGACTCTGCGCGTGAACCTGGTGGTGGCCTACCAGGTGGCCGATCCGCTCAAGGCGGTCACCACCACCGCCGACTACACGCAGGCGCTCTACCGCGAGGCCCAGTTGATGCTGCGCGCCGCGGTGGGCACGCGCACGCTCGATACGCTGCTGGCGGATAAGGAATCCATTGGCAGTGAAGTGGCCGCGGCCTTGCTGGCGCGCACCGCGCAGTTGGGCGTAGCGGTCAAGAGCGTGGGCCTGCGGGACATCATCCTGCCGGGCGACATGAAGGAACTCATGAACCGCGTGATCGCCGCCACCAAGGAGGCCGAGGCGAACCTGATCAAGCGGCGCGAGGAAACCGCGGCCGCCCGCAGCCAGGCCAACACCGCCCGCGTGCTGGCGGAAAACCCGCACCTGGCCCGCCTCAAGGAGCTGGAGTTGCTGGGTGAAATCCTGGCCAAGACCAAGGCCACCTTCGTGCTGGGCCCGGGTGACCTGTCGAGCCAGATCAAGACCCTGGTCGCGGCCGAAAAGGAGACGTAACGACCGGGGCACGGCGGAACAAATCCGCCGCGCCCCGGTTCACGGCTTGATCTTATAGCCGTCGCCGCAGCGGCGACGTGTTGGTGTGGCTGGAGACGCATGGCATGTCGGATGCGCTTGAGGCGCCACGGCGAAAGATGGTGGCGTTCACGTTTGTGGGTTGCCCATGTCGGCCAATGCTTGTTGTGCGTTAGCGTGGCCCAATGCGGCAGCCTTCTGGAACCAGGCTAAGGCTTCCTGCTCATCCTGGGATACGCCTTGGCCGTTGCCATAGGCCGCGCCAAGGTTATACATGCCATCCGCGTTGCCGGCCTCGGCGGCCTTGCGGAACCACACCACCGCCTGCCGGTAATCCAGCGCGGTGCCGCGCCCCTCGGCATAAAATGTGGCCAATGAATTCATGGCCACGGCATCGTCGGCGGTGGCGGTTTTGTGATACCAAAGGAGCGCCTTTTGGAGGTCCTTGCGCCGCGCGCGTTTTTCGTGTTGCGCGGCCAAGGCGCACATGGCGTATACATCGCCGCCGGCAGCCGCCTGCTCCAGTGCTTTTTGGCGGCGCATGCTCCGGGCCATGGGAATCCAGATGGCGAGGTAGATAAGGAAAGAGAGAATGGTGCCAATGGTCCATTTGCCGGGAAATATCGATGATGATCCCGCGAGCCCGTAGCCGGGATCGAATTTGAATGACGTGGCGACCTGGCCCAACAGGGCCGTAGCTTGTGCCGGGCGGCCGGCAGGATAAAAGCAGACGACCGTGACGATATCGTATGCGCCCACGAAGGCGTAACCCACTCCGGCGAGTGGCTCTGCGGGAGACGGCATCGGCCCGTCGAAAAAGACCGCACCGCGCTCGTCGTCCCACCGCACGATGGTGCCCGGCAATAGCTTATGGCGCATATCTTCAACATAACTTCCTGGATTCCCGGGAGTTCGGCGAAAGGCGGACACGGCAAGACCGCGGACCGTCGTTGTTTCTGGCGCAGTGGTCCGCCAAGCCGCAAGTGGAAGCGGGGCTTCGGCAGCGGCCTGGCGCGTTGCCTCAGCGAGTTGGGGCAGTTGGTCCGTTGCGGAGCTTTGAAAATCGTCAGGAATGACGCAGGAGAAGTGCCAACGTGCGTCGGTCATGGAAGCGGCCGAGCATGGCGCTGGCGCGATTATCCCGGCAGACTCCAGGACCACAAGCAACACCGCGCCGATCAGGACAAGAACCATCATGGGCACGGTAAAACGAGTCATATCATCCGCCTTTCCCAACGCCGGGCCATAAGACGTTGCGCAATGGTGGAACCGCCGCAATTTTCGCAGTGTAAACCTGTGCGGCGGTACCGGCAAGGTTGTGCGGCAAGGTTGTGGGGGCAAACTGTGGGGGCAAACCGCAGTCGATTCCCCACTAATCCTACCGCCTTAACAATTCACCCATTTGCCCGTCAAAGCGCTGAGCACCTATGGGAAATTTGCTCAAAAATGAGGGTGCCTGAGCATCTATGGCGAACCGCGAATTCGCCCCCGTTAGCGACTTTGACCAGTTACAGAAGTAATGTGGCAAAGGCGTCGAGAATGTGCCGCAAGTATCTACGGTGGTCTTTCAAAGCTCGACGCGCTCCTGGAGTATCTGCCGGGCCAGGGCCGGTTGCAGAGATTTGCGGTTGATGACATCGACGCGCCGGCCGAGAAAGTCTTCCAGTTCCTGCTTGAGGGCGATGCGGTCCAGCAACGAACGGTCGTCATCGAGATCAACCAGCAGATCGATGTCGCTGTCTTCGGTTGCTTGGCCGCGCGTCACGGAGCCGAAGAGCGCCACACCGTGCGCGCCATGCCGACCCGCGATCTCCTTGATCTGGACGCGTTTTGAAAGCACATCGTTGAGCCGAACCATATCTGGCAACTCCGTAGAACCATGAGCATCATACGCCGGGCGCTACGAACGACTCAAGGCGGTGGCAAAGGAAATCGCTTGCTGGTCGGCCAACCGGCGGTGAACCAGCGTGTGGATATTAGAATCCTCCTCCGTAAAATCCTGCGAATATCGACTTTTGCTCTGCCTTTATCATCGTATATGATGGCCGGCTGTAGAATGAACACCCAATTGACGCGTAGCAAGTGAAACTATGAAACTGCTTGATGAACTCATTGATACCAAAGAGCCGGCGATGCCCATCGTACGGGAATGGTTGGCGCACGCCGTCCGGCCCGTTGAAGTGCTTCCTCCGTCCAATTCGCGTGATAGCGTATTGCTCAAGACACAAGTGACGACGCGATCGCCGATGGGTGCAGTGGCGCACGAAACTGGCGGCCTCCTGATCGATCGCGGTTGGCTTCGTGTTCTTGGTTCCGGGCACCCGCGGTTGAAGCGCACGCTGCCAGGGTGGAATGATGGTCGGGCAAATGGTTTCTACCTCGTCGCGGATGATGCCGTTGGCGGATTCTTTGCAATGAATGGTGGGGCGTTTGGATCCGATGTGATGAATATCTATTACTTCGCCCCCGATTCCCTGAGGTGGGAGCCGCTTGGCATGGGATACTCAGCATTTCTGGAATGGGCATGCGTCGGAAAATACGACATGTTTTGTCAGGACTTGAGATGGCTGGGATGGGAAGAGGATGTTGCGCGGCTTGCCGGTGATCGCTGCCTGATGACCTACCCGCCGCTGTGGACGAGAGAAGGACGTGAACCGTCAGCGCAACGAGGAGAGGCTTCGGTCGAGGAGGCATGGGGCCTCCAGATGGATATTGCGATGCAACTCGGGACACCACGCCCGAAGGATTGACCCCTCGGAATTGTAATCCGCAGAACTTCGCCATTCTGCTAACACGCCGGTTGAATCAAAGGTATTTCACTATAACCACACGCGTCGTGGGGCGCTGGAAGCGTCGCCGCTGCGGTGCGCCTATATATAGGACGCGCTGTCTGTGTGCCTCTACTGCTGCTTGGCCGCCGCTGCCGTTTGCGGTCCTGGCCGTTTCGTCCGTTCCTGGTAATCCGGCCACAGCGGGCAATTCAGGTCGATCCAGCACTTTACGCGGTGCATCTGGTCGCGGGTGAGTTTGACGTCGTGGTGGCCGGCGTCGAGGACTTTCCACAGGTAGCTTTGGACGGAGCCTCATCAGCCTGAAAGGCTGGCCTATGATAGCCGGGGGCAGAGCGTAGCGCAGTGCAACGGAGCGGAGCGCCGCCCCCGGAACCGCACCGCCGCCAATCGGCCGACCCTGAAGGGGTCGCACATTTACGTTACATTCACGCCTCGCCCGACATCCCATGTTGCAGCCCTTCAGGCTGCGCCAAAGGGGTGCCGCATCACCGGGGGCGGCGCGGCTCGCGTTGCCACGCGATCCGCTCTGCCCCCGGCTATCATGTTCGAGCCTTTCAGGCTCGACCGCTGCGGCCGCGCGGGACCGAATGGAACATCCAACGCTCATCGCGGATACTCTGATGTATCATCTAAAAGGAGCAAACCATGACCACCCCATCCACCTCAACCTTCATCGCCACCGGCGAAGCGACCGCCATTCTGCCGGCGCGGCATCCGAGCCAGACGCCGATTACCGTCATTGGTACCGCGGCAATCCGCAATACGTTTGATGAGCTTTGCGTCACCCAGGCCCTCAACTCGCGGGCGGCGCCGGGCGTTACCGATCTGGTGCTCAACCCGGATGCCCACTGCGGCTACGGCGCCCCCATCGGCTGCGTACTGGTCAGCCCGACGCATATTTACCCCGGCCCGGTGGGCGTGGATATCAAATGTTCCATGAGCCTGCTGCAACTGGATGTACCGGCGGATGCCATTGCGGATGTGCGCCTGCGCCGGGCGCTTATTGAGGCCATCGCGGCGCGCACGCCCACGGGTGCCGGCAAGGGCCAGCGCTCGGTGCGTAAAAGCCGCCAGGTCAACGAACAGGTCGGCGCGCTGGTCGCCACGCAGGGCGCCTCGGCGGCGGTATGCGCGGCCCTGGGCATTCCGGAAGCCTGGGCGGGGCGCTGTGAAGATGCCTTCCACCTGGGCCACGATGAAACAGCCGCGGCCCTGGAAACGCGCCTGGAGATGCTGCGCGCCGGCCCGTTCGCCAGCTTTGGCGACAAGATCGCCCAGCTCGGCTCGTACGGCGGCGGCAACCATTTTGGCGAGTGCGAGATCGTCCAGATCGCCGACAACGACCGCGCCCGCAGTGTGGCCCAAACCTTCGGCCTTAAGGACAACCACGTGGCGTTCCTGTCCCACTGCGGCTCCCGCGGCTTTGGGTTCCAACTGGCCCAGGGTCAGTTCCGCGCGCTCCAGCAGCACTTCAAAACCTGGGATATCCCGCTGCCCAGCGGCGATCGCGAACTGGTCTACGCCCCGCTGGGTACGCCCGAGTCCGACGCGTACATTGATGACATGTCCCTGGGGGCCAACTTCGCCACCGTCAACCACCTGCTTATCAATGCGCTGGTGCTCGAAGCGTTTCAGGAGGTTTTGCCGGGCGCGCATGGTTCCCTGGTCTACTTCATCAGCCATAACATTGCCCGCCGCGAGATCATCGGGCACCAAGCCGGAACCGTTTCTGCTGGGCACTGGGCACCCAGCACTCATCCCTCCCTTGCCTGGGTACACCGCAAGGGCGCCACGCGTGCCTTCCCCGCGGGCCACCCGGGCCTGAAGGGTACGCCGTTCGAAAACACCGGCCATCCGGTCCTGCTGCCGGGCAACCCGCAAGCGGGCAGCGTGGTGATGGTGGCCGATGCCGGCGCCGCCAAGAGCTGCTACAGCGTAAACCACGGCGCCGGCCGCCAAATGGGCCGCAAGGCCGCCATCCGCGCATTGGATCAGAAACAGATCGACGCCTCGTTTGCCGCACAGGATATCCTGACCAACTGCCGCCAGTACCCCAAGGACGAAGCCCCGGCGGCCTACAAGGATTTCGAGGAAGTGCTGCGCAGCGTGAAGACCGCGGGCCTGGCCACGGAAGTCGCGCGCCTCAAAGCGCGCTTTGTGATCAAGGATGCCGACAAGGCGGACGATTAGGGTTGCTGGCGACGTATGTGACAAGGGATGCGTATGAATTTCGATAGCAATGCCGAGGAACGTCTCCACCATGCGGTCGAGCGTCTGTATCGCGTTTTCGGTCATTATCGTGGCAAGCCAGACTGGGGCGATGATCTCGACATGAAGACGACGGAAGAGAGTACTCTTCTCTGTCGGTTGCCGGTATGCAAGCTGCCCGCCGCAACTTTCACCTATTATTCGTGGCACGCGCTCACGCTGTTTGGTGTCAATGTTGCGGCGTTGAAGTACTTTCTGCCGCGTATCATCGATAACGCCCTGCACGACATGCGTGCTGAGCCTGATTGGAAGGAATGGTGTGACGTTGGGCCGGAAATGTTGATCTGCGAGTTAAATAGGGCGCAGTGCCGGAATTGGTCGCACGAAGAGGTTACGGCGATACAAGAAATCTTTGCCGCCTGGTTCACGGCATGCATCCAGGACGCAACCACGAGGCCGGAAGGCGAACGGGGTATGTCACGATACGTGCTGCGCCCCAAGCGTTACGCCGGTGAAGTCCTTGGGTTTATCGCGCTTCTCGGGTTCGATGTTACGCCACAACTGGAAGAATGGCAGAACACCCCGGTTACTTTCGCCACGCTCCAATTGGTGACGTTCATCAACGAAAACACCGACGAGATGGCCCAGCGTACAAGGCTCGATGATTGGACGGAAATGTGGGGGGAGGTAAGTGTCAGCGACAAAACAATGCAACAGGCGATGGTGTGGCTGCTTAGTCCAGCCATCCGTTCGAGGTTGGAGCGGGAATTCCTAGCCGCCACCGACCCAGCCTTGCAAATTGCGCTCGGTGAAGGCATCACTAATCAGGAACTTGTGGTATCGGCATGGGCGAATCGGCAAGGTACAAAGGACTTTCCAGAATGGGCTGTGAAGGTTGTCGGTACTTATTTTCATACCGACAAGGCGGGCGACTGACGGAAATTAAGCGCCGATGAACGCGGATGAACGCAGATATTTGCGGTTATCATTCACACATCATGGGCATTGTATTTGGACGGTAGCGGTTGTCAGATGGTGTTTGTAGTCCCGCCTTTAGGCGGTTGGGCCAACGCTGCGCGAGCGTACCAGCTCCAATGGCCCATCCCCACGCCGCCTAAAGGCGGTACTACGAACGAAATCACCGATGCCGCCAACGCGGTGCCGTTTGCGGCCGCGCGGCATCGAAGCATACAATCCATTTAACGCTGGTGTCTTCTTGCCGAGGTACTTGTGGCCCGATCGCCCGATCTCCTGCCGATGCTCATCTCCCTGCTGCTGCTGGGGATCGAAGTGGGCATCCTCGCGTTTTTTATCATCTTCATGGTGCAGAATATCGGCACCTTCCGGCGCTTCTGGAAGCGCGGGCTGGTTATTGGCGCGGTACTGGCGCTCCTGGGTCTGCCGGCTACCATTTTCATGGGTAGCTGCCTGGATCTGTCAAAGATTCCCGGCCTGGAGCGTCTGCCACCGGAAATGCACACCGTCCTGCTGATCGTCATGGCGGTGGCAGCCTTGGCGGTGACGGTGCTCATGGTGCCGCTGCGACTGGTGTACTTTCATGTCGCGGCGGCCGAATGGGAACGGGTGAAACCCCAGGCCATGCCGCTGTTGGGCGGCACGGGCCCTGCACCATGGAAGGCCATCGGACTGGGCGCCCTGCTGGGATTGGGGATTTCCGCCATCAGCTTGATCCTGTTTGCGGCCTTGCACGTGCAGGAAAGTGCCGACATCAAACGCTTCAGCGCAATGTTTCCCGGCTTGGCGGATCCCAAATCGCTCGGTTCGGCCCTGCTGCTGGGGCTGATGGTGGCCCAGATGGGCGCTATTGAAGAACTCATTTTCCGTGGCGGCATGCTGGGGGTGCTCCTGCGCCTCAGCGGCCAGCGCCGCTGGGCGGTGGCCGGTTCGGTGGTCGCCGTCTCGCTGCTCTGGGCGCTGCTGCATTGGCAGAACACCGACGCACCATTGTTCAAGGTGGGGCAGATCTTCGTCATCGGCCTGATCCTGGCGCAACTCATCCGCAAGACCTGTCTGGAGGCCACCATCGCCGCCCATGCCAGTTTGAACTTTTCGGCGGTCATGGCGGCGTATTTCTTCCGTGGGGTTTAATTTTAGCGCGGGCCGGTAGAAGGTTCGTCGGTGGGGGGGTAAGATCACAGGCAACAGGTGTGGCCAGATTTTGTGGCAAGCGTGGGATACCGGAACGTCAACCGAGCCGCGACCGTGAGGGAGCGACCAATCGACGTCCGAA
>Ga0316217_10004061_pt1 | contig 16117 bp, 3 predicted proteins | sample 1anoAmetaG_FD_203633 | JGI IMG/M metagenome (GOLD analysis project Ga0316217, IMG submission 203633) | Freshwater microbial communities from Trout Bog Lake, Wisconsin, USA - 1anoA | ecosystem: Environmental > Aquatic > Freshwater > Lake > Hypolimnion/Profundal zone | place: USA: Wisconsin...
AAGACCCCCGCACTCGACGTGGCATTGGCGGCGGTAAAGTATACGTCGGTCGTCGCGCCGGGAACCTGCAATGTATCGGCTCCCGTACCACCGACGCCATTGGTGGACCACCAGTTGCTCGCGGCGGTGGACAGGCTGGAGCCAAAACCCCAGTTATTTGTATCCGCATTGTTGTAACTGGCCGAACCGGTCCAATAGGCGGTGCCCGGGGTGGCGGTGGCGGTAATCGTCAGGATTTCCGCGTTTGTCGTGGAACTGCTCAGGCTATACGTATTAAAACCAGGGGGCTGGGTGCCGATCTTGAAATTGGCGCCACCGGCGGGGATGCCGCCGGCTGGGGCATTAATGAGAGTATACGTGGTGGTGCCCGTGGCCAGGCTGCTCAACAAGTTAAGGTTGATCGTGGTAAGTCCTGTCGCACTCACGGTCCCGCCGATGTTCAGGGCATCGCTGGAGGCAGCGGTGGAACCCAAATCCAAATTAAGGACGGCATTGTTAAGCGTCAGGTTGCCGCCGGTGGCCAAGGTATTGATGTTGCCGTCCTGCATGTTGAGCGTGCCACCGGCCATGTTCAGGGTGCCGGCGGTGCTGGTGCCGATGTTGGTGTTGCCTTTAACCTGCATCGTGCCGTTGGAGTTAATGGTCACGGCCGTGTTGCCCAAGGCCCCAGAGTTGCCCATGTGGTCCAGGACCAGCTTGCCGGCGCTGATGACGGTGCTGCCGGTGTAGGCATTCGTGTTGGTGAGCGTCACGATGCCTGAGGTGGTCTTGTTGAGGCCCTGGGAACCGGCGAGAATGGCGCTGACCGAACCGCTCTGGAGTTCATAAGCGTTGCTGCCGCTATTGTTGGTCAGGGTGCCCGAGCCGCTGATCTTGCCGCCCATCAGGCTGATCCCGCCGACGGGACTGCTGTTGGTTCCAAGGGACAGGGTGCCTTCGCTGTAAATGGTAACCGTGGCGCCCTGGTCAAGCTGATTGGCGGCCAGCAATTTGACCGTTTCAAGATGGCCGTCCGGGGTAGCCTCGCCAATGGTCAGGGCACGATAAACGGCCGCACCGCTGGTGGCTTGGAGGTCCAGTTCGCTGCCGTTGGTAACGGTGGTCAGGCCGGTATAGGTGTTCGAGCCGATGAGGGTCAGCGTGCCCCCACCCTGCTGGGACAGCGTGCCGCTGCCGCTAATGGCGTTGGCCATGGTAAGCATATCGGTGCGGTTCACAATCAACGCGCTATTATTGATAACATTGCCGGTGCCCACCGTACCGCCGGCGCCCAGCGTGAGCGTGCCGGCGCTGATGGTCGTCGTGCCGCTGTAGGTGTTGCTGGCGGTAAGGGTGAGGATCCCGGCGCCGGCCTGCGTGAGGTTGCCGGTGCCGCTGATGCCGCCAAAGAAAGTTCCCTGCGAAATGTTGTCGCTGCGGTTAAAAATCAGGCTGGCGTTGTCGGTAATGCCGCTGCTGGGCGAGAGCGCGCCGATCGTGCCGCCATTGCCGATCTGGAGCGTACCGCCGGTGATGCTGGTGCCACCGGCATAGGTGTTCGAGCCGGTGAGGGTCAGGGTGCCCGCACCGACTTGCGTCAGGCTGCCCGGGCCGGACAGAACGCCCGAATACGTGGTTCCAGTGCCCGCACCGACGATGCTGCCGACACTGAGATTAAAGATCGCTCCCGAGAAGGTGCCGAAGGTGGCATTGCCGCTGCCAGTTAACGCGCCAAAGTTGGCGGTGGACTGGCCAAAATTAACGGTCGCGCCATTGAGGTTAACCGTGGCATTGGCGAAGGCGTTGGCGTTATTAATATAGTCGACGATGCCGCCGTTGAGCGATACCGTGCCGGTATACGATGGATTGGCATTGGCGATGTAGATATTGCCAGGGTTGCCGGTGCCATTGTTACCCAAGGTAAGATTGCCCGAGCCGGCCAGCACCCCAGCGCCATCGATCGTTAAGCTCTTATTGTTATACGACGCATAGAGCGTTCCACCGCCCAACATGGTTACGGTGCCTTGCAGGTGTTGGTTGCCGTCTTCTTCCCAGATAACGCCGTTGTTAAGCGTGATGGCATTGGGAACATTGTATACGGTTCCCGTGCTGCCCGGCTGCATGTGCAGTGTAGCTCCGCCCGAGATGATCACGGCGCCCGTGCCCAGCGAACTGGCGTTTTCGTTGGCATTGTTGCCCATGTTGAGGGATCCACCGCTAATCGTCGTACCGCCGGAATAGGTATTGGTGGCCGTCGACAGGTAGAGCGTGCTGGTGCCGGATTTCGTAAGATTGCCGGCGCCGGAGATCGTGCCGCTGAGGATTTGATTGGCCGAACTGCCGTAGACCAGCGCGCCGTTGTTGGTGATGGCCCCAGCGTAGTTGTTACCGCCCAGCACACCTGCCCCGCCGATCTGGAGGGTGGCGCCAGAGCTGATACTGGTTGCGCCGGTGTAGGTATTGCTGCCGTTGAGGACCACGCTGCCGGTGCCCATAATCGTCAGCGCCGAGGCGGTCGTGTTGTTGGCGATCACCGCATTGATCGTAAGGGCATTGGTGGATTGGTTGCGCAGGATCAGTTCGCCGCCGCTGGACCCCGCCGTCATCAGGGTGCCATTACCCGCGCCCGCGGCTGCCCCAACGGTCAGGGCGGCATTGCCGGACCCGATCATGATGCCGTAGGTGGCGAGGGTCTGGCCGGTCGTGGTGATGGTGCTGGCAGTGGTGGTGCCCTGGAGGAGCGTACCGATGGTAACAGTGCTGGCGCTTAAGATATCGTTGCCGCTGGTCCCGGCGGCGTTGATTTTCACGTTGGTCGTCGCGCCATCGGTGATCGTGGCGCCCAGCGCCCCGACGGTCGTGTAAGTGCTGTAGGCTACGATATTGCCGCCGACCGCGTTAGTGGAATTGGTGGCCCAATCCACACCGCCCACGGTGGCCCAGGGGCCAATGATGCCGCTGGTATTGAGGGTGCTGGTAACAATTCCATTCGTGCTGCTGGACGTGCCGGTGGCGGGCAGGGTGAAATCGACCGTGCCGCCGCCAGCGCTGCGGGTGATGGTTCCGACGTTTAGCACCAACGGGTTGGAAGCGGCATTGGCATTGAGCACGATGGCCGAAACGCCGGCGTTGATGGTTAGGCCGTTGACCGTCTGGCTGTTGGTGGTGTTGGCGTTGCCGGTCAGGCTTAAGGTGCCGCCCGCCAGGATAGCGGGAGACGACGCACTCAGGATGTTCGTTGCCGGCGCATTGGTCGCGGAGAAATTGAGCAGCAAGGTGCCCGCGTTAACCGCGGTTGAACCGTTGTAGGTATTGGTACCGGCCAGTTCCAGGATGCCACTGCCGGTCTTCACCACGGTACCACCGCCAGAGTTCCACAACGGTCCGGTGATTTTCAGATCGCTGACCGGGTCGGTGCCGCGGGCGATGTTAAACAGCACGGTATCGTTATCGGTGTTAATGCCGCCGGCCCCGGTAATCTGCGACTGCGCCCCGCCGTTGGTGACAAAGGACAAGATTCCATTGGTGGCATACTGGTAGAAGTTGGTGGTGTTGAGGCTCAGCGTGCCGCCACCGGCGGGTCCGAAGGTGACCGTCTTGCCGGCGGACATGCTGACCTGGCGGCCGCCGCCATTGATATCCAGCTTGCCGCCGTTGATGATGAAATTGCCGGGCGCTGTCCAATTGGTGGTGTTGGTGAACGAGACCATACCGACATTGACGGTTGTATCCCCGGTGTAGGTGGGATTGGCCGAGAGAATAAGGGTGCCGGCGCCAAACTTGTTGAGCCCCAGGCCCGTGCCGGAAATCACGCCGCCAATGGTCAGCGTGTTGTTATTGACGGTCACGTTGCGGGTGGCGCCAAGCGTCACATTGCCAGCGCCAAGGTTGAGGTTCTGCGTACCGGCGAAGGTAAAGTCGCCGGTCCAATTCTGAGGGTTGTTGGCGGTCAGGACCAGGTTGGCCACCGTGCTGTCGAGCGTGCCGCCGGCGATCGAAAGGGTGCCGGCCGTAGCGCCCAGGGCAGTGGTGCTGCCGAGATTCAGCATGCTGCCAGCGCTTAGAGTTGTTCCGCCGCTATAGGTGTTGGAACCCGCGAGCGTGGTCGCACCGCTGCCGGCAATGGTCAGGCCATAGGCGCCGCTGATGGCGCCGTTGACCACCGTCGGAACCGTGGAGTTGTTGGTCCAGGTCTGGCTGGCGCCCAAGGCCACCGGGGCGGTAATCGTCAGGCCGCCGGCGCCGTTGGCAACACTGATGCCCGTACCGGAACTCAAGGCGGTCAGCGTAAGGGTTCCGTAGTTCGGGGTGGTGCCGGGGCCGACGCTCACGGCGCTGTTAAGCGAACCGCCGTCGAGCACCAGGCTGTCAATGGTATAGTTATTGTTAAGCGCGGTGTTAAACGTGCTGGCCCCGGAAGCATAGAGGTGAACGATCGTGGTGGAACCGGGATCGGTGTTCGGATCGGTCCCCAGGGCATTAACCCAGTTGGAGGCGTTGGGTGCTGCGGTTGCGGTGAGCGTGCCGGGTGTCCACGTGCCGGTAAAGGTATTCCAGCCGCCATCGGTGCCGCCTTTCCAATACAGAACGCCCGGCGCGGTCGGCTTGCCGGACTCGGCCAGGGTCAGGGCGGTGGCGGTGGATCCCAGGGTCAGGGTGGTGTAGCCGCCGAAGTTTCCCGTGACGGTCCCGAGGGCGAAGTTGGCGAACGTGCCGGTGCTGGCCAATCCACCCGGGGCGCTGATGAGCGTCTGCGTACTGCCGGAAAGACTGCCGATACCCGTCAGATTCACGATGTTGGCGGTACTGCTGCTGCCGATGTAGGCCTTGGCCAAAGGCGCCAGAACAATCTGGTCCGAACTGGCGCCGATGTCCATTTTCAGAATGGCATTATTACCGTTGGTATCACTGCCGAACGTAAAAGTCGTTACGCCCGAAGAAGTGTTGGCGAGGGTCAACGTGTTGACTGTACCGTCGGCCATGTTCAAGGTACCCTGGCCCAAGGGTGTGCCGCCGGTGTTGCCGCCGACGATATTGAGGCTGCCGCCCGTTGTCGTACCAATGGTGTAGTTGCCTTTAACCAACAGGGTGGCGTTACCCGAAACATTGGATACTGGAGTGGCACCGCTGGCGACGGAAACCGCGGTAGCGCCCAGCGCCCCACCGGCGCCCAGCGTCAGTTGGCCAAGGTTCACGGCGGTCGCACCGGAATAGGTATTGGTGCCGCTGAGGGTCTGCGTGCCGGTGCCGGCCTTAGTAAGCGCAAGGACCGCGCCATTGTTGGAGACAATCCCCGAGAACGTGCCGGTACCGCCATTGACGCCAAGCACCACCGTCCGGTTGGTGCCGGCCCCGTCCAGGGTGAGCGCACCGGCGCCGGTGAGGGCATCAAAGTAATCGGTGGCGGCGCTGACACCGCCCGTATTGAGGCTGGCGGTGGCGCCGGCGAGAATGTTCAACCCGCCTGAATTCCCGCCCTGGGTGGAAATGGAATTCAACGTTCCACCCCGCACATCCAGCAAACCGCCGGCGTTCAAATTCAAGCTCATTTGGGTGTTGCTGCCATTGTTGGCCATATAGGCGGCGCCGCTGCCGCTGAATTGGACGGTCCCGGCCCCGGTGAACTGGGCATTGGTGCTGGCGAAGCGATAATTGGTGTTGAAGAGCAGCGTGGCGCCGCTGGCAATATTAAACCCGTTTGAGGCGGTAAAATCGGTGGCCCCGCCAGAGAGTGCCAAGGTTCCGGCGTTGACGGTGGTGCCGCCGGTGTAAGTATTCGAACCGCTGAGAATCTGCGTGCCGGCGCCGGTCTTTACCAGCGCCGAGCCAGCGCCCGAAAGCGCGCCGGAATAGGTGGCGGAAAATGTGGAGAGTTGAGTGTTGTTGCCCAGGGTCAACGTGCCGGTGGGCAGGGCAATATTGCCGGCGCCGGACAGGGCGCCGAAGGTGGCATTGGCCACCCCATAGGACAGGGTTCCGGCGGTGTCGTTGACCACCGCATAGGCCAGGGTGGTGCTGGCGTCAATACTCAAGCCCATGTTGCCGTTATTGAGTGTGAGGGTCCCGGAGTAGGTATTGAGCGGATTGGTAAAGTGTATTTTCGGCATGGCCTGGGCGGGGGCAATATTGATGTTCAGATTCCCCGTCCCACTGACCAGTGAATCAATGTAAAGGTCTTTACCGCTATACATGGCCGCCAGAGAGTTCGTACCGGCCACAGTCAATGTGGTGGTGTTACCCGTGGTGCTACCCAGGTGCTGGTTGCCATCCTGGCCCCAGATGGTGCCGCCGTTAAGGGTAATATTATTCAGCAGTGCATACGCGTTGCCGGTACTTCCCGGGTAAAACCCCAACATGCCGCCGCTTATGGTAATCGGCCCAGTGCCCAGCGAATTGACGTTTTCATTGGCGTTATTGCCCAGGCCAATAGTCCCGCCGCTGATGGTCGTGCCGCCGGTATAGGTATTGGTGAGGCCATTGAGCGTGAGCCATCCGGCCCCGCTCTTGACCAAGGCGGCTCCGCCGGCAATGCTGCCGGTTCCGCCGAACGTGTAGGCGGTGGTGGGATTATTAACGGTTACCGAACCGGGGTAAACCGTCCCCCCAAACGTAACGGCCGCGCTGTTCGGGGCGTTGCCAAAGGTCACGGCGTCCATATTGTAGAAATAATCGCTGCTGCCGCTGTTGAGCCAGTTGCTGGTGGTGTTGACATCCCAGGCACTGCTGGTGGCGCCGTTCCAATTCAGAGCGGCGGGCGTCAAGCCGCCGATGGTGACCGTCACCGACGTCGGGTTGACGGCAAAGGAACTGGTCAGAGCGCCGCCGCGTAAACTGGCAGTGGGGATGTTGGTGCCCAGTGTAAAGTTGGTGTTCAATGCCGTGGTACTGGTAAAGCCGTTGAGGATGGTGTAGGTGCCATTGGCAAGGTAATACGGTTGCACGGTAACCGTGCCGCCTACGCCAAGGGTCCCGCCGCTGAGCGCGATGAGGTCAGAGGTGTTCGTTGTCGGCCCCAGATTGTATTTGAGTGTACTCGTATTAAGGGTCAGGTTACCTTTGATGGTCATGGTCGAGGGGGTGCCGGCGCCAATCGGGGAGATGGTGCCGTTGCTGATGACGTTGCCGTTAACGTCCGTACCCGAGGCGCCGAGGCGCCCGCCAACGAGCGTCTGGCTGGAGGCCAGGGTAAAGGTGGATGAGAGTGCCGAGACATCGAAGACGCCGCCGAACCCGACGGTGATCGTAGGCGATGCGAGGCTTCCCGTTCCGGTCAATGACAGGGTTCCGGCACGGATGATCGTGGCGCCGGTATAAGTGTTGGAGGCCGAAAGGGACATAACGCCGGCACCGGCCTTAACCAGCGAGCCGGCCTGTTGAGCTGGCGTGACTTCATTGACGAGTGGTGCCGAGACGGCCAGGTCGGCACCGGATCCGCCGGTAGCGGCGACGAGGAACGTGGTGGGTCCGGATAAGTCAACAAATGAGTATGCGCCAGGACCCGCCGTGATAAATGACCCGGAGGTTCCGCTTACGTTCACGGTATCGCCCAGCTGAAATGCGTAATAGGGACTTGCGTCGGTACTGTTGCTGACATAGAACGTGCCGCCATTTTGTAATGTGAGGGCGTTGCCAGTGCCATAATTGCCCGAAACATTCCAGCGCGTGGCGCTCAACGTGCCGCCATTGATAATCAGGGCTGGAGTCGAGGCCCCGATAGCACCACCGGACCAAAGATTGTTGGAGTTTAGCGCCAGGGTTCCGCCAGTGTTGACGGTAATCGTGCGGAGGGTGCCGGCATTGAGCACGTTGTTCGCCGTGGCCGACAACGTTCCACCGCTAACGGTGACGTTGCCGGAAAATGTGTTGCCGTTATAGCTGAGGGTCAGCATACCAGCACCGGACTGCGTGAGGCTGCCAGTGCCGGTGATCGCGCCGGCCAAGATCTGACTGGCCGACGTGTTGAAGACCAGTGCGCCATTGTCCGTAATAGCGGGGGCGTAGTTGCCGTTGCCCAGAACGCCCGCACCACCGATCTGGAGGGTGCCGGCACTCACGGTCGTGCCACCGGTATAGGTGTTGGAGCCCGTGAAGGTGATGGTGCTGGCTCCGGCTTTGGTCAACACGCCGGTGCCGCTAATGGCGCCAGCATAGGTTTGGTTGCCAAGGATATTGAAGGCCAGCGTGCCGCTGTTGGCAATGCCGCTGGTCGTCTGGATGGAGCCATCGAAGGTGCCGTTGCCAACCTGCACGACGGTCCCGCTGCCAATGGTTGTGCTGCCGGTGTAGGCGCTGGTGCCGGTGAGGGTGATGGTACCGGACCCCATGGCGCTAAGGCCGCCGGCACCGCTGCTGATGGGGGCGGCGATGGTCAGGGCGTTGGTTCCAGTGACATTGATGCCCAGCACGTTGGCGCTGGTGCCCAATTGGCCCGGGCCATTGATGCTGTAGGGGAAGGCGGTGCCGTCGAAGGAGAGGGCATTGGCGTTGAAATTCAGTGCTTGGCCGGAGTTGATGGCCAGAGTGCCGGCCGAGCTGGGAATTATGGATAGGGCATTGGCCGTCTCGGTGGCAGTGACCGTTAGGCTATTGGTGGTGCTGCCGAGCCAGTAGTTGGTGGTGGAACTGGCGCCGGACGGTGGCAGGAACGCGGTGTCGTTGGTGGTGATCTTCCCGGCATTGACAACCGCCAAGCTGGTGCCGGTGGCATCCTTGGCGGTGGCCCACGCGCCGATGATACCGTTGGTATTGGTGGGGGTGGACAGGACCGTGCCGCCGTTGGTCAGGTTTACCAGGAAGGTCGCCCCGGTGGCCGGGGTCCATGTATTGCCGAGCGTCAGCGTGCCTGTCGGGAGCAATGCGGAGTAATTATTGAACGTCGGGTTACCCAGGTTCAGGATGGAATTGCTGCTGGTCTGGGTGGTCAAGGTGCCGGCGCTGAACGTGGTACCGCCGGTGGCGGTCAGGGTGAGGGTCGTAGCGCCGCTGGCGTTGAGGATTATATTGCTGCTGGCGGCCAGGATGACCCCGCTAAGCGTTTGTGCCGAAGCGCTGCCGGATTTGCCCTTGACGCTCAGTATGCCGCCGTTTAGCGTCACGCCGTACCCGCTCGGGAGAACATTATTTGTGGTGCCGCCGGCGGAAAAGTCGAGTAACAGCGTACCGGCGTTGATAGTGGTGCCGCCGGTGTAGGTCTCGGCATTGGTCAGGCTCATGACGCCGGCACCGGATTTGATCAAACCATAAGAGCCGACGAGTTGGCCGCTGACCAACAGATCCACGCCGGTGGGGGTGGAACCGGCCGCCGTGTTGAAGATGGTATTGACGGAACGCAGATTGAGCTTGGCGGAGATGGTCGCGGTCGTGCCGGTCGCATTGGTGGTAATAGTATCGTTGGCGTCGCCGTAACCGTTCCGGAATAGATCGAAATCGCCGCCGCCGCTGGTGGACCACAAGCCGCCAGTCATGGTCACCGGCACGCCGGTCATGGTTTCATTGCTGTTGATGGTCTGATCGAGGGTGCCGCCGTTAATGGTGATGCTGGCCAGGGAGACGCCGGCGCTGGAATAGCCGAAAACATCGTGCTGGACGAGAACCACTTTGGCGCCCGGGTTAATAGTCAGCGCCCCGCGGATCATGCCGGTGCCATTGTTGAGCGTCTGGCTGATCAGCAGCACGCCGCCATCAACCACGGTGCCGCCGGTGTAGCTCTGCGCGGTACCCAGCGACAGCGTACCGCCGCCCGCCTTGGTTACGCTGCCAGCGGTATTGCCAATCAGGGTTGGTCCGCTGGTGGGAATGGTCAACATCGCGCTGGGGGCGGTGTTGATGATCAGTTCGCTGGTGGTGCCGGCAGTGATGGTTCCGGTGCCGGTAATTGAATAAGCACCGGTGGTGCCGCCAGCGTACAGCAGGCCGCCAGATGTCCCGTTGAGGGTGATGCCATTGGTGCCAAGATTCAAACTCTGGCTGGCACCAGTGTCGGTAAGCTTGAGCGAATTGGCGGTGATGGCGCTGGTGAGTGTCAGGCTGCCTGCCAGGGAGAAGTTGGTCGTGGTCTGTGTGCCGCCGCCACCGGTCAGCGTGGTGTAGCTGCCGCTGGGCAGAGCGATGATATTGTTGGTGCCGCTGGCTCCGCTGATCGCCCAATCGACACCGCCCACCGTGGCCCAGCCACCCAAAATACCTGCGGCATTGTTGGCCGTCGTGGTGGTGATGCCGTTGGTGGAGGATTGCGCACCGGTCGGCAAAGTGAAATCCACGATGCCACCGGGATTGCGGGTGATGGCACCCAGCGTCAGCAGCAGGTTGGCGGCGCCATTGGCGTTGGCCTGGATGGCCGAACCGCCGGCGTTGATCGCCGTGCTGGCAAACTGCTGGCTGTTGGTGGCGCTGGTCAGGCCCGTCAGGTTCAACGTACCGCCGCCCAGTGCCAGTGCCGACGAGGTGCTGATGATATTGGTGGCCGGTGCGCCGGTGGCCGAGAAATCGAGTTTGAGCGTGCCGGCATTTACGCTGGTGCCGCCGGTATAGGAGTTCGAACCGCTCAAGACCATGGTGCCGCCACCGGTGAGGGCAAAGCCAAAGGTGGTGGGGGTGCCGTTATTGATCGACTCAAACGTCCCGGGCACGCTGAGTGTCACCCCCGGGTTGACCGTAAACGTCGTGGATGCGCCGTAGAAGTTCATGTTTGTCGCGCTCATGGTGGAATTGGCCGTGGCCACCACACCGCTGCGGAACAAATAACTTCCAAAGGTGGTGGTGGAATAACCGCCGCTGTCCAGCGTGCCGCCGGCCAGGGTGAGCAGGCCCAGTTGATTGTTGTAATTGCCGCTCAGGGTCACCTTGCCGCCGGTGTTGATGGTCACCGGGACCCACGGCGAAGTGCCCAGGGTGTTGACGGCGCCAATGATCACGGTGCCGTTGCCGACGGTCAGGCCGGAACTTGTGGCAATCGAACCGGTCAAGGCCAGGGTGCCGGCAGTGACACTGGTGCCACCGGTATAGGTATTGGCCCCGGCCAGCGTGGTGGTGCCGCCGGTGGTATTGATGACCAGCGAAGTTGTGCCATAGGTACCACCATTACTGATGATGCCGCCAAAGGATGTGCCGCCGGTGCCCGAGCCGTTTAAGGTTAATGTGTAAGGGGTGGTGTTGGCGGTGTTGGAAATAGTGCCGCCGATAGTCAGCAAGCCGGTGGAGTTGTTGGCCCAGCTTTGATTAGCCGCCAGTTGGAGCGCGCTGTTGATGGTCTCCGCCCCGCCGGTGTCGGTAAGGCCCCCGCTGCCCAGGGTCAGCGTACTGGCGGTGAGGGTATAGCCCGCGGTGGTGAAGCTTACGGCATTGGCCGCACGCGGCGCCGCCAGGGTGATGGTTCCCACGCCGGTAGCGCCAAAGGTGGCCTGACTGTTAACCGCATCATCGACCCAAGCGGTGCCGGCACCGGACCAGTCGCTGGAAGCGGTATCCCAAGTGGCGTTGGTCGCACCGGTCCAAGTGAATACCCCGGCGGTTGCCGGCCGTGCCAGCCCCAACAAGCCTGCGGCGGTAGCCACCGCCAAAGCCAACAGCGACTTGGAATTCCGGCCAAACCCTTTTTTGTTTTTGTTTGCGTTTGCCACAGCGTACCTTCCGCAAAAGAGACGTACCGAGACCGTTCCCCTGGTCCCGCGGACCAGAGACTCTCTTTCTCTCTTGCAGAAGTCGCCGCAACTATATGGACGCATCACCATGCACTCAACATGGCAATATGTCCGCGACCAACTCCCGCCCTTTAGAAAGCTATCAGCACTACCTAAGGCGGTTTCTTCCGAGGTGCCAGATCAGCCGCGGCACTGCATCCCTACAGCCCCTCTGGGGACTGCGCCCTTAGAACACAACGCTCAACTAATCTGCTATTAATAATTTAGCACGGAAATAGGCAAAAGCAAGAAAAACCGCCGTTTTGTTGAAGAAAACATAAAATTACGCAAACGTGACGCGCTGTTATATTTACGGACTTGCAACTCTATAATATAATAAATACTTGCGAAATTATAAGACGTCGCCCAATACTCAATTTGCCACCCCTTCTAGAAAACGCGAAATGGACGTTGCAGGAAATTCGCTATCAGGAATTTATAACCCGGTGGCAGAGAGTTCAAAATGGGGGATCTTGAAATGGGTGTAGCGTGCAAACAAAAATGAGAACTTGCACGACAGATGAGAATATACCAACGCGCAGACTAGAAGCCAGCCCTTTATAAGGGTTGGCTTCTAGGGGATTCTAAACACCGGGGGCGATTCGCGTATATGCACACGCCCCCAAGTGCTCAAGAAGCTCACGCAGGCAATGGCTGCCCGTCGCGAACCACATCGAACGTTAGCTGGTCATCGCTGTCCATCGCGATGACGTCATCCCACTTGGCATTTACCGTCGCGAGGGCCAGCTCCAAAAAGGCAATAGCTTCCTCCCTGGTAGTGCCGCGAGTGAAATGTAATTGTGTGGCGCCGATCATGCCGCCATTGAAGACCAAGTCTGGATAGACGAACATCACCCCATCATCTGACGTCACAAAGGTTGCAACGCTCGACACGCCGTTGACACCATCAATCTGCTCTTGAATACGTTCCCTCAGCACCGGTACCGGGACGGGTCGCCACCCGTTAAGAATGAACCGTTTCTGCTGATCTGGAGTCCCAAGCCACGCCATGTACGCCGCGTTCACGGCCCCGCGTTGGTAACCATCGTCACTTTTCCAACTGGATCTAAGAACCTCGAATGCCTTCATAAGCTCTGACCCGTTGGTACCGCGACTCTCGATAAACGGCGCCAACTCCTCAAGAAAATCGGCGAGATCTTGGTCACTGATAAACGTATGGGGACGCATGGTACATTCCTCCTATAACAAATGAATGGTTCAACACGTGCCAAGTTGGCCTTTAATTTAACCCTTGTGCTTCGACATGAACTGCATAATCATGTTCTTTCCTCTGCTCAATAATTTCGCCGTTACCGCTTGAGCAGATCGGGCAGATGCCCGGCACTTATCAACGTTTGGACGGCTTCTCCAATGTCGAGCCGCCCCCACTCTGAATAAATGATTCCATCAACATGTCATTGATCGTGTTCCACAGGCTCGCAGGAGAAAGTTGCCCGGCCGCGTCGATTGGCAGAAACGGATGCGGCCGGATCGCCACGCGTTTCACCAGCAGGTATAGAATCTCAATCTGCTGTCCCTTCCCGCGACCGGCCGATTCTTTTTTCTTGTTGATCGTGCGGCAGATCACCGCCAGGTTCTGAGCGCTCTGCCCGCCCGGTGCCGTCTTAATAAACGCGTCTGGAAAAGCTTCGCGGGCTTTCAGTCCGTCATAGCTGGCGTGGCTCGCCGCCTCGCTCACCGGAATCGTCAGGGCCTTTTTCTCTTTCGGCACAATGTCCGGCTCGGTGCCCCCGGCCCCCACAGTCCCCAGGTGTCGCACTGCCGCCGCAATGTGCGAGACGCCGACCCGCACCGTGTCACCCTCGACACCCGAATGCACCGCCATCTTAATGTCGCGCCAGGTCCTCCACCCCGCCCATAGGTCGCTTAATCCACTCCGTGGCCAACCGCCAGCCGGACCCGTGTGGCCGTCAATGTTATCTTTGATATGGGACACCAGCATCTGCCCAATCGACGCCATCGCCTTCCGGTGATCAGCATTCGCCACATGCTGTAGCGTAATTCCAACCTGGCTCGCCCCGTCAATATTTACCGTCAAACTAATCATGATTTCCAATACTCTTATAAAACCGTCGCTATTTAAAGACTTCCAACACAACCGCCGCTTCTAACTTTGAGCACGCTTCTAGAGGGCCTCAAGCAACCAAAACCCGGTTCAATTCCTCAAGCTGTAATTCGACCATTTCCGCGGCCCGGCGCCCGAGCCGGTCGCGCTGGATGGCCTTCAACATGGCTTCGGTGATCGGCTGGCCCTTGGCCACAACCTCCGCCATGCCTACCAACCATTTGGCCTGGCGCAGGCAGCCCAAGGCCGGATCATTGGCCAGGACTGCCAGGTATCGCTCCGCATCCGGCGTGAGGCGAATCTTGGAAGCCGCAAACACGCGGCGGATTTCTTCAACGGTATAGAGACGGCGCCCGTCCTGGCCGCCCCCTTGGGCCTTTTCCGTCAGATCCAGCCACCAACTGATGCGCCCAAAGATCTGGTCCAACGGGTCGTATCCATCCGAGTGCCCCTCCCGCAGGTAACTGGCAATCTTGCCATTGCCGGCCCACAACATCGGGCAGCCCGTGGAATCATGCAGGTCGCGCAACGTGTGCAATGCGTCATCGTTCATTCGTCCCGCCAGTTTGTGGATTTCGTCGATGATGATGAGCCGATTGGTGTCTTTCAACAGGGCCGTAAGCGAGTGGAATAATTGTGATGCGTTGATCCTCGGAACGCCGGCCCGCACCGCACGCATGATGCCTTCCAGAACTGCCCGCGGCGTGCGCCCGGCACTCTCCAGGGAAACGTAGATCGCCCCCGGTGTTTCGGCGCGGATCGCATGTAGCGTCATCGTCTTGCCGCAACCGTTGGGGCCATGGATCAGGCCGATACTATTGGTCTTCGTGACCCATTTGTAAACGCCAAAGATCTGCTCAGTAACGCCGATCCTGGCAAACCCCGCGGGCTTGGGCGCCTTCTCGCGGGCAAGCTGGATTTCCAGCCACTTATCAATAGCGCGGACGTGGGGCTCCGGGTCGGCCGCGTAGGTTCCCGACAGCACGGCCGACAGCGTGGCCGATGCAATCCCCATGGATCGCGCCGCCGATTCTTGGCTCTTGCCGCTGCGCTGAAGGTATTCGCCAAACCGGTCCATGATGGCCCGCGCCACCCCTGCCGCAAGCGGCTGATCGTCTCGACACATCCTTGTGTCTCCTAAAATTCGCGCGTCCTGCACCAAGTCCGCCAAAGGATCTTTGTCGTTTATGGGCATGACTATTCTCCATTGCCCGCATCGGCGGGCGGGTCATCGTTCAACGCGGTTAACAGTGAAAAGCCACCGCCGGCCAGGCGTAGCGGAATATCCATTTCCGCGTTTGCTAAAGCCAGTAAGTTAATATCCTCGCCCCCGGCTGCCACGCGCATTGCCGGCACTTTCAACGCCCTTTGAAGGGCGGGTAACTGACCTTCGAGGGGCGATCTAACGGGCTTGATAATCGTGGGCGGCAAGGGCTCTTGCGGGCCTTCTGGCGCGTTCCTGGCGTTGCGCTCGGCTGCCATGCGGATCATCCGCTCCGGCAGGTTCTCTTGTAGGCGAAGCCGTGCGTCTTTGTATTGCAACTGCGCCTTGCGATCGCGCCGCTTTTCGGCGATGGCTTCTTTAACCAACTCCCGTCCTGCGTTGGGCGGCAAGCGGCGGTTGGCCGTGGCGGCGCAGACAAAGCGACCGTCTAAATGCCACACGGTCACACGCGATACGTCTGCCGGATCAACCCTCAAGGTTACCAGTTTGCCCAGGAGCGGCTTGAGAGCCGGTTCATATTGCCCGTAGTGCAAACCATCCCAGGTAACGCCATTTTGCGACACGGTCACCGGCATGCTTTGCTTCTGCAACAGCACGTCCAGGAGCCCCTCCGGCGCCGTGCGTACCACCGCCAGCCGCTCGGTAAAGACCTGATTCGGGCTCTTCCCATCCATGGAGTCGCCAAAGTGCGCCCGCTCGTTATAGTCATCTTTCAGCCACTGGCCAAAGGCTTCTGCAAACTCTTCCAGTGTTGGCGCCTTGCCCGCCGCCAAACGATCCTTAAAGCCCTCCGGCCGGTTCTCCGGCTTGTTGCCTAAATAGGTGGGCCAAAGCCGGCCAAACCGATCCTCCATGGTGCCGAAAAACCTTTCAATGGGCTTCGATTGCCCGTGGTAGGGTTGCACGTTATGTGCCTTGATTCCCAGCATTGCGAACGTGCCATTGATCCGCACCACGTCAAACTGCGTCCGTAGCCTGGTAGCCAGGCGTTCTTTCTTCGTCCGCCCGTGCAGTGCGTAGCTGTTGTCATGGCCGATCCGAAAGTGGGGTAAACCAGCCGGTTTGAAGATGGGGTTTTCTTCGGCTGGATCTTCTTCGGTGATTTGAGCAATCGTCTTCTTCCGTCTTCTTCGGATTTGGGGAGTGGGT
>Ga0316217_10004063_pt1 | contig 16101 bp, 25 predicted proteins | sample 1anoAmetaG_FD_203633 | JGI IMG/M metagenome (GOLD analysis project Ga0316217, IMG submission 203633) | Freshwater microbial communities from Trout Bog Lake, Wisconsin, USA - 1anoA | ecosystem: Environmental > Aquatic > Freshwater > Lake > Hypolimnion/Profundal zone | place: USA: Wisconsin...
TTAGATTTTAGATTTCTTTTTCAATCTTGATATATTTACTCTCACATGTTGATTATCGTTTGCTTCTTTTAATTTCATACACATCAATCCAATAACCCTTGACCTTTATAATCTTTTTCAAGAATACTGAAGCTATTTCCTTATATATTTTTCCATATGTGTCAGAATTAATCAATGCTTATCATACGGTACCACAGCTATAATATCTTATGATGCTGTGTGTAATAAGTAGGTTGTAATGATTGTTGAGGGTGTGAATTAAGGATAATTGTGAGTAATCATATTTTGCTGTGGCCCACCTTTTCTTGGATCAGTTGCTCGAGAATGGCGAATAGGGCGCAGATGTGCTTGAGAGTCAAGGTGGCAAGCACTGGGTTGTGGGAGAGTAGTTCGAGCTTGGTGTAGACGTCAAAGCCCTTGGGCCAGAAGTCTTCTCTCTCGGGGAGGAAGGCCAGGAGGTTCACGTCGTTCTCAATCATATTGCCCTGCAGGTTTCTGGCCATGAATCTGTAGACAGCATAACCGAACTCAGTGAGCGTGACGGAGTCCTCATTCTAGTCGAGGGGCAGTATGGCAAACAGTTCGCGCAGCTGCTGCTCTTGCTCGAGGTTGAGCTTGAACTTGTAGTCGGAGTGCAGGGCTTCGAGGACGGAGGGCTTCATCTGGAGCTCCAGCTGCTCGTAGAGTGCGACTATCTTGGCGACCTCTATTTCTGCGAACTCGCTGGTCTCCACCACTGAGAAGTTGACCGAGTAGTTGTTCCTGAAGTCGCCGATGTTCTTGCCGTCTATCAGCCCGTTGCACTTCTTGATGATGATCATGATCCTCTCGAGGTCGCCTCTGATCTTTATGGCGCATTCCTCCCTCTCTTTGATGTGCGTTTTGGCTGCCAAGGTGTCCACAACGAGCCGCCGCTCGTGGTCGGTGAGGGGCACGTCGAAAAGGGCCTTGATTTCGTTGAGGGTGTTGGAGTGTTCTGAGGTTTTGGCGAAGGCTTCCCCGTTGTAACAGATGCTCTTGAGGTCCTCGATGTTGGTATTGAAGAGGCACTTGCCGGCGAGCTTCATGATGAAGTACTGCTGGTAGGACTAGAAGTTGGTGAAGATGAAGTTGCGGCCGTAGTTTATGGAGGAAATGCTGAACTCCTACAGCTTCTACTCCAGCTCCTTCTACGTGATGACGTACACGTCCGACTAGCCGAAGCTTTGCGGGCTCAGCGTGGCTGACTCGTCCAGCAGGTTCAGGCACTTGTACTGCGGAATCTGATTTTTTTTCGTATTTAGGATGTTCACTATGTCGTTGTGCATTTCAGCGAAGTTGCAGAAGATCGCCGAGAGCGTCAGGCCGAAGGGATTCTTCTTGGAGACGGAGTCAATGAGGAAGGCCTTGAGTGGTGTGTCAAGAGAGTACTCGTCATTCATCTTGCCCATGGGGACGCACTTGTACTGCAGCTAGCCTAGCTTCTTGGCCAGCTTGTTCCAGGAAGCCACCACAACCTCCGGGTGCTTGAGTATGTCGTTCATCTGGTGCTCTTTGTCCTTCTTGAGGTCCTAGATGAAGGAGCCGATGGGCTTTTCTGCGTCCCTCCTCTCGAAGGTGCTGGTGACCTCAGCGTAGAGGGCGTTGGAGAAGAAGAGGATGTTGGTGAAGTCGTTGATGCTGTTGATGAGCTAGGAGTTCTTGAGGATGTAGTCGAGGAAGGGGTACTGTTCGCGGATGAGCAGTTCGAAGGTGACGATGATCTCGTTGTACTTGATGACCCTGTCTGGGAGTTTGAAGAGTTTGCTGAACTAGAAGGTCTCTTCGTTGATCCTGTCCTCGGTGAGGTAGACGTCGTTGGGGAACTGCATGCAGCCCTGCAGCTCGAAGCTCTGCTCGGCCAGCCGGAACTTCTCCTCGCTAGTGACCTTCTTGACGAACCTCTCGAGCAGCACCTCGAAGGTGTCGCGGGTGAACCGGTTCTCAGCAGTGAAGGTTCTGGTGGATTAGAGCTGTTTGGAGATGAGCCCGTTTCTGAGCGAGTTCATGATGTCTTTGAACAAGTCCCCGTAGGCAGCGCTGATGGTCCTCTGGGTGATGGCGTTCTCGATGTTGCCGATCAGGTCCCTGGCCCTGTTTTGCGTTTCGATGACGTACTAGTTGTACCTGGAGCGGAAGTTGAGGGCGGTCTCGAAGACGAAGGCATGCACCCCGTACATCCAGCCGTAGATCTTGTTGTCCAGGCCTAGAGCCTTCTTGATGTAGTTGATGTCGTCAGTGTGTTTGTTCCAGATGTAGGTTTTGGCCTCAGTGCTGTCTCGCACCTTGAACACCGCACACACCTATTCCCCCGGGATGCGTTTGAGTGAGGTCAGGCAGTAGAACAAGGAGTCCAGGATCTGTCGCACGATGTAGTAGGTGAGGGCGCTGACTCGGCCCTGGTTCTCGACCTGGTAGCCCTTGAGCTTGACCTCCTTGCCGCCCGCCACCACCACTGCCTTCTCCTTCATGCGGTTGATTTCGGCCTAGATGTAGCATCTCTGCGCGTCGAAATAGAAGGGCACTCTGGCCAAACTGCTTATGTAGAAGTTGCCACCTGCGTCTTTGAGGAGGGGAGACATGAGGCGCCTGGCCCCCTTCTCATCCTTGACGATGGTGTGGCCCTTGCCGGGCTTGCAGCCGATGTGTTCTCCGCAGACTGGACACTTGTTGGTCTCGTTGGGCCAGCCGCAGTTCTGGTGGCAGTAGAGGACATCGCAGTCGGCTGAGCACAAGTAGACTCCAATATCGTTGTTCCTGGTCAGTTCGTAGACTGTTTGCGCGATGTTGATGAAGGGGTTTTCGGGGCCGCAGGGGAAGAACTGGTTTTCGAAGGCACTCACGAAGCTGGCATGCAGTTTGCCCCCGGGCTCGAAGAAGAGGCTGTTGAGTGGAGAGGTGGCCTACTTGGTGGCGATGAGCCAGTTGAAGACGTTGAAGAAGAGGATGTAGTCCTCGGAAAACTGCTAGGCGGCCTCAATATGGATGTTTTAGTCGAAGTTGCTGTTGGCGTACCTGCAGATCAGCTCGTACTCGAGTTGGCCAACCAGCTGCTCGTACTTGAGCTTCTCCTTCTGCAGCTTGGCGAGGACCTGCGGCTTGTAGGCTTTGTGGTTGTAGAGCATGCTGAAGTAGAAGCGGAGGAAGAAGTTGAGCAGGCAGTATCGGTTGTAGGGGGAGTTGCAGCCGGCCGCGAACAGCTAGTCGAAGCGGTCAGGCTTGCCGTCACTCTCCATTATCGTCTGGATGATCTCCTTTAGGTTCTGGCTGGTCGTAGCAGTGTCCTTGGGAACTACAATGCTTCTGGACTCGTTCTCCAAAAACACGTCCAGCTTCTTGGAGACCAGTCCGATCCACTGGCACTTCTTCTTGAGCAGGTACTCGGTTTTGATCTCCTTGACGGGCATCCTGGTGCGCAGCAGCTTGGCGCAGAAGAACCTGAAGTTGGAGCAGTAGATGGAACTCTCGTTGCTCAGGATCCTATCTATCTGTTCGTATATCCTGTTGTACCGGTTGTCATCCCTGACGAACTTGTCGATGTAGCTCTCGAGGAAGACTTTGATGAAGGCGAAAGCGAAGTGCTTGGCCAGGCCGTGCAGCTAGCCGGTGGACAGTTAGGACACTATTTCCTCGAACTCCTTCCCCTTCTCCAGCAGAATGTCCCCTTTCTCGAATGCACCCACAATCTTCTGCATAAACATATTGATGATGACGATCGAGAGGTTGTCCTTGAAGTTCTTCCTTCTTGAGTCCTACCCAATGGCCAGCAGCTCTTCAACCACGCTGCCGTCCCTCTCGTTCCTGTTGTTGAGTTTTTTGAAGCAGCCCATGATGTCTCTGTACTGAGGCTTGAGCACCTCGACGAAGTGGTTCAAAGTGGCCACGGAGTTATGTGCGAAGTTTTCGTCAGTGGAGCACTTGGCTATGAACTAGTTGAGGTTCTTCTTGGTGGGGTCCTTCTGCTTGAGCCACTCCAGGAACAGCGTGTTGGCTTCAAACTAGTTGATCAGCTTGATCTGTTCGGGTTTGGCCTCCTCCTTCAAGCTATCGAACGTGGCCAAGGCAATCTAGTAGAAGTTGAGCTTGGGATGCCTTGCAACTTTGCCGATGAAGTCCTAGACGTTCTGCGATTTCCTAGCCGGGTCGTAGAGCTCCAGGAACACTAGGGCAGTTCTTATGGAAACCAGTTTGGACAGTTTTTTTGACAGCAGCAGTTCCAGCTTTTTCTACAGCTTCTCTATGTGGAACAGTGAGTTGATCACGACTCTGCAGAATTTGTCAGGATTGAAGCGGTTCTGGAGGCAGTCGGGAGCCAGCAGGCACTCCAGAATCTACTCAATGATGGCTGAACAGTATTACTTCAACACTGATAAAGATAGAGCTTTGGCTTTGGGCCTAAACTTGACTTAAATGAAGCTATCCTCCTCATATAAGGTGCTGACTATCTTAAAGATTTCCACCCAAACATCCGAGAAGCCTAGCAGAATGCCTACCATTTTGGCAAACTTGACGTTATTGTCCTGGAGGTAGATGATGGGGGCCATGATTTCATAGAACTGGGGAACAAATTTGATGGGCAGGCCTTTGAGGACAACGAAGTCGGCGAGCAAGTCAAAGAAAAGCATGGTTTTGAGATTCTTGTCCTCGTCAAAGTACTTTGCATAGAAGTTGGTCTTGGCGTTCTTGAAAGAGGTCTTCTTCTTCAGCTCATCTGCATAGGCTGTGTAGGCCTGATAGTTCTTCTGGTCATCGCTGCTCGAGTAGATCTGCTTGGCCAGCCAGCCCAGCTCTTTCTCATTGAAGTTCAGCAGAGTGTCGCATTCCACTTTGGAGTAAGGGATCAGCCTGGGTCGGCTCACTTTGATTGTGTACTTTTTGGAAGGGTTTGGCACTCTTCTCTGCATCTTGACGTTGTTGTACTCGGTTTTGATGAACGAACTCTTGACTTTCAGGATGTCCTTCATGTACTATTGGTAAGTGGGACTTTTCTTGACCCTTTGGAACTGGACTTTGGCTTACTAGTCCAGGGGGAAGGCTTAGGACTCAAAGAATTGGTGCAAAAACTACTGACTGTAGGAGAAATAGGCCTACTTTTCAAAGAGGTATTTCAAGAAGACGGCGACTGGTCCGAAAAGCTTTCTGTCTGCGAAGTAGCGGGTGACTGCTTCTTTGAAGCTCTGCTACTTGCCCATAGCCTATTTGTCCATCATTATCTACTTGATGGTTTCCTCGTTGACCTCGAAGTTGGACTACAGCACGCACACTATCTCTTCGCAATGCTTCTGGAAGAGCGAGTCTGTGGACATTTCGAACTCGTGAGTGATGTTCTTGATCAGGTTCTGGGCCAGCTTGATGTTGTTGGGGTTTTCGAGTTCGAACTAGAAAATAGGGTGGACTAGTTTGAGTATCTTCTCCATCTTGATGACCGACTTGAAGAGTTCTTCCTTGGAGTTCTCGATCTCCCCCATTTTTCCGTCATCAAATTCCTGAGCGTAGGACGTGAAGTGGGAAATGACCATCTCGTGGGCACTCTGCCCGTTTTCGGCATCAACCCTATTCTTCTCCATCAGGAAGACTATCCTGATCCTCTTCTCGGCGGTGCTTTTGTTCTAGAGCCGGGCCCTGAATAGTACCCTGCCGATTTCTGAGATGAGAAAGGTGAGGTTTCTGGAGTGCTACAGTACCCTCATCAGGATGTACATGTTTTTGCGCTTGTTGTGGGTGAGGAAGAGGTTGAGGTCGTCAATGATGTCGGCTTGCCTCCTGAAGGTTTCGAACTCGATGCAGTGGTTGTCTGGGGATTTGGCGTACTTCTTGATGTAGTCGGGGTCAGTGGTGAAGCGGATGATAAACTTGCGGTCTCCCTGCTTCTCGTTCTTGAAGGCTATCGTGTCCTGGATCAGCTGCTTGAGCTAGGCCAGCTCGCCCTTCTTCTCCACCACGTATTTGAAGAAGAAGTAAAACTCCTGCCCTGAATTCATTATCAGTCTCCTCACTACTTCCCTGTAGCACTAGTCGCTGCTGCCCTCCTAGAGCATGTTGATCTATCTGCCTTCGTTCTGCTGGCTGGCTACTGCCAAATAGGACGCCACTGTTAGAGACTCCAGCGCCTTTTACTGCACATTCACGAACAGATCTTTGAACTGGTAGTGCTTTAAGTTATTCTAGACACAGATCTCTTCGATTCTTCTGCCGAACTTCTAAATCTTTTGGTAGAGGTTGCCGCAGTTTTAGTTCCTGAACTCCGAGAGGTTGAACCTGTATTTCTGGAACCTGCTCAAAAAAGGCGGCTAGACGTTTTGCAGGTCTTTTCTGAGGAGCAAGTAAATGCAGTTGAACTTTTAGTTGTAGTAATGCATTTTGCAGGTTTGTGGGCCTGTCTTGATCTTCAGGATTCTGCGGCCGTCGTCCAGAACGCTGAAGCTTTTGTTGAAGAAGTCATACAGACCAGTTTTGACTCCTTCTTTCAGGTTACTCAGAATCAGGATGCTTTCACCCTCAATATACCTATGAATATCTCCAATAAGCTTCAATGAATACTCCTTGTTTTCCTAGAACGCACTGCCCTCCATATACACAGCCCTCTACTTGAAGTGCTGCTCAACAATGCATTTAATGAACAGTAAGCTTTCCTCATCCTCGCCAATGATCATCGGGTAGCGATTGGATTCCCTCTCCAGAACTCTCTTCAAGTTGTTGACAATCTCGGTGGTTGTGGGATGGCCGAAAGGCTCGTTGATTTTGAGGCTATCAAAAAACTCCTCCTTGAACTCGTAGAAAGAGTTCTCCCAGCCGTTGAAATTTTCGAAGATGGATTCACAGGCACAGTCAATCAAAGCCTCGTTATCGTCTCTCTCTATTTTCCTCTCCACGATTTTGGCCATGAAGTCCTTGATGAGGCTGTAGAAGTCCCTGAGTCCATAGAAAATGGGGTAGCCATTCATCTTGCCCTTCCATAGCTTCTCATACTTGTCATAGCTCTTAGTGAGTTTGCTGATTATCCATTTGACCTTCTCGTCCAGTCCCTCCTACTGATACCCCATAGCAATTCCAAGTGCAGTGTCCTGGAGGTCGTCTATGTTCACTCTGGGCCTTCTCAGCACAAGCATTCTTGACATCTTAGACACGTCCAGCTAGGAGTTGGAAATACCAATAAAGCTTAGCATCCTTGTGCTTAGATTTTCCTATCGGTTTATTTACAAGTAAGGGTGTAGCACTTTTAAGGGGTTGTCAGGGGATTTCTATGCCAATCCGATCTAATCAAATACCACCAAAAAGGTTTCTCTCATCTGGGCTAAAGTCAGAGGCTTCTTGGTTTGCTTGTCTAACAGCTAGGAATAAGCCTTTTCAAATACCACTTTGATATCCTAGGTTGTTGAATTCTCCGAACCTTGGATTTGGAACTGCCTTAACTTCTTAAACCTCGACAGATGTTCGTCTTGTTGTGAAGATGATAGATTTTTATGGAGGAGTCTCAGAGACACGGACTTGGATGAGCCCGGAGTACCAATAATGAGCAAAGGCAGACGTGTGTAGATGCAAACAAAGCTGGTAAAGATGTTTTCCTTGAGGGAGTTGTTGAGGGCGATGGGAGTGTCCCACTTGAAGTTGAGCCTTGAGCAGAAATCGTTCTCTTCAGTGGCCTTGGCTGCCCGCACGTACCCTTCTGCCAAGTTCAGGTGCTTCTCTATGGTCCTCTCTAGGTATTTTCTCCTGAATTCGTCAAACCTCAACAGATAGGTGAAGTAGAGTGACATGAGTAGGGCTCTTTCCTCTCGGTTGCTGTAGTTTCCCAGTAAGTTATTGCTGATGTTTTTGAGGTTGACGTGAGGCAGATTCTCCAAAAACCACTGGTAGGTCTGTCTGAGCCTTTCGATGTCTCGCAAGCTGACTGCGCTGTCATGCAACTCGCCTTTGATGTAGCTATGGATCTCCAGGATAAGGGCAGGGATCTACTTGGCCTTATACCTTAGTTCCGACAGCATCTTCCCGATGTATTTCTCGTACTCGTAGGCATTGAGAGCTCCGTAGTTCCACATGGACTCGATTAGAGAGTGAGGCGCAGGTAGCACATCAAACGCCAACTTCTCGCCCTTGTCTAGGATGAAGTTGTCTTATAGCTTTTGGTTGATCTTTAGCTTTTTGTGGGGGTTGCAGGCCGCCATCATCACGATCTTGTCAAAGGAGGCTTTTTTCTGACCCAAATATCTTTTGTCCATGATGATCTACTTGATGAAGCCAAGTTCTCTGAGAGTGTTGAACTCGTCGAAGAAGACCCACAGCTTCTTTGAGTTGTTTTGGGGCAGCTGTTCGAATTTTCTACTGATTTCCTACACCATTGAGGTCAGACTGCTATTGGGGTTTTTTTGAGGAGACTACTTCTTCAGGTCCTGGTTAGATTAGAGGGGCAAGCCAGCATTAATGTTGAACACTGCGAACTAGTGCTTGTAAAGGTGAGAGACGACGTGTCTGAGCAGAGCAGTCTTGCCGATTCCAGCCTCGCCCATGATGACGATGGGGATGTTGAGCCTCATCCTCTGGGTGATGAGGCACATCTTGAAAAAGTTGTCAATGTTTACAACGTAGCCCGGCTCGCAGTCTATCCTGTAGTTTTTGTTGCCTGAAATGTTCATCAGGATCTATGAGGCCCTCTCCTTCCATTCTTTTTGGTCCGCAGACTTTTATATGCGCGCGATGTTTACAGTCTCGAACAGGTCGTTTATTGGTCGGAAGCTTATTTGGTTGATCAGTCTCATGTCTTGGAGAACTATCAAATCCTTGATTGTTTTGGGCACTTTTGCTGAGTCATTGTAGATGAAGGAGAAAGAGTCGCCATCAACGTTGGGTATTATGAGAAAAGGCAGGTTCTTCAAAGTTTACTGGAGGGAACTCTCTTCCCCCTCGGCTCCTGGCCTAACCGATCTTTGGATGAACTCATGGCAGTTGCTCAACACCACTTCCAAAAACTTCTCCCTAAAAGTCAAGGCAAGTTTGAGTTCAGAGTGTAAGGTAGGCTTCTTGATTCTGATATCGTTATCTATTTCTTTTAGCTAGCTATTCAAGAAGATTGACTTGCTGAAGCTGCCTAGGGCTTAAAAGAGCAATGAGCAGAAGTAGGTCCAGAGGTATCCAGATGGTGGGTCACCTGCCGCGAACTTCTGGAAGAAATACTCATTGATTAGGGAACGGGCTTAGGCCTCAGGAATGGCTTTTATATCTTGTGGGTAAGGACCGATGAAATTGGTATTAATGCTCTTGTCCTTCAAACTCTTCAAAAACGTAAGGATGTATTTCAGCTTGTCATCTCCTTAGATCTTGATGTTTTCGCACTTAAAGCTGTCGAGCTAGATGAAGATATTCTCATGTCCTTTTTCAATCAGCTACCTGAGCACTAGCAGGGTATTGAACTGGGGTGGCCTGTTGTCTTTGTTTTGAGATTTGATAGAATTGCTTATGCTTTCGAGCTCAAAGTAGATGGGGATATCACTTTGCAGCTTCAGAGGAGTGTTCCTGTATTTGTGTTCCTTGAAAATGGCAAGGTTGCATAAAAAGGCATTCACACTATCGACAGATTGGCTTTAAATGTTGTAGATCTGGATCACAAGGCACGCTTTGACCTTTCTCTCTTTAGCTGACTTGAAAAAGTTGAGGATGTCATTGTACCTATCCCAGAGGAACTTCTAGCAAGAGAGCTAGTTGGTTTAGCTAGGCACGTTCATTACTCCCGAAAGAGGCAGATAGTACTGTTCAGTGCACCCGAAATGGCGTGAACTGTGCTATTTGATGAAAGTAGTCTTGCCCAAACCTGCTCTCTTGGAAGACACAATGAAGACGTTTTTAGTTTACTGGCTGACCTTTTGCCTGTATGCTTCCTCAGATTGCTTTACTGTCTGGGGCGAGTTCTTCAGTTCAACGAGCTGGTCTTTGGCGAATTTGTATAAGAGGTCGATCTTGGAATCGCCGATGAGGCACAACTTCAGCTTAAAGGTGTTTTCTGTCAGCTATTTTCTATAGCAAGTAATTTAGTCAATCAAATATTGTTGCTTTTTCCGGTCTAGGTTTTGGAATCCCAATAGAACGTACTCATTGTTTGGATCTCTCAGTGCTCTTTCAATAAAAGATTTGATTTAGGTTTACACAGTTTACTTAGTGCAGATGAGCATATGCTAAAATCTTAAGCTTTAGATTCTCTTTGGGCCGATTTCTTAGATGCCTCGGATGAAATCACACTCCCCTTTAGCAACTATTTTGAAATGAACGAACTATTGATCAAAGTCTTCAGCTTTTTACTCATTTGTCTTTTCTTTCAGCTTTTCAAAATACTTAATGATTTATTAGAGGCAATCTTCAGGCGATTTAGGCTCAGCTATTTTAACCTAGTTCTTAATTTATTTGTGAATGGAAGATTTATCGTTGATTATTCTAAACTCTGGAGGTATTTCTGTATTTTCTTTCCGTATGAAGTTATAAAACTCTTTGAACTTTTTTCCTTGAAGATGAGCAGCTTTATAGTTATTGTCGTATAGCTTTTTCACACTCCCTTTCCAAGCCTTGAGTTTAATTTCTCTCTCTTCAAGCTTTTTTTTGAACTCCTCAACTTTACTGTTTTAGACTGTTACAATGATAGGCTTTGTTTCAAACTGTCTGTAGCCCCAGTCCGCCAGTTTTTGTTCATTATCTTTGACTTGCTCGAAATTCCTGCATACATCAATGAAGGGAGGTAGATTTTTATACTTTTCCTCTTTATCTTCTTCTTTGGAGGAACTCAACAAAATAATAGCCTTTTCTTTAGCCTAGCTCAGGTCACTATCATAAATAACTTTCTCTTAGGCCTCGTCAAGATAGTGTATTCTGGACCTAACAATGTCATTGTTTTTCTAGTCACTCACGAACTCAAAAGTGCTTTTCTTGACTATTCCGTTAATTATCTTCATTATGCTTCTGCTGTTGTCAACAAAGTTCTCCTTTTACTCCTTTAAGTTCTTAGAGTTTTCTAATATGCTCTTTAGGATCAGAGCCAAAGAAAAACCTTTGTTTACTTTCCTTTTGTTGTCGGTATATCGGTAAATTTCTGCCATGAAGTCCAGGAATTGAGTGTGATGCTTGTTGTAGACCTCTGAGAAGAATTCAATAGCGTACTAACAGTATTCTAAATCTTCGTAAGTTATTTGACCTCCAACATCATCAATTTTTTCCTTTAAATCCTTTATGCTCGGCTTGATAGTCTTAAGCAAGCTCTATATCTCTTTGTAGTTGATTAAGGCCGTGAACAGCTCAAGCATTGATTTCGATTGAAGATCGTCCAGGTTTAGTTTGTACTCTCTTAGCTTTTTTTTTGCCTCCTCGAATTGCTCGAGAATGTTGGAGATGTTGAAATCTTTTTTAGCGATTAAGTTGCTGCAGACTTCTAAAAATTTAGTTAAAATGGGCTCTTTGATTTTGAACTTTTCAGCGTGGATGAAGAGAAGTCCCTTTAGCAAATCATGTATCTCGGCCGACTGAGTAATGAAGTCATAAATCTTAACCAACTCTGCAATCGAGTCAGGAATTTCAACCCTATTCATGCAAAGAATGTTGCTGAACTCTTTTATGGTCTATTTTTTGGGTGAGAAGTAGTAGAAGCTGGAACTTTTTAAGGTCTTCTCTTAAAAGTTAGCATACAGCAGATTTACTTGTTTGAGCAGATTCTCCAAAAGCTCATTACTCAGCTATATGATCTGTTAAATTGTCCTACCTACGTATTTTTCTTGCCTGGGGCCGTAAAAAGACTACAAACGATAGCATTTGAGCACATCGTGATTTAGCTGCAAATATAGTGCGAAGTTTTATTAGATCTTGCTTGCAACTACTTCAATATGCACAAACTTAGACACAAATTCTTAGATCTCGGCTAATTTCGCCTCAGCGTCAGGACTCTTGAATTTGGTTCCTACTTCTCTGATGAAGTCTTTGACCTTTTACATTTCATTCATGTAGTTGTTTCCGTATTAGAAAAGTTTGTTTATCTATAGAGGGATTTCATAGTCGTCAGTGAGCTCTTCAAAGAGATGCCATTCATATTGCTTCATTTTCTTTATTTTTTGAATGTTCTTAAAGGGAACTTTTTTGTTGGTCAAGGATTTAAGGATCTTTTTTAGTGAAGCTTTTAGCTCTTAGGATCTTTAGTCATTTCTTTTTAAGATTTTGATGAGAGTCTTGAGGTAACCCCTTTGTGCAATGAAGTATTCCCAAACCTTCTCCTAGGAGAGCTCTATCAGTTCTATTTAGACTATGGCTCTGACACTATTTTTTTCATTTTCGTCATCAATAGTCCTATTGATCTCAGCCTTCATCTTCTTAATGGCCTACACTTTATCGAACTAACTGTTTTTATAGATTTTGTTCACAATCCGCAGCATCCTCTCCACTATCATCTCATTGATAAAGAGAGGATATCTGAAGCCATGGTTCCACTCACGATGGTGCTCATGCATTAACAACTCGGCAGTTTTCTTCTCTTCAGGAAGCATCCTCACAATCAAAGGCATTACCAGATGATCGGAAATAACCTGCATGGCTTTCTCTACGTGCAGAAACTCCTCTTTGAAATTTCTGGCTATTACATTCAAGGCATCTTCTATCTTCAATCGCTAGAGTATCTTGCAAGAACTGATCGAAATCGACCTCATCATCTAGTTGCTGAAAAGGGTTTAGGTCCTTTTTATCATCTCCAGCAACAACTTGACCAAGGCTGAGAGAAGTTTTGGATTTTTGTAGAAAGATTCGAGGAAGTAAGGAATCCACGCTTTCAAAGGAACATTTTAGCCTATTATCTCATCATCTCTCTCAACGATAAAAAACCTTTAGATGATCTATAAGCCCAGAATCTTCTATTTTTAATCACCTTTGTAGATTCTCTCTTTAAGGGTTGAGACGAAATCGGTGATTGTTGATCGGAACTTCTAGTCTCTCGCAACGCCAACTAGTTGCTTATTGGTTCTAAACATATAGTAAACTCTGTAGAGCTGGTTGAAGCTTTAAAGAGTGAGATCTTTCGGATTGATTTCCATGAAAACTTAGCTTGAAACCAGCAAAATCTCTCTGATGTGCCTTTAGTAGACATTGCCTGATTCGTAAAGTCCATTCAGAAATGTTTAGATTATCATAGAAATAACTTTCTTATTTGGACTACTTTTGGCGTGATAGAGGATGTTTTCGAACCCAGCCAATACAGCATCTGGGGATTTGATAGAAAAAGCAGTGATGTAATCTTTGATAGTATCGTAGCCCATGAGAAGCAGGAAAACTCCAGAATTGCAACAAAACTTGACATATTTATGGTAAAGGCCTATTTCGCCTGTCTTGAAGCTAAACTTTATGATCTATGAAGCCTTGGCCTTTATTTGCTTGTAGGTTTCAGCATCAAAGCTAAGCTAAAGCAGGTTCAGCTCCTTGAGGCAGATGAAGTGAAGGAACAGTTCGAAAAACTAGGCCATTTATTGCTGTGGCACATCTTCTTCAACCGAATCAGAGTTGACTTTGAGCTTTAGGATCTATCGCATGTATATTTTGGCCACAACTTTGAAAGACGGTTTGTCTATGGTTAGGGTGGGTTTCGAAAAAACTCTTTAATCCTCTTCTAACAAAAACTTCAACATTTTCAAAAATGTAACTGAGGTGTTGTTGTTGCTTATTAAAGCTTTGGTGTGCTCATCGACATAGTAGTTTCCATTAATGATACTCTTCTTAAACTCCTTCTGAGAGTAGATCTCTAGAATCTATTCGCAAAACCTCTCTCCTTCCAAAATGCAGGCTGCCAGGAAGCTTTCCAAAGGATTTATCTTCAATGCTACTCCAAGTTGGAAATCATAGGACAGATCTTACGAAATATGGATAGCTCGAGGAGTGAAGGGAAGGACTTTGCTTGAGGCCAGGTTCCTATCTTTACTTTTGAGATGAATCACGATTTGTTTGTGTGAGGAATTAGTGTTTATTTCATAAATAGCAAACCCGCCGAAGCTTTTGATTTGTTGGACTCCTAAGATTTGTTTGTGAGTCTTGGGTCTGACGTTTTCGACCACATAATTGAACTCAACGCCAGGCACTCTTACTAACTTGGCGATGAGAGTGATTTTTCCCGGCTGAGGATCCTTATTGGCCAAATCAACGATCTCCTGGATATTGTAGGATATCTTGAGCTCCTCATCGGAGGAGTGGTCTGTGCCTGAGTCGAACTCAGCATACTTTTGCTGCCCAGTTCTCAGCTTCTTCAGAATCAGCCTATCCATGCCGATCGGTTCTAAATGGCGAACAAAGTACAAACAGAAAAGATTCTTGAATTCTAGATGAGTCTTTGGGATCTGCGGGCTGTGCGCATTTCAACTTCGCTCATGCTTTCATCCAGACTGATAGTGGCGTTTCTGGAGAAGGCTTCGTGGGCCAGACGAATGGATCTGACCTGCTACTCGTACTGGTTTATTTGAGAAGAGGCGATAGAGGACTTCGTAGCTTTAGGGTTAGATTACATAATTATAATATGTACTTATTACTTGCAAGAACTATTATATACAGACTACTTTGGATTTGATCCCAATCATCTGGTTGTGTAGCCATTTCTGTGGTTCTTGAGAATCCTGGAGAGATCTCTTGGCATTTGTTTGAAGTGATAGGTGATATCAGCAAAAAAATAGTTGGGCATAAAATTTGTTAATCACTTTTGAATGATAATTTATTACTACTAAGAAATCCTATTTTCCTCTGAGTTCTCAGACTCCATGCTCCTAACTTCAGGATCAGTCATATCGAACACTTTGTACATCACGAACCTTTTGACCGTGAGGTGGCTCTACAAGCACATGTAAGCAAGCATCACGAAGAGCAGGACTTAGACCACCGCAGCAGATATGAGGCCATATTTCAAGTTATCGTTATTATCGTTCTTTTAGCCCGACAGAAAATAGAAGCAAACAACAAGTGTGATTAGAATCATAACCATTAATATGGATAACAAAATAATATACTTACTACAACAGTTGTCTGAGAGCCTTTGGCAGAGCACCTAGCAGCTTCGGTAACTTTGGTGTGCGAATTGAATGTAGAAACGTTGGTTACAATCTACGCATCTTATCGATCTAATATCCATCTCCTATTTCTATCTTATCTATCTGATTATCTTTCTCTGGACCAACTGCAGCAGGCAAGAATCATGATAGTTTGTGTTACACACGCATGGTCTGATAGGATTCTAGGCGTAGTTGAAACATATGACGCAGTCGCTTAGGTGTTCATTTTCTACGCTAAAGAAGATCTTGGATTCCTGCTGCTAGAGACCTGTCCGCTGCACTTAACGGCGCCGGCGTCGCATTCAGAGTATTTTCTAATGCGAAAGTTAACATTATAATACTACAAATATCTAAACTTGAACCAAAACCCCAGTTTTACTGTTACTTCATTCACCCCTTCAAAGTGCAAAACTTTCAGCAGTTCTGATTAATATCAGTCAACTTGTTTTTGGGAGCAGCTGAGAATATTTCAATATAATAAAGTTATTTCATCATATGATTGTAACTTTCCCCAGGGTGAAACCCAATTCTTGACCTCTCAAAATCATTTTCCTAGAACTTTGGCTCTCAGCAAAAAAGCGAACATTTCCAAAATTAGGCAACTCAAAGGCAAAATAGAGGATTGATTGGCCAAATTATTAACTTCTAGTTTATAGGCATAATCCACTAGTTTAGTAAAAATAAGAAAATGGCAGTTGCGAGCATTAAGATCATTTTCGTCATTCATACGCAACCTCTCTCTTAATTATTATAATTCCTATTATGGAGCACTAGCTGAACGCTCCACTTATTTTCAGGTGGAGCAAAGCCAAATCCTGCAACTTTGACAAAAATGGCAGCTTTTAGGCACCACGCAGGCAGTCTGTCAGAGTTAGGCATTAGAGTTTGATATAATCCTAAGAGTAATATGTCAGCGTGGCCAGCAAAAGCGAATCACTTTAATGGGAGAAAAGTAATGTCATTTAGCTGGACATCGCTGAGGCTGTTTAGTAACCCAAAAAGAAGAAAAAAAGAAAAGGCCATCAATTGGCATGGTTCGGAA
>Ga0316217_10004064_pt1 | contig 16099 bp, 13 predicted proteins | sample 1anoAmetaG_FD_203633 | JGI IMG/M metagenome (GOLD analysis project Ga0316217, IMG submission 203633) | Freshwater microbial communities from Trout Bog Lake, Wisconsin, USA - 1anoA | ecosystem: Environmental > Aquatic > Freshwater > Lake > Hypolimnion/Profundal zone | place: USA: Wisconsin...
ACCTTCGCGCACATAAATATTACGTCCAGTTAGTTCGAGCGGCGTTAAAGGGCGGATGCCATCCACCTGTTCAATCGTGCTTTTGAGATAAAATAGAGGGAGCACTTCAACGAGGCCACCAATCGAAATCGCAATGAGAATACCGATCACCAAGATGATCGAATTTTTCTCAAAGATCTGGTGGCGTTGCCAAAGCGACGGTGAGTGAGAGGTAGGGTGTGTCATGGGTTTAATCCTTACTCGCCGGGAACAAGAGCCGCGCGGTTGCTAAGCGCTACCGGTTCGGGCGAACGGATGGTCCTATAAATATTATAGACCATGATGAGCGCACCGAGGAGGAATAAACCTCCACCAAGAGCACGGATAATATACATCGGATGCATCGCCTCACTCGTTTCAACGAAGGAATATTCGAGAAAGCCTAAGGCGGTATAAGCCCGCCACATCAAGCCCTGCATGATGCCTGCAACCCACATCGCGCTGATATAGAAAACAATGCCGATGGTCGATATCCAGAAGTGCCAGTTGACGAGCTTGAGTGAATACACTTCGCGCTTGTTCCATAGCCACGGCACGAGGCAATAAATCGCACCGAAGGACACATAAGCGACCCATCCCAGCGCACCGGAATGCACATGGCCGATGCCCCAATCGGTATAATGGCTCAACGAGTTGACCGATTTGATCGACATCACCGGGCCTTCAAAAGTTGCCATACCGTAGAAGGCAACGGAGACCACCAACATACGCAACACCGGATCGGTCCGCAGCTTGTCCCAAGCGCCCGAGAGCGTCATCAACCCGTTGATCATGCCGCCCCATGAAGGCATCCACAGCATGATCGAGAAGGTCATCCCCAGCGTCTGCGCCCAATCCGGCAAAGCCGTGTAATGCAGATGATGCGGACCCGCCCAGATATACATGAAGATCAAGGCCCAGAAATGGATGATCGATAGACGATAGGAGTAGACGGGCCGTTCCGCACGCTTTGGAATGAAGTAATAGACGATGGCCAAAAAGCCGGCGGTTAAGAAAAAGCCAACCGCATTATGGCCATACCACCATTGGATCATGGCATCCTGCACGCCCGACCACACGATATAGGATTTTGACGAGAAGATCGAAACCGGAATGGCTGCGTTATTGCCCAGATGCAGCACAGCAACGGTCACAATAAACGCGAGATAGAACCAATTGGCGACGTAAATATGCGGCTCTTTGCGCTTCCAAAGCGTGCCGAGGAAAACGAGCAAATAGGTCACCCAAACAATCGTCAACCACGAGTCCGAATACCATTCCGGCTCCGCATATTCTTTGCCTTGCGTGATCCCAAGCAAATATCCCGTGCCGGCAATGAGGATGAAGAAATTATATCCAAGCACAACGAACCATGGTGCGAGATCCCCCGCAAGCCGCGCGCGGCAGGTGCGTTGTACGACATAAAAAGAGGTCGCGAGCAGCACATTGCCACCAAAGGCAAAGATAACCGCCGATGTATGCAGCGGGCGCAAGCGACCAAAGCTGGTCCAGGGGAGGTCCAGATTGAAAACAGGCCAGGATAATTCAAGCGCGATATAAAGGCCCACCGTAAACCCGGCGATGCCCCAAAATAGCGCAGCCAAAGTAGCGAATTTCACGGGGCCGAAATTATAATTCGGCTTACCGTCAATTTCTTGAGGGGTATCGGCAGGCCGAGCAAAGTAACGATTGCCGATAGCAAAAATACTGGCGACCGCCGCAGCCGCGAAAAGATAGGCATGAAACGCAAATTCAGGCGTCCAAGCCTTGGCGGCTATGAACACAGCCCCAACCGCGACCAACGCCAGAATAATCGATAAACCCATCTCACCAAAGGAAAGCTTTTTAACTGCTATACTGTCCATGATGCTTTAACCCCGCTCTCTCTGAGCGAGCCGGATCAAAATCCATGCCCGCCTTACTTTGATGATAGGAGTCGCCCAACCGCGACCATGCGGCATTGATACAAATCAAATTATCCGTAATGCGATATAGAACGAACGGATAAAGCGCGGCGGCGTAGCGGATTAAGCTAGCGCATGATCGGCAAAATAGCCCGCATCGATAAAACGAATACCGTCCGGCACGATCACCAGTCGGCGGTCGCGCTGCATCTGATTGATCACGCGGCTTACGGTCTCAATCGTCAAGCCGAGATAGTCGGCAATGTCTTGGCGTCCCATCGGTAAGCGAATAAGCCCCAGTTCATGCCCTTCAACGCGCGTCCAGCGGCGTTTCATCTCAACCAAAAAGGAGGCGATTTTCTCCTCCGCCGTTAATCGGCCGAGCAGCACCATATGATCTTGCGCGAGCGACAATTCATGCGTCGCAAAGGCGTGCATCCGTTTCATCAGATGCGGCTTTTTTTCGCTAAATTCGTCAAAGGCCGAGCGTTTAAACCGGCAGGCTTTCACTTCGTTGACCGCTTCCGCTGTAAATTTCCATGATTTTTCAAGCGCTAAGCCCAGAAAATCCCCGGGTAAGGCAAACCCCGTGATTTGCCGTCGACCATCGGGGAGCGAGCGCACCAGCCGGACAACGCCCGAGGTGACGTTGTAAACCGAAACCGCCTCATCTTCTTCACGGAACAGCGTTGATTTTTCGTCAAAAACGGCGTCGCCGGACAAGCCTTCAAGAAACGACAACTCGTCCTGATCAAGCGCCGCACAAACGCTCAAGCGCCTTATGCTGCAATACCGACAATCATCCCCTAATGTGTGGTGCCCGCAGGTACCTTGGGTATGTGGCTCAGAAAATACGACGCTGTTATCCATCATCTATTCCGAATCCCGCGTTTCATCCTACGAACTCTAACAGATAACCATCAATCAACCTAGCGCCTCGTCGAAAGGGCTTGATGGCAAAAAGAATAAGCTTTTTCAACCGCCTGACAAGAAATTTGCTAAGAAAGGCACGATCCGCTAATCGACTTTAGTCTCATATCGCATCTTGGCACGGTTTTTGGTTAATAAAAACAGCGATTATGCGGCTTAAGAAGGTTTAAAAAAGGTATTTTTGATGAATGATCCTCATAATCCCGCTCAAAGCGTCTCTCAGACGGAGGTCGAGAAAGACCGACCCCTGCGGGACGATATCAGGCTTTTGGGCCGCCTGCTCGGCGATACGGTGCGCGAGCAGGAAGGCGAGGATATTTATAAGATTGTCGAGGAAATTCGCCAGACTTCCATCCGTTTTCATCGCGATAACGATACCCCGGCGCGGGACGAGTTGGAGGCTATTCTCGATGGTCTAACCCCTGATCAAACGATCCAAATCGTCCGCGCGTTCAGCCATTTTTCGCATCTCGCCAATATCGCCGAGGACCAGCACCATATCCGCCGCACCCGCGCGCACGCCATTGCGGGCTCAGCGCCGCGCACCGGATCATTGATCTATGCCCTCGATCATGCCCGAAAAATGGGCTTTGGTGTGCCAGAATTACAGGCATTTTTTAATGCGGCGCATATCAGCCCGGTCCTCACCGCCCACCCGACCGAGGTGCGCCGTAAAAGTACGCTCAACCGCGAATTGGGCATCGCAGAACTGCTTGAACGCCGCGACCGAATGGTCGCGACGCCGGAGGAAAAAGAAGCGCTTGAGGAGCGGCTTCGGCGCGATATCGTGACACTTTGGCAAACCAATCTGCTGCGCGAAACCAAATTAACGGTGCTCGATGAGGTCCTCAACGGGCTATCTTATTACGATTACACCTTCCTGCGCGAATTGCCCCGGCTCCATTCGATGCTCGAAGATCAGCTTCAAAAGCTCGATCCCGAGGGCAAAACCTATGACATCGAAAGTTTCCTGCGAATCGGGAGCTGGATCGGTGGGGATCGCGACGGCAATCCGTTTGTAACCGCAGAAGTGCTCGAAAACACGCTTTCGATGCACGCACAACGCATTTTCCGGTTTTATATTGACGAAGTAGAAAAATTATCGCGCGAATTGCCACTCAGCGATGGCATTATCAACGTATCAGATGCCATACGCAACCTAGCCAATATGTCCCCCTCGGCCTCACCGCATCGCCAACGGGAACCCTATCGTCGCGCGTTGTCCGCCATTCTCGCCCGCATTGTAGCAACCGCCCAAGAGGTCGCGGGCCTTACCAATATCGGCCACGTAGAACAGGCAACGCCCTATCGCTCCGCCGCAGAATTTCGGGCTGACCTCGACAGCATTGATGAGTCCCTTCGTCACCATGGATCAGCCATCCTCACGCGCGGAAGGTTACGTCTTCTAAGACGTGCGGTGGATTGTTTCGGCTTCCACCTCGCCATTGTCGATCTAAGGCAAAACTCCGCCGTCCACGAACGGACCCTTGCAGAACTATTGGAAGCCGTTGCACCGGGAACCGCTTATCTGGCTTTATCGGAAGACAAACGTGTCGAGCTTTTAACCAAAGAACTCCAATCGGCCCGCCCTCTGATATCACCCCATATTCGCTATTCCGACGAAACCACTGGCGAAATCGCCGTCTTTAAAATGGCAGCGGTTGCGCATACCCGTTATGGCCGCGAGGTGATAGCCAATTGCATCATCTCAAAAGCCGAAGGCGTATCCGACATGCTGGAATTGGCCGTTCTTCTAAAGGAAGTGGGTTTACTGGCTGCGGACGGCTCAGCCTATGTGAATGTGATCCCGCTTTTTGAAACCATTGGCGACTTGCAGGCCTGCGCCCGCGTGATGGAGGCCGCCTTCTCAAACCCCGCCTATCGTGCTTTGGTCAAAAGCCGAGGCGACGTGCAAGAAGTCATGCTCGGCTACTCGGACAGCAACAAAGATGGCGGTTTTGTTACCTCCGGCTGGGAACTGTATAAGGCCGAAATTCAACTCATCGACGTCTTCCGCAAACATGGCGTCGCGATGCGCTTGTTCCATGGCCGCGGTGGCTCGGTGGGTCGCGGTGGTGGGCCGAGCTATGACGCGATTTTGGCGCAACCGGGCGGCGCGGTAAACGGCGCCATTCGCATCACCGAGCAAGGCGAAATCATCGCGTCGAAATATTCAAACGCCGAAGTCGGACGTCGTAACCTTGAAATTCTGGCCGCTGCAACGCTTGAAGCCTCGCTTCTGCATCCCGACCAACCCGCGCCAAAACCCAATTATCTAACCGCGATGGACGAATTATCTGAGGCAGCCTTTAAAGCCTATCGCGGTCTCGTTTATGAAACGCCGGGATTTGTTGATTATTTCTGGTCGTCAACCGTTATCACTGAAATTGCGACCCTCAATATTGGCTCACGCCCGGCATCCCGCACCAAAACGCGTAAAATTGAGGATTTGCGCGCCATTCCTTGGGTGTTTAGCTGGGCGCAGGCCCGCATCATGCTGCCCGGCTGGTATGGGTTCGGTTCCGCCGTAAAAGCCTTTGTTAATCAGCACCCGGAAAACGGGCTGGCGCTGTTGCAGGACATGGCCAAAGAGTGGCCCTTCTTCCGAACGCTCTTGTCCAATATGGATATGGTGCTTTCCAAAAGCTCGATTGCAATCGCCTCCCGTTACGCCGAACTCGTTCCCGACGAGGCCTTAAGAGAAGCAATTTTTGGACGTATCCGTCAGGAATGGTCCGATTCCATCGAGATGCTCTTGGCCATCACCGGCCAATCCAAACTGCTCGAAGCCAATCCTTTGCTCGACCGCTCGATCCGCAATCGGTTTCCGTATCTTGATCCGTTAAACCATGTTCAGGTTGAACTGCTCAAAGAGCACCGCGCCCATCCGGGTGACGCGAGGGTGTTGCAAGGGATACAGTTGACGATCAACGGCATATCAGCGGGCTTAAGAAACAGCGGATAATGCCTTTTACCTCCTCATCGCAATCAATAACCCCGGACCGCGCGCCGGAAGGCGCGCGGCCCGAAAGATTTCCTTCTCCTTGAAGGAGAAGGTGTCATGCGTAGCATGACGGATGAGGTTCTGGTGGTTGCACTAAAAGGCTCAATCGCGTAGCGCTTTTATAATTACCATCAGACCCTCATCAGTCGCGTCCCGCGACAGCTTCTCCCAAGGGGAGAAGCGGGCGCTCTTCATGGACCGCGCGGCTCCCGCCGCGCAAAGAATGCGATGCCTAAGAGGCTCGCGGTCCGTGGTTATGTGCCTCTTTTTTCACCAAACACTTCCCGCTTTTCCAATTGCGTAATCATGCCTTCGATTTCCGTTTTGTTGTCTTCCATCATCGAGGATACGAAAATAGCCGTTCGCAACGTCTTGGCGATCTCTGCATCATCAAAAGCAACGTGATCCCGTAAGCTGACCATAACACGTTGCAGCGCAAAGCTTAGCGCTTTGACGGCTTCTTCAAGGCTTACGGGTTCGGAAAAATCAATCTTAGACATGGCTGACACCCTTTTTTTGAAAAACGGCCCCAGCGCAGGAGCGCGCTGGTGCCGGGGTGTTAGAACAGCCACCTAAGTTTGGCCGCGACGCTTTTAGCCTTGCGACTTGGACATAACGCCGCCACCCCAACGTTTTAGCGTCAGGGCAGTTTGGTGACGACAGATGCACTGCCGACTTAGGTGGGGCGTTCTAATTCCCCGAGTCCTACGGATGCAGAACTTAAAATAACACTATCATGCCAACAGAGAAGTTCAACCTTCGGACCGCGCAGCTCCTGCCGCGCAAGAATGCGATGCCTAAGAGGCTCGCGGTCCATTTGATGTGGTCTGTTTCGCAAAATGAGTTACCATTTTTGCGCATCATGCGCTAATGCGCGATCTCGCTAATTAAGTCTAAGGCTTGCATCACCGCTGCTGCGCGTACCTGATCACGCCCAATCTCGCCAAACCGCCTTTCGCGATGAAGGGTCGGCAATCCCTTTCTGGCACAGGCAAAATGCACAAGGCCAACAGGCTTGGTGTCCGAGCCGCCGCCGGGTCCGGCGATGCCCGTAATTGCAACGGCAATATCGGCCAGCGAATGAACCAACGCGCCCTCGGCCATCGCACGCGCCACCGATTCGCTTACCGCACCGTCGCGCGCAATTAGCGCCGAATCCACGCCCAACAGGTCAGATTTTGCTTCATTGGAATAGGTCACAAAGCCACGATCCACCACGCCGGACGACCCGGAAATACCCGTCAATGCACCTGATACAAGACCGCCGGTGCATGATTCAGCGGTTGCTACTTTTAACCCATGCGCAAGACACTGCTGGATGATGCTTTCAGCCCGTGCGTGGATCGTTGCGCTGTCGGTCATTGTTTATTCGCTCACAGGCAATTGAAGGGTTGCTATCGCTTGTGCCGCAATGCCTTCACGGCGCCCGGTAAATCCCAATTGCTCGGTCGTCGTCGCTTTCACGCCAACCCGATCAATCATCAGGCCACAGATGGTTGCAATGCTTTCTCGAATAATATCACGATGCGGGCCTATTTTGGGGCTTTCGCAGATGATGGTTGTGTCGAGATGGGTAATTCTCCCGCCGCGCTTTTTCACGCGTTCAACTGCATATTCCAGAAAAATACGCGAATTCGCGCCTTTCCATTGCGCGTCGGAGGGCGGAAAATGCGAGCCGATATCACCATCCGCCAAAGCCCCAAAAATCGCATCCGTTAGGGCATGAAGGATAACATCGGCATCCGAATGGCCGGATAGACGATGGGAGTGAGGGATCGATACCCCCCCTAAAATAACATGATCACCGTCGGCAAAAGCATGGACATCGTAACCAATTCCGGTTCTGGTTTCCGTTGTACCCATTGTTTTCTCTCTTGCCGCTACAAAATCCGCCGAAGTCGTAAGTTTCGTGTTATCCATTTCACCATCAAACACAAAGACGGGGTGGCCCGCCCATTCGGCAATCGACGCATCATCAGTAAAGTCGACACTTTTATGGGTGGCCGCCGAGCGATGGGCTTTGAGTAAGAGATCAAACCGGAAGGCCTGCGGGGTTTGAACGGCCTTCAGGTCCCGTCTCGGCGGCGTATCTGTAATTTGGCCATTCACATCGATCCGCTTAATCGTATCGGTAACGGGAACGCCAGGAATGGCCGCACCTTTTGAAAAGGCGGACTCAATGCTGCGCGCAACGAGATCAGCGCTTGTAAAGGGCCGCGCTGCATCATGGACGAGAATGATATCCGGAACTTTAGGGCGTGAGGCCAGTGCTTCAAGCCCCGCTCGTCCCGAGGCTTGCCGCGTCGCACCGCCATAGGCGGGCGGTAAAACACGTCCCATAATCTCCTGATCAAGGCAAGCAATCGCATCAAGATAAAGCGGGTGGTCATCAGGATGAATAACACACAGGATCGACTGAACCCTCTTATCGGCTGCTAACGCTTTAATGCTGCGGGCAAGAACGGTCTCTCCGCCTAAATCAAGATATTGTTTCGGGCGATCAAGCCCAACGCGCAAGCCGCGACCTGCCGCAACAATCAGTGCAGCAACATGAATGCGGTCAGGTACGGTCAAAAAAGGGGACATTGAATGAGATTTGAAACTTTTGCGTCCACAGGTCAACCGATACGCAAAGGGGGCAACGTAGGCTAGCGCGATTTGCCCACGGTCGAATGGAAAATTTCGTTTTGTATTGCACCATAAAGTCTATTATATAGGCACAAAATTGGATTGCCTTATTTTTATGCAAAATTTGATACCCATCCATATCGGTCCTCATTCCATACAGGGACGGGCGTTTCTAGCGCCGATGTCGGGCGTAACGGATCATGTTTTCCGCCGTATCGCGCGGCGATTTGGGGCCTCGCTCGTTGTGTCAGAAATGGTGGCTTCGGATGATTTCGTTCGCGGTTCGGAGGAATCCCGTCTACGCGCGGAGGGGAGTGGGATTGATCAACATGTCGTTCAAATCGCAGGCTGCGAACCCTATTGGATGGGGGAGGCGGCGCGCCTTGCCGAGGCAAGCGGCGCAGCAATCATTGACATCAATATGGGCTGCCCAGCCAAGCGGGTAACGGGCGGCTATGCTGGTTCAGCTTTGATGCGGGATCTTGATCATGCGGAGCGCCTGATCGAGGCAACCGTTAGCGCGGTATCCATCCCCGTGACCGTTAAGATGCGCTTAGGATGGGATGATCGCTCGATCAACGCCCCTGAACTGGCGCGCAGGGCCGAGGCACAAGGCGTAACATTAGTCACCATTCATGGCCGTACCCGATGTCAGTTTTATAAAGGCCAAGCCGATTGGGCCGCCATCCGTCTTGTCAAAGAAGCAGTTACGATTCCAGTTATTGCAAACGGAGATTGCCATTCTTTAGAGGATGCTCAAGCGATGTTGGCAGCTTCTCATGCCAATGGCGTCATGATTGGTCGCTCCGTACTGGGGCGGCCTTGGCTTGTTGGCCAAATTGCTCAAGGACTGGAACAAGGTCAATCTATCCCCGCGCCAACGGCTCAACATCGGCTTGAAGCCGCTATCGAGCATTATGAGGGCCTCTTATCGGCGATGGGTGTTGAAACGGGCATCAGACACGCGCGCAAACACCTCGCGGCCTATGCTGAGGATGCGCTTTGTCTCTCTGAGCAAGACCATGCGGAATGGCGTCATGAACTTGTAACCACGACGATACCGTCCCGCGTTCTTCATGTGCTGACATGCCTCTATCAATCCCATGCAACGCGGAGTGCGGCATGAATATTCCATCCGAAGGCCACTTTGGCTCCGTCGATCACCGCAGCGAGGCGATTTTAAACGTCTTGCCCTTACCCGTTATCGTCGTTGGTACCGATGACCGCATTGTGGAAGCCAATCTGGCGGCGCAATCCTTTTTTCAAATGAGCCGTTCGGTCTTACGACGCCACCGATTGGCCGAAATCGTTCCCTTTGGCTCGCCTTTATTGGCTTTGGTCGAGCAGGTTCGTACCCATGGCGGCAGTGTCAGCGAATATCGCGTTGATATTGGCACCCCAAGAATCGGGACGGATAAGATCGTCGATCTCTATGCGGCCTTGGAGTCGGATGATGCCCATGATGTCGTCATCATGCTGCAAGAAAAGACAATTGCCGAAAAAATGGACAGACAATTGACCCATCGCGGGGCAGCCCGCTCGATCTCGGCCATGGGATCAATGCTCGCGCATGAAATAAAAAATCCGCTTTCAGGGATCAGAGGCGCGGCTCAATTGCTCGAAACCTCCGTTACCGACGAAGACCAAGCTCTATTGAGGCTGATTTGTGACGAGACGGATCGGATCGTCAAATTGGTTGATCGGTTTGAAAACTTCGCCGATGGTGGCCCGACGGAACGGGAGGCGATTAATATTCACGCAGTCTTAGAACATGTGAAACGGCTCGCAATTTCAGGGTTTGCCAGGCATATCCGGTTTTCCGAGACCTATGATCCCTCTTTGCCGCCCGTTTGGTGCAACAGGGATCAATTGATCCAAGTGTTTCTCAATCTCGTGAAAAACGCAGCGGAAGCCATAGGCCCTGACGCGGTTGATGGCGAGATTGAAATCACCACCGCCTACCGCGCCGGCGTCCGAATGGTCGTGCCCGGTAGCAACAGTCGGGTCGCTCTACCGCTTGAGATTTGTATTCGGGACAATGGACCCGGTGTGCCGGAAGATCTCATGCGAAGCCTGTTTGATCCCTTTATTTCGACGAAGGCATCCGGGACTGGCCTCGGTCTTGCTTTAGTATCGAAAATTATTGGCGATCATGGAGGAGTCGTTGAATGCGAGTCTTTGCCTCGTCGCACGATTTTCAGGGTTCTTTTGTCAATGCAAACGCCGCGCGACCAGAGCGCGATAGAAAGTAACGGATAGCGCATGCCTAATGGTACGATCCTAGTCGCCGATGACGACGCGGCCATTCGCACGGTTCTTAATCAGGCACTCGGGCGCGCTGGATATGAGGTGCGGGTCACGGGGCAAGCCAACACATTATGGCGTTGGGTCGCGGCAGGCGAGGGCGATCTGGTGGTCACCGATGTTGTAATGCCCGATGAAAATGCCTTTGATCTTTTACCCCGCATCAAAAAATTACGGCCCGATCTGCCCGTTATCGTCATGAGCGCGCAAAATACCTTCATGACGGCTATTCGGGCATCTGAGCGCGGGGCTTATGAATATCTTCCGAAACCCTTTGATTTAAAGGAACTTTTGACGGTTATTGGCCGTGCACTTACCCGTCCGCGTGGCATCGTTCAACCGCAAACGGACGGCATCAATGAAGAAATTCCGCTGATTGGCCGTTCGCCCGCGATGCAGGAACTCTACCGTTCGCTGGCACGTCTTATGGCAACCGAACTTACCGTGATGATTATGGGGGAATCTGGAACGGGTAAAGAGCTCGTTGCCCGCGCCTTGCATGATTACGGCAAGCGCCGCAAAGGCCCTTTTGTTGCGGTGAATATGGCGGCCATTCCGCGTGATCTGATTGAAAGCGAGTTGTTTGGCCATGAGCGCGGCTCTTTTACCGGTGCGGTTAATCGCGCAACAGGGCGGTTCGAGCAGGCGGAAGGCGGCACACTTTTCTTGGATGAAATCGGCGATATGCCGATGGAAGCTCAGACGCGGCTTTTGCGCGTGTTGCAAGAAGGCGAATATTCCACCATTGGCGGTCGAACTTCGATCAAAACCGATGTTCGTATCGTAGCGGCCACCAACAAAGACCTCCGCATCGCGATCCAACAGGGTCTCTTCCGCGAGGATTTATTTTTCCGGTTGAATGTTGTGCCGCTTCGATTGCCACCTTTGCGGGAGCGGATCGAGGATTTACCCGATCTCGTCCGCCACTTTTTTGCGCTCGCTGAAAAAGAAGGATTACCCGCCAAGCAAATCGATACGGGTGCTTTGGAACGCCTCAAACGGCACCGCTGGCCCGGCAATGTGCGCGAGCTTGAAAATCTCGTCCGGCGTTTTGCCGCACTTTATCCACAAGAAACGATCACCGAAGCCATTGTGGATGTCGAACTCACGGAGACGCCGACATTCGGCTCCATGGCGTCGAACGAGCCAAGGATAGCAGCTACTTTAGCTCAGTCGGTTGAACATCATCTCGACGTCTATTTTGCGGGCTTTAAGGGTGATCTACCGCCGCCTGGCCTCTATCACCGCATATTGCGCGATGTCGAGGAGCCGCTGATTAACGCCGCAATGGCAGCAACGCGGGGCAATCAGATCAAAGCCGCGGAGCTTTTGGGCGTCAATCGTAACACGCTGCGCAAAAAAATCCGCGATCTTGATATTAGGATTATTCGGACGCTGCGCTGATAGCTCGTTGAAGGTGATGAGCGCGACAAGATCAACCGTCAGGTAATCCACCCTTAAATTACTACTTCCATCGATTAGCTGTGGTCATTCAGCAACACTGTTGCTATATTGCACCAGTGAGCGGATGGCGCTCTCGATGATAAGGGGCGCGTCCTGATGGCGCTTTTGGGATTATCTAGCGCGAAATCAACCATTCAAGCCCGAACAGGGGTCAGGCTTTCGCCCTTTTGGCGCAGCGCCTTTGGTATTCTGGTCGTCGCTTTGGCCCTAAGCTCGGCCTTGGCGACGTTTCTTGTTTTGGCGAATTTTGTTCCGGTTGTTCCAACGCGGGATATTATTATTGGGCTTTTCGCGGTCAATGGCGTGTTGATTGGCCTTTTATTGATCATGGTCGGTGTTGATGCCCTTCGCCTCTTTAAGGCGCGCCGCGCCGGATTGGCAGGCTCCGCCCTTCATGCCCGCATCGTGTCTCTCTTTGCCTTTGTCGCAGCGGCCCCCGCCATACTCGTCGCCATTGTCGGGTGGCTTACGCTGGAGCGCGGTATCGATATTTCGTTCAGTGGCCAGATTAAAGAATTGCTGCAAACCTCTGTAGAGGTTGCGAAAGCCTATCAGGAATTTCAATGCCGCGCGATTGGCCGCGAGGTCAGGCTCATGGCCGCCGATATCGGCCAAGCGCGACCCATCTTCGATAAGGATCAATCTGTCTTTCGCGAATTTATGCGTTCCAGGTCCTATTTTCTGGGATTTTTTGTGGCCATTATGCTGAAGGCTGACGGCACATCGCTTGTTCGCATCGAAAATGTTGCCGTGCCGGGCCTGAAATTACCCAAGGCCGAAGAGTTCACCGCCGCCCAAGAGTCAGGGGACGGTATTTGCCTTCTTCAAGCCGACAGCAATATTTTCCGCGCGCTTGTTAAAATACCGGGGTTTGACAGCAATTATCTTTTGGTTGCCCGCACCATCGACCCCAAAGCATTACAATTTCCGCAGCAAGCCCAGCTCGCCGTGCGCTATTACGATGCGCTGGCCGAGCAAAAACTAGGTGTTCAGATCGCCTTTGCTACGATGTATGCGCTGATCTCGCTCATTCTTTTGCTCTCCGCCGTCTGGATCGGCTTAAGCTTTGCCAATTGGCTCGTAGCACCCATCCGCCGCCTCATTTTTGCAACAGATCAGGTGGCGAGCGGTAATTATGATGTACGCGTTCCCGTAACGGGCAAAGAGGGCGATCTGGGTCATTTGGGCGAGACCTTCAACAAAATGGCGGCCGAACTGGGCCATCAAACCGAAAGCTTGCAAACGGCCAACACCCTCATGGATCAAAGACGCCGCTTTACCGAGGCCGTTTTATCGGGTGTATCGGCTGGTGTGATTGGGCTAGACGGCGAGGGCAGGGTCACCGTTCTCAATCCATCCGCCGAGCAGCTTTTGGGCGATATTTCAGCCTCATTAAAAGGCCAAAAACTGGCTGAAGCGATTCCGGCTTTTGCTGAATTTATCAACCGTGAGGTCGTTGATCGGGGCCGCCCCGTTCAGGGTCAAATTGATTATAATGAAGGCTCGCGTAATCGATCACTTACCGTTCGGGTAACGAGTGAGCAGGCCAGCGACATGCAGCAAGGCGCGATTGTAACGCTTGATGACATTACTGATCTCGTTACCGCGCAGCGTACCTCCGCTTGGGCCGATGTAGCGCGCCGCATTGCGCATGAGATTAAAAACCCGCTGACCCCCATTCAGCTTTCCGCCGAGCGCATCCGCCGTAAATATGGCAAAGTCATCACGACGGATCGCGAAATCTTTGATCAATGCACCGACACCATCATCCGTCAGGTTGATGATATCAAACGCATGGTCGACGAGTTTTCCTCCTTCGCCCGGATGCCAAAGCCCTTGCCAGAAGTGGAAGATGTGGCAAGCGTTATCCGGCAAGTCCTCTTTCTGATGCGTGTCGCCCATCCAGAAATCAATTTTCTGGACGTCATCCCCCACGAAGTCCCAAAGGCGAGTTTTGATCGTCGCCTGATGTCGCAGGCGCTCACAAATATCGTCAAAAACGCCACGGAATCCATTCAAGCCGTCCCAAGCCATGAGCGCGGGCAAGGGGAAATTATCGTTTCCGTTAAAATGAGCCAAAAAGGTCTGCTTGCCATTGAGATCACCGATAATGGCAATGGCTTTCCCACCGAAAGCCGTCAGCGTCTCCTTGAGCCCTATATGACAACGCGTTCGGGCGGCACGGGATTGGGGTTAGCGATTGTAGGCAAAATTTTTGAAGACCACGGGGGTGGCATCGAATTGCTGGATCGTGCGGATGGGGGCCGTGGCGCGCGGGTTCGTCTCTGGTTTCCGATCGACGGCTTAAAGCACGAGCAAACCGCGTCCACCTTATTAGCAGAGAAGCAAGCATGAGCGCCGATATTTTAATCGTTGATGATGAAGCCGATATTCGCGATCTCGTCGCGGGTATCCTCGAAGATGAAGGGTTTAAATGTCGCACCGCCGCCGATGCGGATGCGGCCTTGGGTGAAATTTCAACCCGACGACCGCATCTGATTTTCCTCGATATCTGGATTCAAGGCTCGCGGCTTGACGGGCTACAATTGCTCGATGTCATCAAAGAACAAAACCCCGATTTGCCCGTGGTGATGATTTCCGGCCACGGCAATATCGAAACCGCCGTTTCCGCCATCAAGCGCGGCGCTTATGATTTTATTGAAAAGCCGTTTAAATCGGACCGACTTCTCTTGGTAGCCGAACGTGCGCTCGAAACGCTTCGGCTCCGCCGTGAAATTCGTGAATTACGGACCAAAGCCCCACTGACAAGCGAACTTATTGGACACTCAACCGCAATCAACCAGCTTAGACAATCGATTGAACGCGTTGCGGCCAGCCATGCGCGCGTGCTGATCGCTGGCCCCTCCGGCAGCGGCAAGGAAATCGTCGCCCGCATGATCCACGCGTCATCGGACCGCTCTGAAGGTCCCTTTGTCGCCTTAAACGCCGCGACTATCACGCCGGAATCGATGGAAGCCGAGCTTTTTGGAGTTGAAGATGGCAACCGGATCGGCGCCTTTGAAGAGGCGCATGGCGGCACGCTCTATCTCGATGAAGTGGCTGATATGCCGAAAGAAACCCAGAGCAAAATTCTGCGGGTCCTTGTTGACCAAACCTTTCAGCGCGTCGGCGGCACCTGCAAAGTGGCGGTTGATGTCCGTATTATCTCATCGACGTCGAGGGATTTGATGGCCGAGGTGCAATCCGGCCATTTTCGCGAGGACCTTGTGCATCGCCTGAGCGTTATACCCGTCCGCGTCCCCCCTTTATCAGAACGCCGCGAAGATATCCCTGACCTCGTTAGCCACTTTATGGCGCAAATTGAGCGGATGACGGGGCTACCCCAGCGCCCGATTGCCGAGGATGCCTTAGCCGTTTTACAAACCCATGATTGGCCGGGCAATGTGCGCCAGCTCCGCAACAGCGTTGAACGCATGTTAATCATGACGGGTGGCGAGCCCAATTCAACCATTACGGCTGATCTTCTGCCCGCCGATGTCGGGGCTTCCGTTCCATCCTTGCCCGGCGGGCAGGGGGGCGAAAAGTTGATGTCTATGTCGCTGCGCGATGCACGAGAAATGTTTGAGCGCGAGTATCTGATCGCTCAAATTAACCGGTTCGGCGGTAATATTTCGCGAACCGCCGAATTTATCGATATGGAACGCTCAGCATTGCATCGAAAACTTAAATCTTTAGGCATAGGTTGAAGCGGCATGAGGAGTTGACTATCTATAAATTGTTTTTCGTCTTTAAACGAAGGCCCGAGAGCCCACATGCTCCGGCAAAAACAAAAAGGGTTAAGAAAAAATGGCGACTGAACGCGCACAAAACCTTCAAGATACCTTTC
>Ga0316217_10004066_pt1 | contig 16096 bp, 8 predicted proteins | sample 1anoAmetaG_FD_203633 | JGI IMG/M metagenome (GOLD analysis project Ga0316217, IMG submission 203633) | Freshwater microbial communities from Trout Bog Lake, Wisconsin, USA - 1anoA | ecosystem: Environmental > Aquatic > Freshwater > Lake > Hypolimnion/Profundal zone | place: USA: Wisconsin...
GAAGGTTGCCGGTGGCCTTACGCTTACACTGGTTTACACTTATTACTACACCGACCCTGCCAAAGCCGACATTTACCGGTATTTTAATGACAGCACAATTATTTCTTCTCTGTTATTCTCGAATCCGCAAGCCTGGCTGAAAGTGATGTTCAGTTTCAGAAGCATTGATGCCGGAACATTAAGCTATATCCATAATACGATGTATGTTTCACATCCGGGCGGCGATTTCATCACAAATAACACGTTCCTTATTAAGGTCATTGCATTGCTCAACTATTTTTCGTTTTACAATATTTATATTGATACGTTGTTGCTTAATTGCTTAACGTTTATTGCGCTTACAGCACTTTTGAAAGTTCTGATCCCGTATTTTAAGACTTTTCCTCAAATTCTTTATTGGCCGCTTTTCCTGATACCATCGGTGGTATTTTGGTCCTCAGGGTTACTGAAAGAAGGAGTGATTTTTATAGGCATCTCGTTATACTTGTCACAGTGGCTGCGTTATGATGTCAACCAGCTTGGTCAAAAGCCGTTAATATCAGCTCTTGGTTTTCTGGTGGTAGGCATTACAAAAATGTATGTGGCCCTTGTGTTGTTTGCCTGCAGTATCTTCCTCCCGGTCCGAAATGACCGCAATCCTAAATTAATACTTATATCTCGGCTTGTTATTGGTTTAGCAATATGCCTGTTGGCCTGGTATTCCAGCAGCAACTACCCGTTATGCAGGGTTATAGCCGATAAAAGAAATGAGTTCATCACCTTATCCATTGCTGAGCATAGCAATAGTGCCATTGATACTAATATAATAACGGCATCTTATACTGATCTCATAAAGTTAACTCCCTCAGCCATCATCAACGTAGCATTAAGGCCTTTCCTTTGGGATAAAGGGAAATTTATGCAAACCTTATTCGCTCTGGAAAATACTACATTTCTGTTATCCATAATTTCATTGCTTTTATTTTATTTCCGTAAGCCCCAAGGCGCTAATTCATGGTTGGCCGCTTTTTGTTTTATGTTTGCCGGGCTTAACTATTTGGGCATCGGCATTACAGTGCCCGTTTTAGGTGCCATAGTTCATTATCGGGTAGTAGCCATGCCGTTTTTGTTGTTAAGTGTTTTGTTAATGGCCGATCTTGAAAAGCTGAAAAAGCATTTTGCGCAATTATCTTCACGCATTAAATCATAAAGCCCGAATAAGTGAGTTTAGAGCTGATAAGAGCCCCTCAGGAAGTTGAACCCCGGCATGACGCTTTTAAGCCATTCAGCAACATTGCCGTCAGCATGTCGGGTGGTGGTTTCAGATCTGCAGCTTATGGGCTGGGTTGCTTATCGTATCTTCAGCGACGTAAATTTGAAGATGTACCTTTGCTTGAAAGGGTACGTTTTATTATAGCCGCCTCCGGTGGTGCTATGACGGGTATTTTGTTTGCTGCTTATAATCATCAGGGCCTGCCTTTTTCTAAAACTTACGACCATCTTCGTAACAACATTTTTGCCGGCGATAAAATACTACGCGAAGCTGCCCGTATCGTGCGCGATGACACTGCCTGGAAAGATGACCCTACCAGAAACAGAAATACCATCAATGCTTTTGCAAAGGCCTATCAGAACCTTGCTTTTGAGGGCCTCACTTTTGATGTTTTTACAAATAATGGACAGCGCACACTGCATGAGGTTTGCTTTAACGCCTCTGAGCTGGAGAATGGCCGTGCGTTTAGATTCCAAACCGATGGGAGGGAAGATACTGACGAGATATTGGGCAATCGCTATCTGCGCGTTAAGGACAACAACAGTGCAGCCGTAAAAAAGATAAAGCTGGGCGATATAATGGCTGCCTCATCTTGTTTCCCTGCAGGATTTGAGCCCATGGTTTTTCCTGATGATTTTGCTGTAGATGAAGACCATAAGCACCAATTGCAATCAGAAATGCAGTCGGCAAAAAATTACGACTGGACAGAATATATACCCTTTACCGGCGGGGTGGCATTAATGGACGGCGGGATTACCGATAACCAGGGCGTTGAGGGGCTTAAACTGGCCAACGACCGTCTTAGGGACGCAACAGGAAGAGGTTACGACCTCAATCTTATCTGCGATGTTGCCAACTATTTTATGGAGCCCTTTGAACCCCTCACCGAACAAAAAAGCTGGTGGACTAACCTTACGCTTACCACCATTATTAACGCGCACAAGTATTCGTCGGTAATATTTGCTTTTTCAATGGTGATGATATTTGCCAACGTCTTTACCGGTTTTGCCTGGGTGCTGGCAACTGTTTCGGCTATTATGTTTGCCTTGTTTCTTTTTGCCCGATACGAATTATTGCGAAAACCCGAACCGGCATCTGCTAAGCAGGCAGGCCAACCGCGGCCCAAAGAAAGCATGTGGGACCTTCCGGTAAGTTTATTTATAGACTTCTTTTTGCAAAACCCGTTAAGCAAAACCGAAATGATGCTTAAAGTACGCATTAGGTCGGCACTACGCGTGGCCATGGAAATTTACCTGCTGCAAATACGCCGCATAAATTACGACAGCTTATATACAAACCCTGAGTGGGCCTATAAAACCAAGGCAGTAAGTATTTACGAATTAAGCAAAAGCAACGAAAACGTGCTACAGCGCCAGTTTGAACGAAAAAAATTCCCGGCTGATATCACAGCACTTTTAACCCCCTCAGCCGCAGTTATGAATGTTGCGGAAACAGCCCGCCAGATGGGTACCACCCTTTGGTTTCCGGATATGGATACAAGCAGCGAAATTAATGTGCGCGATTCATTGATTGCCTGCGGCCAGTTTACCATGTGCTATAATCTGCTTGAATATATTTTGCAAATTGAAGGTAAGTTTCCCGAGGTACTGAATGACCCCGGCATTCAGCAATTAAAAAAGGAGATACTGGAAGACTGGAAAATGTTTCAGAAAGAACCAGGCTTTATGATATCCGATTATAACTGTCCGGTTAAGGTTTAAAACAACGGCAGACTAAGCCGCTATTTTGCTTTCTTCTTCGGCCTTGGCTACTTTTTCATGTATCGCATTAAAAACCTGGTTGTAATTCTTAAACTCAGTTTTAAAGATGCGGTCCCACCAGGTAAAATACAGGCCGTAATTACCATTTGATTTTTCGTGGTGCATGTTGTGGTGAGTAGTGGGTGTTTTAAATTTAAATAACCAGTGTGTATTAAATCCCTTAGGATATATTTCATAGCCCAGATGGCCAATTACATCTAGGGTTAGGTGCGTTAACTGCCATATCCATAATGCAGCCATGTGCACCGGAAATAAAAATGCAAATACCACAAAAACACCTGCATCAATCATCACTTCAAAAGGGTGTAACGACAGAGCGGCAAATGGACTTGGGTCGCTGCTTAAATGATGCACTTTATGAACGGCTCTGTATATTTTGGGGTGATGCATTAACCGGTGGGTAAAGTAAAACCAGGTATCGTGTAGTAATATCATCAGCACAACACTAAATCCCAGATATAGCCAGCCGTATTGTTTTATGTCGGTATATATTTGTGTATAGCCGTTTAATTGCGCGGCATAGATCAAAACATCTATTACCGTAAATACCATTAAAGCGATTATGGAGTTTTTTATTTCTAACCGGATGCTTGCCGAAGGATGCTTTCTCTTTTTTTGTATTCTGCGCGGTTGAAATTTCTTTCTGTAAACTACCCAGAACAACATAAAAAATGTGGTAGCCAAAAGCCCGTAAATAATGGCGTTTGCAACCAGGTCCTCTACACCGTAAGTAGCTAATGATTGAAATTGCAACATATCAGCAAATATTTCGTGGTTTATAATGGCACGTTATATGATCTTCACTACATGCATATACGGAGCCCTAAAAAATATGTTACTACATGTAAATAGGTATTCTCAATTTGTTAAAAAGATGACTTTAATTGCAATATTTCTGGCCGGAAATAAGCCTTGATGGCGAAGGAATTTGGCCTAAGCTACTGATTTTTAATGTGTAGTGCGAGTTGTAATTAATAGCAACTCCCGTAATGTAACTTTTCATGTTTTTTACGTGGAATCATTGTATGTCAGCACTCAAATTTCGGGCTGGTTTCGTACTGCCATTACTGCATTTTAATGCCCAGCTTTTCAGCTATATCCTTTGGCAAAGCATGCTTGTTTACCATAATACAGGTGGTCTTATACAAAAAATATGGCACGGAGCAGTAAAAGTAACCGTCCAGATCGTTTTTATCAGTTCCCCACGAATTCTTTACCAGGTAATAGCGTTTGCCGGTTTGGTCGTTGGCTATGCCAACAATTTGCATACCATGGTCATCTGTGGTACTGAGGTTGTCGAAAGCCTCCTGCCTGTTTGCCTGGTTTATTTCCTTCTCTGGTCCGGGTTTTGCAAACAATGAATCTTTTTCAGCCTGTGTCATGTCCTCATAATTTTTCTGAGGTACAATAGCTAAACCATTTTTAAAAGAGAAACCTTTTTCACTTACATCGCTGGCCCATGCTATTGAATAATTCTCATTAACTGCATTATCGGCAATGCGTAAAAGATCCTGCAACGGTACGTTATAAGCTTCACCATTAGCCCAGTTATCAGGTACCTCCAGAATAAACTGCGAGTAAAATGGATGATGTGAGAATGAAGTAATCTCTACATAATCATCGGGATTAATCTCAAGCGACTTTGCAAAGCTTTGCGGAGTATAGGTTTTTCCCTGAAAATTGAAGCTAGCTGGCGGTGTGCCAAAATATCCATCCAAAGCACCCGTAAAAGCGGCCTTCCAGTTCTTATTTAAAGCGCCGTCATGCAGCTTTAACATGGCATCAAGCATAGATTTAAGCACCGCATTGATCTCGCCATGCACCGGTTTATTCTGCCCTGCCGGCATACCCGAATAAACCTCAAAAGGTATTAATCCGAACTGGCGGATGGTGTTAATAACGTCATGCGGTTCGCCGCCATCTCCAAAATTGGTATTTCCCTGGTAACGCAAATAGTGCTCAGCTTTCTGCAAATACATATTGCGCACTACATACATTTCGCTTAAATTGATCTGGCCGTGTCCCAGTCGTAGTATCTCCGATTCAATAAACGAATTGGTTGAAAATACCCAGCAGGTACCACTTTTAAACTGGTTTTTAACCGGTGTGGCTTCAATCATTTTGCTGATTGTAAATGTATAGCCACCTCCTTTTTTATTGGTATTGATGCCAGGTTGGGCTGATACAACAAAACCGCTGAAGGAAAGAACCAGCCATAAAACATAACCCATTAATTTTTGCATAACAACAATTTTAGCCTGCAAGTTAAAAAGGTAATCGTATCAGAGGTAATGTTGTATCTGGTGAGCTGCTTTTATGTTCATTTCTATCCTTGCTATATCAACAATATCTTGTCATATTCGCTTTTAACCAACCAGCAATTACGGTACTATGAAGAATTGGCGAAAATGGCTTTTTAGTATCGGCCTCACTTTCTTTCTGCTCGAAATATTACTCCGCCTGCTTCATATGAACCAAACCTATACAGAGTCAATTGGCCAGGGATATCAAAGCTATTTCGGGCGCGAATCTAATAGCTGGTTTTTGCAAATGCCTCCCAATGATACTTTAATGGTTGACCACGGCGACTTTAAGTATCAATACATTACTAACGAAATGGGTGTCCGCGAAAAATCGACATCTCTCTTGTTGGATTCATCCAGGTATAAGATCATTACACTGGGAGACTCATATACCGAAGGAATGGGAGCGCCTTATGATAGCTCATGGCCTCGTTTTTTTGAGCGCTCTTTAAAAGAACGCGATTCGAATGTCTTGGTATTTAACGCTGGCATAAACGGTGGCGACCCTTTTTATGCCTACATAACATTCAGAGAAAAACTGGCGGTATTTAAGCCTGCCCTTGTAATAAGTGCGGTTAACTCCACCGATATTGATGATTTTTTCTTTCGGGGAGGCATGGAGCGGTTTAAAGCAGGAGGTAAGCTTGAAAATAAGAAAGGCCCGTGGTACGAATTCCTGTATCATTATTCCTATGTGGTAAGGATGATATTAGTCGACATTATGCAAAAGCGGCCACAGCTTTTCGTTACCGAAAAAGAATTTGAACGCACTGAAGATGATTTCGTTATACAGGCTACCAATAATTTTCTGGCTTTTAAAAAATCGATCCCTTTTCCAGGTAAATTGCTGGTTGTAATTCATCCTTCACCCAACGACTGCGCCTACATAACACACCGCGATAATATGCATACGCATTTGGTACTGCAGAAGTTGGTTAAGTCCCTGCAACAAAACGGTATAGCTGCAATCGATTTATTGCCTGCTATGGCAACAGTTATTAATGAGGAAAACGTAAGCCGGTTTACTTTCAAACACGATGGGCATTTTAATGGCGATGGATATAAGGTGTTTGCTGATAAGCTTGAGGTGGAGCTAGCCAAAAGCTATCCAGGCTATTACAGATAACACTAAGCGGTTATGGACTTTATTAAAAACAGAGGGGTATGATGCTTTATATTATATTAATGTAAATATGAGCATACTCGGCTTCAACTTCCTTCTTTTTAAGTTTTTTGCGCATTATTTTGGGGTTATGCTGTGTCCAGCTTGCTTTTTTTGCCTTTATTAACCCTGTTTGTGCATAATATGGTGATAAGTGGTTTTTTCTTTTGCCCAATATGTCTACTTTTGCGGTGCCAACTAAAAATCCAATAAAATATATGACAAACTCACGTAAAAAGGCGGTGGAAACTGTTGTTAACCGCGAAGTTATTGCACCGCGCATTGCCGGTGTAAAGGTTTCGGATTATTATGCATCTAACGTGTTCAACGACACTGCTATGCGCGAGTATCTTTCAGAAGATGCTTACAAAGCAGTGAAAAGTGCAATTAAATCAGGTACTAAGATCGGCCGCGATATAGCCGATGGTGTTGCCGCAGGTATGAAGAGCTGGGCCATGAAAAAAGGTGCCACCTCTTACACCCACTGGTTTCAGCCATTAACCGGTTTAACTGCTGAGAAGCACGATATGTTCTTTATGCCTAAAGGCGATGGTGCTGTCGAAATGTTCAGTGGTGATGCTCTGGTTCAGCAGGAGCCAGATGCTTCTTCTTTCCCAAGTGGCGGTATCCGCGCAACTTTCGAAGCTCGTGGTTATACAGCCTGGGACCCGGGTTCTCCGGCTTTTATTATGGAAATAGGCGAAGGTAAAACCCTTTGTATACCAACTATCTTCATCTCTTATACCGGCGAATCGCTTGATTATAAAGCGCCTTTATTAAAGTCATCTCACTTTTTAGAGCAGGCTGCTTTGCCTATCGTGCACCTGTTTGATAAAGACGCTACACGTGTTACAGCCACCTTGGGATGGGAGCAGGAATATTTTGTGGTTGATGAGGCGCTTTACTATCAGCGTCCTGACCTCATGTTCAGCGGAAGAACCCTGGTGGGTGCCCCTCCTCAAAAAGGTCAGCAGTTCGAAGATCATTATTTTGGAACTATCCCTGAGCGCGTGTATGCATACATGCTCGATTTTGAAACTGAGTGTCACAAATTGGGTATACCCGTAAGAACCCGTCACAATGAGGTTGCGCCTTCGCAGTTTGAGTGTGCTCCTATGTTTGAAGAAGTAAACGTAGCGGTTGACCACAACCAGTTATTAATGGATTTGATGGAGCGTATCGCCCGCCGCCATAAACTACGCGTGTTATTGCACGAAAAACCATTTGCAGGTATCAACGGCAGTGGTAAACACAATAACTGGAGTATGGGTACAGATACAGGTAAAAACCTCCTTTCTCCGGGTAAAACGCCTAAAACCAACTTACTGTTTCTCACTTTCTTTGTAAACGTTATCAAGGCGGTAAATGAAAATGCCGACTTATTGCGCGCCTCTATCGCGTCTGCGAACAACGACCACCGCTTGGGCGCTAACGAAGCCCCTCCGGCTATCATTTCAGTATTCATCGGTTCATATATGACCGATGTATTGAATGAAATTGAGAAACGCGTTGCTAAAGATAAATACGATGAATTAACAAACGCCAACCTGAAACTCGATATCCATAACAAGATACCGGATGTAATGTTAGATAACACTGACCGAAACAGAACTTCACCTTTTGCCTTTACCGGTAACAAGTTCGAGTTCCGTGCTGTTGGTTCTTCCGCTAACTGCGCTCAGTGTATGACCGTTATGAACGCCATAGTAGGCAAACAATTACTTGATTTTAAAGTTGATTTAGATAAGTTGATCAAGGGTGGCGAAACCAAAGAAGGTGCTATCATGCGCTTGCTACGTCAATATTATACCGATAGCAAAAAGGTATTGTTTGAAGGCGACGGCTACAGCGAAGCTTGGGCCAAAGAAGCCAAAAAACGTGGCTTGAATAACGTAAAAACCACTCCTTACGCGCTTGATTTCTTTACAACCAAAAAAGCAAAAGAAGTATTGGTTGGCACAGGTATATACAGCGAACGCGAATTAGACGCCCGCGTTGATATCCTGCAACATAGCTACAGCCTCAAAATAGATGCTGAAGCAAGTATTCTGGCTGATATCGCTATTAACCAGATCGTACCTGCCGGCCTGGATTATCTGAACAAGCTCTTAGCTAACATCAAAGGATTAAAAGATGCAGGCCTTCCCGCTACCGCGTCTAAAGCCCAGAAAGAACTGGCAGGCGAAATTGCAGGCCACCTGAACGGTATCAAAGCCGCAGTTGATAAAATGGCCATTGCTGTTGAAGGAACCCACAAAGGCAAAACCACAGCCGACCATAGCAAAGCATACTGCGATAATGTAAAACCGTTTTTTGATATCATCCGCGGCCATGTAGATGCGCTTGAAACAATTGTTGATGACACCGTTTGGCCTTTACCTAAGTATAGGGAAATGTTGTTTATCAGATAAAATTGCGGTGAATACAGGAATTTAAAAATCCCCTGCCGGTTAGGCAGGGGATTTTTTTTACCTCGGTTAAGCCTTATAATTGCTGCATTTTACCTCCTGAACTCCCCCATAATAATCCCCGCAGCCACAGCTGCATTCAAAGACTCTGCCTTTCCAAAATTTGGAATCGATATTTTGTGGGTAATAAGCGCACCAACATGGTCAGTAATTCCGTTCGCTTCGTTGCCTATTACCAGTATCGCGTCTTTATTAAGTTTTGTTTTGTAAATATCTTCTCCGTCCATGTAGGCGCCGTAAACAGGTATTTGTGCATTTAGCTTAATTAAACCCGTTAAATCTGCATAATGGATGGTCACCCTGAAAAGAGAGCCCTTGGCAGCGCTTACAACCTTGGGGTTATAAATATCAACCGAGTTTTCAGAGAAGAAAATATGTTCAATACCGAACCAATCCGCAGTTCTTATAATGGTGCCTGCATTGCCCGGATCGCTCAGGTTGTCACAGGCAAGATACAGACCTTTAGGTAATGGGCGGTCTGAAATATTATTGTCCGGTTCCGGTATGTTAGCAACCGCCAAAACCTGATTCGGACTTTCGTGAGTTGAAATTTTTCTTAAATCTTCTTCGCTTACTTCAATAACATCTATTTTTCCCCGTTGAATTGGACTTTCCCAAGAGGAAGTTTTAAAAATGGCCTCAATTTTGTATGAGGAAGCAAGCAGTTCTCTGACCAGCTTATCGCCTTCAACCAAAAATTTGCCATACATTTGGCGATATTTCTTTTGGTGCAGCGAGCGGACAAAACTGAGTTGCTGTTTAGATATCATGGGCATTGAATCAGGCTGCTTATCAATCAGATGGTGCAAAAGCTGAAACGCAAATATACCATCGGATGGCATGTTTTAAATAAAAATAGAAGAAAACGGATGGTATACGCCGTTTATAGGCTGAAACTAAACTGATTCCGGCATAAAGATAAAACTGATGGTGAAGAATTTTGGGAAGACTTTTATACTTTTTATCGCCTTTATCTCTACTGTATCGGTTTTGCCTTCCTGTAAAATTGCCAAATCACTGCCTGACGGGCAAACGCTGCTAGTCAAAAATAAGTTCAATCTGAAAATTAAGACTAAAGCTGCCGAACGCGAAAAACTAAATACAGACTTTATCCGTATAGCCGCGCAAAAGCCGAATAAACAGGTCTTCAATTTTGCTCCGGTAAGAATGTGGTTTTATTACGCTGCATCACACAGCAAAAAGTTAACCAAGTTCAATCAATGGATAATGGATAAGGTTGGCGAGGCGCCGGTGGTTTATGATTCAGCGCTGGTGCGCCAAAGCCGCGATTACATCAGAGAATACCTGTTCAATTACGGCTACTTTCATGCTACGGTAACTGATACGGTAATTACAAAAAATAAAAAAACAACTGTTGTTTTCAATATTGAGCCTAAAGAACTCTGGACCATCCGCGAGGTTGAATTGCCTAAAGGCCATACCAGCTGCGACTCCATTGTAAGGACCAACTACAAAAACTCTTTCCTCAAAAAAGGCGACCGTTTTGATGTGACCAACCTGAAAAGCGAACGCGACCGGATTGAGAATATTTGCCGAAACAGCGGTTATTTCCTTTTTAACCGGGAGTATGTAACATTTGATTTTGACAGCTTTACCGAGGATAAAAGTGTTACTATCAAGATTATACTGAATCATCCTAACGATGCCGCCCAGCATGAGCAGTTTTACCTCAACAACATTTACATCATCAGCGATTATACTGTTGAATCTCTTACTGACACTTTACGGCGCGATACAGTTACTCTTGGCGATTACAGGTTTATTGCTGCAAAGCCAAAATTCAAAAACAAAATTCTTGCTGAGGCCATCTTTTTTAAAAAGAATGAATTATACTCAAAAGATGCGGAGTTGCAAACCATCAATCACCTCTCACAATTGGGTATTTTTAAGTTTATAAGTGTTGATTACTCTAAGCCCAAAGACCGCGATGGCAATTATCTGGACTGCACCCTTCAGCTTACCCCCGCCAAAAAGCAATCATGGGGAGGCACCGTTGAATTGAACGTCAGTAACGAGGGCCTTTTCGGAACCTCAGGTACCTTATCATATAAAAATAAAAACCTGACAAAACGGGCCGACCAGCTTTTGCTTGACGTATCAAGCGGTATACAAATAAGGTTTCCTACACATGAGGTTCAGAAAGTTCAGATAATGAGTGTTACCGCTGCCGTAGGGGTTACCTATTACATGAACAAGTTTCTCATCCCGTTCAGAACCAAAATATTCTCTGCCAAAGCAAACCCTAAAACCAGGTTCAGTGTTAATTACAACTTCGATAATCAATACGATTTTGATGCAACAGGCAAAAATGTGGTCTTCCTTTACCAGCTTCACAACTTTAACGCGTCATTTGGATACGAATGGAATAAGGGCCGCGAACAACATCACTTGCTTAACCCCATAGCAGTAGATTTTTTTCTACTACCTAAAGTGGGCACAGATTTTATTGCCCGTCTCGATTCAAACCCGCCTTTAAAAAGCAGTTTTCAGGAGCAGGTAATTATCGGGCCCAACTACACCTTTACATATAACAGCTCTAAAGGTAATAATGATCGAAAATACATGAAATTGCGTATTGGTCTTGAAACTGCCGGTAATGTAATAGACGGTGTTTTTAAAGCCGCTTCGTCAAGCTCGGAACACGATTCCGTTTACCAGATAGCTAACAAACCTTTTGCGCAGTATTTCAGAATGGAAGTGGACTGGAGTAATTTTATAAAAATGAATAATCACAGCCAGTTTTGCGTGCGCACCTATGCCGGTGTAGGGGTCCCCTATGGAAACAGTATTACACTGCCGTTTATAAAGCAGTTTTTTGTAGGTGGGCCAAATAGTTTAAGGGGATTTCAGATACGGGAGATAGGCCCGGGTGGCTATGTACCAGATACCCTGGTGTTTAATCCCGAAACCGGCAAAAAAACTAACGTGGGTTTCTTCAATCAAACCGGCGATATAAAGCTTGAAACTAACGCCGAGGTGCGTTTTGATATTTACAAATGGCTGAAAGGTGCGGTTTTTGCAGATGCCGGAAACGTTTGGACCTTGAAAAAGGATGCTGTTCCCAACGGGCAGTTTAATTTTGGAACTTTCTGGAGCCAGTTTGCCGTTGATGCGGGCGCTGGTTTAAGATTGGATTTCAGTTATTTTGTAATCCGTTTCGACTATGGTTTTCCTCTCAGAGATCCGCGCCGTGTTTATGGCGAAAGATGGCAGTTTCAAAACGCCGTTGCCTTTACCAACGGGGCATTTCAACTGGCTATCGGTTATCCTTTTTAATAAAGCTAATACTATCTGGCCTTTTACTATTGTAATCTCTGAACGCTTTTATCCCTCCCGGTTAAACAGTTGTAATCTCTGTTTTATAAAAGTTAAAGCTTTCAAATTGAACTGATAAACAGAATAAATTCGCCATTTTCGGCAAATGAAAATATGGTTAACCCTTCTGTTCGCTTTTATATTCTGCACTATACAAGCGCAAGCACCAAAATTCAGGGTTTTAAGCGTTCCTGCCGGGCGGTATGGAAATATGTTAAGCATGCCATGGACCGGTGGTATGGATTCGCCTGAATTTTCTGAAGTTGACCTCAATAACGATGGTATTAAGGACCTGTTTGTTTTTGATAAGGTGGGCAACAAGGTGCTTACATTTATCAGTAACGGCAACGGAACCGACAGCGCATATACGTACGCGCCACAATACGAAACATTGTTTCCTTCGGACCTTAGCGAGTGGGCCTTGTTAATTGATTATAATCACGACGGAATACCTGATATTTTTACCCACTCGCTGGTTAATACAAGTTCAGGTATCAGGGTCTTTAAAGGCAGTATGCAAAACGGCTATCTGCACTTCGACCTTGTTTGTCCGCTTATTTATTATTCTAATCAAGGCTTCACTGCGCCAATGTTCTCCAATCTGAATGATATCCCGGTAATTGCTGATATAAATAAAGATGGCGACCTCGATATTCTTTCATATAATTCTTTTGGGTCTACGATTGCTTACTACGAAAATCAAACGGCCGAAAATCCCGGAAACCCGGCTTTTAGCCCCGACTCATTCAAATATAACCTGGTTACTTCTTGCTGGGGCAATGTCAGTCAAAACTTAACAAGCAATTCTATCACGCTTAATCAAAGTTGCAAAGGCGGCTCAACAGCCGGAGACCCACAGCCCGGCAATAACCGGCACGCAGGTAACAGCCTTTATCCCATAGTAGACCCTGTCAATCAGAATATAGATGTGCTGAATGGTAACATTGGTTACAGTAATTTGATTCTACTCAAAAATTGTGGCGATTCAAGCTATGCCAATATCTGCGAATGGGATTCACTCTTTCCGGTTTGCGATGTACCTATGTTTATGGCAACTTATCCCGCAGCTTTTGGCGCTGATATTAACAACGATGGGTCCGAGGATATTTTAATGGCTCCGAATATTCCCGGCTCTTATATAAATGGGGGAGGAGCGGGACGCAATACAAAAAATGTAATGTATTATAAGAACACCGGCGATACTTCCTGCTGGTATCAATATCAAACCGATTCGTTCCTGGTAAATCATGCACTTGATTTTGGTTCCAACTCAAAAGGGATTTTTTATGATTTTGATGGAGATGGCTTAACCGACATTGTTGTTGGTAGCCTGGGTTATTTTCAAAATGGACCAGTGTATACATCCACTATTGGCGTTTACCGCAATACCGGTTCATCCACTCATCCCGTTTTTACACAACAGACTTTAAACCTGGATAACTTCAGCCAGTATAATCTGGTTTCTGTAAACCCGGCTTTCGGCGATTTAGACGGCGACGGCCATGATGACCTGGTTGTTGGTGAGGCATATGGATATCTTTATTATTTCCATAATGCCGCATCTACCGGCTCTTCGTTCCCTTCTATGACCACCGCTCAATACGGAGGCATTGAAGTAGGCCTTAATTCAGCTCCTTTAATTTACGATGTTAATGGAGATTCGCTGAATGACCTTGTGGTTGGCGATCAAACCGGTAAGCTTACTTATTTCTGGAACTATGGCACCAAAACGAACGCCCAGTTCAATCAGGATTCTTCTAATGCCAGTTTCGGTAATGTAAACGTTCGCAAAGGCAGCGATGCTTTTGGTTATAGCCAGCCATATATGCGGAGATCCATTACCGGCGAGTTATTCCTTTATGTTGGTTCGCAAAGTGGCTATGTTTACCAATACCTGGTAGACACTACAAAACTGCGGGGTGGTTCATTTACGCTTGTTGATTCTGACTTTATCGGCCATAACATTGGCGCTATGTCAGCCATATCTATAGCTGATATTAATAATGATGGCGATTTAGAATACCTGGTTGGCAATGCCCGGGGTGGCCTGTTAATGTATTCAGATTCAGCCTGGGATCCGGGAACTGTTTTAGGGGTAGCTAATATACCAGCGGTCAATAAACAGTTACATATTTATCCCAACCCTGCTAAAGACTATTTTGTATGCGTTGCTGAAAATCAGCAATTCAATGATCCGAAAACAGAGTTGTTTAATATTCTGGGAGAAAATATGGGATCGCCGGTTACCTTTGCCAATAACAAGGTAATAGTCGGAACCTCCGGATTAAGCAACGGATTCTATATAGTAAGAATAACAGACCAGGGAAGGTCCTACGTTGCCAAAATACTGATTCAGCAATAATAGTGCAGTCTATAACACCCATATATGAATCGCTTATTTACTTTTCTGGTATTGTTGAGTCTCGGATTAAGGATTGCCGCGCAATCGCCTAAAAACAGGGTTATCAGTATTCCTGTAATACGCAATGGCTTACAAATGCGCGACCCCTGGTTGGGTGGTTTCGATTCACCGCAATTCTCTAACTGCGATTTAAACCAGGATGGTATACCCGATCTTTTTGTGTTCGACAGAGTAGGCAACAAAGTTTACACTTATCTTGGCAATGGGGGCAGCACGGACACCATGTTTACCTATGCTCCGCAATACGAACATTTCTTTCCTGCTGATTTAAATAATTGGGCTTTGATACGCGATTACAATCACGATGGCATTCCTGATATTTTTTCGCACACGGGCTTGGGCACTGTAGTTTACAAAGGTAGCCTGCAAAATGGATTTTTGCATTTTGATGTAGTTTCGAAATATCTGAAATATACCTCCAATTCATTTACGCCCAACTTGTATACTATCATATCTGATATGCCCGCTATAACGGATGTAAATGGCGATGGGGATATTGACATTCTTACCTATGATGAATTCGGCTCTGCCATTGCCTATTACGAAAATCTAACAGTTGAAAATACCGGAAACCCTGCCTATGCATACGACTCGCTTAAATATGCTCTGGTTACCACCTGTTGGGGTAAGGTAGAGCAGAATTTGCTGACGAATTCAATAACACTGAACATCGATACCGCAGCGTCATGCCAGTATGGAAGTCACATTGTTTCACCCTTAGGAGGTAGCCCGGGATCGCGCCATGCCGGCAATAGCTTGTTTACAGTTAAGGACCCTGTTTATAATACCGTCGATATTTTGAATGGTAACGTGGGATACAATGACCTTTTCTTTTTAAGAAATAATGGGCAAAACGATCTGAATGGAAACGTTTACGAATGGGATTCAATATTTCCCCGTTGTGGGCATGCTATGTTAATGGCCTCTTATCCTGCAGCTTATGGTATCAACATAAGCTGCGATTCTTTGCAGGATATTTTAATGTCGCCTAACGGCTATGCACCTTATGCCGCTGCTACATTTCCGGCGCGAAACGTAAAAAATGTTTTGCATTATCAAAACACTGGCGATACAGTTTGCTGGTACCAATACCAGAGCGATTCCTTCCTGGTTCATCATATGCTTGATTTTGGCACCAATTCCAAACCGGTATTTTATGATTTTAATGGCGATGGCCTGTTAGATATTGTTGTTGGCAGTTATGGATACTTCGATTCTTTATTGAACCCTGAGTACCGATCAAGTATTGCCTATTATCAGAATACCGGTACTGCTAGTCATCCTCAATTCACAGAAATAACTACTGATTTAGATAACCTGAGCCAATATCACCTTCCTGGTATCTTTCCTGCTTTCGGCGATTTGAACGGTG
>Ga0316217_10004068_pt1 | contig 16091 bp, 17 predicted proteins | sample 1anoAmetaG_FD_203633 | JGI IMG/M metagenome (GOLD analysis project Ga0316217, IMG submission 203633) | Freshwater microbial communities from Trout Bog Lake, Wisconsin, USA - 1anoA | ecosystem: Environmental > Aquatic > Freshwater > Lake > Hypolimnion/Profundal zone | place: USA: Wisconsin...
CTCTACGCGAAACTCGGCAACGATGTCCTGCGCCGGGACGAGCACCGGGGAGTTGTTCTGCGTGCCATTCAACGGCTGGCCGTCGACAAACATCGCGCTCTGCCCCGCCATGCCGCCGCCAATCTGGTAGTTGCCCCATCCGGCGGGATTGCTGAAGGTGCCGCCATGCTGGTTGGATTGCACGCTACCGCTGGAAGAACCCTGCGGGACCACACCCGGCGCCAGCGCAATGAGGTTCATCACATTGCGGCCATTGAGCGGTGTCTCTTCGACCACCTTGCCTTCGATTACCTCGCCCACTGTGGACGATTCGGTATCGATCGCAGGAGCAGCGCTCGTGACTTCCACCTGCTGTTCAACGGCGCCCACTTCCATCGCTTGGTCGATGCGGGAGACGGTAGAAGTCTTCACTTCCACGTTCAGGTGCTCCATCTTCTTGAAGCCCTGGTGCTCGAACCTGACGTTATAAACACCGGGAAGCACATTGACGAACTGGTAGTTTCCGCGATCGTCCGTCTTGGCGATGTGATGCTCGGATGTGCCCGTATTCACGAGCGAGACGGCCACTCCCGGAAGGACGGCTCCGGTAGAGTCAGTGATGCTGCCGACAACAGAACCGAAAGAAGACTGCGCCACTGCCGGAAGGCTGTATAGGAGGATGGAACAGACCACTGCGAATAGTAAGCTGGTGCATTGCTGCGCGGACAGGCCGCCTGGGGCTTTGCGCCTCCACTGCCTCAAGTTGAATGTACAGAGTTTCATCATGATTCTCGTTCTCCATTCGCTTTCGACCTGTTTTGACTGAACCGATCGCATTGTTCGAAAGCCGGATTCATTCTCCGTTTCCATGTAACCACTGTCCAATACTTTGTATTCGCGCGATTGATAGGATTAGCCGATCAGTCTTCCCAAGGGTCCGGATGGCACCGTATTCCGCATTGCTTGTGCGACCCGGCGACGGTCTCCGCTGTGTGGAAATATCCTCCAGTCATGCCGAAAGTAACGTGTCTAGGCAACGTGAAAACGATTGCTGGAGAGGAAGCGCCAGCGTCCGAAATTCCCGCAGCATCCCGTGGTATGCTTCTGATTCAGCTAGGCAGAAGAGGAGAATCGAGCGATGGAAATGCGCCAAATGCAGTATTTTCTCGCGGTTGCGGAGGTGTTGCATTTTCGTCGTGCAGCGGAAATGCTGAACCTGTCGCAGCCTTCGCTGAGTCAGCAAATTCACCAGTTGGAAGAGGAGCTGGGGGTCATGCTCTTCGATCGCACCAATCGAAGAGTGCAGCTCACCCAGGCTGGCAGCGCCCTGCTGCCGAGGATTCGGAGCATTCTCCAGAACATCGACGAAGCGGTCCACCAGACCAGGAGAGTCGGGCAGGGGCTCGAGGGGATTTTGACCATCAGCTTCGTGAGCACCGCGCTGGTGGGGTTGCTGCCGGCAGCCATGAAGGAGTTGCAGACGAGCACCCCAGGCGTGGACCTGCATCTCAAGGAGTGCGCCCCTCAGGAGCAGATCGAGAGCATTATCCAGGGGAACTCCGACATTGGGTTCATGCACGCAATGCTGGACAACGACGAGCTCGAATCCACCGTCATCCAGAGCGACGAACTGGTAGTTGCCCTTCCGTCGGAGGTAGCGAAAGACGGTGCGGTCAGCCTGTGCGACTTGAAAGCATATACATCGATCATGCCGTCACCGTTCACGGCGTTCGGCTTCTACAATCACGTCCAGCGAGCCTACAATCTGGCAGGAGTCACTCCGAAAAAGGTCATCTATGCAAATCTGATCATTGGGGCCATCAACCTCGTGGCCGGAGGAATTGGAATTGCTCTGGTCCCGGCTTCATTTCAGTTCATTCAGATAAGAGGCGTTTCATACAGGCCTTTGGTCAGTCCGCCACCGCCAGTTGAGTTGCTCGCGGTTTGGAGGCGAGATGCAAATTCAAAACTGTTGATTCGCTTCCTCGATATTCTGAAGCGTCTCCGCTGCCACTGAGCGGATTGCAGCGCCTGGTCGTGAGAGAAGTGTAGGTGCCCCGCTTCAGCGACTTGGCGGGTTGCGCTCTGCCAGGCAGGCCTTCGCTTGCAGAAGATCCGCCGGCGCATTGACATTCAGGAACCAGCACTGCAATGGCAGTTCTTCTCTAAGGGCCAATGCCCTCTCCTTCACAATCCGCTCGATCGGGACAACCTTGACCGACTTCTTCATCCCCTCCGCGGCGGCCTGAAACGCGGCGAAGCAGCCTCCACGACCCGATTCGAGTGCGGCGCGAAGCCATGGAAGCGCCGCGCGGCGAACCACCGCCGGGAAGGTCTGTGCAAACCCTGCCACAGAGGCCACGGTGACCGCAGTCCCTTCATCCTGTGTCTCTTTCAGCAGGAAGGTCACCAGCAAGGCGGGCAGTAGCGGCAGATCGACCGGCAGAAAGACCGCCCGTATTGCCTCCGTCGAGGCCAGCGCTGCGCAGATTCCGCCCAGCGGCCCCATATCCGGTTCGTGGTCCGCAACCACCGGCGCAAAGCACTCCAGCGGCGAACGCGCTCCGGCGATTGAGGCTGTCAACCCTGCGAGCCGAAGAGTTCGCAGCGCATGAGCGACTAACGGCTCCCCTGCAAAATCGACCAGCGCCTTCTCAGAGCCCATGCGGCTCGAGCGGCCTCCAGCCAAAACGAACCCTGCCGCGTCCATCGTTACCCTCAGTGGTTTGTGAACTCTGAAGCGCGGCGTCATTTTCGCCATCGTCATACCTGTTCATGAAGACTACTGGTTCCCGCCTCGGTTTCCTCGATTGCCACACCAGAGGGAAACGGTTCGCCATCGGCCCAGACAACGCCATCGACAAACGTCTCCTTCTTCCAGATCGGGACTGTCTTCTTCAGTGTGTCAATGATCCAGCGGCAGGCTTCGAAGACTGGCGCCCGATGCGCCGAGGCCACCACGATCAGCACGCTACTCTCGCCCACCTCAAGATGCCCCAAGCGGTGAACGATGGTCACATGGCGAACGCCAAATTGGCTTCGGGCTTGGCGTGCGAGTTTATCCAACTGGCGCGCGGCCATCTCTTCATACGCCTCGTAGTCCAAGTAGAGCGTCTGCCGTCCACGGGTCTCGTTGCGCACGATACCGTCGAAGACCACCACTGCGCCATCCTCGCCCTGCTTGGCATCTGCCAGGAGTTTCGCCGCGTCGATTGGCTGCCGAGTCAGAGCCGTCGAGCCTTCAGGATTCGCCGCGCTTTCTTCGCCAGCATCCGCAGAACGCGAACTCCCTCCCGAGACCGGGGGCAGCAGGCCAACTTCGTCGCCGTCACGTAGAAGATGACTTCTACTAGAGAACTCGGAATTGACACTGACTGCGATGCTGCGGTCCAGCGGTGCGTTCAGGCGCGAAACGAGGAGATCCAGCAGATCCGCGACCGTGGCGCCCAGTGGCAATTCGATCTCCGACTCGGTAGCGCCCAACCAATTCTTCAATACCCCGAAGGGAAGTACTTTTACCTTCATCACCGAAAAAGAATATCACCGGCACGCCGGGCGGCGAGATCTGCAACGATTTCGATGGCCTACACACAAAGTGGAGTGCCTGACCAATTCTACGGATGGTTCTGCCCGCCCGCCGCAACCTCAAGACTGTGATCAAGCAGTTCAATGATCGTTGAAAGGCTCTCTTCGGCTCCTCGCCTGCTACCTGGAAGGTTCACTATTACCGATTTTCCCTTCAGGCCCGCCACGCCCCGCGACAGCCAGGCGGCAGGATGGAGCTTTGCGCCCAGAAAGCGCATCGCCTCGGCCAGTCCCGGCGCCTCGCGGTCAATCACCCGGCGCGTAGCCTCAGGCGTGCGATCCCGCGGACTGAACCCAGTCCCACCCACAGTCAACACGAGGGCCGCACCCTGCCGGGCCAACTGTTCCAATTGGTCTGCGATGGCATATTCCTCGTCGGGGAGGAGGCCGGTCCATATCTCCGCCACCGGCCAGCGAAGCTTGAGTGCGGCGGCCACTGCAGGACCGGCAGTGTCTGTCAAAAGACCTTTCGAGCACCGATCGGAGATGGTCAGGACGGCCAGAAGCATGAGGAGATTGTATCCCCCTTTCCGCCGGCAAGGCTTGGCGGGGCGCGGCCAGGATCGGGCTTGGCGCATCACAATCGTTATCGAGGTCCGAGACTCAGTGTTTATACTAGGAGGAACAAGGACTGATTTTTACGATCTTATGGCAACGAAAAAGAGCGGCAAATCGAGGCGAAGCAAGGATTCCGCGAGCAGCGGCATCCGGGTCATTGCACGCGCAGCCGACATCCTCACCGCGCTCAGCAAGCACCCGGATGGCTTGACTCTCGGGGAAATCGCCCTTCAGGTGGAGTTGCCGCGCTCGACCGTGCAGAGGATCGTCCAGGCGCTCGACGAGGCCAACATGGTCATAGCTGCTTCGCCCACCAGCGGTGTACGGCTTGGCCCGACTTTGCTCGTCCTTGCGGCCTCTGTCAAGCAACTCGGGATCGCAGAACTTGCCCGCCCGCTGGTTGTCCAACTGTCGAAAGATACCGGGGAGACTGTCGACCTGGCTGTGCTGGGCACGGACAAGGCCGTAGTAGTCGATCAGATTCATGGGACCCACCCGCTGCTGGCAGTCTCTGCATTAGGAGGGTCCATCCCTCTGCACTGCTCGGCCAGCGGGAAGGTTCTCCTCGCCTCGCTGCCCCCCGCGCGCCTGGCGCTGCTACGGAGCCGGCTCACATTGCCAGCCATGACTGAGCATTCGATCACTTCCTGGGCAGCGCTCGATCGGGAAATCGAATCCGTCCGCCGCTCGGGCGTAGCCTTCGACCGGGAAGAATACCGGATGGGCATCTGCGCCGTGGCGATCGCCCTCCGCGGACCAGGGGACGAGGTCATCGCGGTTTCCATGCCCGTTCCCACCGACCGCTTTATTGCCACGGAGAAGCGGCTGATCGACGCTCTGGTCGATCGTTCCCAGGCATTTCAACGGCGCATCTGATACTCCTACTCCCCTTCCGTAGACTACTCGAATAAGAGCCTCACGTCTCCCTCCACAAATCCATCTTGACAAGGCTTCCCGTCCGTTATATCTTTTTCAATGTTCGTCAGACAGTACAGTTGTCTCGTCTGCCAATACAGACAGGGGCGCCCACATGCCGCTCACGATCGCTGAAAACATTGACCTCACGACTCAGTATCCATCCCACGACTCGACAGGGTGCGCGATGATTCACTTCGAGACTCATCTTCAGCCGGACCCAACCTTCTACTTCGGCAATCGGATTCTCCACGGGTTACCCCCGCTTCTCGAGCGCCTGACGCCCGACCGGGTCTACCTGGTCGCGACCCCGGCATTGTTGGCCTTCTATGGCGCAGAAATCCGAGATGCTCTACGGAAAGGGGGCCTTGAATGTGTAGTTGTCCCCATTGAGGACGGCGAGAACCGCAAGAACTTCCGCACCCTGGAGCACCTATGCGAAACTCTCGTGGAGCTGAACGTTTCCAAGGCGTCCGTCATCATCGGATTTGGCGGAGGATGTTTGACCAACATCGCCGGTCTGGCCGCGGGCCTCATCTTCCGGGGCATTCATTATGTCGAGATGCCCACCACGCTCATGGGCATTACGGACAGTTCCCTGAGCAATAAGCAGGCCATCAACGGCGCAAAGGGCAAGAACCACTTTGGGATGTATTATGCGCCTGCGTTCCTCTTCGGAGACACGCACTATCTGACGACTGAGCCTGTGGAGGGCAAGAAAGCCGCCATTGTTGAAGGGATCAAGAACGGGCTGATCTCAGATGCCAGCCTGCTTGACTACTTTGAAGCCACTTTGCAGCGTCCTCTGGAGAGCTTCAGCGAGCTAGACTTCCACGAGTTTGCGTATCGAATCATCTGTTCCAAGCTGGAGATTCTGCGCCGGGATCCATCCGAAAAGGGTTCGGCCCTCACTCTCGAATATGGCCACACATTCGGACACGCGATGGAGTTTCTCTCCCACGGAAAGGTCCATCACGGATTCGCCGTCGCCAAGGGCATGTGCATTGCCGCTGAGCTCGCCTGCCGGCTCGGATACATACCGCGTTCGCTTGCCGACCGGCATTATTACGTGTTTGGCACTCTTCTCGGGCTGGATCTGTCGATTCCGGAAGAGATTGGCATCGACCAGATTCTCTCTGCCATCGACTCCGACAACAAGAGGACCGATGGCGGAACGAAGTTTGTTCTCCTGAAGAAGGCCGGCGAGTGTTTGAACCCGGACGGCGATTTCCAAGTGTTTGCTGCCCCGCAGATCGTGCGAACCGTGCTCACCGACTACAAGAACAGAATCACGCCGCGGTCTTCGTTCTCCCGTTAGGCAACCGGAAGGCGACTCGAGCAGAAAAGAGGAAACATGTTCAAGTTCAGCTTCAACTCAACAACGCTGCGTTACATGGAAATCTTCGAAGCACTGTCACAGATTCAAGCATATGGCTATGACGGCGTGGAATTGATGTTGAACGACAGCCACCTTCACCCTCTGCGCACTCCCGAGTCACGGGTATCGGAGATTGCGGATTTCTGTTCCGGACAGGGAATCCAGATTGTCTGCGTCGCCGCTGGAGGAGATCGCCTTCTCAGCAATGTACCCTATCAGCCGTCCCTGATCGCCCGCGAAGAGAGCGGCCGCCGCAAGCGAATCGACATGCTGAAACGGTCGATCGGGATCGCCGAGGTTTTGGGCTCGCCGGTGCTGAATTTCAACTCCGGACTGCCCGAAGAAGGCATCTCGCAATCCGAAGCATGGAACCATCTCCGCGAGGGCGTTAGCCAGTTGCTGCAACACAATGGAGACCTTGTCCTGGCATTGGAACCGGAGCCAGGATTCTTCATTGGGACCACAACAGATGCCCTGGCGCTGATCCGGGAGATCGACAACCCGAAATTCTGCTTGAATCTGGATATTGGACACGTGAACTGCAGCGAGGACGACTGCTACGCCGCAATCCAGCGCGCCGTTCCCTTTGCCCGCCACATCCATATCGAAGACATCAAGCAGCGTGTGCATCGGCACGAAATCCCCGGCGAGGGCGACATCGATTTTGCTCGTGTCTTTGCAGCTCTCGAAGGAGCCCATTACGAACACTATGTGAGTGTCGAACTGCATCACCACGCGGAGATATGGCAGCGTGCGCTTGGGGAGAGCCTGCAGTACCTGCGCGGGTTGAGCGAGGGACGGGCATGAGGAACCATGGGCTCCGAATCGTCGCTCCGGGAAAGCTCCGGCTGGAAGAGCTTCCAATGCCCATCCTGGCGGATGGAGAAGTCGCCGTCCGGGTTCATTATGTTGCGCTTTGCGGTTCCGACATCAAGCTCTATCATGGCTCCTACAAGGCGCCCCACAGCTACCCGATTGTGCTGGGGCACGAGTGGGTGGGGCAGATCGAGGGGGTCTCCCCTTCGGCGGCTGCGCACTGGAAGATCGGGGAATTCGTAACCGGCGACTGCTCGCTCTTCTGCGGCACATGCATCAACTGCGCCACCGATAAGAACCACTGCCTCACAATTCAAAAAAGGGGCATCACGCGGGACGGGGCTTGCGCGCGGCATATTGCCGTTCACTTCAGGCATGTTCATCGGTGTCCAAACGTCCCCGACATGAGGCCCTATGCCCTTGCCGAACCAATGTCGGTAGCTATCAAGGGAATCCAGAATCGCATTCCGCATGCACGACTCGGTTCGCTTCGCAATGCGCTGATTATCGGAGCGGGAGGAATCGGCATCTCCACTCTGATTTCCCTGCTCGATTTTGGAATTCCATCCATTGTGATCGCCGATCCCATCCGCAAGAAGACCGATCTGGTCTCCTCGTTCAATCTGAGCAACGTCGCAGCCGTTTCGGAACTGCCCGCAGAAACCGATAGCTTCGATCTGATTGTCGAAGCCGCGGGGAGCGGATCCGCAATTCAACAAGCTTTCAAGTTGGCTGCTCCCGGCGCTTCCATTGTCTGCCTGGGGCATCAATCGACGGTGGAGTTCGACTGCGGTGCGCTGGTCAAGAAATCGCTGAACCTTTTAGGGAGCATCGGCAGTTCCGGAGGATTCGAGCGTGCCATCGAGATCGTACAATCACGGACCCCTTTAGTCGCCCGGATGATCACTCGCACAGTGGCGCTGGCGGACGCAGAAACCTTCTTTCGGGACGACCTCGATCGCGAGCAGAATATCAAGATCCTCATCGATCTCAACTAGCCGAGCACTATAGGAGATAGTATGGCGCCAGTGAGCACCTCATGACGCGACCGGGCCAGAATGTATCGGCACACCACTTGTCTGCAGCAACCTGGTTTCAGCTTGTTGCCATTGTCGTCTTCTGGTCGGCCAACTGGCCCATCACCAAGTCGATCCTCGTCTACACCTCACCTCTGACATTCACCGCCATACGCTTTGTCTGCGCCTTGCTGGCAATGTCCGTTGTCTCATTCCTGGCGCGCCAACCGTTCCTTCCGGTTGCTGGAGAGAGAGTCGGACTCGGCGTTATTGGGTTGCTGCAGATCGGAGCCATGCTCGGCTTCAGTTTTGCCGGCCTTGAATATCTTGGCCCTGGACGTGCCGCGGTGCTGGTGTATACCATGCCCATCTGGTGCATTCCACTTGGCTGGCTGTTGACGAGGGAGCGTGTAACCTCAAGCGCACTGTTCGGCGGAGCGGCAGGACTTGCGGGCATACTAGTCTTCCTCAACCCTGCTCTTGTGAACTGGGCAGACCGCCGCTTGATCGTCGGCAATAGCCTCGGCCTCGCTGGAGCAGTGAGTTGGGCGCTGGGTGCGTGCCTCTACAGGCGTCGCCGCTGGCAAACAGGGTTCTGGACGCAAACCTATTGGCAGGTTCTTTGCAGCGCAGCAGTATTGTCGATCCCACTTTGGAGCCTCGGCGCGCAACGCCCCGTGGTCTGGTGCGCGCCACTGTTTGCCGCGCTCGCGTACAACGCCGTTGTGACCACAGCCTTGTGCTACTGGTGGTGGGGAAAAGTCCTGGCAACAACCTCTGCTTCCCGAGCGGGGCAGTTTCTTACGCTGGTTCCGGTTTGTGCCCTGCTGATGAGCAAAGCCTTCACAGGCGAGCCCATTGGCCCGTCTGTAATCGCCGGCGTCCTTCTCATTTCCACCGGCGTCGTCGTTGCGTTGCGCGGCGGCAATCGGAAATCCGGATAGCGCAAACCCGCTTGGCCTATTCTCTCTGACTCCAGTAGCCAACCCCAGCGCAACTCCGGCAGAGAACCTGGCCCTCCTTCACCACTTCGCGCTGGTTGAGGACCTCTTCTGCGCACTCCGAACAGCTCACGCGCACGCCCGGCTTCCCGACAATGGCATCCAGATCGATTGTGAGTTTAACCTCGCGTTGAGAGAACAATTCTTCATTCGGGATTCGTTGGTAGGCCTCAAGTTGCGCCTGCCAGCGGTTGGCGGATGAAGGCACAGTCGCCGCCGCACGTACCCGCGCATCCACCGATGGCGCAATTCGCAGAGCCACCTTGGAGAGCGTGTCGACAAATGTGACCGCAACCTTTCCGTAGTCCATCAAACGCATCGTGCGATGTCCCAACGAGCATCCGGTGGCAACACTCACGCCGTCGGCAAAGCAGCCATCGGTTTCGACAAAGGCGAGCAGACGCTTGGTACTCTGCGGCAGTTCGAATGGAACTCTTTCCGCCACAAACATCCCCATCCTCACGCCAAGCACCTGGCGCGGACAGAGATGTTTGTGCAGTGCAGCCGTCTGTTCAAGCAGGGTCGCCAAATCGGAGTTCACGCTCAACCTCGCTGTACCGGTTTCATGCCAGCAGTGCTTCCACTTTCAGCGCTGCCGCTCTGTAAGATGCTATCGCATTATCCTTCCCCGATTTGCATGACCGTAACCTGCTCGGGAATGATCAATGAGGCCTGCGTGGCGGCAATCACTTGATCCTTTGTCACCCCCGGAGCCAACTCGCGCAGCACAAGTCCGTCCTCTGTCGGCTCGATCACTGCCAGTTCCGTGACGACAAGACTGATGCGCCGCTTCGAGGTGAGCGGAAGCGTGCAACGTTTCAGGATCTTCGGCCTTCCCTTGGCAGTATGCGTCATGGCGACGATCACGCGTTTGGCGCCGGTCACCAGGTCCATCGCTCCGCCCATGCCAGGCACCATTTTTCCAGGAATCATCCAGTTGGCGAGGTGCCCTTCCTCATCGACCTCCAAGCCGCCCAGCACCGTTAGGTCCAAATGCCCGCCGCGAATCAATCCAAACGATACACAACTATCGATGCTGGCCGCGCCCGGAATGGCGCCGACATAAACGCCACCTGCGTCCACCAGCGACGGAGCCTCCAAACCCCGCCCCGGCATGGGAGCCATGCCGATGATTCCGTTCTCCGATTGAAGATAGACCTCCACTTCGCTGGAGAGAAACTGCGGGATCATGGTGGGCAATCCGATGCCGAGATTTACAAGATCCCCACTCTTGAGTTCCAGAGCCACACGCTTTGCAATCAAAACCTTATCGTCCATACAGATTGCCTCTTTCCACGATGTAATCAACGCAAACGAACGGAGTTGCGACCAGGTCCGGAGGAATCACGCCGACGGGAACGATGTGTTCCGGCTCGGCAATGACGGTGTCCGCGGCCATGGCCATCACCACGTTGAAATTGCGCGCCGTCAACGAGTAAGAGAGGTTGCCGCGATAGTCGCAATGATGCGCTGCGAGAAGCGCGTATTGCGCGCGAATCGGCGTCTCCAGCAGATACTCCTTTCCGTTCACCTCGACGATGCGCTTGTTATCCTCGACCAAAGTGCCCAGGCCGGTTGGTGTGAGCACGCCTCCAAGACCGAATCCACCTGCGCGGATGCGCTCCGCCAGGCTCCCTTGAGGACAGAGTTCCACGTCGATGTCTCCGGCAATCATCTGCCTGCCAGTTTCCGGGGTGAGACCAATATGGGAGGCGATCAATCGCTTGATGAGCCGGGCTTCAACCAGCTTTGCAATTCCAAATCCAGGCTGACCTGTATCGTTGGAAATGACTGTTAGGTCCTTCTTTCCCTGCCGCACGAGTTCATCGATTATGCGGTGCGGAGTGCCGATTCCCATGAAGCCGCCGATCATGAGCGTAGCGCCATCGGGAATCATCTGAACCGCTTGTTCACAACTTACCGATTTGTTCATTTCAAGTATCCTCACGAAAATGACAACGAAACTCTGTTTGGCGCTTCCCTGACGGCCACAAACTCTAGCCTCCGATCGCCGACATCGGAATCAACCCTCCGGGGTCAAAGCCCTCCAGAAGATTATGTCTAAGAGGTTTCTCCTGTATGAGGTTGGTCAGAACCTCTCTCACAGCCTCATCGCCACGCAACAGGTAAGGCTTGAGGTCGATCGTCTCCGGAGAAAAGAGACATCCACGCGCCAGTCCATCGGATGTGATGCGGATACGATTGCAACTCGCACAAAAGTGCTTCGAGATGGGACTGATAACTCCGATGGTGGCCAGACTGTCGTCCAACCGAAAATACCGAGCCGGCCCTGCGCCTTCCGTCCCTGGCATTGGCGTCAATCGATGACGGCTTCCCACCTCTGCCAGGATTTCACTGCTGTTGATATACGAGGAATTCCAGTTGCAGTCTCCGTTGACGGGCATGTATTCGATGAAGCGGACCGTCAGGCCCCAATCGATCGCCATCGCCGCGAAGCTGAGGATCTCCTCACTGTTGATTCCACGCAGAACCACAACATTGATCTGGGGTGGGGGAAACCCTGCCCGCTCCGCCGCGGCAATGCCCTCAAGAACACGCGAGAGGTTTCCACCGCCGGTGATCGCGGCGAATGTCTCCGGCTTGAGCGAGTCGAGACTGATATTGAGCCTCTTAACCCCGGCCCGGCGTAAGGGATCTGCCAACCTGTCCAGCAGTATTCCATTGGTCGTGAGGACAACTTCCCCGATTCCCGGAATTCCGTTGACTCGCTCCAGGAATTGCACAATGCCAGGCCGGACCAGCGGCTCTCCACCAGTTACCCTGATCTTTCGAATCCCCAGAAGTGCTGACTGCCGGGCCACACGATACAGATCCTCAAAGGACAGCAGAGGCATCTTCGGGAAATTGTGCAAACCACTTTGCGGCACACAGTAGCGGCAGCGCAGGTTGCACTGATCTGTAACCGATAAGCGAAGGTAGCTGATTTTCCGGTCGTGCTTGTCTGAGATGTTCATTCGCAGTCCCCTCCGGCACTCGCATGGCCGCTCTCCAATTCGGAAGTCAACGCGCTCCGGTCCAGTATTAGTCTGCGTCTCGTTGGGAACAGCGATATGTCATAGCGCTTTGCAAATGTACCCCAAAGGCCCGAAGGCATCTTCAGCATGACTACGACTGCGACCGCACCCAAGACGATAAGGTACCAGCTTCCAAGATCGGCGAGGTACTGGCGAAGGAGAAAGAAGACGATCGTGCCTACGATAGGTCCTTCCAGCGTTCCGATCCCACCGATTACCACAATGAAGATCATGTAGCTGGACCAGTTGATATCGAACGCCGCACCAGGTGAGATGCGTAGCTTCGAGAGATAGATCAATGCCCCGGTGAGAGCGGTGCCAAAACCGGTCGCGACAAACACCAACAGCTTGATGCGGAGACTGTTGACGCCCGCGCTGCGGGCCGTTGCCTCGTTATCCCGAATGGCTGTCAGGGCCAGCCCCGCCTGCGAACGCAGCAGCAAGTAGGAACACACCGTAGAAAGCAAAGAGATAAACAGCGCTGCGCCATAGAGCACGGTATCCCGGTGCAACGGTCCCAGGTTTACAGCGCGGGCGACCGATGCAGGCAGGCTGATTCCCGACCCAGCTCCAAGGCTTCTGATCTCCGAGAAGGCCAGTTTGAAGGTCTCCGCAACTACCCAGGTGCCAATCGCCAGGTACGCTCCATTTAGCCGGAAGACAATCAACGCACCGGGAATGGCAACCAGCGCTCCCACAACGCCGGCCAGCACCAGCGCGGCAATTGGGTTCCAGCCAAGCTGCATTGTCAGCAAGAAGAGCACATAGCCGCCCAAGCCGAGAAAGGCCTGCTGCCCCAACGAGATGATGCCAGCAAATCCAGCCAGCAGATTCCACATCTGCGCAAGCGCGAGGAAGTAAAAGAACTCCATCAGCATGGAGAGATGGCCGCGATCGATCCACGCCGGTGCGGAGAGGAATGCCAGCATCAGCAGCGCCGCAAACGCCGCGGCCATACGGGATGCACGCGAACTCTGCTCAACTCGAACGCTCCCCCACTCTGTTTGCACGCTCATTCCGTCCTCCTTGGAAAAAGCCCTTGCGGCCAGAGAATCAGGATCGCCAAGAAGACGAGGTGCCCAGCAAGCAGTTGCCAACTGGGCGAAAAGCGCGCGCCTGTCGTCTGCGCCATGGCCAGAATCATTCCGCCAGCCAGTGTTCCCCACAGAGATCCCAACCCGCCGATGATCACCGCTTCAAATGCAAAGATCAACCAGTCCGGCCCGGATACCGCATCGAAGCTGGCACGAATTCCAGTGAATACACCGGCCACGGCCACCGTCACCATGGCAATCCCCGTGGCCATCGCAAACAAGTGCGGCGTGTTCACGCCCATCAGCCCGGCGGTACTCAAATCGTCGGAAGTCGCCCGCAGCGCGCGACCCAGCTTGGTCCTGTAGAGAACCCATTGGAGCAGGCCAATCAGCGCTGTCGATACAACCAGTGTGAGGAGCGGTAGCGTCCCCACCGCCAGGCCTGCCGGAAGTGCGATACTCGCCACCTCGACCCTGCCGCCATGGAGTTTCTGCGAATCCGCTGAGAATGCTTGTAGCAATCCGTTCTGGATGATCACGGAGAGGCCAAACGTGATGAGCACCGGCCGCAGGATGTCTTCGCCCAACGCTGGATTCAGGATCGTGCGCTGCAACAAGTATCCGACAGCAAACATCAGCGGCATAAGCAGGATCAAGGTCAGAAACGTCGAAGAGAATCCCATCACCCGCTGCAGCCACATCGCAAGAAACGCGGAGAGAACAATCAAGTCCCCATGCGCCACGTTGACCATGCGCATCACACCAAACACAAGCGAGAGTCCGGCGGCAAACAGCGAGTAGAGGGCGCCAAGCAGGATCCCTTGCAGAATGCTGTCAATCCATCCGCTCATGCGGCGCCATCCAGTCCGAAGTATGCTCGCGAAACCTGTTCGGGCTTGAGCGCCGCAGCCCGCCCCTCCAACGACACGCGGCCTTCCTGAAAGCAATACACGCGGTCGGCAAACGTCAGCGCCTGCTGCACATTCTGTTCCACGATGATCAGCGTAACTCCGAGATCCCTGATCGCTGCTAGCGTCTCGTAGATGTCGTGAATCACTTTTGGGGCCAATCCCAGCGAGAGCTCATCGCACATCAGCAAGCGCGGATTCGAGATCAGCGCCCGCCCGATCGCAACCATCTGCTGCTCTCCGCCGCTCAGCGAAAGCGACGGCTGCTTGCACTTCAGTTTCAATTGCGGAAACAACTCGTAGATCCGCGCCAGCGGCCACGCGTCCTTCTTCTTTGCGTAGGCGCCCATCAGCAGGTTCTCCTCGACCGTCAGGCTAGAGAACAGCCTGCGCCCTTCCGGCACCAGCGCGATGCCGCGCCGCACAATCTCCCAAGGACGCAGCCCGCAGATCGCCTCCCCGTCAAACTGAACCGTATTGCCCTGACCTTTGACATTTCCGGCTATTGCATTTAGAAATGTGGATTTGCCCGCGCCATTCGCGCCGATTACCGCGATCACTTCCCCGGCGTTTGCTTCAAAGTCAATCTCGAACAGCGCCTGGAAGTCGCCGTAGTACGCATTCAACCCGGAAACGGTCAGCAGACTCATACGGCCTCCATTCCCATGTAAATGCGCTTCACTACCTGGCTCTGCATTACCTCGGCAGGCTCTCCCTCCATCACCTTTGCACCAAAGTCGATCACTACGAGCCGGGTCGCAACCGCCATCAGCGCATGAACAATGTGCTCGATCCAAAGAATCGTCGTGCCGTTCTGGTGCACACGCTTGATCATCTTCACAAGTTCGTTCGCTTCCGCCTCCGTCAATCCACCGGCGATCTCATCGAGGAGCAGCAGCCGTGGCTGGGAACTCAATGCCCGCGCAACCTCCAGCGCCTTGCGTTCCAGAAGCGTCAGACTTCCTGCCAATTGGTTGGCCTTCTGGATCAGCCGCATTTGTTCGAGAATCTCCGCGCATCGCCCGTAGCACCGGCTCTCGCGCATGCGGCCACCTGCGGTCGCAGCCACCAGGCAGTTCTCGAGCACGGTCATCTTCGAAAACGGTTTTGGAACCTGGAAGGTGCGCCCCATTCCTGCACGGCAGCGCGCTTCCATGCTCAGCCGCGTTACATCCTTGCCGAGAAAATGGACGCTTCCCGTGTCTGGCTTGAGCGTACCGCCGATGAGGTTGAAGAGGCTTGTCTTGCCAGCGCCATTGGGGCCGACGATCCCCAATGCATCGCCTTCCGCGACCGTCAGGTTGACATGATCGGCTACTTTGACCGCGCCAAAGCTCTTCGACACATTCTCAATACGCAGCAGTTCCATTTCGTCTAGGCCCCTACACTCACCAGCGGCTGCAGGGCTCCCTGCGTGGGGATTTCCTTCTCGCCTTCGTCGTTCACAACCAGCAGATTGAAGTGTGGCTTGTTCCCGCTCACCCACTGACCACCGACCAGAGGAGTCTTGCAAACGTTCTTCACCGGGCCCCCTTGCCATGAGACCGGACCAACAATCGAGGCATATTTCGTAGCCTGGATAGCGTCGCGAATTGCCTCCGGCGAGTCGATATTCCGGGTGCGCTTCAGCACATCCAGAGCCACGCTGAATAGCGCATGTTTGAAGCCCATCGGCTGCGTCCACTGCTTGCCCGTTTGCCGCTCGTAATCGGCACAAAACTCAGCCGCAGATTGCCCTGTAACTTCAGAGCGGAAAGGGTGGTTCGGAGACCACCACACTTCGGTCGACAGTCGCTCGGCACGCTCGCCGAGGCCCTCCACCGCAGCAGGAAACAGCAGAGCTTTCGTCATTGTCGCAATCTTCGG
>Ga0316217_10004069_pt1 | contig 16091 bp, 15 predicted proteins | sample 1anoAmetaG_FD_203633 | JGI IMG/M metagenome (GOLD analysis project Ga0316217, IMG submission 203633) | Freshwater microbial communities from Trout Bog Lake, Wisconsin, USA - 1anoA | ecosystem: Environmental > Aquatic > Freshwater > Lake > Hypolimnion/Profundal zone | place: USA: Wisconsin...
ATTCTGACTGTCCTGCGTTTGGGCGGACTGGCTCCTTCCCCGGACGTTGCTACCATTCTTAACGCCCGGGCGGCGGATCGCCGCCCGGGCTTTGCCCAGCGGCAGAGATCTACGCTTAACTGAGGAGCTTGAGCACGGATTGCGGCAGCGAGTTGGCTTGCGCCAACATGGCCGTGCCCGTCTGCACCAGGATGTTTTCCTTGGCGTATTGCGTGCTTTCGGTCGCCACGTCCACATCCGTGATCTGGCTGTTGGCCGCCGAAAGGTTGTTGTTCAACGTGGAGAGCTGATTGCTGTAATACGACAGGCTTTCTTCGTTGGAACCAATGTTGGCGCGGTCGGAGGCCAGTTGCGAGATGGCGGCTTTCACATCCGTCAACGCCTGGGTCGCCCCGGCGATGGACGTGATGTCGTCCGCCGTCGCGGTGGTGTAGGTGGCGTTGCCGGCTAGGTCAATGCCGCCCATGGCAAAGGTGTTGGCCTCGCTGTCGGTGGTGACATTGAGCGTGTTGCCGTTGAAGAGGCTCACACCGTTGAATTCCTTCGTCGCCACATTGCTGATGTAGTTGCCGAGGGCGTGGAACTCCTGTTGATACAACGCGCGGTCGGCCGTCGTCTTGGTGACGTCCTGCGCGAGCACCGACAGTTCCGACATGCGACTGAACGCGGTATTGACTTGCTGGATGTAACCGTCCTGCGTCTGGCTGAACGAAATCGCGTTGTTCACGTTATTCGAGGCCGCGTTGATGCGGGACATTTGGGCGGTTAACTTCATTGAGACGGCCAGGCCTGCGCTGTCGTCCGCCGGTGAAGTGATCTTCGAGCCGGAAGACAACCGTTGCAGGGAGGCACTCAAGTTGCTTTGGGATTGCATCAGCAGCGTCGCTGCATTCTGCGCCGATAGGTTTGTGTTGATGACCATAACTAACTCTTTCCGTGAGTCGCCCCGGGAGGGGCATTTTGTTTAGCGCAACATCCATGTTGCGGGTGCGTCATTTTATGGGCGCCGCACCGTTGTTCCCCGCCGGATTTTATTGGCTACCGACCGCCAGTCTTGCGACAACTCATTCATCGGCGGAACCGCGATTCACTTAAGCCCTGTGTAAAACAATTTACGCCCGCCCCACGGTGGACAAATCCCCCCGCTTGCCCCAAAATAAAAATTGTTGCCCGCACCATGAAATCCGTCGCCACCCCCAAATCCGCCGAGACCGGCCGGGAACTCGCCGCCGCCGCCAGCCAGGCCCGCCTCGCCGCCGAGCGGCAGCGGCTGCTGCACCAGCATTTTACCGCCCTCAACAAGCTCGCCGCCGGCACCGCCCACGAATTCAACAACCTCATTGCCGGCATTCTCGGCAGCGCCGAACTCATCGCCATGGACCTGCCGGAAAATCATCCCGCGCACGAAACCATCCAGCATATCTTCGAGGCCAGCAACCGCGCCCGCGACTTTGTCCACAAGCTCCGCGAACTCGGCCACCGCCAGCCGCCCGACCGCAAACACATCCGCCTCCAGCCCGTTATCGAGGAATGCCTCCAGATTTTGCGCGGCATCATTCCCGACCGCGTCGAAATCCAAGCCAAGCTCCAGCCCGGCTGCCCGCCCGTCCACGCCGATCCCGCGCAACTCCAACAGGCCATTCTCGAAATCTGCCTGCAATCCTGGCAGGGCTTTGCCGAACGCCGCGGCCGTATTAAAATCACCCTCGAAACCTGCCCGCCCGATCCGGATGCCAGCGAAGCCGCCGATTCCCTCCGCACCGGCCCGCATCTCCGCCTTACCATCCATGACAACAGCCCCGGCCTCGAAAAAAGCGCCCGCGATAAAATCTTCGATCCCTTTCACCTCCGCCGCGCCACCGGCAAAAAGACCGGGCTGGAACTGTTTCTCGTCCGCGAAACCATCCAGGCCCAGCCCGGCGAAATTTTTGTGGAAAGTGAACCCGGCAAAGGCCTCACCTTCCACATCTGCCTGCCCGTCGCCGTGGAAAAATAAATCCGGCAACCGCAGTTAACCGCCCGAGGAAAGTCATTCATATTTTTGCGGCGCGTTTTGATTTATAATTCCAAACCAAAACCGGTCTGGACAGAAACGGAGGAGCGGAATACCGTAAACGCCATGAACCCGAGAGGTTGCCAACTAATTTGGCCGACGTCGGCGTTAGGCCACATCACGCCACCCAAGGTATGAAGACCACCACCACGATGCTGATTGTAATCCTCACCATCACGCTCGTTGTCGTCGGATGTGCCACGACTCAATCTTGGGAGTATCGGACGCGAACCACCAAGGAACGAATGGGCAAGTCCGTATTAGACCAGTATGGCAGATCGGGCTGGGAGTTGGTGCAGTTCGATCGCATTCCGGTAGTCCAGAGGGCCTCCAATCATGTGGCTACAACAAACATGGAGTATGAATATATCTTTAAGCGCTCTAAGCAGTGAGCTGAGGTTGCGGCCTAAATTGCCGGAGCCAACCGCCGCAGGCGCTAGCCGTCGGGCGTCATTACACCACAACCAGACAAACAAATGAAAACACAACCGATCGTCCTATTCAACTAACGGCGGCACTGTTCTGCGGGTGCGCCACCCCACCACAAGCCCCCACAAACACCGCCACAGTTGCCGACATTACCATCTTGTCAGCCGAGTTTGGCATGGGCAGTCGCGTTGCCGATGTGACGCCACGTGTCATTGAGTTGCTTGCCGCCAACCCCAACCATGGATTCAAAGCCGACGCAAAGACACTCGGTGTTGACCCCTTGCCCGGCAAGAAGAAGGTTTTGACGATTCGATATAACTACCAAGGCGCCGCTTGTTTATTTGCCATTCCAGGAGCAAAGCTATTAAGTTGTCAAGCATTGATCAATAACGCGACCAAATGATGCCTAACATCGAGTTAGGCTGCCAACTAGTTTGGCCGACCTAGATGTTGGGCATCCTAACACGCTTTATGAAGAAACAGCACATGTTCATCCTGGCGGCCAGCTTATTTGTTGCTGGTTGCGCATCGCCGACCAAGCCAAGCAGTGTCCCTCGCCTGCCGGCGATGGTGGCTCCGATGCTCGCTGCGGACTTATTGATTATTTCTGCGACCTATGGCTCCGGCACAAAGTATTCAGATGTCACCTATCGAGTTAACGATTTGCTCCGTCAGCCGGGCGCTGAGTTTTTTGCACGGCCGGAGTGGCTGTCAGCCGACCCGACGCCGGGATGGAATAAGGCCCTCGTGATTATATATAAGGTCAAAGGCTGTCGGCACATTTTTACGACCGGTGAGGGTGGCAGAGTCAGCGCATCACTTTTGTTAGATACAGACAAATGATGCTAGCATCAGGATAGGCTGCAAACCATCGTTCGCGTCGGCTGACATTCGCGCATCCTTTTTGCGGTAGTCTTTCAGGAATTGTCCAGCGGAGTCCGCCGGTGCGGCTGCCCGGAGCTCGCCCATTTTCAATTTTGATTTCTTCTCGCCCTGGGCTAGAGTGGCCTCATTAAATCGGCCACGACCATCCAGTTCTGGGGCGTCCGCGGCTCCATTCCCGCGCCGGGCCCGCGCACCGTCCGCTACGGCGGTAACACTTCCTGCGTGGAAATCCGGTCCAGTGACAATATCATCATTCTCGACGCCGGCACCGGCCTGCGCCCGCTCGGCCAGTCGCTGTTGCGGGAATTCAAGGCGCAGCCGCTGAATCTCACGCTGCTGATTTCCCACACGCACTGGGATCACATTCAAGGGCTGCCGTTTTTTGCGCCGATCTACGAGTCCCGCTGTCGCCTGCGCATTCTCGGCGGCGCGGGCACCCGCAAAAGCCTGGTCGCCGCGCTTACCGGCCAGATGGAAAGCACGTATTTCCCCGTCCCGTTTTCCAAGCTGCCCAGCAACATCGAAATCGAGGAGCTGAAGGATTTCAATCTCGGTCTCGGCCCGGTGCTGCTCAGCGCCCAGCGCGCCAATCATCCCGGCCGCACCGTCGGCTACCGGCTGTTGGCACCGGACGGGCTGGTGGCCTATTTTCCCGACACCGAGCCGCGGCCGGGCGGCGACGACCGGGAAATGCTTGATTTCATTCGCGACGCCGACGTGCTGATTTTAGATTCGCAATATGACCGCGCCGAATACCAGACGCACGCCGGCTGGGGCCACGGTTGCGTGGACGATTCCGTGCAGCTGGCCCTCCAGGCCGGCGTGAAAAAACTGGTGCTCTTCCACCACGACCCGGATCACGACGACCGGAAAATTGACGCGTTCGTGCGCCACGCCCGCCAGCTCGTGGTTCGGGCCAATGGAAAATTAAAAGTCGAAGCCGCCCGCGAAGGCCGGGTCATCACGCTCGGCGGAAAATAATTTGCAGCGCTGGGCGAGGCGCCGAAACCGCCGGGGAATTATCCGATTGATCTAGCGAGTGCTCATCGGCAGCCGGTTCAGCAGCCACAGCAGGGTCACCACCACCCCGATCATCAGCACGCCAAAGAACACCGCGAAAAAACGGATTTGCCGCTGATGGGCAGTCGGCCTGCGGGCGGATGACCTGCGCTTGTGGTTCACTTTTGGATGTTATGGCCAACCCGCGCTGGCGGCAAGCGGTTTCAGATGCGGTTATGGCAGTTTCAAATCAACACCGGCAAAAAATTAGCCGGGCTGCTGGTAAATGGCCGGGCGCACCGCGCGCAAGGTATGCCGCACCCCGCTCAAACTTTCCGAATGGCCCACCAGCAGATGACCGCCCGGCACCAGTTTTTCCGCCAGATGGCGGATAAGCGTCTCCTGCGTGGGCCGGTCGAAATAAATCATCACGTTCCGGCAGAAAATCACGTCGCACATTTCCGCGAAGGGATACGGCGGCTCCAGCAGGTTCAGGTGATGAAACCGCACGCGCTGCCGCAGTTCCTCTTTCACGCGGTAATGTCCTGTCCACTGGTTCGTGCCACGCTGAAAGCATCGGGGCAGCAGTGCCGGGCTGACGGCCGCCAGTCGTTCCGCCTCGTAAATGCCGCGCTGCGCGATTTCCAGGACGCGCGTGGAAATGTCGCTGGCCTCGACTTGCCACCGGCCCGCCGCCGCCGGCGCAAAATGTTCCGCCAGGTGGATGGCGATGGAATACGGCTCCTCGCCGGTCGAACACGCCGCGCTCCAGATGCGGAAGGGCGGGTGGCGGCAGGCCGCCCGCCATTGCGGAAACACCGTGTCCCGGAGAAAATCAAAATGTTTTTGCTCACGGAAAAACGTCGTGTGGTTCGTGGAAATCCGGTCAATGAGAAACGTCATCTCCGCCGCGCCCGCCGGCGAACGCAGCAGTTCGCAGTAATCGTGGAATGTCTCCAGGCTGTGCTGGCGCAGCCGTTTTGCCAGGCGGGAGGCCACCAGCGTTTTTTTGTCCGGTCCGAGGTGAATCCGGCTTTGTTCGTAGATCAGCTGCCGCAAAAATTCATAATCGGCGTCGTCCAGCCGGGCGGCGGCCCAGCCCGCTTCTTTCGCCGGCTTCGCTGGTTCAGATGGTTTGGACATGGCCGGGTGTTTCAATTCCGGCGCGGCGGCCGCCGGCCGCGCGCCAGCGGGTTTCCGTTCACGGGAGCAGTTGCTTCACATACGCCAGCAGTTGGTCGGCGGAAAACGGTTTGCTCAAAATCAAGTCCGCGCCCGCCGCGCGCGCCTCGGCGATGCGGTTTTCCTCGCCCAGCCCGGTGATGATGATGCTTTTCAAACCGGGCATCATCTGCCGCAGGCCGCGCAACATTCCCGGCCCGTCGAGCTGCGGCATCATCAGGTCGCTGACCACGAGCTGGATTTCGTTGCGGCGCTGTTCAAAAACCGCCGTGGCCTCGCGGCCCTCGGCGGCGGTGAGGGTGCGGTAGCCGTTGCGGTTCAAAATGGCGCTGGCCAGCTTGCGCACCGACGGTTCGTCGTCCACCACGAGAATCAATTCGCCGTTGCCCTTGATGGCGGCCGCCGGCAGGCCGGACAGCACCCCGCCATCGGCCTCGCCCGGCGCGGCGGGAATGTAAATGTAAAACGTCGTGCCCGTGCCCAACGCCGTTTCCAGATGCACAAAGCCGCCGTGATTTTCCGCGATGCCCAGCACCGTGGGCAGCCCCAGACCTGTGCCCTGGCCCAATGGCTTGGTGGTGAAAAACGGATCAAAAATCTTGTCCAGCAGTTCCGGCGGAATGCCCGTGCCGGTGTCCGCCACGGAAATGACCACGTAATTTCCGGGGCGGGCCTTCGGATGGATCTGCGCCCCGGCCGCGTCCAGATTTTTGGCTTCCAGCCCGATGGTCAGCGTGCCGCCCTGCGGCATGGCGTCGCGCGCGTTCACGCAGAGATTCATAATCACCTGCTGAATCTGCGTGGCATCGCCGAGCAGCACGCAGGGCGTCTTGGGGATGCGCGTGTGGATTTCGATAGCGCGCGGAAACGTCTCGTTGGCGATGCGCTGCATTTCCTGGATGAGATGCTTGGGATTGATCAAAATGCGCGCAAACATGAGCACCTGCCGGATGATGTCGGCTCCGCGCCGCGAACAGGTTTCCAGCGTCTGGAAACAGGTTCGTATGCCGTCGTCCTCGGTGTTGTCCTTGATGAACTGCACGGCCATCATGATCGGCGCGAGCACGTTGTTCAAATCATGCGCCAGGCCGCTGGCGAGGGTGCCGATGCTTTCGAGGCGCTGGCTGCGGAGGAGCTGGGATTCGAGCCGTTTTTTCTCCGTGATGTCGGTGTTGACGACGAGAATGGCTTTGGGCTTGCCATCGGTTTCGCGCACGAGCGTCCAGCGGCTCTGGATCACCAGTTCGTTGCCCCGCCGGGATTTCTGCTTCACTTCGCCGGTCCATTGATCCTGGGTCTGGACGGCGTTCAGCGCGCGGGAACTTTCAAACGGATCACTGCCGGGCAGGAGTTCGGACGAGGTGTGGCCAACCGCTTCAGCCGGGGTCCAGCCATAAAGCCGGTGCGCGCCTTCGTTCCAGTAAATAATCCGGTCGGCGAAGTCGCGGACAAAAATCGCATCGCCTGTGATGTCGAGCAGCGCGGCCTGGGCGCGGATCTGCTCGTCGGCGCGGACGTTTTTGGTGATGTCTTCGAGGCACATCAACACGCGGACACCACCGCCGAGTTGAATCCGCTCGGTGGAAACCAGCAGCACCGCCTCGACTGATTTTTTGTCGCGCACGAAGGCCTTGGTCATCCGCACCTGGCGCAAACTGCGGCCCGTGGTCAGTGTTTCCGTCAGCACGCGGCGGAGTTCGCAGCCGAAACAGCCTTCTTGCTGGCCACAGGTGCCGTGGCTGGCGACCGCGACGTGGCAGTGGAATAATTCACCAAAGCGGCCGGGATCGAGTTTTTGCCCGGCGTGCCCGGCGAAGTCGCTGGCGGCCAGATTGGCGCGAACCACCTGTAGTTGTTCGTCAAACAGGCAGAGGACGCTGGGCACGCGGTCGTAAACGGATGCAAGTTCGGCCTCGCTGCGGCTGACCGCCTCGCGCGCCTGCAACCGGTCGAACAAGGTGGCGAGATAATTCGCCAGGCTGGTGGCGGCCTTGATGACGCGCGGTTCGACGGCGATTTGTTCATGGTGGGAGAGGCTCAAGGTGCCGGCCACCCGGCCTTCGGATTTGATGGGCACGCAGACAAAAGTCCGCACGCCGAGCAGCCGCAAAATGGGCGCGGCGTATTCGCGCCGGTCGGCGATGTTTTGTTCCACCAGAATTTCCCCGGTGTGCGCCACCTGGCCGGAGAGCGACACGTCCATCGGCACTTCAAACGGTGTGGGCATCTCGTGGAGCGGAATGCCGTGCGCGCCGCGATACACCATCACCGCGCGGTCAAAATCGCACAGCTCAATGGCGACCATCGGAAAATCCGTCATGCCGGCGGCCTCGCGGGCGATGGTGTCAAAAATGGACTGCTCGGACTGGCCGGACAGCATCACCTCGGAAATGCGGTGAAACGTGGTCAGCTCGCGGTTCTGCCAGAACATTTCCTTTTCCGCGTGCCGCGACTGCGTGACATCGGTGACGACGAACGCCACCTCCCGGTCGTCCGGCGCGCGAGTGGTGGAGGTGAGCAACACGTCAATCACCGTTCCGTCCTTGCGCTGGAGGCGGGTCCGGCAGTTGGCCGCGCCATGTTCCAGCAAGCCGGCATGGACCGCCGCGCCGACCCGGTCAAATTCTTCTTCCCCGGCAAACACCTTGCGCGTGGAGCAGCCTTGGAGTTCCGCCGCCGGATAGCCGAGCATTTCGCAAAACTGCGGATTCACCGCTGTGAACACGCGCTGGCAAACCCGGACAATGCCCGGTGGCGCGGCGCAAAGGCCCGTGCCCGCCGGTGCCTGCGTCCGGTCCGGCTGGCCGGCGTGCAAAGTGGTGGTCATGCTTATATTTGATGCCTCTCTGCTTTCTTTCGGCCAAATCAGCCCGGACTTGAGCGAAAGCGGCAAATGTTTCCTCAAGTTGCCCGCCGGCCTGCCGATACCAACGCGGGCCCGAACCGTTTGGCTGGGCCTGCCGATGCGTCGGCGTTGTGATCCGTAGGAATTTTAACAATGTCCCATGACCGGAGACATTTACAGTTCGCCCGTGTCGGCCTGTGTTTCCGCAGGCCGCCGAGATAATTTGCCTTATGCTTCCCAACAGCAAATGGGTCGTCGCCCCGCCCCGCACGGCGTTCGTGGTGGGCGTGGCCGACATGGCGGTCAGCAACGACCACAGCGCGGAAATTGTGACCTACTCGCTCGGTTCCTGTCTCGGTATCACAATTTACGATCCGGTGGCGAAAATCGGCGGCCTGCTTCACGTCATGCTGCCTGAATCCAAAATTGATTCCGCCAAGGCCGCCACCATGCCGTTCATGTTTGTGGACACGGGCGTGCCCCGGCTGTTCCATGCCGCCTACCATCTGGGCGCGGACCGCAGCCGGCTGATCGTCAAAGTCGCCGGCGGCGCGCAACTGCTCGACCAGCAGGGGATTTTCAATATCGGCATCCGCAACTGCACCGCCCTCGAACAGTTGCTGGCCCAGAATGGATTGCGCCTCCACGCCGCCGACACCGGCGGCCTGTCCTCCCGCACTGTGCGGCTGGATCTGACCAATGGCAATGTCTCCATCAAAACTCCGGGTGCAGAAACCTACTTCTTATGACGCCGCAGGAAATCATCGCCAAAGTCAAAAACCTCCCGCCGGTTTCACAGGCCGCGCTCAAGCTCGTCAGCCTGCTGGAACAAAGTTCCGTCGGCAACGACGAGGTGGTGCAGGTCATCAAGTGCGACAACGTGCTCACGGCAAAATTACTGCGCGCGTGCAATTCGCCCTACTTCGGCCTTGACGAACCGGTGTCCTCCGTGGACCAGGCCGTGCTGATGCTCGGCCACCAGCAGATTTTGCACATCGTCCTCACGCTGGCTTTTGGCAGCGCGATGATTGTGCCGCTGCCCGGCTACGCCGTCGAGGCCGACGAGCTGTGGCGGCATTCGCTCATCACCGCTACCGCCGCCGAAATCGTCGCGGCCGAGGCGAGTGAATTGAATATTGATACGCCGGTCGCCTTCACCGCCGGCCTGCTGCACGACATCGGCAAACTCGTAATGAGCCAGGCGTTGACGCCGGAAATCCAGGCCGGCATCCGCCGGCACATTGAAAAGCAAGGCTGCTCCCGCACCGAGGCCGAGAAAATCATTCTCGGCACCGACCACGGCGAAGTCGGGGCGTGTCTCCTCCAAGGCTGGCGGCTGCCCGACGAAATCATCGAAGCGGTGGCCCATCATCATTTGCCGCTGTTGGAACCGTGCCCGCAGCTTTCGGCCATCACCCACGTCGCCAACTGCCTGGCGCACCTCGCCGGCTCCGCGCCGGGCTGGGACGGTTTTGCGATCCGCGTGGATCCGAAAACTATCGCCGCGTTGAATCTGGACGCGGACCGCATCGAAGGCATGGTGGCCAACGTCCGTGCTGCATTTGAACGGGTGGACCAGTTTATGTCCATGGCATGAGCCTGCTGCGAAAAATCCGCGTTTTGGTGGTGGACGATTCGGCCGTCGTCCGACGAATGATTTCCGACGCCCTGGCGCAGGACCCGGAAATTGAAGTGGTCGGCACCGCGTGCGATCCGTATGTGGCCCGCGACCTGATTCTGAAACTGGATCCGGACGTGCTCACGCTCGACATCGAGATGCCGCGCATGGACGGCCTGACGTTTCTAAAAATTCTCCAGCAGCACCGGCCCATGCCGGTGATCATCGTCAGCTCGCTGACGCCCGCCGGTTCCAAAATCGCGCTGGCTGCGCTCGAAGCCGGCGCGGTGGATGTGGTGGCCAAGCAAAGCTCGGCGTGGAACCTCGGCAGCTTGCGCGACCAGCTTGCGCAACGCGTCAAGGGCGCGGCCCGCGCCCGGCTCAAGACGATTCCAGCCAGTCCGACCGCGCCCGTCGAAACGCTGGCCGGCGGTTCGATGGTGTTTTCGCCGCGCCAGTTGATCGTCATCGGGGCTTCCACTGGCGGCACTGAAGCCATCAAGGACGTGCTCACGCGGCTGCCGGACGGACTGCCGGGCATCTGCATCGTGCAGCACATCCCGCCGGTTTTTTCCAAAGCTTTTGCCGACCGGCTCAATGAATGTTGCGCCATGAAAGTCCGCGAAGCCGCGTCGGGCGATGAAGTCCGCCCCGGCACGGCGCTCATCGCGCCCGGCGATTACCACATGGTCGTGGACTGGGAAACCAATGGCTATCGCGTCCGGCTGCGGCAGGATCCGCCGATTCATTTCACGCGCCCGGCGGTGGACATGCTGTTCAATTCCGCCGCCCGCTGCGCCGGCCGGAATGCCGTGGGCGTGCTGCTCACCGGCATGGGCCGCGATGGCGCGCAAGGGATGCAGCAATTGAAGGCCGCCGGCGCCACCACCCTCGCGCAGAACGAGGACACCTGCGTGGTTTACGGCATGCCCAAGGCCGCCGTGGAACTCGGCGCGGTGGACCGCGTGCTGCCGCTGGATCTCATTCCCCACGCCATTTTGCAGGCCCTCCGCAAGCCCGCCCCCGTCCATCCCGTCCCCGTCACCCCCGTCCAATGAAGCAAAGCCTATGAGCCAGACCATCCAAATCCCCGACATCAACCAGTTCATGATCCGCCATTTTGCTGACGTGTTTGAAACCATGTTGTCCCTGAAAGTGGCACCCGCCGCCTCCTCCGGGATGCCGGAGTTCGACGAGCGGGTGACTGGCTCGGTCGGGTTCGCCGGCGAGCATGTCACCGGGGCCGTTTATCTGCACCTCTCCGCGTCGTTCGCCAAGCAGGTCGCCGCCGCGATGCTCGGCATCACGCCGGCGGAAGTTTCTAGCGAGAGCGAAGTCAACGACGTGGTCGGCGAGGTGACCAACATGCTCACCGGCGGGCTGAAATCCTGGCTCTGCGATGCCGGCAGCGATTGCGCCGTCAGCACGCCCGCCATCATTCGCGGCCGCTGTTTTTCCATCGAGCCGCTGCCGGACGTGGCGCGGGAATGGCTCATCTTCACTTCCGGCGCGGAGCACATCGTCGTTGAAATTCACGTCAAACTTGGTTAGAATACAATTCGGATAATTTTTTATGGCCACCAAAATTTTGAGCGTTGACGACAGCCGGACCATCCGTCTCATCGTGGGTCGGGCGTTCAAGCCTTATGATTGCACCATGCTGGAGGCCGGCAACGGCGAGGAAGGCCTGGCCGTCGCCGCGCGCGAAAAACCGGATCTCATCATCCTCGACGTCACCATGCCCGTCATGGACGGCGTGACCATGCTCACCAAGCTCAAAGAAGATCCCGCGCTGAAAACCATTCCGGTGATCATGCTCACCGCCGAGTCCGGCCGCGAAAATGTCCTGCTCATCGCCAAGCTCGGCGTGCGCGACTATCTCGTCAAACCGTTCAAGGAAGACCAGCTCATCGAAAAAGCCGGCCGCTGCGTCACGCTCGAAAAACGCCCCGCCGCCCCCACTCCAACTGCCTGATGCAGCCCGCGCCCGACATCAGCCAATACAAGGAACTGGCCCGCCGCTACGGTTTTGCGGCCACGCCCGAAAGTGTTTCCCGCCTCACCCAGTTGGTTTCGCGGCAGGACGCGGACGTGGATGAAATCGTCGGCGTCATCGAAAAAGACGCGACCTTAACCGCCCGCCTCCTGCGTGCGGCCAATCCCCATGCCGAGAACGAAGCGGAATACGCCGTTGAAACCGTCAGCGAGGCGCTCCTGCGCAATGGCATCGGTTGCGCGCTGTTGCTGGCCATGAGCACGCCGCTGGCGCTGGCGCTCGTCAAAACCTTCCAGACCATGTTCTCGCTGAAACTGGACAATCTGGACGCGGCGGAATTCAACGGCCTGATCGGCCAGCACATGCGCGGCGCCATCGGTTTTGCCGGCAAGGTCGCCGGCCGCGTGTATCTCCGCATGAGCCTCAACTCCGCGCGTGAACTGGCCGCCGGCATCCTCGGCCTGGAACCCAAAGAACTGGGCAACGACGAAGTCCGCGACGCCGTCGGCGAACTGCTGAACATCATGACCGGCAATTTCAAATCCAGCCTCTGCGACGCCGGGCTGGCCTGCAAGCTCGAGCCGCCGCAGGTGGGGCTGACCGAGGATTATTCCACGCCCATCCAACCCGGCGGCGGCATTGAACGGCTCGCCTTCCGCGCTGGCAAAATCAATCTTTTCATCGAAGTCACCGCGAATCCGTGGAGCGACTGACCGGCTTCAGCCGGGACAACCGGGCGCAGCCCTTTCGGTTGGGATAAACAGGCCGCGCCCCGGCGGATGCGGCGGGAGGGAAAGTTGGGGTTCGGATTCCAAGATGGCCGCCACGGGATTCAAATTCTGATCTGGCAAACGGCAAACCCGTTCCGCCGGTGCTCCTCTGGGCCTGGGCCGCCGTCCCCGTGCGCCGGGTTTTGCCAAAATAATTCGCGCCAGAAATCTTTTCCATTAAACTCGGGGCATGGCCAAGATCAAAACCATGAAAATTCGGCTCGTTCTGTTTTTAATCGCCGGTGCGGTCAGCCTCCGGGCGGACGGCCAAACCAATTCCCGGCCGGCACCGGCAGCTTCCGCGCCGGCGGTGCAAATGCTCGTTTGCCTCCGGCATGGCGAGAAGCCCAAAGGCGGACTGGGACAATTGACCTGTCGCGGCCTCAACCGCGCGCTGGCCCTGCCCAAGGTGCTGCTGGAAAAATTTGGCCCGCCGCAGTTCGTCTTTGCGCCGAACCCGACGCAGAAGGCCGACCGCGACCAATTTTTTTATGTCCGCCCGCTGATCACCATCGAGCCGACGGCCATCCGCTGCGGCCTGCCGGTCAACACGCAGTTTGGCTTTCGCGAGATCAACGGTCTGGAAAGCGAGTTGCAAAAGACCAATTATTTAAGTGCCACCATTTTCATCGCGTGGGAACATAGCCTGCTCGATCAATTCGTGAAAAACCTGATCAAAGACAACGGCGGGAATCCGGCGCAGGTTCCGGCTTGGCCGGGGGATGATTACGACACGATCTTCCTGATTAAAATCACGCATTCCGCTGACAGCAATTCCGTGGCGTTTACGATTGAGCATGAAAATCTGAATGGCTTGAGCGATGACTGTCCGTAATTTTGCCTGACGCGTTCAGGGCGCCGCGCCCCGCTGTCTTTTCCCAGCCCGGTCCGCGGACCGGTTTTCATTTTCATTCGTCATTGACATGGGCGGATTCCGGCAGAAAATAGGAATTAATTTGCCTATGAAAGCTCTTGCCATCAATGGAAGCCCGCGCAAGGGCGGGAACACGGAAATGCTCTTGAAACAGGTGCTGGCACCACTGGCTGCCGCCGGCTGGGAAACGGAGTTCGTCCAGATCGGCGGCGCGAACATCCGCGGCTGCCAAGCCTGCTATTCGTGTTTCAAAATGAAGAACGCCCAGTGCAGCCAAAAGGATGATGCGTTCAACCCGTGTTTTGCAAAAATGGCGGCGGCGGACGCGATCATCCTCGGCTCGCCGACCTATTTCACCGACGTGAGCGCAGAAATGAAGGCGCTGCTGGATCGCGCCGGGCTGGTGGCGCTGGCCAACGGCGGCTTGTTCCGCGGCAAAATCGGCGTGGCGGTGGTGGCGGTCCGGCGCGGTGGCGGCACGCACGCGTTTGACACGATGAACCACCTGTTTCTCATGTCCGGCGCCATTGTGCCGGGGTCAACGTATTGGAATCTCGGCTTTGGCCGGGAAAAAGGCGAAGTGGCCAAGGACGACGAGGCGGCGCGTAACATGAAGGATCTGGGCCAGACCATCGCCTGGTTGGGCGCGGCGCTGCAATACGCCGGGAGCCGGCCGGCGGTGCCGGTGAGTGAATGAGCTGATCGTGCGCGGTCGCCGCCGCCGCCGTTCCCGCCGCATTAAATCTTAACTTTGTTTGGCGAACCGGAATTGTAAATTGGGCGAAAATGAAACTGGCGTGGATCACCGGCGCGAACGGGCTGATTGGTAATTATCTCGTTCAGATCGCCCCGAAGTTAGCCCCACGCTGGCGCGTGCGGGCGCTGACGCGCGCGGATTTTGACCTGCTCGATTTCGCCGCCGTCCGCCGGGAGTTCGCCAAGGACCGGCCGCAGCTTGTCCTTCATTGCGCGGCCATGACCGTCGTTGCCGACGCGCAAAAAAATCCGGCGCTCGCGCGGCGCGTGAACGTTGAGGTCACAAAATTGTTGGCGGAATTATCGGTGGAAATTCCGTTTGTTTTCTTTTCCACCGATCTGGTCTTCGACGGGCGCAAAGGCGGCTACACTGAGACGGACGTGGCGAATCCGCTGCATTTTTACGGCGAAACGAAACTGGGGGCGGAAGAAATCGTCCTGAAAAATCCGCGTCATCTCGTCGTCCGCACGTCCATCAACGGCGGCGTGTCGCCTTCCGGCCGCCGCGCGTTCAACGAGCAGTTGCGCCGCTCGCTGCAAACGGCGGGACCGGGGATGACTTTGTTCACGGACGAATTCCGCTGTCCGATTCCGGCGGCGGAAACGGCGCGGGCGGTCTGGGAACTGGCGCGGAAAAATTGCACGGGCGTCTATCACGTCGCCGGCGCGGAAAAACTGTCGCGCTGGCAGATCGGGCAATTGCTTGTCCCGCGCTGGCCGGAGGTGACGGCAAAAATCCAGTCCGGCTCGGCGAAGGATTACCCCGGTCCGGTGCGGGCACTGGACACATCGCTGGATGTTTCCAAGGCGCAAAAAGTTTTGTCTGCGCCATTGCCGAAATTCAGCGAATGGCTGGCGGAAAATCCGGACGAAAAACTTTGATTGTAGCAGCCGACGTGCGGAGGCTCTAAAATAAGTTAGTCAGAGCCTCCTACGAATTTACTTACTTCGCTTCCAATTCCAAAATCGTGATGGAGCAGGGCGGAAATGTGCGGGTGAAGCTGGTGCCGAGGCCGCTGGTTTTTTCGGTTGCCGGCACGACGTGTTGCGGATCGTTCAAAGAATTGGTTTCATCCCGGTTGGCGGCCTTGAGCACGATGGCCGTGCCTTCGTCGGCGACGGAGCTTGCGCCGGTGATGTCAATCTTCACGGCCTGCGCCGTGTCCGCGCGGTTCACGATCTTGACGATGATCTTGCCATTCTTCGTGTCGCGCGTGGCGGAGTAGAACAGTGACTTCACCTGACGCGTGGTGGCGGGTTGCTCGACGCCGTTTTTCTTTTTGCCCGCTTGCTGCCAGGCATAAGTCGGCAAATTTTCCGCCACGGTGGCCAGCACTTCGTCACCGGTGTGCAGGCTGAACATCTGCTGCGCGTAATACGACGGCGAGCCGTAGCTGGTCAGCGCGTCGTAGCCGATGAGGTCGGATTTCCACTGCATCGAACGGCCCGCGCCAAGGTCGCTAACGTTGACGAACAGCGGCGCGTAGCAGTGCATCAGCACGATGTCGGCATTGCGTTCCAGGCCGCACATCCACGCGGCGTCGCCGAGCGCGCCCGCCAGGTTCGGCGTGGGGGAGCCAACGCGTGTGGCCCATTCGCCGACGAAAATCTTCGTCTTGTTGGCGCGGTCGCGCGAGTCATAAACGAACGACTGGGCTTCCATGGATTCTTCGGATTCGTAATA
>Ga0316217_10004070_pt1 | contig 16090 bp, 18 predicted proteins | sample 1anoAmetaG_FD_203633 | JGI IMG/M metagenome (GOLD analysis project Ga0316217, IMG submission 203633) | Freshwater microbial communities from Trout Bog Lake, Wisconsin, USA - 1anoA | ecosystem: Environmental > Aquatic > Freshwater > Lake > Hypolimnion/Profundal zone | place: USA: Wisconsin...
CAATGTCGAATTCTGATCACCCCCATGCCCCGAAACACCGGGGCATTTTTACGCCGCTCTCAACAAGCCTGGGCAGATCGCTCCAGGAAAGCGTGGGTCATAACACCACTTCATGCTGGACAGCATTGAACCGCGTGACATGGATGAGCATGGAAGAATGTTCATTGCCCTGCCCTCTCACTTTCCTTACGGCGCAGGAAAGCAGAAAGGCGTCTACGGCTTCGACCAGGGATGTCGGCAGGGCGGGTTCCCCGCCATGCAGAGGCCGGTGAGTGCTCTTGTGTTTGGCTGGCATCCAACCACCACTGCCGTTCGCACCGGAATGGTCGGTAATGATCCGGACCAGAGGAAGTCCACCCGTCCTTCCGTCCTGGGACCGGGTACCAAACACCTTTGCGGGGCCGATATAGTTCGAGGGGGCGCCAAGGTTGATGATGAAAGAGGCCGGAAAGAGATCTGGCCCTTCCTCTCGGGTTGCTCCCCGTTCATGGATGAAAATGTTGGCAAAGGGCGTTGCGGTATACCCGACATAAGCGGAGCGAGTGAAGGCGCCCAGGATCTTCCGGATGCGGCTATTGATGGCCGTAGGGGAATGCTCCTCGTCGGGATTCCCTTCCGCATCGAATACCTGTTCTCCCGTATCAACAGAGGCATGGTCGGCCTCGTCGTCGATGAGCAGGAGGGGGAGCTTGGTAACAAGCTTCTGCCTTGTTTCGGGGTCGTGAGTATCGGCGACCCGGTTCCGGATCCAATGGAGTAGGCGGTCAAGGGGGGTCTTGTTCTTCTTCACGACAAACAGCCAAGGGCGCTGCTCCGGAGTGATCCCAACCAACCTGGCATTCGAGGCGTTGAAATCGCCCTTGTCGGATCGGTTGGTCGCGAAGTTGGGCCGGATGGACAAGTCCGAATCAATCTCGCCAACACCCACAACCTTCATGTCCTCGGCTCCTGGCTTGGTCTCGTAGCCCAAGAACCCCTCATCCAGGCGGATCTGGGTTTGCGAGCGGAGGTTGTTGTGTAGCCCGGCAAGGACGATGACCACCTTGTAGCCCGCGTCGGCCGCTTTGCAGATCAGGCCAGAGTAATGCCCCGTTTTGCCAGACTGCACATGTCCGACCACGAGCCCCCGTCTGTCCCAAGGTCCTTCTCGCGTCGGGTCTTCCAAAAGCCCAAGAACCGTGTCCGTGGACAGGGCCAATCCCAGGACAGCGGTAGGGGATATCTTTCGCTCCATCCACTCTTCGTACCGGCGCCAATATCGCCAGCCGCTTTTCCTGGATGCATTGAGCCACACTTGGTGGCCGGCGTCGGATTTGAGCAGAGTGTCCTGGCCTATCCAGAGACTGAATCGTCGAATCAGCTCGTCGATCAGCAGGCCCCGGTCAAGGCCCTCACCCCAGGAAGGCTTCATGCCCAGGACCTGGTCGATCTTCTCGGAAATGAGGGCAGGGGTGATGGAGGACCGCTGGGTCTCATCCAGTTCGTCCATCAAAAGGTCCTGAACCCATCGCAGAACTTTCTCTTGGCCTTGGCCGTTCTCCCTGCTCATTGGGATTCCCTTTCCTGTTCCGGGTCTTGGAGGGCGGCAACGAGGTCCGGATAGTCATGAAATGGTTCGGTATGGAGTAGGCGCTCACGCGCCTCGGAAGGCGAATAGCCTCGTCGCTCCACCATGTTCCGGAAGACTGCCCCCAGGATAGTCGCAACTTCGGCTGGAGGTTCCCCTGCGAAACCGGTCCGGGGGGTCTCCTGGGCCTCGGCCGTATCGAGCCAGATCCGCTGAACCGGAACGGTTTCTTCGATGACCCTCAGCATGGCCTTGAGCGCCGGAAGAAGCGGCCCCGCACCGTCGAGAACACCACGCACGGCAGGGTGGTTCTCGTCGATGCGGTACCGGACTCCCGATTCCCCCTGGTCGACTCTCCATGCATGCGAAACGGCCTGGGCATTTCCACGCGATATCTGGCCCCGGTGGGCGAACACTCTTCTGGCATGTGTCCTGGCATCCTCCGCAAGCCGAGTCAGCCGGTTCCTGACCGAAACCGGGGGACGTGCGACTGATTTCCGGATATCGATCTTCCATTCCTCGTCCGCGGAATTGGGGATGTCCATACGAATCCTGGCCAGCCGGAAGGCCTCTTCCTTGCTCCAAGGCCGAGGGGAACCAAGCCCCAGCCAGCTTCCGGCGAGCAGCATCCTTTCGTTCCTGTAGACGTAGAAACCTTGCTGGGCTGTCCAGCCATCCCTTCCACCCGCAGACTCGTGGACCCCCGGATCAAGCTTGTCCTTATGAGGAAGCACATGCCATTGAACCTCCACCATGCCGGAAGCGGTAGGCATCCGTTCCACAGGCGAGGAAGAGGTTGCAGGGTGTGCAGCCAGGAATGGATCCCATGGAACCAAGAGGCGGCCATTGATTGTGAGTTTCAATTTCGGATGCTGACCCTCTAGGTAGCGGTGGAAGACCATCGCCAGGTGCTGCTCAACCCTGTCCAGGACGTCCAGGAAGTCCTGCTCCGAAAATCCTGGGGTCACCAAGCGGTCCAGCACCTCCCAGGCGACCAGGGTGCCATTTGGGCCTAGGACACTCAGGAGGTCGTCCGACCCCTCATGGGGGCCTTCCAGGAGGAGCCAGCCATCATTCCCGCTGCTGACAAGGACATCAAGATCCCAGCGGAGGCAGCTTGTTACTCCCCCCTTCCTAGAAGCGACGGTCAGCCTCCGGCATTGGGAGAACGAGGCGGTCTTCATCCCCATTCCGAAACGGCCGAGGTCCCCGGTTCCCCGCATATCCCTGGGATCCCTCTCTCCCAGCCGCATGGCCTTATCGAGTTCGGCGTCGGTCATACCACAACCGTTATCCAGAACACGGATATTCGATTCGGCCCCTCTCCACTGGAACATCAAGTCGACTTGGTCGGCCCCGGCAGAAATGCTGTTGTCGATGAGGTCCGCCAGGGCAGTGGAAGCAGAGTAGCCAAGCCCCCGAAGGGACTCGATCATCGCGCTCGCCCGTGGTGGAGCATGCCTGGACCTATTCAGGTTCATCTTGATCCTCGATAAGTATGGGTCTGGATGGAGAGGTCTCCTTCCACCCGGGACGGGATTCCTGGAGGAACGGCTTCAAGAGCCGTTCCCTTCGGCTCTTGATCTTGGACAGCGCCCGTTCTTCGATCTGCCGGACTCGCTCACGACTTATGGGGGGGCAAAGGGTCTGGCCTATAGTATCAAGGGTTTCTGGATCACTATCTTCCAGGCCGAAGTGTTGGGAGATGATCGAACATTCCTTCGAGTTCAATGCACTAATGGCCACCGCGATCTGGTGCTCAAACTCTTCCTGGTCCAAAACATCATCAGGACCTTGATCCGTAGAAGCCATATTTTCTTCAGGCCCAGTGGCATCCTGCTCATCCTCTGATGTGACTTCTGTCCTCGTCTGTTTTATCGCAAGGAGTCGCTCCAAGTATTTTTCCGGGAATGTTCCCTCGGCAGCGAGATCAAGCAGACTGGGCTCCCTGCCCAGTTTCTCAGATAGCTGCATTATGGTGCGATTGAGTTGGACCAAGTGGCCGGCAACTTTCTGAGGCAGTCGAAACTTCCCGACCTGTTCAGAGAGTGCATGGAAAATACGTTGCCTGATCCACCACGATGCGTAGGTGAGAAACCGGGTCTCTCGCTCCGGATCGAATTTCTTGGCGGCTTCAAACAGCCCTAGATTCCCCTCACTGACCAAGTCCTCAATGTCCAAGCCTAGCCCCTGAAACCTTCTTGCCTCCTTGACCACGAAACGAAGGTTTCCTTCAACGAGCCGCCGAATCCCCTCAGGGTTGCGATCGATCTGCCAAAGCCGGCCACAGCTCTGTTCTTCCTCTCTCTCCAACAATGGCAAGGGTTTTAGAATCTGATAATAAAATGTCAAGGGATCACGTTCTGCTGGATTCAAATCCTCCAAAAAGGAAATCGCTTCGCTTGGGATTTCCGACGGATCTGCGTCGAAATCATCCCGTGGCAGTTCAGCCCAGCCTTCTTCGTCAATGATCTGGATTCCGAATTCACCAAGGAGCATTTCAAGGCGAAGTTTCAAGTCCTCCCTGTGATATTCGTTCCCAAAATCAGCAGTAGCTTCATCAAGCCAGTAGGTCGGGACCCACCCGAAGGCGTTGCCATGTACCAGAAGCCTTCCTACCCAGGCCGTTGTTTCTTCCCCAAGGGACGAAAATGTAATTTTTCCCCTGTGAACCAAGGGCAGGACGACTGCGATGTCAGACCAATCTTCGTCTCGGTCGATCGTTCGATGCTGGGTTATACGCCCGTGAACTGTCTCCGCAAGGGAATGACAGGCGGTGTTTGTGCCGGGGCCAAGGTTGATCTCTGCTTCAGGTTCCCAACCCATCCCTTCTGGGAGCGCTTCATCCCCAAAAGAACCATCGACCGGACTCGGGGTCCTCTCGTCCATATCCTCTCGATCATTCCGCTTTCCGTCCCATTCGACCAAAGGACTTGGTTCGACCCCACCCTGGCTTGGTTTGGAAGGCATCGAGCCAACCTCGATGGTATTGTCCTGGACTGAAATACCGGTATCTCCCAAAACCAATCCAAGGAAATACCGGAGTAAAACTAGGACCTCCTCCGAGCCGGAGGCCAGCGCCACGTCCAAGGCATTTTGCCCCTTTTGGTCTGCCAGAGAAGGTGAGGCTCCTGCATCAAGGAGGAGGCGGCAAACTGAAGCATTCCCTCTGGAGGCTGCAAGATGCAACAGCGACCTTCCCTCAACGTCGGTCGTGTCTGGAAGACCACCCTTCTGAAGAAATGCTCGAACCGTTGAGTCCACGCCTGTCAGCGCCGCCATCCGAACCAAAGGCGGTATCCCGGACCTCGTTCCAGCAACTCCATTACCGACCAACCCAGGGGCTCCCCTCAGCTATTGCACGATTAAATGAACCACGTATTGAATCGATTGATTCCTCATTATATTTGAACGCCGAATAAATTATTATTTTTTGCACAGGCGACCCGCTAGAGAGTGAAGACGGTGATGCGAAATCCGTAATAGTTGCTTATTTTCTAGGTTATCAGGGTCTACGCCAGGATGCCCCCCGGATGGCCTTGGCGGAATTGCACCAGATCCAAAGAGACAATTGCTGTCTTGTCGCGTCCACCCGGTCCGCACCAATCCTCCCGCAGGAACCGGGCCATCTCGCGGATCTCCCCCTTCAAGGCCGTTCCCTGGGCCAGGCCAAGTCCATACCCCATGCCATGGAGTTCCAGGTGGATCACGCCAGGCGCGGGATCTTCCCTACGCCAAGGAGTGGCCGCGGTCGGCACGACCCGCGCGCCTCGGTCCCGGTTCACCCACAGGTGCCAAGTTCCGAAGGCGCCAGGGAGCACCATGGCCAAACCGAGGGCGACCGAAAGCCGGCGCCGCCAAGCTGGAGAAACATCCATTTCCAGGGTCATCCGGGTCTCCACCACAGGTGCCGCCATGTCCAGGTGATCTCAAACATAACATGGGGAAAACTCCGGCTAAGGCGGGCCTCGGGTCCACCCGTAGCCTGGGCATGAAGCGCATCTTCGTTTCGGTCGGGATATCGGTCCCAGCAGTGCTCATCCTCCTTAACCTCTTCGCCGGCTGGGCCATCCTGCCGTCGATGCTGCTGAATGCACCACTTCCGGCCAGGACTGAGGCCGAACGGAGCTCGATCCGAACGAAGCTATGTCCGCCTGGGTGTGCCTGGACCAATGAGACCTTGACCGGGGGCGAGGGCCGGCCGCTCACGATCTGGAGGCTGCACCGGCCAGCCTCCCGGGGCATCGCGGTCCTCCTGCATGGATTCGGGGACGATGCCTGGGGTGGAGTCTCCCGGCTCAAGGACCTGCCGGAGTTGGATGCGGTGGCGTTCACCTTCCGCAACCGGGACCTGGCGCCGGGGACGCCCTCCACCTTGGGAGGTTGGGAGCGGGAGGATACGGCGGCGGTTGAGTTCGGAAACCGATCCGGATACCGGGGGCAGGTTCACCGTGAAGGTCTACGCCAGCGAGAAGGTCGCTGCCGAGGATGGCACTTGGCAGCACCAGGAAGTTCGTCTACTCCCGGACTCCCATGACCCGGCCTTCCAACCTATCGTGCTCACCCAGGAGGACGGCCCCACCGACGTTGCAATCCTGGCCGAGTTCGTCCAGGTCATCGACTAACCTCGCTACTTGCAACCATGGACACCAAGGCTGTGGCGTTGTGGCCAGGGCCTTGGGATGGCCGGTTGTGGCCAGATGGTGCAACAAGGGGTCGAATCTGGACTGGGCGCTCCTCTGACCTTGAGTGTGCCGAGGTGTAGTAAGTGACCTGAAGGGGCAAGAACGGACTTCCAAGATCCAGGTATGGCCCTCAGTGGCCTTTCCTGGAGTCCCGATGATGATGCGCACCCCCAGTCCCCCCTGCGCCCTCGCTGGTGTCGTTCTTGAACCCCTGGGCAAGGGCGGTCTCGATGCGGTAGTAGGCACCTTGGCCTCTCACGTTTGCGCCGCGGCGCCTCCGCCCGCCCCTCGATGAATCCACTGCTCCAGGCCAGAGCCAGGATGTCGCCGGCAGGGTAGGAGCAGTCCTCGGCGGGCACGCCCTCCAGAGCGGCCTGGAAGCCTTCCTGCCATGCTCGGGGGTCCTGCTGGATGATTGTCAACGGTCCCTCCTCCTAGCCGCACCAACCGCCATGCCACCCACGAAGATGCCCCAACACGATGGCAATCCCCTCAGGGTCCGTCAACATCAACGTCAAGGCCGTCCCGCCACCAAACAGGGGATTGCTGCTGGGCCGCCGGACCCACCCCGCGTGTGAGGATGGGAGCAGGACCCCCAGTTCCTTGAAGATCGCCACGAGTTGGCCAAGGCGCTCCAGGGTCGCATCGTCCACCGCCACGTCCTGACCCGCATGGGCGGCTTCCCTCCATACCGCCAAGGTCGGCTCCGACACTCGGAGGAGCCCCACCTGCTCGTTGAAGGTCAGCTCCCACTCCTGGGCGATGGCGTCGAAAAACCGTAGGTCACCACCTCCCAATCGTCGCGCCTTGCCTTCGGGCTCTTTTGCCTTGCGCTCGGGGGCAGCCATCACGGCCTCCTGTCCTTCTATCGGTTGGCTGTTGCCCCCAACCTGTGGCCGGAGCGGCTGATTCAAAAGGATTCGATTCCGGGTGAACCAGGAGTGGACCGGACAGCCTGTCTCTTTCCACCCCCACTCTTCGAGGACGCAGCTGCAGCCCTGGGCGATGGCGGCAGCGGTTCCGGGTTGGGGATCGTCGAATGGTTTGTCCTCACGCGGTTTCAGCATGCTCATAACCCCAGTCCCAGTATGCCAAGCTGGGCCTTTTGGGCAAGAAGGCGAGGCTTCTTTACCTTCTTGGGGCAGGGCGGTTCTGGTAATGAGACACAGCTGCCGTTATGCCAAGCTGGCTGGTTTTCCGCAACCGGTCACAAATTGTGACCGCAAGTCAGCGGCCCTTGCCCCCGAATCCTCCGGGTCCCCCCTCGTGTGGATCTTTAGAAGCCTGGAGGCTCCGGTTCATGGCCTCCGTTTTCGCACGATCCAGTTCCAGGGCCTTCTGTCTTTTCGGTGTATCCGGATTGTCCTCGCGCCAGGCATCCATAGCCTCTATGGCCATGGGCACTCGGTCACCCGGGTCCTCTCTGACCAAGTCTGGTGTCTCCTGGACAGGTTCCGGGAGATGTGGAGATCGGCGGAAACCTCCCCGGATCCATGCCCAGCCATCCGCGACCAGGTCCTTCGCCCGTTCGGCCCAGGACCTAGCCCGCAGGATAACCTCTGCGATCTGCGGCAACCCCTTGTAGGCTGCCCGCACGATCATCTCCGCTTCCACGTAGTCGTCGAACGCCGCGACCATCTCCCCGGCCTGCTTGCCGTAGGCCTCCACCACGGCGGGCAGCTCGTCGGGGTGAACCTTAGTGGGCAGATCAGTCCCACTCGTCACTTGAGCCAGAACGCGGGTCAGGGCCGGCGCAGCGGCTCGGGCTTTGGGGGGTCGGGTCGCGGCGGATCGAGCCGGATCACTCGGCCTTCCCGGATCGCCCGCTCCAGCCGCGGATAGGTCCACGCGTCCGAAACGGGGATCGAGCTTGACAACCGGATCGCCGCGGAACTGTCCACGCGGCAACCCAGGACTCGACACCCGATCGCCTTCCCCTGCTGGATGAGGGCCAACAGGCGCACTGGATCGCCCTCCACCAGCACCGCCGCTCCCGAGGCGGACGCTAGGTTCCATGGACCCGGGTACGTCGGCCGGAGGGATGGGGCTGGGTCTTTGACTTCCGAATCCAGGCGGGCCAGCAGCAGCTCCACTCTCGGCAACACAGCCCGTACTTCCTCCGTGGTCCGAGGGCCCTCGGGGGGCGTCCGACCCTCCGGGATACTGCCCAGCTTTGCCCACAGTCGGAGCACCTTCAGGAACGCTTGGGCCTGGTCCCATTCGTTCGTCAGGTATGGCATTTCCTTCCAAAACCTGTTCGCGAAGTGGGTCGCCTGGCTCCGCACGGGCCACGTCCTCGCGCACTCCTCCTCGTGGAGTCCCAGGAGCCGGATGCCCGGGGGTTCGTTCTCCCGGGGAGAAGTCCTCGATGGCGAATTGTCGACCGAGCGTTCTAGCATGAGACACCTCTTCCTCTTCGGGGGCTGGTTCGGGATCACGGGCGCAGGCCTGCCAGGTCCGGGCCCGCTCGTTGTGCTTTTTGTAGTCCGCCTCGGGTGCGTCCAGCATGCCGGCGTTGCCCAGTTGGCGTGCCGAGGCGCCCACCTCGGAGCCCTTCCAGGTGGCTCCGACCCGATCCACGAAGGTCACGCCGGAGATGACGTCCTTCTTCCGCTGGGTGATGATCGCCACGCCTTGGGACTCGAGCCCCTTCAGGAATGAGTGTCCGTCCCAGGCAATCCCCAGTGCCTCCTGAACCCGCCACGCCATGGCCTGCTTGGCGCTGAGTTCCTGGGTGCGTTCTTGCATTTGCGCTTCGCACCAGGTGGGCCTGGGGGGCTGAGGCCGCTCGTCGCGCTTCGGCTTCGCCTTCCCAGCCGCGGTTCGTTCCGGAGAATCGACCTGGCGCAAGCCGTACCTCTGTTCGGCGGCTCGGCACACTTCCTCGGCGATCCGCACGTCGAAGGCGACCTCGCGCGCCACGGTCCCATCATCACGAATCCGGGACGCGACGAGGTGCCAGTCTTCGTTGTGCTTGTCGCTGTGCTTGACCAGGCACCAAGTCGTCCAGCCCATCCGGGCCGCAAGGTCCGCACCGGTTTCCAAGGCCTGCTCCAAGGCCAGGGACTCCCCATCCGGCAAAGCGAAGGAGACATGTTTTACGGGGTTCACGATGTCAGGTCGAAGGGTTCGCAGCGCCCCGAATTCGCGGGCCAAAGAACGTGCATCCCAGCCGGCCATCGTCCCGCCGACCAGTTCGGCCCGGCCAGTCACGCCCAGCCTGCCTGGCCCGAACACGTAGTTCAACACACCCCTGGCGCCTCCGCCCCGGGTCATGTTCGCGATCATGGGCACCCCCCCAACGTGATCGCAAGCTCCGCGATCTGTTCACGCAACTCGAGCAGGACCGGCTCCAAGTGGGGCCTGAATCCGCCGTGCACCTGGCGGACAAGTTGGTTGAGATTGTTGCCGATCCGGGTCAGCTCACGGGCGGTGGCGAGGTCAGTCCGGGAAGGCGGGATGGCCGCAGCCCTGGAGCGCATGAGCCGGGCCAGGGAGATGCCCAGGGCGGCGGCGCAAGCGCTGGCATCCGCATGCTCGGCGTCCGACATTCGGACGGCGACGATGCGATGCCGGTGTGGCTTGGGCGCCCCAGTCATGAGGCGCTCCGGGGTCCAGGGGCGAAGCTCCTGGCAAGCAAGACGACCGAGCCGAAGGCGACGGAGGCGGTGCCTTCCGGGATACATCTGCGAAGCAGGATGTATACCGGAAGGCATTGCTTGCTCCCAACCCCAAGACAGTTCATGACTTCAGTTTGAGGGACATTTTTTGCGCAGGCGCGGACCGGCCAGAGCAAGGCCTGCGCAAAACATTTGTGGGAGGCTGGCCTGCAGGGAGATCATATGACCAAGGGTAATGAACGCACTGAAATCCTGAAGGCACTTGGGCTGCAGAAGGCCCCGGAACTCGTTCCCATCCGGGGCCAGGTGGCCCCAGCCATCGCCGCCGCCCTCCATCAACTGTCGAAGGAGTCCGGGATGAAGGTTGAGGAGGTGGTGGGCTTGGCCACCAGCGACTGGGTTCAGAGGACCGAACGTCGGTTGCGCCACACCCAGAGCCCAGCCCCGATTCCTGGCGACCAGGCTTAGTCCCCGCTCCCCGGTTCGGGGGTCCGAGCCTGCGGGCGTTCCGGTTCGACTGCGCCCCGCTCCCTCCGGGGCCGCCCACCGCACACAAAGCGGGCGGCGGGTCCCAACGGCCCCTCCAGTCGCTCCCCGCTGCGCTCGTCCGGCAGGGGTAATGCCCCCTGCCGGGCGATCTAGCGTGGGGCTCGCTCACCTGCGCGCACTCCGGTTCTCCCCCCTACCCGAGGAGCTATCCGTCTTCCTCGTCTTCCAGCATTTCCGGATGGAAGGCTTGCTCGGATCGCATGGCGTGGAGCACCCACAGATTTTCCCCATCGGCCCGGCAGAAAATCCGGACCGCTGGCGGCACCACCAACTCACGTTCCCGGTGCTCCGGGGCCTCCGGAATCTTCCGGCCGGACCCGGGGAAGGAGGCCAGGCGGTTGACGCCCTGCTCGATCCGGGCCGAGAGCTTCGAGGCGGCATCCGGGTTGTCCTGGGCGATGAAGCCCAGAATCTCGTCGAGCGTTCGGATGGCGTTGGCGGTGAAGTGGATCTTCAGCGCTGCCATTTGCGAAGCTCCACCTTCGCTTCCTCCCAGCTCAGGGTCCGGCCGGCAGCGATGTCCTGCTCCCCGGCTTCGATGCCCTTGAGGATCTCGTAGCGCCGCGTCATGGCTTCGTAGCTCGCGATGTCCATCAGCACCGCCGCCGCCCGACCGTGCTCCGTGATCACCATCGGGCTTCGATCCGCCCGCAAGGCTTCCAGCACCTTGCCGCCCTGGCGCTTCATGTCGGTGATCGGTACCAGTCGTGGGAGCATTAGGGTCATCCTCTGCACCAAAGTTTGCACCATTTTGAGGGCGATTCAAGTTTTTGCGTGGCATCGTCGCCACCCCCTCATGGTAGATCCCGGAAGTTCTTCTCCATGATTCAGGAACGACCACCGCGACACCGGGGATCTCCCGCGCAATCCCCCGCTCCTCCGGGATCCGAGCCTTCGTAGATCCCCAGCTTCAGGAACCCAGAAGAATTCCGCCTGCTTTGGCATCTCCGGGGGAGGGGGGGGCCGGACCATGGCTTTTCCCCCCCCCTTTTGTTTTCGTTACCGGGTAACGTCAGCCAAGAACCCGAAAAGTGGCGTCCGACCATGCCGGCCTGTCCTGTTGTTTCGCAACCGCAATGGCCGTCAAGAGCAGTCCATTCAGTTCCTCCTGGGCTGAGACTCCATGCAGTGCAGCCAGCACCCGGAGTCCGTGCGCAGCCTCCTGGGAAATCCAGGCGTCGATCCGCTCCATCGGAGCGCCTTCAGCCTTGAAATGGCCCTGGGTCTTCCGGCGGATCCGGTATGCCCTTTGGCGTTGGGCGTTAGTCATGGCCATGGTCATCTCCCTTTGTTACCCTGTAACAGCATACCGTTCGTTACCGGGTAACACAATGCCATTTCTCCCATCCTTTTCGGGTGGAAGGTCTGAGCCAAGGGAATCGAAACCCTGAGGCGGCGCAGGGATTCAATCTGCCGAACCGCTGGTCCAGGCCGGGGGTCCAGGGGCGGGGGAGGTATACCGGAGGGCCGCCTACCTTTGGCGGGCCGAGGATATGCTCACCCGCGCCCTTGACGCCCGGGCGTGCCACCTACCCTTTGCGCAGCAGGAGCAGGGGTCCTTCTCCCTGCTCCTGGACACCAGGAGGTATTTTTCTTTAGCGTGATGGTGCTGGGGTCGGCAGCATCAGGGAAGTTCCTGGTTCAAAAGAGGTTGAACTGACCAAAACAAGCGCGAAACCAAGGATCAAATGGCCTCAGATGCGTTCCAGTCGGCTCCGCACACACGCCCAGGAGGTGGATTCGGTCCCGGCCCACTCCCGCCCGGTTTGCGACTGCGATTGTTGCGATTGTTGCGATTGTTGAGTCCATCGCCTTCGAGGTCAGCGCCAGAAATCGCAAGGGTCGCAGGAATCGCAGGAATCGCAGTCGCAGAAGACACGACCGATAGAACCGAAGGGTTCACTGCGATGAACTTTCTCTTCCCTTCCTTAAGGCGCTGGGCACGTCCAAGTTCTTCAAGTTCCTGCACTGCGGCATCGAGCTTGAGCTTTTCCCGAAGAATACCAGGGCCAAGTCTCTGGACTTCTTTGGTTGGCACTCGATCCACTCCAGTGCGCTTACAGTAGCCGACAATCCAGGTCTCAAGCCTTGCGGCGTTGGCCATCCCGGACGGAAGAGCTAGCTCACCATAGAACCGGCGGGCCTCGGTCAGATGCCATTCTGCGATCCTGGCGGCGGCGTTGAAGCTGTCAGCATCAACGGCCTCACTGGCATGACACTGGAAGACGTGGAACAGGGCGGCCATACGGGCGGCATTGTCGGCAATCTTCGAGGCCACGTCGCGCACCTCGCGCAGACGGCCGCCTTCGCCAAGCTGAGCTTCAATCCTGTCATGGAAGGCGATCCAGGCGGCCTTGCCCTCGGCCGTAAAAGTCAGCATGGCCGGGGTCAACGCTCCATCTTCGTTGATCGGTGCATCCCGGTTCAGGAGCGTGGCAATTCTCCGGTTGAATGCACCCAGGTGGGGCCATGGCGAGGGAGGCTCCTTGAACGGCCTGAATCCCTGGTTCGATTCCGGCCATGCAACCAGACACCGCGCCAGGAAACCAATTCCCCGTGCCAGTTCCCCGGTTTGATTGAGGAATACCCGCAAGGTCGCTTCCTGGACCTGGAGGGCGATGGTCAACCGGGCACCGCGCACGGTGTAACTTTCGCTGGTCCGGCGCTCGGTGGCTATGTCGGCGCCGTCCCAGAGCTGATTGTAGGCTGCCAGATTTCGCATAACCGAATCCCCGCTCATGCCATGCGACCCGAACACGGTACCGGCCTCACTGGACAGCACACCGGCAGAGGGCCACACCTTTGCGAGGTTCCATTTCAGTGATTCCGGGGTCGCGTCAGCATAGATTAGCCTGGGTATACGGGGGGCTTCGGGCTTGTCCTCCTCAAGGTTGTGGAGTGCAGCCTCAAGAGGCCCAGTATCCTTGGCGGCCTTGGCGGCTGTGGAAATGCCAGCCTTTACGCCGATAACCTTGGATTCCCATGCGCCAAACGCGGCCTTGAAGAACTTGAGTCGTGGCTTGGCAAGTTCAGCTTGCTCCGCTTCGTAGGTGCGGATCTCTTGTGTGAAGAATCCGTCACACATTGATTTCCGCTCGCCACTGTCCGCGATGGTCAGAATGAACAGCCCCATTGGACCCGACAGCTTTTCTGCCCGCTGGATGTCGAAGTGGGCCTGGGTCGCCAAAGACAAGGCAGCCAGAGCAGAGGATGCGACCAGGGGAACAGGGGCTTGGACGAATCCCAACACCTCTTCCACCGCGGCGCGGATGGTCTGAGGCAGGGCATCCAGTGGATATGGGTCCGGGTCTATCTTGGAGCTCAATGGCTGAGGTTCTGGCCACTCAATCGGTCCATCAGTCTGGTGGATAAACTGCTCGTCTTCATGCGGCACATCGATTTCATGGCTCATCCCTGCCCCCAGATCAGTTCAACCACGTCTTGAAGGCCCAGGTGGGCATGGTGGGAATGTGCGCACTTGAAGGAAGGCCACTGGCCTGGCGTCTGGATCACCACGGCGCAATCATCATCAAGCCCGCCGGAGTGCTCATGTGCCAGGGGACAGTGACAACGCCATTTACTGCCGGTCCCATGGGCCTGGGAGCGTCCCATTTCGATCCCCCTGCTGGACAGCATGGAAGCCAGATCGAGGGCCTGGAAGTCCACTGGGCGACCGCCAACGCGGTAGCGCTGGAACCAATGCCCACCGGCTTCTTTCTCGGCCCTACGGGCGGCCTGGATCCTGGCCTCCCAGGTCGGGACCGGGAGCGATGGAACGGCGGCTTCTATCAGGTGTTCCAGCGGAATGGCCAGGTGCTCGCCCTTGGTTTGGCCCCGGCGGATCGAAGCCGGGTCAGGCGCACCGGGCAGGAAATTCAGCCTGGCAGTGTCCCGGAGCACCGGCAAGTCAAGGCCATGTCGGAAGTGTCCGAATCCCAACTGCTCCAGGGCCCACTCAGTAGCTGCCTCCCAGCGGTCCGCCGGCACGGGATGGGCGAGCGGGACCACCACGCGAAGTTTCGGCCACCCTGGCTTGGCGCTCCAGGTGCTCCAGGAGCAGGAATCAACCCCGGCGCTCCGCAGGGCCTCCTGAACGTCTTTGAAGGTTACAGGGACATCAACCATCACCTTGCGCAGCTTGGGGCGCTTGGTGGGTTCCCCTGTTCGCGGATCAGGCCAATATTCCCCGATGGGCTCTACGCGGGAGTTGTCGAAGTCGAACAGGATGAGCCACATTTCCACAGCATTCCCACGGGCCCGCCGGGTCATTACCCTGAAGCGGGTTCCGCAGATGGCCGGAAGGCTTTTCTTCGCCTCATCCCCGGAAGTGCCAGAGCGCGGGGCACGGGTCCGTTCCAGGATTGGCAGGAGCTGATCCCAGGTCCCCGCCCAAGGGGTTGGTATGTTGTCCGCAGCCCGGCGGAAGAATGAACATTGCAGGATGGTCATTCCGCACCCCCAAGCCAGCTCACACAGTCTTTCCCGTCCAATCCGGGAGGTCCCGCAGCCATCGCTCGGCTTCCTCGCGCGGGACGACGACCCTACGGCCAATATGCTTCGGGGTGAGGCGGCCAGCCTTGATTTCCAGGTAGGTTTGGCCTCTAGAGATCCCGGCCCAGGCACAAAAGCAGGCCAGGCTGAAGACCCCAAGAGAGGGCTGAGAAGCTTCACTGGGTATGGGGTTATGGACTTTGGCGGTCATCCCGGCCTCCTTGATTTGGGATGGTTGGTGAAAGGAAATCCAGGCAGGCCGAAACGGGCCTATGCAAGAACTGCCTCCCACGCCCATCGCCTTTCCCAAGGCGAGTGGACGAATCAACCTGTGTTCACTGGGGTCCCGGTGAGTTCACCGGAGAGTTCTCTTCCACGGTAGCGTTCAAATTTTGAGCAATTTGCCTTTCAGGGCCCGTTTTGCGCCACGACGGCCAAATCTTTTAAAGTTGCCTTATTTCTCAATGGAATTTAATTTTCTTCATGGTTTGCGCATGGGTGCATGGATGACGGCATCTTGAGGAAGAATTGCCCCACTGCGCAAAGATTGAAGATTCCGTTAGCGCAAAGCCTGGATATTCGCGGACCCAGCTACTCGGTGCGTAGGGCCAAGCCTACAGGCAGTCCTGAAAGCCCCCCCCGCACCTTCCAAGGTTACCCGCCGTCAAAAATAGGGCAGAGGGTACCAACGACCCGGCAAGGTGCTCTCCGCGGTGGTCATCAGCCGAGGGGACACCCTGGCCGGCGGTCAAGCGTGGGGCTCGTTCCATTCCCTGCGCATTCCGACCATGGATCAGGCGTGGATGGGCGCGAATGCAAACAGCGTCCGTAGGTCAAAATCCAAACCGGCTGAAAGAACTGCCCTCACACGGCCTCACCCAAGGGATGCCGACTGGAGGGGAGCGCTGCCCCTCAATCGAAAGGGTGACCGTTCACGGCGGCTGGGCCTCGAAGTCACGGCCATCTCCCTCGTTTCAAGCGCGAGAGTGACTCCAGAGTGATTTCCACAAAAAAGCCTCGGGTGGTCCCCGAGGCTTTCTCTTAGTGTTTATTGGTGCCCGGAGACGGAGTTGAACCGCCGACACATGGATTTTCAGTCCATTGCTCTACCAACTGAGCTATCCGGGCCTAGTCTTCAATCGTATCAGCCGTCGGCATATTTTCAAGTGCGAAGAACC
>Ga0316217_10004073_pt1 | contig 16088 bp, 9 predicted proteins | sample 1anoAmetaG_FD_203633 | JGI IMG/M metagenome (GOLD analysis project Ga0316217, IMG submission 203633) | Freshwater microbial communities from Trout Bog Lake, Wisconsin, USA - 1anoA | ecosystem: Environmental > Aquatic > Freshwater > Lake > Hypolimnion/Profundal zone | place: USA: Wisconsin...
CCGTCGCGGGCCTCCATGGCCAGGGCGAAGGCGACCTTGAGCTCCTTGAGCTGGGCTTTCTCGAAAGCGCGAATGTCTTTTTCCCAGAACGAACTGGTGGTATCGGCGGCGGCAATCTGGCGAATGGCCTGAAGACGTTCCTTTACAGGCGCGCGGGACAGGGCCAACCGGCGATGGCGGCGCAGAAGGGCGTCCAGAGGCTGTTCCTGGCCATAGGCATCGTTGAGCCGGGCAGCGCGTTCGATCTGCAGGGGTGGGGGCACGGGCAGATCGTTCTGCTGGCAGAACTCCGTCCAACCTTCAGCATCAGGCAGATCGAGCGCCGCCACCAGTTCCAACAATCCGGGGGCCTCATCGGCCAGATGAATGGCCTCGGAGCGCAGCCCTTGCTGAAGAAAAACCGAGCACTGGCGCAGGCGGTCATTGGCCTGGTTGCAGTGCTGGGCGTATTCGGCGGCATAACGACGGACCTCGTCCGTAATCGCCTGCCCTGGCGTACCGCGGAAATCGCGAAGGAACTCAACAACACGTTGATAATCGATCATGATCGGGCCTTACTCCGGTTCGCGAACCATCCGCACGGTTCCCACACGCAGCCCCTGCGGCATATCCAGGGCCAGTTCCAATTCCTTCAACTGGGCATACTCCGCCAGCGCCTCGCGCAAGACAACGCATCTCGCCTCGGAATCCTTCTGGCTGGCCATTCGCGCATTCACGGCGGCATCGCGGTTGGCCTTATGCTCTTCCAGTTTTTGCCGCATCACTTTCAAGTCCGCCTCATACTGCTCGACCGATTGATCGCCCGGCGTCGGAGCCGTGGCGGCCTGTTGCTTCCTGGCGGTCCACTCATTTATACGCTCTTCCAGGGCCGCCGTGCGCGGCAAAAAAGCATCGCGCAATTGCTGAATCTCGTCGATACCGTTCTTTACCTCGGTCACGGCGGCGGCCAAATCCGCCTTGGCCGCCTCGGTAACTCTGGCCAGATCGCTGACCATGGTGCGCTGGCCATAAGAATAATGCAAAGTGACCGCCGGGACCATACCGCCATGAAAAGGTTGCTTTTCAAGGCGCAACACCTGCTCGCCGGCGAAATCTTTGGCAGGGCCGGCTTTGCGCGGCTCGGTCGTGGCCGCCTGCGCCTCCTGCCATCCAGCCGGCAGGGATGACAAAAACGTCACGCGCAAAGGGGCCGGCAGATTTTCCGGTAAGGCAGCGGCCGGATTGGGCTCCGCCAGCCGGATCGGCTTCAATCTGCGCGGAGCGAAAGTGACCGGCTGCGTACGTTCCTGGTTCTTATCGGCCAAGAGGAGGGTCGAGTTCTGAATTACCCAGTAGGCCAGGTCCGCAACGTGAGGCCGTCGCAGCATGAGGGCACTATTCCATTTGAGTTCCAATTGCGGGACAGTCCTGTCGAAGGCGATGGTCAGGACCCGGACGGGTCCGGCGAGATCGGAAGGATCGCGCCACGTCACTTCGAAACTCGGCCGGTGCTCACTGGCCTGGGGGCGGACGGCCAGCAGGCCATCGAGATCTCCCTGGTGGAAACGGAACTGCTTGGAGCCATCGGGAAAGGTAAGAGAAAATATGGCGACTGCAGCGGGATTTTCGAGTTTGGCCGCCGGTAGAACCGCGGTGGTGACAATGTCGCGCATGCCATTACCGGGGGCGGGGACGGCCAGGGGCTCTGCCAGTGCGATGGGCGAGGGAGGGGGCGGCGGCGGGAGTGGGACCGGCGCCACCATGGTGGCCGGCAAGGTAACCGGCGGCGCGACAACCACCGCCTGGGTGGTGCTCGGTGGCGCAACCACAGGAACAGAGGCCGCCGGCGGCGGCGGCGGAAGAATCGGTTCGGGTTCGGGCACAATGTCCATAACCCGCGTCGCCGGGGTAAGCGGCGGCAAGGGAACATCGCTGGAAGAACGCTGGGCCAGATAGGCCAGCCACGCCCCACCGGCAAAGATGGCACAGGCCAGCACATATATAATCATCAGGCGGCGCTGCCGGGCTTTGCGCCGCTGGGTCATCCACGAGGCTTCGGCAGTTGTGGCCGAATGGGCCTGGGAATGCTGGGGAACCGTGGCCCCGGCCATGGGTCTGCGGTGAATGGTTATTTCTTCAATACCGCCGCCCCCGGCGGAAACCTTGAGTTCGATGGGCTCGGCGGCCGGTTCTTCGGTCGGAGCGTCAGGCGTGGCGGTCTTGAAGGGCAAGGCCACAAACCTTGGCGTCCCGGGCGGGCGCGGAGCTTTGGAAACCAGGGGAACGACCTGCCCGTTACGCGCTGCATCTATCCATGGACCCTGGGGCAGAGCCTCAGTCAAAGGCCCCTGGCTGATGTCAAGAATAAGACCGTTGGACCCGGCAGCCCAGCGACGGAGCGCCGAAGCGGCCGGCGAGGACGCCGCACAGCAGCGCCACTGGCAGGTCATGCCGCCGGGAAGATTGGTGAAATAGGTGCTGAAAGTCATCTGCCAGCGGGAAGCCGGCGGGAGAATGGCGGCAACCTCATCCACCAGCGACAAGACCGGCTGATCGGCCGCGAAAAGCAGGACGACCGGCTTCCAGGAACTGGTGGCGACGGCCTGGGCGACCAGACCCGCCCAGCCGGCATCGCCGGCCAGACGCTGCCATTGGGAACAGGGTCCGGGGGACAGGTCGCCACGCGGCAGCGGAGCGGGACGGATTATGGGGCCGACCTGGCCATCCCAGCGTTCGACCATCACCCCGCTTTGGCGGAGCATCCAGGCCGGCCCGGCATCGGCCAGTTCCGCGGCATCCAGCACGATGTGGTGGGCCCAGGAATTGGTCCGCTGCGTGTAGTCGAGTCCGGCATCGCACACCCGCGATAGCACATGGCTGTCGCGGCTATCCAAGCGGAGGACCCAGTGGGCATGGCAGACGGGGCTGGCAGCGGAGCCGACAAAATGATGCCGGTAGCCGCTGAGGGCCTCGAGACGATCCATGAGAGCGCGGGAAATTCCCTCGCTGGCCCCAACGGTGCAAAATCCGCGATCGCCGGGACGAAGGCCTTGCGGTGCGGAGGTGTAGTATATTTCCAGGGCCATGGGGCAGGGGAAAGAATACTAAAAATGTGGAGTGGGGGAAAGCGGTTGGAGGAGAATGCAAGTGATATTGAGAACCGACGCTTCCGTAGCATCGTGGGTGGCACCTGGCTTGCGGACCACATGCCGAACTTCCTTTTTGCAGCGTCCCTGTTTAATTCCCCTGCTTCGCCCGCGCGTCACGGAGATAGCTTGTCGCCTTTATCGCAAACAGCCCGCAGATATTTCTGCGAGGGCACAAACAGGACGTTGTTGACGGCGCAGGGCGTGGCGGCGCAGGGCGATTCAAGTCTGACGACGCTGAGCAACTTGAATTCTCTGGCGGCCGCCATGACCACGAGCCCTTTCCTGGTACCGAGATAAACTTTCCCGTCGGCCGCAATCGGGGAACCCCATAATTCACCCTCCGCCGTCGTACGCGCCCAATAGAGCTTGCCGGTTTCTGCATCGAGGCAGTGAACCGTGCCGGAAACATCGGCCGCGAAAACCATGCCGCCGGCGATGGCCACCGTCGAGGCGCTGCGATCGATTTGGTTGTACTCCCACACCAGGCCGGACTCGGTTACATCACCGGTTTTTGTCGCATCGATGCAGACCAGCCGGCCCTTGCCCCCGCCGATGGACGGGTCCTGACCGATGGCCAGATAGACCCGGTTGTTGAAGAAAGCCGACGTGGCCACAATGTAGCTGGGCCCGTTCTTGTGGCGATAGGGGATGGGCTCTGTGTCGGGTCCGACTTTCAGACGCCGGGGCACGCAGTCGAACCACCATATTTTCTTGAGCACAGGCACGTCGGGGACTCGGGCCTCGGCGATGAGGATATCCGCCGGTTTTTCCTGGAGGACGGGCCACCTCACGACTTGCAGGTCGGCTGGACGGGCCCCGGCGGCAGTGGGGCCTTTGCCGATCTCGTCAAACTGGATAACCTGGCCGCGGGCTTTGGCGATGAGCCACCTGTCCTCAGTCGGTACCGGCTGATTTGGGTCCACCGTCTCAAAGGCGTAACAGACCCCGTCGCCGGCGCCTAGGAAGACCTGGGCCTTGCCGTTCACCATCCCCAGCGATGGCGAGGACCATTGGCCTTTGTAGAGCCGGAGGCCGATCTGCTCGTCGTCGCGGGCGACGAGCCGGCCGCTGTCTTTGCCCAGGGCGATCAGGCTGGGCGACAAGGGAAAGAACTTGTTTCCGCGGTCCACCTTATGCTGCTCCGGCCGGGAATTGCCGGTGCAAACGTAGAGATAATCGCCGTGTGCCAGGACCGAGCAGGAGGCGGCATGATGCGGGTTGACCTGTAGCGAATCGATCAGATCGTATTGCCAAAGAACTCGCGCTGGCGCGGGCGGTTGGGACGAATGGCCGCAAGATGGGTCCTTTTCGCTGAACAGGTCCAGGGCGCAGACAGTGCCGTCGGGAGCCAGGACATACACCCGGTCGCCGACAATCGTGGCGGTGGAGGTGAATCCGTACGTGCCGATTTCGATCAGCCCCGGTTGCCGATGCGCCTTGGGAGCGACGAAGGCCCATAGAGTGCGTCCAGTTTCCTGGTCCAGACAGAGGAGGGGCCCGCCGCCGGCGATGAGCCGTCCCTGACTGGCAACCGGGCTGTTGAAGTTGTAGCTATTGGGGAGGCGAAACGCCCACTTGACGTTGCGGGTGGTTGGCGGATCAGTCAGGGCGTCGTAGCCCATTGTGCCCGGGTCGAACCACTCGGGAAGCCCGCGGGCTGATGGCGACGCCATGATGCGGGAATCGCTGCCGCCCCACTGGGGCCAGTCGGCCGCCGCGAGCCCTGTGGCCAGCCCCGCGGCCAGCGCCACGGCAGCCGCGCACACGATCCATGCGGACGCCAGAGTTGCGTGCGTTGCTTGCCTCATGGCCTTTGTCCTTATTTGCCCGCGTGTTCGAGCACATCGTCGCGCAACGGCTCCGCCGGATGCGGCGGCGTGGTCGGCCCGGCCGAAGCTCATCGTTTACCGTTCATAAGGCAGCCTTCAGCGTTCACCGCTTGTCGTTCTCCCTCTGGGCCACCAGCCAGGCATTGGCCTTTGCCACCGAGCCCTCAGCGGCCCTTATGGCCCGGGCCATGCGATGCTTGACACGCCTGGAATCCCTGCGATATTGGACCGCAACAGCCCGGAGGCGGCCTTCGAGCATGACGGAGACGGTAAAATGTGCTATCGAATCCGGCCCAGACCTGCACCGCACCATACCGGCGGCGTTTGCCAAGCCCCCCCACTCACTCCTGTCCCTTAACCCCTAATATCCCAATGCGATCAAATTTCCTACCAATACATTTACTGTCAGGAGTTTGGAGTATGCCGCGATGGCACAGCATGGATAGAGCGATGGCAATGTTTGTGTGGGCGCTTCTGGCGATGGCGCCGTCCGCCATGGTTATGGCCGCCGCTGACGGCGCCAAGCTCGACGGCACACCTGCCGGAGCCAGGGACATACTCAATACCAACAGTATCTGGCGGTTTTACGCGGCTTATCGGCCGGCGATGGTGCCCGCCGGGAAGGATGGCGGTCCCGGTCAAGTCGCGGATATCGTGACTAGTGCCGGCTACACTGGCAAGAATCCCGTCCAGACCACCCAGCCTGCCGGCGACTGGTCAGCGGTCGAATATGACGACAGCGACTGGGGGCGCGGATTCGGCGTGGCCAACCTCGAGCCGCCACATCCGGATCCGGCCGTACTTGGCAGCGTCGGGCAGGCTTTGAACGTTTGGGGAGCCAAATTCTCCATCGGTGTGATCTATCTGCGGGGCAAGTTCGCCGTCACGGACCCGGCGGCGGTCAAAGAACTTAATCTGACCATGGCATATCGCGGCGGCATGGTGGTCTATCTCAATGGCAAGCAGGTCGCCTTGGTGGATATGCCCCAGGGGAAGGTCACCATGGCCACGCCGGCCAGCCCCTATCCCGATGAAGCCTACGTTGACGGCAGCGGCAAGATCATCCCCGACAGCTACCACGTCATGACCGCGCCTGCCGCGGACAGGAAAGACCTTGAAGATCGCATGGGCAAACGCGATCGCGCCTTCACGATCGGGATCCCCACCGCCGGCTTGCGCCAGGGGACCAATGTCATGGCGTTGGAAATCCATCGCTCGGATTACCATCCGGTCGCCCTGAAAAAAGCATTCTTCGGTCTGGCCGGCGCCGTCGAAGCCTGGGGCTGGGTTCCCTGCGCCATGCTGGATGTCCACCTGTCCACCAGCAGCCCGGCAGTGACCAGCAACACCGCCCGTCCCGTCGGCCTGCAAGTCTGGAACGATAATCCCAACGATCGCATCACCCTGAAATCCTACGGCGATCCCAACGAGAATCCGCAAATCGTCCTGGCCGGAGCCCGCAACGGCAGCTTTTCCGGCCAACTTGGCGTCGCCTCGACCCAGGGTCTCGATGGCCTGAAGGTCACCGCGGCTGATTTGCTTTCGGCGGCGGGATCTATTTCCGGCGATCACGTGCAGGTTCGTTTCGGCCGCCTGGACAACGGCGGCAGCGGCACGCCGCCGAAAGCGTGCTGGTATTTTGATGGACTGATGGACAGCCCGCCCGCTGAGTACGCTGTGCCGACCACCGGGGGAGTCGCCTTGCTGAAGCGTACGGCGAATTTTGAGCGTTGGGAAGAGGCCAAGCCGGTGGCTGGCGGCGCCATCATACCGGTGTGGGTTACGGTCCACGTGCCCAGGGACGCAGCGCCGGGAAAGTACCAGGGAAGCGTAAACATTTCGGTTGCGGGCCAGAAGGACGTTTCCGTGCCCATCCAGCTTGCAGTGGCCAACTGGACGATTCCCGACCCGGCGTCGTTTCGCACCTATATCGGCCTCTATGAATCGCCCACCTCGGTGGCGCTGCGTTACAAGGTCACACCATGGTCCGAGGAACACTGGAAGCTGCTGGAGAAGAGTTTCGCCATGTTGGCACAGGTCGGCAACCAGTACGTTAATATCGAGGTGGTCGAGCATACCCAGTTCGGCAATGGCGAGGGCATGCTTTACTGGGTCAGGAAAGCCGATGGAACCTACGATTACGATTTCACGGTGGTCGATCGCTACCTTGCCCTGGTCAAGAAGTACCTGGGCGTCCCCGAATACGTGGCCCTGCAGATATGGCACTCCGGCGGCTGGGAAATGCGCAAAGCCGACCAGGAAAACACCGTGACCGTAGTCGATCCCAAGACCGGGGAACGGACGCATCTGCAGGTTCCGGTGTTTGATTCCGACAAGGCCAGGGATTTCTGGAAACCGGCTCTGGCGGCATGCCGCGAGCATCTGGCCAAGGCCGGCATGGAAAAGTCCATGTGCATGGGGATTCTCAGCGACTCCACAGCGCCGTCGTCGGTATTTGCCATGTTCGATTCCATCTGGCCCGGGGGTGCGCCGGCCAGGTGGACGCGGGGGTTGCACTGCCAGGCGAATAGCACCCAGCCGTACCGGGTCGACAAGGGCGGCGGTCTCGTGGTTCTGCATGAGCATTGCTACGGGATAGATTTCCCCGCGATGGACAAGCCTCTGCCGCAAATCTGGATACAGCGCGCCTGGCCGACGGCGGCCTTCCTTCGCGACTGCTACGAGGATCGCGTCTCGTTATACAAGTATCGCGAGTTGCCGGAATACGGACTTTACGCCCGCAAGAAAGGTGTCGGCCGTATCGGGCTGGATTTCTGGCCTGACGTCTTGTCGCCGGACAAGCTCGACAGTGATCGCGGCAGCAGTTGGGGATCGATCTTCAATCGTTTCCCGCAGTCAAGCTGCGCCCAGCGGGCCCCGGTGATGTATCACTTGAGCTGGGCGGGGCCCGCCGGCGCTTTGGCGACCATGCGTTTCCAGGCATTGATCGAGGGCACTCAGGCTTCCGAGGCCACGATTGTCGCCGCCGAGGCCCAGGCGACCATGGCCGACAAGATCGGGCCGGAATTGGCCGAAAAGTGTCGGCATTTTTACGCCGACAGGCTTGATTTCTTTCGCCTGCGTCTGCTGGAAAACGGAACGTTCATAACCACTTTCAGCACTGGCGCCAGGGACCTAGACGCCCGCGCTTTCGCCGCCGCCGCAGAGGTGTCCGCCAGGAAATAAGCCGGTTCAACAAAGGGGGGCCAAACAGGTGACGAGGAAAATCAACCGGAACGCGGTTGGTTTATGGACCATGGCTTGGCGAGAGTTTTCGGACTTACATACGGCTTGGGACCGTGGTGATTCCGGCATTTTCAGAGCAGTTCACTGGCGCTAGCCGCGGAAGGGGGAACGGCCAAGCCGCTGAGCGTCAGTGACTACGTCGAGGTCGGCAGTGGATACGGGGCGCGGCGCAACGGATGGCGAAAGCAACGCGGCGGCAACCGGGGGCGGCGGACGCAGGGCGTGGGCGGCCTTGAGGGCCGGATCGTTCAGGGCATCGTCGTAGAGGGCGAGCATGCGGGGAAGGACGGCTTGGAGGCTGTATTTTTCGCAGATCATGGCTTCGGCGGCACGGCCCAGGGGACGGAAGGCCGCCGGATCGCGCAGGACAGAGACGGCCTTGGAAGCGAAGAGTTCGACGTCGAAGAAGTCGGCCAGCAGACCGTTGTGGCCGTCCTGGAGAATCTCCTGGACCGGGGCGGTCGCCGAGGCCAGCACCACCGCGCCGCAGCTCATGGCATCCATCATGCTCCAGGAAAGCACAAAGGGAACAGTGAGGTAAATATGCAGGTCGGTCGCCGCCAGCAGTCGGCCGAGTTCCAGGGGAGGGAGGCGGCCGACAAACCGGAATCGCGACAGGTCGAAACTAGCGCGGGCCAGAACCCAATCCTTGAAAGTTTTGTGGTCGCCGATGTGGTTTTCGTCGCCGCCGTAAGCCATGCGCTCGGAACCGACCACGATGAAGAGCACATCGGAATATAGTTCGGCGATGCGTTGGGCGGAGCGCATGAAGATGTCGAAGCCACGCATGCTCTCAAAGCCACGGCTGACATAGGTGACGATGCGGGTGCCGGGCGGCACGTCAACGCCGGCGATGGTACGGGACTGGGCCCAGGCGACCGGGGAACGCAACTGCTCGCCATAGCTGTGGTAGACGGCACGGTCCACGCCGTCGAAAATCACCTGGAGCTTGTCCTGGCACTGGGCGGGGAAACGGGATTTCTGGAACTGCGTTGGGGTATAGGCGCGGGTGCAGTTCTGAAGGTCCAGAAGAATCATGGCATTGCGGCAGCGGGCGCGAAGGTACTTGACGTCATGGTTGACCCAGCCCAGATCGGTGCGAAAGTCCATGTCACTGTCGGGGCCGTGAGGACGGTAATAGAACTCGAAAAGGTTCACGATAGGGACGGCGGGATAGAGCTCCTCAAGAAAGAGGGTGCTCCCGAAGCCGCTATGGCCGACGATGAGGTCGGGGCGAATGTCGGGGCGGGATTTGAGGGCGTGATAGACGGCATCGGTATGCCACACGGCATTTTCGAAGGTGCGGGAGCAGAAATGGGTCTGGGCTGTGGCTCCGCCGGCGATGCGGTACTGAATTTTTTCTATGCCGCCGACAACCCCGGCGCGAGTTTCACTGACGAATGTGCATTTCCACCCCTTTTGCTCGACCAAGTGCCTGGCGATATGGCCGAACTGGGCGGGGAAGTTCTGATGGACATAGAGAATATGCACGGGTTACCTCGGCGCGTGTTGTAACCGCATAAACAAATCAGGACAGCATAAACAAATCAGGACAGGTCTAATTAGAATCTATCTGTGACTAAACAGCTCATGTACCCTGGCAAATGTACATAATAATGAGACCTGTCCTGATTATGTGGACATGGGCGGGGGCGGTAGGGGATATGCTCGCATTCAATGAACGCCCGGACCGCTCGATGTCAACTGCATGATCATTTCGATAATTTTGGCGCGCAGGCTCTCTGCGGGCTGCTCGGAATTGCGCAGGTCGTTGGTGCGGAAGGTTTCATATTCAGCCTTCACTTTGGCCGCCTTGTCATCGGTACATTTCTCCAGCATACTGTCCAACGTCATCGCGTAACGGACATCATTCACCGCGTCCCGCATGCCCTCGAAAGGCGGCGTCTCCACCAGTGAATCGCCTTTCTTCACCGGAGGCCAGGCGATGTTCCACACCGAATCGGCCCGGTCTCCGTCAAACTCGTTGAAGGGATCGCCCATGGTATAGCCCAGGCTCCAGAAAAACGTGCCGGTCGGGCCGAACGCATAGGGCTGCAATCCGAACCGGCGCCGCACGCTTTCATAGCCACTGGCCGTCGTGAACGAACCGTAGGTCCAGACCGCCTTCTTGTTTTCCTTTCCCAAAGCGACAATTCGTTCGAAATCTCCGTTACAAACCAGAATGTCGGCATCCACGACCTTCTGGGCGTTCTTCAGTTTGTCCATGCAGACGCCGTAAATCCGGACTTTCGGAAAATTCGCGTGCATCAGCTTCACGATGCGATGGAAGCGTTTCATCTTGGCTTCGCTTTGCGTGGGCTCATCAGGCCCCATGATGACGACTTCCGGCCATTTTTTCTCGGCGGCGTGATCAAACAACTGCTTCAACCCGCTGACAAATAGCGCCTGATTTTTGGGGTCGTCCCAATATTCTCCTTCGGTGGATATCTTCATCGTATGGATGATGTCATCGATAAAATAGTCCGCCTTGGCGGTTCCAAGCGTCAGCACCAGCGGGCCGCGCATCCCCCCTGCTTTCATGTTCTCGACCCACGGATCCAACTCATCGTAGTTGGCTTTCAACTGCCCGTTGTCATTCTCAAACTTGGCGCCGCGGGCGCTCCAGAAACAGTGACCGGCCTCGATCCCGTGCTCTTTGAGCTGCCGGAATTCCGCCACACTGCAGTCGTAGGGGAAATGATAGCCGCCCCAAAAGGCGCCGAAGCTGTATCCATGCTCCCAGGCATCGACAAGCTCGAACGGCAGCACCTTGAGATTCAGGGCCGTCGTCCCCAAAACCTTGCCGCCATTTTCTTCCACCAATTCCAGCAGAATGGAGAATTGCCCGGCAACCGCCTTATTGCCTGCATGGATGCGAACCACCCAGGCTCGTGATTGCCCCTTGGCAATGTCCATAGCGCCTTTCTCCGCCAGCCACAATCCCACCGTGGTAAAGGTTTTATCAGCGGCAACATCTCCCATCACTCCGGTGGTCGCGGACTTCTTTGCCAGGGACAGTGGCGCCATAACCAGCGGCAGAATTTCCACCGTAATTTCCTTGCCCAACGCCTCGGTTTTGGCGCGCACGACCAGGCCCTTCTTGTCCTCCAGGGCGTACACGCCCAGCAGCGAGGAAGAAATTTCCCCCAGGGCATTGGTCATTTCCAACTTCGCGGCCACTTCCTCCTGCGCCGGAATCTGGCCCTTGAACCATTTCGCCAGCGGCGGCCGGAAAAAAACCATGCCTTTCGCCTGATCTCCCGCCGCCGGAACATACGAATTAGCCGGTGGAGAAACCGGTTTTGCAACAAACCCCGCCTGCAAGCCAGCCGCCTCGCTTATTTTGGCTTTGTCCATCAATTCGCCAACGGAGGCTGCGCGCAACGAAGACGCCACGCACAACACGGCCAGAAATAGTAAACGCCAATTCGCATTCATATTATTCATATCCACGCTCCTGCCACTCATTGGCCTATGATCCTTGTTGACACGCCGACGCTTATTATCCAAAAGACCGGCCCAACCGAAATAATTGACGATGCCACACGCAGTATAAATTAGAAAATGACTCGGGCGGGGATGGAAGTCAAGGCCAAACGACTCCCCCAAACGGCTCCCCCGTGTTGTGCATGCGCCCGCCGGTAAGACATTAACAGCGCAACCGCCTCCTGCGTGTTGGATTCAACACCCAAGCCACGCTATGCTGCGAAAAATAGTCGATGGCATTGCTCGGTGGAGATCCAAATGGACAATCACGATTCAAACAAGCGTATACCGGAGGTTAGGGTGGCGACTGATTCCTGCAATTGTTTCCAGTCGGCGCGACCGGTATGGCTGGCAGGTCGGCAAACAGAGATGAACCTGCTGGCGGGTTTCCGGGCAATCATTCGCCGGCCGGCCGGACGAGGCCCAGTGGTGATCCGGGTAGCCGCCAGCACCCGCTATCGGGCGTTCGTCAACGGTCGCCTGGTCGGCCATGGGCCGGCCCGCGGCCCACATGGGTTCTACCGTATTGACCAGTGGGAGGTGACAACCAGGTTATCGCCAGGCCATAACGTCGTGGCGATCGAGGTCGCCGGCTATAACGTCAACAGCTATGACCTGCTGGACCAACCGGCGTTTGTGCAGGCGGAAGTGGCGGCGGGCGACAGGGTAGTGGCGGCAACGGGCGGGCGCGATGCGCGGTTCAGCGGCCGCCAACTTCGCCAGCGGGTGCAGAAGGCCCCACGCTACAGTTACCAGCGGACGTTCATGGAAATATGGAGGCCGACGCCACACTCCAATAGCTGGCGGAGCAATCCGACGGCGGCATTTGCCACCGAAGCGCTGGAGATCGTGGAGACCAAACGGTTGCTGGCCCGGGGCGTGCCGTATCCGCAATTTGCTTCATCCCCACCGACGCGCCATGTTGCCAAAGGCCGCGTACGGACCGGCGTGCCTGTGGCCCAGCCCTGGCTGGACCGGGCCTTAAAGAGCCTGGGACCCAAATACAAGGGCTATCCCCGCGAGCAACTGGCGGTCATTCCCTGCCTGGAATTGCAGGCCATCCGCAATCGCCGCCGGTCGTCACTGGGCCAGCCGTGGCAGACGGGTCAGGCGGTGGCCATGGCGGCCGATAGTTTCCACATCCTGGACCTGGGCATCAATCGCAGCGGTTTTATCGGAATGGCGGTGACCTGCCGCGCCAAAGTGCGCCTGTATGTCGTGTTCGACGAACTTCTTACCAAAGAGGGCGACGTAAATTTCGCCAGGCTGGACTGCGTCAACGCCGTCCTGTACGAGTTGCCCCCCGGGCAATACGAGTTGGAGACCTTCGAGCCGTACACGCTGCGATATCTCAAGCTGATCGCCCTGGACGGCCACTGCGAGATTCGCGATGTACACCTGCGACAGTATGTCAATCCGCAGGCGGAACGGGCCTGGTTCGCAGCCTCCGACGATCGGCTGAATCGGCTTTTCGCGGCGGGAAGGGAAACCTTCGCCCAAAATGCGGTGGATCTGTTTATGGACTGTCCGTCACGGGAACGGGCGGGCTGGCTGTGCGACAGTTTCTTCACCGCCAGGGCCGAGGCGGACCTGTGCGGCCAGAGCGATGTCGAACGGACGTTCTACGAGAACTACCTGTTGCCCGCCCGTTTCCCGAACCTGCCGGCAGGCATGTTGCCCATGTGCTACCCGGCGGACCAAACCAATGGCCTGTTCATCCCCAACTGGGCATTGTGGTTTGTGGTGCAACTGGAGGAGTACCTGGCACGCAGCGGCGATGGCGCGATGATCGAGGCCCTGCGGCGGCGGGTGCTGGAGTTATTCGAATACTTCAAGAAGTTCCTGAACAGCGACGGCCTGCTGGAAAAACTGGACGGTTGGGTATTCGTGGAATGGTCGAAAGCCAGCGACTTCGTGCAGGATGTCAATTACCCGAGCAACAGCCTGTATGCCGGGGCCCTGGCGGCCGCGGCCCGACTGTATGGCCTGCCCGACCTGGCCCGACAAGCCCAGCGCGTCCGGGCGGTTATCCGGCGGCAGTCGTTCGACGGCGAATTCTTCGTGGACAATGCGGTTCGCAAAGAAAGCCGCCTGTGCGTAACCCGCAATCGCAGCGAGGTCGGTCAGTACTGCGCTTTCTACTTTGACGTAGCCACGCCGCAGTCCCATGCCAAGCTCCACCGCCGGCTGATGGAGGATTTCGGCCCAGGCCGGGCGCGGAGCGGGCGCTTCGCGGAAATCCATCCGGCGGCGCCCTTCATCGGCAATGTGCTGCGGCTGGAGTTGTTGTCACGCTGGGGCCGGGCAAACCAGATCCTCGACGAATCGATGGACTACCTGCTCTATATGGCCGACCGGACGGGCACACTTTGGGAGATGGCCGACGAGAACGCCAGTTGCAACCATGGCTTCGCGGCCCATGTCTGTCATGTGCTGTTGCGTGACGTGCTGGGCATCGCCCAGATCGACCGGGTCCGGCGGGTGGTGCGGTTAAAACACGACGCCGTAAAGCTCGAGTGGTGTCGCGGCCGTGTCCCGGTTCCCGGCGGTTTTGTCGAAGTGGACTGGCATCGCCAGGGCCGGCGCATCATCCGCCAGGTAAACGTGCCGGCCGGCTATGCGCTGGTCGAGTGACGCGCCAATCAAAAATGGGATGCGGGGAGGACGATGCCGGATGCCCAGGCGCAGGTCCTATAACGTCACCGTGCAGGGATTGCGGCTTTTGCGGGGAGGAATGTTTATAACACCTAAAGCTTGTGCGCCAGGGGACGATATAGCTTCAGTATCGTTATAAGGTCGAATGAAGCTTTGTGGGAAAACTCAATTATGAACGCGAAAATCGAAGATGTTCTGACGACGGGCAAAGTGGCGCGAATCTGCAGCGTGGCGCCGCGCACGGTGAGCAAGTGGTTCGATTCCGGGGCCTTGCAGGGCTACCGCATACCGGGAAGCAAGGACCGCAGAATTCCCGTCAACCAGCTCATCCGTTTTCTGAAAAAACACGGGATGCCGCTCAACGGACTGATGACCGGGAGCATGCGCATTCTGATTGTGGATGGCGAATGCGAAGTGGTGGAGGTGCTGAAAAAGATTCTCCAGGACGAGGCCCGTTACGAAGTGGAAGTGGCCAGGAGCGGATTCGAGTCCGGGGTGATCGCCGAGCGCTTCCGCCCGCACGTGATACTGCTGGACATGCACTTGGGGGACATTGACGGCCATGTCGTCTGCAAACACGTCAAGGACAACCCGGATCTGCAACTGACGAAAGTGATCGCCACCAGCGGAAGCATGACCGACGACGAAGCTGGCGGCCTGATGGCGTGCGGCTTCGATGGATTCCTCAAGAAACCATTCAATATCCGTCAGGTGATTGAAGCGGTGGAAGACGCGATGGCGGTGGTTTACTAAGAATCTATCTCAGAACCCAATGGCCCCGCGACGATGCCTATTTCGCCTGCAATCAAGGAGCGACGACGAGGCGTATCAATGGAGAGATACGGCGAGGAGGAACGACGACGAGTGCGGGCGCAAGATGCATCGCCCGGAAGGTGGGCCAGGAATGGCCCATTGCGGAGTCATTGGGTTCTGAAATAGATTCTAAGCGGCGGTCAAAGCTGGCATAAATCTATCCCCTCCTGGCGGTCGCTGAGACGGGGTACGAGGCGGTGGTCGTCGGAATTGGCGCCCAGGACATCGTAGCCGGCGGGACCGTGCCACCAGAACCAGAGGGCGGCATAGGCGGACAGGGCGGCGGCGAGCGTGGCGTGGAACTGAGGATGGGCCCGCTTGCCGGTGGGAAGTTCGTTGAGGCAATCAATCAATGGCTGAAAATCAACGCCGGGGACGAGGTTGCGCACCGTGTCCAAGGCTGAGGGAAGCAGTTGGCCGTTGCCGCCGGTGAAAGCGCGTTGAACTTCGCCCGGCGCGACGCGCACCAGGGCGCGGGTGCGATGCCGGGGCGCCAGGGCAAAAAGCAGACGGTAATCCATCACCCGCCAGATACGCCCAACCATCTGGTCGGCGGTTTCAGGGTCGTCGCCGTGCAGGGCGATCACGCCGTGGACGCCGGACAGGGAGGCCAGGTAGTCCAGGAGAGCATCGTCGGAGGCGATGGAAGAAACCCAATGGCGCAGATCGATACCGCCCTTGCGGCGCTGTAAGACGACCGCCGCATGGCGCGGCTTGCCGCGAACACCGCCGATCTCAACGCCAACGAAGGTGGTGGACATCAGGTCTGCTAACATAACAAAGGGACAAGGCGCGGGGAAGGGCGCATGGCCAGACTGTGTCAACTCAATAGAAATGTCACATTCGTTAACTCATTAGAACTGTCACATTCCCATGCTGGGCTGGCGACCTCTGAGGCGTAGCCGAAGAGGCCGCCAGCCCAGCAGGCGGC
>Ga0316217_10004074_pt1 | contig 16087 bp, 14 predicted proteins | sample 1anoAmetaG_FD_203633 | JGI IMG/M metagenome (GOLD analysis project Ga0316217, IMG submission 203633) | Freshwater microbial communities from Trout Bog Lake, Wisconsin, USA - 1anoA | ecosystem: Environmental > Aquatic > Freshwater > Lake > Hypolimnion/Profundal zone | place: USA: Wisconsin...
GCGGTGACGGGCGCCATGCCGTTGGCGAAGCCGGTGACACAGGCGGCGATACAGCGGGTGAAATCCAGTTCCGATTCGCCGACGAATTCCATGTTGGTGGCCAGCGGTCCCATGAAGCCGTAAGCCAGCAGAATGCCCAGAAACGTGCCCACCAGCGCCGCCGCCACGTGGGTGCCGATGTCCTCGACCGCCCCGCCGATGGAGGCCATGGTGATGACGATGCCCAACACCGCCGCCACGATGCCGAAACCCGGCATGGCATCGCCGGTCTTTTGCAACACCGAAACAGGCGCGTGATGCTCCACTTCCAGCCGGTCAATTTCCGCGTCCAGCAGCAGGCGGAGTTGATCGGGCTTGATCTTGCCGTCAATAATCGGCCGCAAGGCGCCGCAGAGAAACTCCACCGCGTGCTCGTTTTTGGAGAACCGGGGATACTTCCTGAAGACGGAGCTTTTCTCCGGCTCTAGCACGTGCTCTTCCAAGGCGATCATGCCGTTGCGGCGGCCCAATAGAAACAGCTCGTAGAGCACCTTCAGCAGGTCCTCATAGGAAGCGCGACTGTGCGGCGCGCCCTTGAGGCAGGCGCCCAGGTTCTTGACGATGTCCAACAAGACCTTTTTGGGAGCCATGATGACCAGCGAGCCGGCGGCGCCCCCGCCGATGATGAGCACTTCGTTCAAGAAGGCTTCGAGCAGCACCTTGATTTGGCCGCCCTCCAGCATGAAGCCGCCGAAGACACAGACCACCACCGTGACTGCGCCGATGATGATGATCATGCGCGGCGGGCGGTTGTGGCCCGCCGGGACAGGCCGGATTCGTAGCGCTGCAGATAGGAGCGAATGGCGAGAATGGCCTGCGCGTGAACCTGGCAGATGCGCGACTCGGTCAGGCCAAACACCTCGGCGATTTCACGCAAATGCATGTCCTCAAGATAGTAAAGCGCCAGCACCTTGCGCTGCATTTCAGGCAGGTCTTTCAACCGCTCAAAAATGACCGCCTTCAGCTCGTTGTTCGACACCTTCTCCACCGGCCCTTCGTGCGATTGATCCGCGATCACTTCGTAGAGCGGGCCGCCGTCGCCTTCCTCGGAACTGTTGACGGCATCCAGGCAGACGAAAGCGGCGGGACGAACTTCGTCGAGCAACTCCTGATACTCCTTCAGCGAAATGTTCATGGCCTTGGCCATCTGCGCCTCGGTGGGCGTCTTGCCCAGTTTTTGCTCCAGCTCGCCCAGCACATCCTTGATGCGACGGGCTTTCTCATGAATCGTGCGGGGAACCCAGTCCATGCGCCGCAATTCATCCAGCATGGCGCCGCGGACGCGCACCCGGGCGTAAGTTTCAAACGAGGTGCCGCAGGTGGGATTGTAATTGCGCAACGCTTGCAGCAGACCGATGAGACCCACGCTATAAAGATCGTCATGGTCCACATGCTCCGGCAGCGTCATGGCCAACCGATTGACCACGGCCGAGACCAAGGGGATGTACTTTTGGATGAGCGCATTTTCGGTGTCGGTCTGGCTCCCGGGGCTTTGCTGGTGGTAACGTTGCCAGAGTTCTTGGGCCAGGACGCCGGAGGCGACGGGCGCGGCGGTTTCCATTTCCACGGAAGGGGCGGTTAGAGTGCTCATACTTTAGCGGAGGTTTTCTTTTCGGAAGCCTGGGCGCGGGCCCGACGCTGTTGTTCGAGCGCGTCGGCCAAACCCTCAATCCACATGCGGCCACACCAGCGGCCCAACAGGCCGCCGACTAACGCGGCGACGCTGGCGTGCCAAAACACGGTCGAAGCCGCGCAATCCCCGGCCAGACTGCTTCCGGCACCGACAATAAATCCCATCAAGGCTCCAAGTATCATTACAGACTTCATGCTCGTTAAACCGTGGATAGCAGAACCTTTGCCAGCCAGTTTTGGGACGCGGCCAAAACGAAGAATCACCAATGTTTACGCGCCTTTCTTGTGCGGAAATAATAACGAGGACTCGGCGCGATGAAATTCGCCGGGAATTTTTTGCCCACCCCCCAGCCAGCCCAGAGAGCAATTTGTGCCCAACACAAAATTCCAGAGTTTGACGCGACGATGTTCCTCGTCCAGATGCGTGAAAATCAGATCCTCCGGCGTCAGTTGCGCGAACCAAGTAAACTGCTCAAAAAGCAGAATCGTCTCATTGGCGGCATTGAGCACCAGATGAATGTGCGGCGCCGGCAGGGACGAAACCACCTCGCGCAGGCTCTTCATGCCGGCGGTGCTGAAGCATTCCACGCCCGGCAAATCCACAAACAGCAGCTCTTCCCCGTCATCCTTGCCCTCCCAGAAGCGTTCCAGGGGCACCCCCACCACTTCGCAGTGCAGGGACAGGAATTCCGCCGTGTTGGCCGACTCGCCATCCAGCCGCCACACCCGCGCGCGATGCTCGCCCCGCAGCACCGCCGAGGTCAGCCATTTGCACAGCGCCGTGGTTTTGCCCGACCCGGGCGGTCCGATGAACACATGCGGCCGCCCCGTGCCGTCTTCCACCTGTGGCGGCGGCCGCCAGAACGTCGCCAGCGCGTCGCGCACCGCCGCCCATTCGGCGATAGGCATGGCGGGCGGATTAACGCCATGACTGGCGCGCAGTTTTAACTCCAATCGGTCCGCAAATTCCGGCAACATACCGAGCGATTCCAGCCAGGCCAGGCTGCGCCAGCGATGCGCCGCGCGCGGCGGCGGCAATTCCCTCTCCGGCGGCGGCTCGGCGTTCTCCCCGAACGGCACATAGGCGTCCAAGCCTTGCGGCACGGCGTGCCGCGGCTTGTCCGGCACCCCCGCCGTGACCTCAATCTGGCCGGGGCGGTTCAAGAGCCGCGCAAACCCATTGGCCGGCAGCTTCCGCACGTTCACAATCACCGCCTCCGGCCCCAGGTTTTCCTGGACCAAGCGCAGGGCATCATTGGCGTCGTTAGCGGTAAACGCGGTCAATTTCATGTGTTATAAATCATTCTCAGCGTCCCTTCCCAACGTCCTCCCCGCGCGCCGAAACCCCGCGATGCCGGAGGCTGGGGACGCGCTTGGCGCCCTATTCCGGGCAGGGAATCACGGCCGCGTTATGGATCTGCACCCGCGGCGGAATCTCGGCATAGGACAGCACGGCCAAGTCGTTGAACGTGTTTTCGAAAAACCGCCGGAACGCCAGCCGCAAGGAGGGCGCGCATAAGATCACCGGTTGCTGGCCCGCCGCCATCATCTGCTGGATAAACCGGGACAGGGAATCCACTACATGCCGCGCCAGGCGCGGTTCGATGACCAGCGCCACCTCGTTGGCCGTCTGGCGCACGCCTTGCGCCAGTTGCGCCTCCAGCTTGGGATCCATGGTAATGGCGCGCACGCTGCCGTTTTCGGCCTGGTACGGCCGCGACAACTGCGTTCCCAACGCCCGCCGCGCATGTTCGGAAAGTTCGTCCGGATTCTTCGTAAACGCCGTATAATCGCCCACTTTCTCCAGAATGCCCGCCAGATTGCGGATGGAAATGCCCTCGGCCAGCAGATTCTGCAAAATGCGCTGGAGCTGCCCGATGCTCAATTGTCCGGGCACCAGTTCGTTGACCACCGCCGGGTGGGTCTGTTTCAGATTATCCAGCAACGCCTGCACATCCTGCCGGGTCAGGATCTCATGGCAATGCCGTCGCACCGTTTCCGACAAATGCGTGATCAGCACTGAGGGCGCATCCACCACCGTAAACCCGCTGACCTCGGCGTTTTTGCGTTCCACTTCCGACACCCAGGTGGCGGGCAACTGAAAGACCGGTTCCACCGTGGCCGTCCCCTTCAGCACGATCTTGCTGTTGGTGGCGTTCATGGCCAGCCAGTGCCCAGGCATCAACTGGCTGTTGGCGATGGGATTGCCCTTTAAAACAAAGCGATATTCATTGTTGCCCAGTTGCAGATTGTCCCGCAGCCGGATCGGGGGTATCAACATGCCCATTTCCGAGGCGAAGGTGCGGCGCACCCCGGTGACGCGGTCCAGCAAATCGCCGCCTTTGGCCTTGTCGGCCAGGGGAATCAGGCCGAATCCCAGCTCGATTTGCAGCGTATCCAGATTGAGCAGGGTCTCGAGCTTCTCGCTGGCTTTGGCTTCGGCCGCCGTGGCCGCGCCGCCGGCCGGGGTTTTGCCGTCAGCCGTTTTTCCATTCATCCCACCAGCCGCGTTGGCCGGGACGCCTCCGGACGGATCGGGCATGCCACTCTTGTGCAAGGTGTAGGACAGCAGTCCCACCAGGGCCGACATGGTAAGAAAGGGCATCGTGGGCAGGCCCGGAACCACCGCCATAAAGCCCAACATGACGGACAAAATCGTGAGCGCCTTGGGATAAAACAGCAGTTGCCGGCTCAATTCCCGGCCCAAGTCATTCTTGGAGGTGGCGCGCGTCACCAGAATACCGGCGGCGACCGACGTGATGAGCGCCGGCACTTGGGAAACCAGACCGTCACCAATGGACAACATGGTGAAACGCGACAGCGCCTCGTTCATCGTCATGCCCTTTTGCAGAATCCCCACGGCGAAGCCGCCGATAATGTTGATGAGCGTGATCAGAATGGCCGCGATGGCGTCGCCGCGCACGAATTTACTGGCGCCGTCCATGGCCCCGTAGAAGTCCGCCTCTTCCTCCACGCCGCGCCGGCGATTGCGGGCCTCGGTCTCATTAATCAGCCCCGCATTGAGTTCGGCGTCAATGGCCATCTGCTTGCCCGGCATGGCATCCAGCGTAAACCGCGCCGCCACTTCCGCGATGCGGCCCGCACCCTTGGTGATCACAATGAAATTGATGAGCACCAGGATGCAGAAAACGACCATGCCCACCACGTAGTTGCCCTGGACTACAAAGTTGCCGAAGGACTCGATGATGTGGCCGGCATAACCATTGAGCAAAATCAGACGCGTGGAAGCCACATTGAGCGCCAGCCGGTACAACGTGATGAACAGCAACAGGGTGGGAAAACCGGTAAATTCTGCCGGCGTGCGCAGGTAAAGAATGACTAGCAGCGTCAGCAGGGACAAACCGATGCTGATCGTCAGCAGCAAATCCAGCAGAAAGGGGGGAATGGGCAGGATCAGCAGCAAAATCGTGCCGAAAAGCGCGAAAATCAGCCACAAATCGCCGTGGCGAAGCAGCTTGCGCATTCTATCACTTAGAGCGCCCATGACGTTTTATTAAGCATATATTCCGGCCGCGACCTGTGGCCTCTGGCGGAAATTATTTGCCGCCAGCCCGTGTTAAGCAGGAACTTCGCCATCTCTTCGCCGGGCCCCGCGCGGAGGGGAAATTGACTGTGAAAAATACTTGCCAGCGTGCGTTTTATGGGATTGCATAACCACCGTGTGGAAACGGCGCCCAAGCCGGATACTTCAAAGGTGATTTGGCGGACGCAGGCAAAATCGGTGTAGCGCAGGTTTCCAAACCTGCGGGCAGGCTGAGCTTCGGCTCGCCGATTTCCAAATCGGCACGGCGTCGAAATGTTGAGCGCGTTGGATGGGTGGGCGGCACGCGGGTTTGAAGGCCCGCCTGCCTGCCGGACAGGCAGGCGAGACGGCAGACTTGAAAGCTGCCACCCAGCCTTGCACCGTGTGGTCCTTGGGCAGATCCGAATCCTTTATTTGATATGAGCACGTTTCCCGTCAGCCTAGAGAAGGCCAGCCAGCTCGCGCAGCGCATGGCCGCGCTGGACGTGCGCGAGGGGGATATCGAGGAAAGCTTTGTGCGTTCCGGCGGCCATGGCGGCCAGAATGTCAACAAGGTGGCCACCTGCGTCATGCTGCTGCACCGGCCCACCGGGGTGCAGGTCAAATGCCAGGAAACCCGCCAGCAGGGGCTCAACCGCTTTATCGCCCGCCGGCTGCTGCTCGACAAGATCGAACAAAAGAAAACCGGCGTCATCGCCGCCCGCCGCTCGGAGGAGGAGAAAATTCGCCGCCAAGAGCGCCGCCGCTCCCGGCGGGCCCGGGCCCGGATGCTGGACGACAAATCCCGCCACGCCGACAAGAAAGACGCGCGCCGGCCGGTGGGGCCGGATTAGGCTTTAATATGAACTCTGTGCCCGCAGCGCCATTTCTTACCGGAGGATCGTCCAGGGAAACGCGCCTCCATCTCCGGATGAAACCGTTTCCTTTTTGCCACGGATTTTTGGTCATGACAGCCTCCCTGCTGCTCGGTCTGGCGCCGATGCTCCAGGGGCAAACCACTGGACTAACCCTGACGTGCTGGGGAGACGACGGCTTTGGGCAATGCGACATTCCATCGGGACTGACCAACCCCACCCAAGCCAGCGCGGGATTTGGCTATAGCCTGGCCTTGGGGAGCGACGGAACGGTGACCGGGTGGGGCAACCAGCCGGCCGCCATTCCGACCGGCTTAAGCAATGTTACGGCAATTGCATCCGGAGTGATCTTCAGTCTGGCGTTGAAAAACGACGGCACGGTCGTGGCCTGGGGAGACGATACCTACGGGCAATGCGAGGTCCCGGCGGGATTGAGCAACGTGGTGGCCATCGCCGCCGGCACGGAACATAGCATCGCGCTGAAGAACGATGGAACGGTGGTGGCCTGGGGATTTGATTCCGATGGCCAAACGGAACCGCCGGCCGGCCTGAGCAATGTGGTGGCGGTGGCGGGCGGCAATTATCACACGCTGGCTTTGCAAGCGGATGGCACGGTGCTGAGCTGGGGCGGAGATGGCGGCGGCATTTCGCTGACCTCGACCGGTTTGAGTAACGTGGTGGCCGTGGCCTGCGAATACTATGCGAGTCTGGCGTTGACCGCCGATGGGACGGTTTATCTGTGGAGCGAAGCCACGCCGGTGAACGCAGCGACGCCGGTGGATGGCTTTACCAACATCATTGCAATGGCGGCGTTCTACGACCATTTTCTGGCCCTGGGCAGCGATGGCACGATATTGGATTCCGGAAGTGATCCGTTCGGAACGACCACGGTTCCGTCCACCTTGAAGAATGTCGTGGGCATTGCCACCGGCGGCGGGCATGGCATGGCGCTAATGGGCAACGGGAACACCTACATCGTCCAGCAACCGGTGCCTCGAATTCTGATGAGCGGTTTCGACGCCGCCTTCAGCGTGGGCGTGGCGGGCACGGGGCCACTGACTTATCAATGGCAATGGGGTACCACCAACCTGCCGGGCGCGACCAACAACTGCCTGGTAATTTCCGATGTGCAAACGACCAATGACGGCCAGTACCAAGTGGTGGTCACCGGGCCCGCCAATGCGGTGACGAGCACCAGCGCCACCCTCACCGTGCTTCCGACGCCGCCGACCATCACGTTGCAGCCGGCGGCGCAATTGGGGTGGCAGGGAAATTCCGCCAGCTTCACCGCCGCCGCCGCAGGTTCCTTGCCGCTGTATTTCCAGTGGCAGTTCAATGGCACCAATGTTGACGGCGCGACGAACTCTCTCCTGAATTTGACGAATTTGACCACCGCCGATCAAGGCAACTACAGCGTGGTGGTGAGCAATGCGGTGGGCATCGCCGTCAGCAGCAACGCCTGGCTGACCATCGGCGGTCTGGCGGAAGCGCTGAACACCACCAACCTGGTGTGGCAAACGGCGGGCGACCTGCCCTGGCTGGTGGATCCCAGCAATTGGGCCTATGACGGCGTGGCGGCGGCGGTGGCCTCGGCCCCCAATCCGGGTGACGAAGCGATCCTGCAGACCACAGCCACCGGACCCGCGACGTTGACTTTTTGGTGGGAAGTCATCTCCCCCGTTTATGGATTCAACTACACGCTGACGGTCAATGGAATGGTGCAGCCGTTCGCCAGTCCGGGCCTGCGCTGGCAGCAACAGACATGCTACCTCGGTGCGGGCACGAATCTACTGCAGTGGGTCTATGCCAATGACAGCGCGTATGTGGTGCCGGACGTCAGTGCCTGGCTGGACGAAGTCAGCCTGGTTCCCGGTGGCACCGGTCCCATGATCACCACCTCGCCGGGCAATCAAACGCAACCCGCCGGCACCAATGTCACTTTCACGGTCGGGGCCAGCGGCACCCCGCCGCTGGATTATCAGTGGTTTCAGAATGGGGTTCTCCTGGCCGGTGCGACGAACGCCAGCTTCACCTTTTATTTGCTCACCACGAATCAAGGGGGCGGATATTCCGTGCTGGTCACGAACAATTATGGCAGCGCGACGAGCAGTGTGGCCAGCCTGACAGTCCAGTTGATTCCTCCGGGGATTGCGCAGCAACCCGCCACCCAAATCGTGCGGGCCGGTGCCACGGCTGTCTTGGGGGTGACGCCCTCCGGCTCCCCGCCCTTCAGTTACCAATGGTATTTTAACGGTGCCGCCCTAAGCGGACAGACTAACTCGATCTTGTCGCTGCCCGGCGTGGCCACGAACCAAACGGGCGCCTACCTCGTTGCTGTCAGCAGTCCCTATGGGAGCGTCACCAGCCAAGTCGCCACGCTGACCGTCGGCTGGTACCCTATCATCACCGCCCAACCGACCAACCAAGCCTGGCTGGCGGGCAGCCGCGTGCTGCTCTCCGCCGGCGTGAGCGGCATCGGCCCGTTCACCTTTCAATGGCAGTATAACGGGACCAATCTCCCCGGCACCGTCGTCACCCTCGCGGGCAACGGGACGAACGGATATGCGGGCGACGGCGGCCTGGCCACCACGGGGAAGATCAGCGTCGTTCAGAGCATGGCTATGGATGCTGGCGGCAACCTGCTGATTGACGACGCCGGCACTTGGAACAGCGGCCTGCTCGCGCAGGATTTCCGAATCCGCCGCGTGGACGCCAACGGCATCATCACCACGGCGGCGGGCACCAACGCCGCAGGCTTTTCGGGTGACGGCGGGCCGGCGATCTACGCGCGGATCAACACCTCGGCGGGCCTGGCCGCGGATGCCAGCGGCAACTTCTACCTTGCCGACACCGGGAACAGCCGCATTCGCAGGGTGGACACCAGCGGCATCATCACCAGGCTCGCCGGCAACAGCACGCAGGGCGGCTTTGGCGGCGACACCGGCGCGGCGACCAACGCGTTGCTGTGGCGCCCGGCGGGTCTCACGCTGGATCTGGCCGGCAATTTGTTCATCGCCGATGCCGAGAACAACCGCATCCGCAAAGTGGACACCAACGGCACCATCACCACGGTGGCCGGGAGTTCGACCGCCGGATTTGCCGGTGACGGTGGGCTGGCCACCAATGCCAGCTTGAATTATCCCATCGCAGTGGCCGTGGACACCCTCGGCAATCTGTTTATCTCGGATCAGGGCAACGACCGGATTCGCAAAGTGGACGGCAACGGCATTATTTCCACGATTGCCGGCAACGGCACCACCACGCTTTCCGCTGAAGGCGTGGCGGCCACCAACACCGGGTTTAGCCTGCCCTGCGGGATGGCGCTGGACAATTACGGGGACTTGTTCGTGGCGGATTCGGGACACGGCCGCATCCGGCGCGTGGACCCCTATGGCATCATCACCACGGTGGCCGGAACGAACGCCAGCCTTAATCCGTTCAACGGGGACGGAATGAATCCCACCAACACCGCTTTCAACAATCCCAATGACGTGATCCTTGACCCATACGGCCGGATGGTGGTGGCGGACACGCTGAACTTCCGGGTGCGGCGCTTCGGCCAGGGGCCGGTGTTGGCGTTGAACAACCTGGGGACGACGAATGCCGGCGCTTACCAACTGCTCATCAGCAGCAGCTTCGGTACGGTGACGAGCAGCGTGGCCACCGTTACTGCACTCTACCCGCCGGCAATGGTTAATCAACCCGCCAGCCAGACGGCGGGGCTGGGCAGCAACGCCACGATCATCGCCACGGCGTCCGGCACGGCGCCGCTGGCCTGGCAATGGCAAATCAACGGCGCCAACCTGCCCGGCCAGACTAATCCGGCGCTGACCCTGACGAATCTCCAATGGACCGACACCGGGATTTACAGCGTGATCGTCACCAATAATTACGGCAGCGTCACCAGCAGTCCGGCGGCCTTGACGGTCGTCTGGCCGCCCGTGATCACGAGCCAACCCGCGGGCCTCACGGTGCTGGCAGGCGGCAGCGCCGTCTTCAATGTGGGAGTCACGGGCACAGGCCCCTTCAGCTATCAATGGCAGTTGAATGGCACCAATCTCCCGGACGGCATCATCGCCACGGTGGCCGGCACCGGCACCGCCGGTTACGCCGGTGACGGCGGCCCGGCCACCAATGCCACCCTGCGACCCTTCAGCCTGGCCCTCGACGCGGGCGGCAATCTTTATGTGGCCGAATCGGCCAATGCAGTCATCCGCCGGGTGGACACCAACGGAATAGTCACCACGGTCGCTGGCACCGGCACGGCGGGATTCAGCGGCGACGGCGGCCTGGCCACCGCCGCCACGCTCAAGAACCCCTTTTCTGTGGCGGTGGATGCGGCGGGGAACCTCCTGATTGCCGACGGCTATAACGAGCGGGTGCGCAAGGTAGATCTGACGGGCCGGATTTCCACCGTGGCCGGCACCGGTGCCTACGGCTTTGCCGGCGACGGCAGCCAGGCGACCAATGCCAGCTTGTACAACCCCTGGAGCGTGACGGTGGACCGTGGCGGCAACATTCTCTTCAGTGACGAATACAATTATCGCATCCGCAAGATCAATACCGGGGGGATCATCACCACCGTGGCGGGTGGCGGAACCAATGATCCCGGCAAAGGCGTGGCGGCCACCACGGCCAGACTATATGCCCCGCTGGGGGTGACCACCGATTCGTCCGGCAATCTGTATTTTGCGGATAACACGTATCATCGCATTTACCGGGTCAACACCAACGGGATGGTCGCGGCCTTTGCCGGCAGCGGCACCAACGGCTACGCGGGTGACGGCGGCGCCGCCACCAACGCCAATTTGGGCACCCTCGCGGGCATCGCGGCCGACAATCTGGGCAACCTCTTTCTTACGGACGGCTATCGTCTCCGGCGGGTGGACGGCAACGGCATCATCACCACGGTGGCCGGCAACGGCATGTTTGGTTATGCCGGCGACGGAGGTCCGGCCACCAATGCAGCGTTGCGCAGCCCGGGCGGAGTTGCCGTGGATGCCTCGGACAACCTTTTCCTGGCCGACAACGGCAGCTATCGCGTGCGCAAGGTTACCAACACCCGATTGGCTAATTTGGTCCTGAATAACATCTCTCCGGCGTATGCCGGAACCTATCAGGTGACGGTCAGCGCCGCCGGGGGAGTCCTGGCGAGCCGGAGCGTGACGCTGAACGTGATCACCCAACCCCTCCTGACCGCGCCGCCGTCCTTCGACGCCAGCGGCAACGTGACGCTGAACCTGTCCACCACTCCCAATTTCACCAGCCGACTGTTTGTGACGACCAATCTGTCGCCGCCGGTGGTCTGGCAGCCGGTCTATACCAATCCGCTCGGCGGCGCCTGGCAGTTCACGGACACCAATGCGCCGGGACAACCGCAGCAGTTTTATCGCATCACCACGCCCTGACTACAATCCCAGCGGCCCGGCCATGATGCCAATCACACTCAACGGCCCCTGGTCCTCCAACCCGTCGGCGGCTTTATCGAGCTTTTGCAGCGACAGCTTGGCGTTGCTGTAGAATTCCGGGTCGTTGACCAGCTTGGACAGAGTGCCGTTGCCGTGGTTGATCTTGATCAGGATCTGGTCCAGATTGGTCATGGAATCCTTGGTGGCATAGAACAGGGAATCATCGGTCAGCAGCTTGCCCAGCGTGCCCTGGCCGGCACTGGCGTTGGTCACCATGAGATGAATGGACGCGATCATGTCGTTGGCGGAAGCCGAGACGGTTTGCAAATTGCTCACCGTCGTCAGGGCGGAAGCATACAGCGAATCCTCATAAATCAGCTTCCCGACGGTGCCCTGCCCGGAGGCGATTTTGCCCGTGATATTGGTGATGTTTTGAATCGTGGCCCCCAGCTCATCCTTGTGGCTCTTGAAGAAATCGCCCAGCGGGCCAAACAAATTATGAATGTCATCGCTGGCAAACGTCTTGGTCATGCTCTGAATCCCGTCCACGGCCGAATCCAGCTTGGCCATGACGGCGCTTAAATCCGGCTGCTCGTAGGTGGCCAGTTCCGTGCCGTTTTTGGCGTTGGGCGCTTCGGCCGAGCCGAAGTCTATGGACACAAAATTCTGGCCCATCAAGCCGGCGAACTTCACGGCCGCCCGGCTGTCGGTCTTGACGGCGACGTTCTGATGCAATTTCATGATCACCCGGACCTTGTTTTCGGCGAGCTGTATGTCCTGCACCTGGCCGATTTCGACGCCGGCCATTTTCACGCGGTCCCCGGGCTTCAAATCCTGCACGGTGTTGAACTGCGCGGTCACCAGGTAGCCCGGATGGAACACGTCGGTGCTGCCCAACGTTTCGACGATGATGAACCCGGCGACCACGGCCAGAAACACAAAAACACCCAGTTTAGTCTCAAGTGAGTTTTTCATAGGCTTAATAAATCAGCTGCGTTTGAAATCGGCGCGTAAAAAATTCTGCACCCGCGGGTCGTTAAAGGCCTTGATCTCGTCGGGTGTGCCCACGGTCAAAATTCTGCCCTCGGCGATCACGGCGATCCGGTCGGCCACGCCAAAGGCCAGATCCCGGTCATGTGAGACCACCAGCGAAGTGACGCCGATGCGCCGTTTCAGCTTCAGGATTTCGTTGCCGATGATCACCGACGAGACGGGATCCAGCTCGCTGGTGGGCTCGTCGTAAAGAATCAGTTGCGGTTCGATGACCAGCGCCCGGGCGATGGCCACGCGCTTTTTCATGCCGCCGGACAGCTCGGAGGGCATCTTCTCCAGCACGCCTTCCAAGCCCACGTCCGCCAGCTTTTGAGCCACGATCTTTTGGATTTGGGCCGGCGGCTGGAGGCGGTGCTCCGTCAGGTACAACCCCACGTTTTCCTCCACCGTCAGCGAATTGAGCAGCGCCCCGGACTGGAAAACCAGCGCCATGCGGTACCGCGCGGCGATTTCCGGCGTGCCCACCGGCTCGCCGTTGATGAGAATTTCGCCGGCATCCGGCTGCTCCAAACCGATCAGGTGCTTCATCAGCACGCTCTTGCCGCTGCCGCTCGGCCCCATGATGACAAAAATCTCCCCGGGCCGGACGTCCAGATCAATGCCCGCGAGCACCATTTGGCCGCCAAAGCTCTTGTGCAGACCGCGCACCACCAGGCTGACTCCCTGAGATTGGAGGTTGGCGTCATTCATAGGAGTCCCCAGCGGTCCAGCAAGATCCACAGACTGGTAATCAGATAATCAAAAATGACAATGAGCACGATGGAGTTGACCACGGCTTTGGTGACGGAGCGGCCAATGCCGCGCGGGCCGCCGATGGTGGCCAAACCTTGGTGGCAGGAGACCACGCCAATCAGGATGGCGAAACAAAAACTCTTGCACACGCCATTGACGACGTCCTGCAACTGGACGAGATCGCGCATGTTGGCGAAGAACACCTTGAAGGGGATGTCCATCTCGTGGTTAAAATTAGCCACGACCGCCCCCCCGAACCAGCCCACCAACACGGAAAAAATGACCAACAACGGCAGCGCCACGGCGATGGCCACAATCCGGGGCAGCACCAGATAGGACACCGGATTGATGTTCATGGTGCGGAGGGCGTCAATTTCCTGGTACACCTGCATGGAGCCGATTTCGGCCGCCATGGCCGAGCCGATGCGGCCGGCGATAAGAATGGCCATCATGACCGGCGCCAACTCCTTGGCGATGGCCAACCCCACCACGCCGCCCACGGCGTTGGCCAGGCTCCGCTCGACCAGGGCGGGGCCGAAGTTCAGGGCGATTACGCCGCCGATAAAAAACGACAGCATGCAGACCATCAGCAAACTGGCGTTGCCGATCTCGAAGAATTGATCCAGCACCTTCTGCCGCTGCCGCCAGGTTTGCGGCAGCGCCAGCAGCGTGCGCCAGAACAACAGTACAATTTCGCCAATGTTTTCAAACATAACGACCCGCAACAGTTAATCATGCGCGGCCGTCCAAGCAATGCAATTTTATGGAAATTGCCTTGCGGTTGGCAGACGGCTTGCTACTGTGCAACCAGCTGCTCGTTGACCTGAATCATCAAATTGGGGTGATAGACTCATGCAACCAAAAATATGAATGCAAGCACGGCCGCCAGCCCACCCGCGAAGAAGATTTTGGTGGTGGATGACAACGAAATTGTCATCAAGACCATCACCCTGAAATTGCAGGGTGCGGGCTACCAGGTGATTGCCGCCATGGACGGTTCCGAGGCGGTGGCGATGGCCCGCAAGGAAAGCCCCGACCTGATCCTGCTGGACATCAGTTTCCCGACGGATGTCGGCGGCGTGCCGTGGGACGGTTTCCGCATCATGGAATGGTTTCACCGGCTCAATGACGCCCGGAAAATTCCAGTGATTGTCATCACCGGCAGCGAGGAGCCCAGGACCAAGGAACGCGCAACCGCCGCCGGCGCCGTGGCCTATTTCCAGAAGCCCATCGAACACGATTACCTGCTGAAAGTGGTCCGCGCCACGCTGGGGGAAACCACGGCCAAGGACCCGTGATCTTATGCCGATTCCCGGCGTTGTAGCCAGGCGTGGCCGAGTTGGCTGAGGGTCTTGGCTTTGAGCACGCGTTCGGCCAGGGGGAACACGATCCGCTCTTCCTTGTCAAAATGTTCGCGGCACGCCGCCATGGCCCCCAATAAAATCCGTTTGGCCTCTTTCAAGGTCTTGGCCTTGATCGCGGCGGCCAGCATCTCCTCGATGCGCCGGTGCTCGGCGTGAAAGGTGTCGTTCTGGCCGATTTGATCAAAGCAATGCTCCAGCGGCTCCATAAACAAATCATCCTCGATGTGGGCGTGTGGGGCATGGACTTTTTCCACCACCGCGGCCAGCGCCTTGACCTCGGCCAGGGTTTTGAGCCGCGGCACCGCCGCCTCGATGTGATCGAACAAATTGTGGAACACCGCATGTTCCGCCCGCAAAACGTCGGTGATTTTCATGGGCCTGAGCATACCGCGCCACGGGCCGGCTCGCAAGCAGCGGAGGTGGGGGGGTGAGACAAAACTCTTCTGCCCGGTCCACAGCCTGCATGAACGGCACTGCGCGCTTTGACCCCCTGAACCATCCGACACACGATTTTGCCAAGACGCTGGGTGCGTTTCTCCCTCTCCGCGTCGGCGGGGTCTGTTGAGCCGATGGGGAGGGCCGGGGTGAGGGCCGGATTCCATTCCTCCACCATCTCCGGGGTTCATGGAGAGGTCGGGCTTCCCCTCCTTCACCATTTTGAGGTTCATGGGGAGTGGGACCGGCCGCGCGCGGACGCGGCTTGACGGGGTGAGGACGAAGTGGAAGATTGACTTGCGCCATGTTCAATGATCCCTACCAAATTGTCGCTGGCTATGCGATTGCCGGTCTGGCCATCGCGGCACTTTGGAAACTGATCGCCTGGGTGCGGGACTCGCCCGTCCAGCCCGAGCCTTGGGATGACAGCGTCGAGAAGGCACTGGAAGAGGCGACCGAGGTGTGTCCGCATTGCTCCACGCCCCAGCCGGTCCATGCCTGGTTTTGCCGCCACTGTGGGCGGGCCGTCGGGCCGTATAACAACCTCATGCCTTACGTCCAGATTTTCTCCGAAGGCGAAGTGATGCGCAACTCCACCCAGCGGCAGTTTCGCCGCCGGCCACTGATTTTGATCGGCTATTTTCTCATCGGACTCGCTTTCTTCCCCCTGTTTCTGCTCCCCTTTTATTGGCTTTCGCTGGTCCGGACCTGGAAACAAAGCGGCCCCCCGGATGGCCAATAGGGCCGGATCTCCGCGCCCGGGAACGGATTTTCTTTTTTAACGCCGCGATTTTTGCTTTATTAAGGCGGTCATGACTTCACCCAAGAAGATTTTCGGGACGGACGGCGTGCGTGGCACCGCCAATTTGGAACCGGTCACGGCGGAAACCGCGTTGAAGCTGGGCCGCGCGGCGGCCCATGTGTTCAAGCATCTGGAATCGGAGGCCCGCGGGCGGGGCAAATACCAGATTGTCATTGGCAAAGACACGCGCCTTTCAGGCTACATGCTCGAAAATGCCATTTCCT
>Ga0316217_10004076_pt1 | contig 16081 bp, 14 predicted proteins | sample 1anoAmetaG_FD_203633 | JGI IMG/M metagenome (GOLD analysis project Ga0316217, IMG submission 203633) | Freshwater microbial communities from Trout Bog Lake, Wisconsin, USA - 1anoA | ecosystem: Environmental > Aquatic > Freshwater > Lake > Hypolimnion/Profundal zone | place: USA: Wisconsin...
AGCTTTTGTTATTTTAGATTTAGAAACTCCAATATATTTTTCATTATTATATTTTTTTAAAATAAATTCTTTCATAATATTTGTAAATTCTAGGCTATAACTTGTAGAGTCAGTTCTTAAATAAGTGATATAACCTAGTTCATATAATTTTTGACAAATTTTCATTGTTTCTTTGGAAGAAAGATTACTTTTTTGTAATAAAAGAGAAGTAGTAAAAGGATTAGGTGGGTTTCTCTCTAATTTACCCATTTTAGAAATTATAATATTATGTGAATGAATATAACTTTGTTCTAAAAATGTTAAAATTTCTTCTTTAGTTTCATATTGTTTATTTAGTTCAAATAAAGTGAATAAATTTGTAAAATTTGCTTGAATAGAATATAACATTTTTTCAGAATTATTATATGTTTCTCTCAATAATTTGTTTTCATAAATTAATTTTAAAGTTGGAGTTTGACAACGACCTGCAGAAATTATTTGTTTTGAGTGATATGGTATTTTTTCCCATAAATAAGGACTTAACATATATCCAATCATTAAATCAATAATTTGTCTTGCTTGTTGAGAGAAAACAAGATTCATATTTATTCTTTCAGGATTATGAATAGCTCTCAAAATAGCATTTTCAGTAATTTCACTAAATTTTATTCTTTTTGTTTCTTGTAAAGAGAGAGAAAATAAATCACATATATGCCAAGCAATTGCCTCCCCTTCACGGTCATCATCTGTAGCCAAAATAACTTCTTCAGCAGAATTAATTTCTTTTTTTATCATTTTTATTTGTTGTTTCTTTTTTTCAATATTAGAATAAGTTACATGAAATGTTTCCAGATTTATTTGAGAGAGAGAAGTCAATTCTCTCAAATGACCGTATGTAGCAATTACTTTATAACCACATCCTAAATATTCTTCTATTTTTTTACATTTAGTAGGAGATTCAACTATAACTAATGTTTTTAAAAATTTCATGTGATTATATAAGCTCATAATTATATATAATAATTAATATATAAATAATTATTATAAATACTATATTATAATGAACCAAGAAGAATCTGAATATATTATTTATACAAAAAGTGGATGTTCTTTTTGTATAAAATTAAAAGAGTTTTTAAGAAAAGAAGGAAAAACATTTTCAGAAAAAAATTGTGATGATATTTTGAAGAATGAATATAATAAAAATCATTTTTTAAATTGGGTAAAAACTACTACTAATAAAAATTGGAAAACATTTCCGATTGTATTTAGATATAATGATTTTATTGGAGGTTATACAGAAACAGCTGATTATATTAATCGTCAAAATGCTTTCGAACATAGTTATGAGTTATATTGACTTTTCCATTGTTTCCATTGAATTTGAATCGGAGTTATAGTAGCTTCTTTAACTTCTGAATTATATAATTTATCCAATTTTTCAGATTTTTTAAGAGCACTATCAATATATATTTCTTTTAACAACTTACCAATCATAAATGATCCTTCATGTTGATCTAATTCTTCATTTTCAATTTTAGATAATATTTCTAAAAAAGTAAATAATAAAGAAATATCAATTTCATCATTTTTAACTCTATTATAAATATCAGTATAATATATAAATAAAAAATTACATTCACTTATGGCTTGATTTGTTAGTTCATCTTTATCTTTAATTTGTTCTTTTAATAATAATAATTTTTCAATATCTTTTTTTATAATTTTGCTATGTTTTAAATTTCTAATATGTTGTGTTTGATCTTCTACATCATTCATTTTAATTAATTGCTGTAATTGAAGTTTTTCATTTTCATTCATAATATAATTATTATAAATAATTATATTATTTAACTAATATATGAGTGATACTGTTACTAATCCAGTGATAGCAAAACTGCAAAATTCTCCTCCAAATGCATCAGCAACACAACCATCAATGAACTCAAATAAAATACTAACTAAAGGTGGTAAAAGAAAAAGAAGAAGACTATTAGGTGGAAATACAGTTTCTGTAAATAATACTCCAACAACTGTTGTTTCACCAGAAATAAAAAATATGTATCAACAAGTAAATCAAGCACAAGTCACAAATTCAGTCCAAAGTATGACGGATGGAGGTAGTAGAAAAAGAAAGAGTAGAAGAAGAAGAAAGAGTAGAAGAAGGAGAAGAAGTAGAAGAAGTATATAATAAAAGAATAAATATTGATTATAATATGTTAGGAGAAATATTATTATTTTTATTTGTAACTATATGGACGATTATATTAATATATATACCAGTTTTGTTTGGAATGGTTGATAATGTAAAAGAAAATTGGGATGATTATAGATGTAGTCCAACTATTATGCCAATATCTGGTTATATTAATAAAGAAGATAACTTATCTGTTTCGGAAGCAACACAAAAAAATTTTGAATATTGTACGGGAGCTATTTCTGGAAGTTTTATGGAAGAGTTATTAAAACCAATTAATTATATCAATAGTGGATTATTAAATTTAGGTAGCGATATTATAGTAAATTTACAATCTATTAGAGAAGTAGTTGACAATATTAGAAATGCTATAACTACAATTGTTATAACTCTTATAATGATGGTTATTAAATTTATACTTGGAATAATAATATATATGTTAAAGACATATTCAATTTTTGGTAAATTAGTTGGTAGTGGTTTTCTCATAACAAATGGTCTAAAATCAGGAATGTTAACATTAGGTTCAGCTTGGAACGGACAACCAGGACAATTTGTTAGAAATATCGCAAAAGTAGCATAATATGTATGAATATAAATATATATATTATGTCATCTACAATTAAAGATAGTAAAAAGTATATTTACGATTTATATGAAAAATCTAGTTATTTAGATATAAATTCTCCTTTTATTATAAGTTTTGTTGTTTTAATTTTATTTTTAATATTTTTTATTAGTTATATACAAGTAGTAATTAATACTATTCCAATAAAAGAAGATTGGGATAATCAACGATGTAATCCAACTGTAATGCCTTTTGCTGGATTAATTAATAAACCAAACGATAAATCACTTTTAGAATATACAAGTGAGAATTATAATCAATGTATGAAAAATATTGTAAAAGATGTAACTGATTATCAATTAACACCATTTTATTATATATTATCTAAAATAACTGAATTATTTAGTAGTTTTTTAGTTATTATACAATCTATTCGTGGAATTATTGATTTTATAAGAGAACAATTTAAATTATTTACTTTATTTGTTTTATTAAAAGTTTCAAATGTAAATATTAGTTTTCAAAAATTATTAAATAAATTATTAAATATAATTGGTAAATTTCTTAGTATATTTAAAATAGGAGCATATACTTTGAATGCGGGATTGTATTTATCACAATCTTTAACTGGTGTTGTATTAAAAGGGGTGATGCATATAATTATAGGAATTGGTATAGTTATTCAATTAATGTTGGCTACTTTTTTATATATACCTGCAGCAATATTAACTTTACCTTATCTTGCTCTTGCAATTGGAGATGCATTAATAACACAACTATTAGCTAATGTATTAAGAATTAAATTAAGTTAAAATAATAGATTTAGGATTTTTTATTATCTAATAAATATGTATAATGAAAATAAATTATGAAATGATAATTATAATTATTTTATTAATTTTATTATTTTTTCCTATATTTTTTTATGTTAAAAAATCACCTTATTTATTAATTGAAAATTTTAAAAATAAAAAAAATGATGAATTTTCCTCTTTATTGTTTAAAAATACTGCGTTTAAACCGGAATGTTGTCCTAATACTTATTCAAATAGTATGGGATGTGCTTGTATGTCTACAAAACAATATAACTATTTAGAAAATCGTGGAGGAAATAATGTTCCATATAGTGAATACTAAAATGTTAACAAACATTTTTTACAATAACATATTTTTTGAGATTTATCTAATGAAATATCTATATCATCATATTCATATTCATGATCACAATATTCTCTTAAATTTTCTTCTAATAATTTAGTTAATTCATTTATTTTTTTAATTATATCATAACTATTTAACATTACTTTTTTTTTATTTAAATATTTATATAATTCCAAATAAATGTTTTCTTTATATTCTTCATTCATTTAAATATTTATTTAATAAATATTTAAACCCTTTATATTATAACAGATTTTTTATATAATTATCACTTATTTCATTTAACTCATTATCATCTTTATCATTGTTATCATATCTATTAAAATATTCTTTATTTCTAACATTTTTATGATGTACTGCATCATTTCTAGTCATTTTAACTCTTGTAAAATAATCTAATGATTGAATCGCATAATGATTTAAATTTAAAAAAGAATTTTTTAATATATATTCATTTATAACACAAAATGACATATTTTTATGTATAATATTTCTATTATTTTTATGAAATGGTGTAATAAAATTATAATAATTATTAAATCCTTGAATCATTTTATGCGAATGTATATCAAGTCTTAATAAATATTTTGTTTTTGCTATACATTTTGTATAAGTATATACATATTTATTTTCTTTCATCGTAATTCCATTCACACATTTTTCTTTATTATAATCAAATCTTTTTGTAAATGTTTTTATTACACTTTCTGGTTGTTTTTTATCTATTGTATTATAACCATTTGAACCAAACATTTTCCATGGAATAAAAATTTGTGATATATGTTTATAATTATTTATATATTGTAAATAACCACTTATTTTTTTAAAACCATTCTTAGCATATATAAATTCATCTAAATCACATATGATTACCCATTTATATTTTTTACATATATTTAAAAAATATTTATTATATAATTCTGTTTGTGAATGAGGTTTACTATCTTTTACTAAATAAATTATTTTATTTTTTATATATGGCTCTATTATAGGAAAATAATTATCTGTACTTCCATTATCTATTAACAAAAATTGTTGGACTCCCTGATTTAAATAATGATTTACCCATTCTTTTATTATATGTGATTCATTTTTGAATATTGCTATCAAACATAAATTCATATTTATAATATATTATAAAAATTATACATATTTTCCTTTTATTGATCTTATATTATTACTTCTTCTAAATAAAATATTGTATAAATTATAATACTATTTACCATAATAAAAGTATAACTATAAATAATTTTTATATAGATAAGACTATATAAAAATTGGTGTAAAATATATTGACATATATTATATATATAAATTTTTATAAAGAGTATTTTCTTCTCTCTTTATTAGTTTATCTACAATATCTTTTGTTACTTTAAATGGAAATGTAACTTTAATAGTCAAATCTTTTTCAAATAAATTCTTATCTGGTTTCATCAAACGAAATAAATTTAATTTTGTATGGATAATTTCAAAACATCGTTTCAAATTACGCACACCATTTTCATTAGAACAAAAATTTTCAATAATATACTGCAAAGTATCATCTTGTATAATAATATCTTCATTCTTAAAAGAAACTTGTTCTCTTATTTTTGGTAACAAATATTGTTTACTTATAATTGTCTTTTGTTTCATATCATATCCATTTGTTTTAATACAATACATTCTATCTTTTAAAATTGGATTAACCTTTGATTCATCATTATAACTAAAAATAAAAATACATTTACTCAAATCAAAATCTATCTCTGAAAAATACTTGTCATGAAATTGACTATTTTGACTAGTATCTGTCAAATGTGTTAATATACTTACTATTTCTTCTCCTTTTGGAGTATCACTTATTTTATCCAACTCATCAAAGTAAATTACCGGATTCATTGTCTTACTATCAATTAATATTTGAATTATTTTTCCCCATGTACTACCTTCATATGTATATGAATGTCCTTCCAAAAAACTACTATCTGTTGCTCCACCCAAAGCTATAAAAGCAAATGGTCTATTTAAAATTTTACTAATTCCTTCTTTTACGAGAGAAGTTTTACCACTTCCAGGAGGACCATGTATTGCAATCGCTGTTCCAATTGATGAAGGATTCATTATTAACTGACCTAATATTTGCATAATTTGCATTTTTGCATCATTTAATCCATATACTGCATTATCCAAAGTTTGTTGAGCTTTTTCCATAAAATTATGACATTCTTCAATTCCATCTGTATATTTAATTGGTAAATTATCAAACTTACCAAATGGAATTCTCATAAATGTATCTACCCAATTTTTTATTTTACAATATTCACCTGATCCTGGATCCATATTACGGAGAGAAGCCATTTTTTTCATTGCAGTCACTTTAAAAATAACTGGAATATCTGATTCAATTAAAGATAATCTATATGGCTTATCTGTTGAAGTAATATTATTAATTTCTTTAATCTGCTTTATTACTTTCTTTTGTTCTTCTATATTTAATTTTACGAAATACTGATTATCATTCATCATATTTTTATTTTTAATAATTTTACGAAAAATTCTTTCATTCCTTTCTCTCTGTTTTTGTTCCCTTCTTTCACATTTTTCTTTTTCTTTTTTTATTTCATTTTTACATTCACGAATACAATTTAAAATTAATGGATTATTATATTTCTTTTTAATATTATTTAACTGTTTCAAAATATCATCATTTTTTACATTCTCATCATTTATTCCATTTTCTTCCATTAACTTTATTTTATTTATTATTTCTTCAACAACTTCTTTCCCATTTTTTTTATTTACATTTTTATTTATTTCTTCCTCACCCTCTTCTTCTTCTTCTTCTGATTCTTCTTCACTCTCTTCTTCTGAATCACTTACTTCATCATCTTCATTTTCTGTTTCATAATCTTCATCATCACTATCAAATTCATCATAATCTTCTAAATCTGGTAAATCATCTTTTTCATTTACTGTAAAAATAATATTAAATTTTTTCATTTCATCTATTCTTTTTTCTTTTTTTTGTGTAGATAAGTCTTGAACTTTTTCTTCCTCTTTTTTTACTTTTTCATTCATATATTTAGATGGAAACAACTTAGACAATAATTTTTTATATTCTAAATCATTTATTTCTTCATCTGATGAATTATCACCTCCATCATTTGGAGGAGATAATTTTTTATTGTTTGATCTTGTATTATACTTCTTTTTATCTGACATAACTTATTTATATTATAATATTATTTTAAATCTTAATATTGTAATTATATATGATGATAAATAATAACGAAAAAAAAAATAAAGAAAAATTTTCATTTGAAGAGAGAAAAAAAGAATCTAGTTTTCTTATGCAAAAAAATGAAAATTGTGTTCCAGTAATTTTTGAAAAAGGTTATAATTGTAAAACAATACAGTTTAAAAAATCAAGATTTATTGTTTCTCTCTACATTACAATCGGACAACTCATTTATATTATCAGAAATTATTATTCTATAGACCCTTTTGTATCTTTATTTTTATTTGTTAATGGTAATATTCCATCAAATTCTTGTCTAATAGTAGATCTATATAATAGAGAGAAAGATGAAGATGGATTTTTATATATTCAATATTTTACTGAAAATACATTTGGATAATTTATTTTATAATTATTAATATAAAGATTCCATTCAATTATTTCCTAATAGTATATATAAATAATAAAGAAGATGATTATTACTAAAATATATTTGGTTTTTCATAATTTTCTTAATATAAAAAATTGAATTAAATAATATAATTGTTAATCTAATAATATTGAAGAAATGGATTTAACTAAATTGTCTAAATTAGAACTTTTAGAAAAATGTAAAGAATATGGAATTAAAACATCTAAATCCAAAAATAAAAAACAATTAATTGAACTTATTAATAGTAAAAAACAATTATTAGAAACTATAGTTAATGATGATGTAAATATTGATAAAAATGAAATAAATCATACATATAATAATGATGGAATTATAATTTTAAATGCAGATTGTATGGTTGAACTAAATAAATTAGAAGATAATAGCATTGATTGTGTAATAACTGATCCACCATATTTTATTGATAAACTTGATAATAAATGGTCTTCAAGTAAAGTAAATAATGATGTAAAAAATAGTCATATTACACATTTACCAAAGGGTATGAAATTTGATAAGTCACAAGTAAAACAATTATATGACTATTATTTAGAATTGTCTAAATTATTATTTAAAAAAATGAAACCAGGAGCATATTTTCTGTCATTTTCATCACCAAGATTATATCATGCAACAGCAATGAGTTGTGAAATTGCTGGATTTGAAATAAGAGATATGATAAATTGGACTTACACACAAAGTATGCCAAAAGGTATGTCTGTATCTCATATAATAAAAAAAATGAAAATTACAGAAGAAGAAAAAAATAAATTGATAGATGAATATAAAGATTATAAAACTCCTCAAATTAGATCTTGTTTTGAACCAATTTGTGTAGCAATGAAACCTTTAGAAAATTTAACATTTATTCAAAATGAATTACAATTTAAAACAGGATTATTAAATTTTTCACAAAAAGTAGGAATAGATAATGATAGAGTTCCATCAAATATAATAACAACTGAAGAATATAATGAATGTTATGATAAAAACTTTTTAGTATCAAAGCCATCTAAAAGTGAAAAAGGAGAAAATAATATTCACATTACAGTTAAACCTCTTGCTTTAATAGAACATTTAATTAAATTATTTAGTAAAAAAGATTCACTTGTTGTTGACCCATTTTTAGGAAGTGGAACAACTGCTTTAGCATGTAAAAATACTGAAAGGAAATTTTTTGGAACTGAATTAAATAGTGAATACTATAATATTTGTTTAAATAGATGTAAATAATTTATCAAATATTTCTTTATAAGATATTATTTGTTCTCTTGTAAATTCTATTTCTTTTTTTTCAATCATACTTTTTAATTTATTTGGCATTGGATATTTCGTTAAAGTATCTATAAATATATAATTATCTCTATACTTACCCTGTATAGGTGGTTGCAATACTAAGTTATTTGTTGAGTTATCAGTTGAACCTGGATTTTTATGACCTAGTTGCCATAAAGAATTATCTACATCAATATAGTCTGATTTTATTGTTGACTTTATTTTATCAATTTCATCAAATTTTTTTTCTTCTGTTTCATCAAACTTAAAATTTTTTCTCATTTTATGTTTATTTGACAAACAATATGGGTAAATAATATAAAGTTTCCCTCTTTCAATTCCACTATTAGTTTGAATACCCCATTGACTATGTTTATTAAATAATTGAATACTATCTTTTGTAATTATATTAAATTTTTTAACAAATTTATCACAAACATCTCTGTTCCAATAGAAATATTTATATTTTAACATTACAGATAATGCTTTACCATTTCCAGTAGTAATATTTGGCGGATTTAGATTATTATTTAAACAAAACTCATTAAATTCGTCTGGATATTTATTTGGTAATTCAGTTATTAAATCTAAATTAATTAAATTATAATTGCAAGATTCTTTGTTTGACTTTATCATTTTGATTGTTGTCATTTTTTTAATACTAAAAAATGTTTCAATTTTTATTATATTTTATAAATTTATTTTATTACATAATAGTATTTGATAATACTATTATGTTTTTTCATTAAATGAGATATATTTATATAAAAATAAAATTGATTATAACAATCTAAATAATAATTGTCTAATATAAGAAGAAAGAATGTCGCTAAACAAATTAAACCCAAGTAAAATAATTGGTATCCAATTTAGTATTCTTTCTCCCGAAGAAATTCGGAATAGTTCTGTTGCTGAAATAACATCTCGTGATACATATGTAAATAATAAACCTGTTATTGGAGGATTATTTGATCCAAGAATGGGTGTATTAGAACCAGGAATGATTTGTCCTACTGATGGTTTAGATTATATGAATACTCCTGGATATTTCGGTCATATTGAATTATCTAGACCTGTATTCTATATTCAATATCTAAATACAATTATTAAAGTTTTACGATGTGTATGTTTTAAATGCAGTAAACTATTAATTAATAAAAAGAAATACCGACAAGCTCTTAAACTTATCGGAGATAATAGATGGAAATATGTTTTCACTATTGCTAGTAAAAAGCATTATTGTGGTGAAGATAATGAAGATGGATGTGGTTGTCTTCAACCACAAAAAATAAGAAAAGAAGGTTTTGCTACTATATTAGCTGAATGGAAACAAAGTGCTACTAGTGAAACTATTGGAATTAAATTAACTGCTGAAATGATTTTAAAAATTTTTAAAAGAATATCAGATGAAGATGTGAATTTCATGGGTTTTAATCCTATTTGGAGCCGTCCTGATTGGATGATTTGTCAAGTAATGGCAGTTCCTCCTCCTGCTGTAAGGCCATCTGTAAAACATGATTCTTCTCAGAGAAGTGAAGATGATTTAAGTCATAACTTATGCAATATTATTAAGACAAATAACTCTTTACAAGAAAAAATACAAAATAATGCTTCTGAAAATATTATAGAAGATTGGACGACTCTTTTACAATATTTTATTGCTACACAAGTTGATAATAAATTGCCTGGTGTTGCCTCTGTCGCACAACGATCTGGAAGACCTTTGAAAACTATCAAAGATAGATTGAGTGGTAAAGGTGGACGCATGAGAGGAAATCTTATGGCAAAACGCGTTGATTTTAGTGCTCGGTCAGTTATCACTGCTGATCCAAATATTTCTATTCGCGAATTAGGTATTCCTATGAAAATCGCAAAAAATATTACAAAACCAGTTATTGTGAATGAGAGAAATAGAGCTTTTCTCACAAAACTCGTCCAAAACGGACCTGATATTCACCCTGGTGCAAAAATTATGGAAAAAAAAAATGGTGATTCTATTTCTTTAAGATATTTAGACAGAACTAATATTGTTTTGGAAGATGGTGACATCATTCATCGTCATATGATGGATGGTGATATGATTCTTTTCAATCGTCAACCTACCCTTCATAGAATGTCTATGATGGGACATGTCGCAGTTATTATGAAACAAGGTGACACTTTCAGAATGAATGTCGCTGACACAAAGCCATACAATGCGGATTTTGATGGGGATAGACAAATAATGTAAATGCATTTTGTCCCCAACAGGAGGCGTGAAAAGCGTGTTACCTCCTAGTTAAACGAGTTGATAAAATTGAAATATAATTCCTTTGCTTCTTCTAATTAAAACATTATGGACACTACAAGAATTGAAAGTATTTGTAATAAAATTTTAGATAATCCAACCGAAAGATATTGTGAAATATATAAAATTACAAATATAAAAAATAATAAAATATATATTGGACAATGTGTCTCTCATATTCTAAATCATAAAAGATATAGACCATACGGTCATAAGAAACGGTTTAATACTCATGTATCAGAAGCATTTTCACAAAAAAAGAACCAATCATATTATTTAAATAATGCTATTAAAAAACATGGCGTTGAAAATTTTATGGTTGAAATTCTTGAATATTGTGAATTAAATCAGTCTGATGATCGTGAGTTATATTATATTACAAATTTAAATAGTTTATTTCCAAATGGATACAACTTGAAAAACGGAGGATCTGTATTTATACATACAGATGAAAGTAAGAAGAAAGTATCCGATGGAGTAGTAAATTATTATAAAGATAAAAAATTTGATAAATTTAAAAATATTAAATATATTGATGATAATATAGAACAATATATCAAACCGTTAAGAAGACATAATGAACAATACGGTTGGTATGTATATATTAATAGAATAAAAACTGATTTTGGTGGTGTCCATATTTCATTAGAAGAAAGCAAACAAAAAGCAAAGGAATTTATTTCTATTTTAAAAACTCGTTTAGCAACGTAACCAAATTGCTGGAAGTTCCTGAGAGCCTTTACTACCACTCATTTTTGGAAACATTTATGAGGAACTCGTTTAATTGACGAACCCAATGGTAATAACGTAAAGGATTGGATAATCAGCAGCCAAGCCCCTAACCTCGTATTCATCCAAAACGGTTGAAAAATGGTAAGAGTATGGGGAAGGTTCAGAGACTAGATGATTACGGCTCATAAATGATGGTCTAACCAACCTGATATGGGACAAGGTATAGTCCGGCCATTTGGGAAACCATTTGGATTCATGGAAATGAATTTACATATGCCTCAAGATATAGAAGCCGAAATTGAATTAAGAAATTTAGCTGCTGTCCCTTACCAAATAATTAGTCCTGCTAATAATTCTCCTATCATTGGTATTTATCAAGATTCTATGTTAGGTTGTAATCGTTTTACAAGAAAAGGTATTTCATTTAATCCAAGAGATGCAATGAATTTATTAATGATGTTTCCTAGAATTGATGAGAGAAAATTAAGTATCCAAATGGAAACAGGCATTGTTACCAATTTTGAAATATTATCCCAAATTCTTCCTCCTTTATCATTAAAATATGCTACTAAATTATTCAAAGATGAAGATAGAGAAACATCTAATAATATTCTTGAAATTAAAAATGGAGAATATCTTCGCGGTCAAATGGAAAAAGGTGTTTTGGGTGGTGGATCAAAAAGTTTGATTCAACGAGTTTGTAATGATTTTGGTAACTTTGCTGCATCCAATTTTATTGATGATTTACAAAATATTATTACTGAATACATGAAATCAAGTGCGTATAGTGTTGGAATTGATGATTTGATTGCCAATGAAGATACTAAAAGAAAAATTATAGATGTTATTACTGGTAAGAAAGTTGAAGTCAAAAATTTAATAGATCAAACACAAATTGGAATATTTGAAAATAAAACAGGAAAAACAAATGAAGAAGAATTTGAAACACAAGTTAATAATATATTAAATAAAGCATCCAATGAAGCTGGTAAAATTGGATTAAATAGTTTGAGTCCAAATAATCGTTTCGTTATTATGGTAAATGCTGGTTCAAAAGGCAGTGAACTGAATATTTCTCAGATGATTTCTTGTCTAGGCCAACAAAATGTTGATGGTAAAAGAATTCCATACGGTTTCGACCATCGCACATTACCTCATTTTACAAAATTTGATGATAGTCCAGTTGCTCGTGGATTTGTAGAAAGTTCTTATATTAATGGATTATCTCCACAAGAATTGTTCTTTCATGCTATGGGTGGTCGTGTTGGTCTTATTGATACTGCTGTAAAGACTTCTACAACTGGATATATCCAAAGAAGATTGATTAAAGGATTGGAAGATTTGATGGTTTCGTATGATATGACTATACGAACAAATAAAAATAAAATAGTTCAATTCAGATATGGAGATGATGGGTTTGATACAGTAAAAGTTGAAAAACAAAGCATTTATTTAGTAAAAATGAGTATTCAAGATATATATTCTCATTATAATATTCCAAATGATAATTCTAGCACAAAATCATTAAAAGAAATTATGTTAAAAGATACATATACTAAATATAAGAGAGAATTAATAGAAACAAACAAGACATGTAAATATTATACTGATTTGATGATTAAAAAGAGAGATGAAATTATTAAATGTATATTTAAATATAAAGATGATACAGAATTGTATTGTCCGGTTGCATTCAGTTATATAATAAATAATGTTCAAAATCAGATGTGTATTAATTCAAATTCCAAAATAGATATTACTTTTCTAGAAGCATTCCAATTGATACAAACAGCATTAATAAATTTGGAAAAAATATATTATTCTCCTCCAAATGATCTATTCAAAACATTATTTTACTTCTTTCTTTCACCAAAAGAACTCTTATTTATTAAGCGTTTTAATAGAGAAGCATTAGTCGTGTTATTGAATAAAATTACACTTGACTATAAGAAGGCTATTGTTGCTCCAGGAGAAATGGTTGGAATTATTTCAGCACAAAGTATTGGTGAACCTACTACACAATTGACACTTAATACATTTCATTTTGCTGGAGTCTCTAGCAAGTCAAATGTTACGAGAGGTGTTCCAAGAATTGAAGAAATATTGTCATTATCATCTGATCCCAAAAATCCATCTTTAACAGTTTATCTGAAAGAGGAAGATGAGACGGATAGGGTTAAGGCACAAAGTATAATGTATACATTGGAATATACAAAAATGATTGATATTGTTTCTTCAATTGAGATATGTTTTGAACCGAATGATAGTGTAACGAATAGTTCTTGTTTTGATGACAATGAATTATTGGTACAATATAAGAAATTTCAAGATATGGTGGAAGAATGTGGTGGAACAGCAGGTGTATATGGAGAGAAATCAAAGTGGTTATTAAGAATGGTAATGAATGCGGAGTTAATGTTGGAAAAGAACATTACAATGGATGATATAAATTTTACATTAAAAAATAGTTTTAGTAATGATATTTCATGTATATTTTCAGATTATAATTCAGATAATCTAATATTCAGAATTAGATTAAATAATGTTGGTTCTTCATTAAAACAGGCAGGAAAGATTGGAATAAAATCTAAGACAATTGAACCATTAGATCAAAACGACCAGATATATAAATTGAAGAATTTTCAAGAACAAATATTATCTAATACAATTATTAGAGGAATAAAGAATATAAATAAAGTGATTTTAAGAAAAATTAAAGATACAGTTTCAGAACAATCTGGAATATATAAAAAGAGAGATATATGGGTTTTGGATACAATTGGAAGTAATTTATTGGATGTATTGGCTTTGGATTCTATTGATTACAAAAGAACATTTAGTAATGATATCATGGAAGTGTATAATGTCTTTGGAATTGAAGCCGCAAGACAAACAATTTATGTAGAGTTGGCAGAAGTGTTGGAATTTGATGGAAATTATATTAATTATCATCATATGGCAATGTTATGTGACAGAATGACATATTCAAGTAAATTGATTAGTATTTTTAGACATGGTATTAATAATGATAATATTGGTCCAATTGCAAAAGCATCTTTTGAGGAAACTCCAGAAATGTTCTTAAAAGCAGCAAAACATGGAGAATTAGATATTATGAGAGGAATATCAGCAAATGTTATGGTCGGTCAAGAAGGATTATTTGGAACAAGTTCTTTTCAGGTATTATTGAATACAAATGAAATGAAAAAGTTAACTATAACAGAAAAAAGTTCATCAGATAGTTATGAAAATTTGATTAAAAAACATTTTAGCCATATTGAAGATCAACAATCAGAATGTAGTTCTAGTAAATTAAAAATACAAAATAATATTACCAATATAAAGTTTAAAGGACTAGAATATGAAGATAATGAAGATTATATTATAGATGGATTATAAATTGATAAATAATAATAATATTATTATTATTTAATCAGAAGAATCATTTTCTAAAATGATTGGATAAGATTTTTTTATTGGTAAACCCTCTTCAATAGAAGAAGAACTATCTGAAACAAGTGTTACAGGAATAACTGGTTTACTAATAACTCTTTTTTTTGTTTTTCTTGTAGATATTTTCATTTTTTTTGTTTTATTATATTGTTTTAAATAGTTAATTTTTTGAATAGAATATATATCTAAAAATCTTTGGATATTAAATTTATTTTCAATAGAATCAATAATTATCTCTCGTTTATTTGTTTTTAATATTTCTAATGGTAAAAATATATTTGTTTCATTTATATTATATAATATTTGATAATTTAGTATAACTTTATTTCTTGTAGCAGATGTAATTATAAATACAAATTTATTAGATAAATTACCATACATAGTTAATACATGATTGAATAAAGATAATATTTTTTTTTGTGATAGTAGAATACTTGGTATTTTATAATGTTCCATCAAAAGAAATAAATCAAGATTTGAAATAAAAAAATCAGGAGATTTTATAAATTTTAATAATTGTATTTTTAGATCTTCTAAAATTTCATCATCCATATTAGCAGGATTTTCTGTGAACTTATAAATATCCATTATAAATTTTTTACCTTCATAATCTAATATATCTAATACTTTGTATAATACTAATAAATCATCTTTTAATAAATTATTATATAATTCATATAATTTATCATTAATTATCTCTTTAGTTATTTTTTCTCTCGTTGGATAGTATAAATTATAAATATAAATAACTATTTCATAACTACAACTCCTTG
>Ga0316217_10004077_pt1 | contig 16079 bp, 14 predicted proteins | sample 1anoAmetaG_FD_203633 | JGI IMG/M metagenome (GOLD analysis project Ga0316217, IMG submission 203633) | Freshwater microbial communities from Trout Bog Lake, Wisconsin, USA - 1anoA | ecosystem: Environmental > Aquatic > Freshwater > Lake > Hypolimnion/Profundal zone | place: USA: Wisconsin...
GCCGGTCTGGTGCTGCAAGTATAAATACGGGGCCAGCGTCACGCCTGCCGCCACGATGCCGGCGGCCGCAAACCGCCAGTCAATTTTCGGTCGCAGCCACGCCACAATCACCACCACCGCCACCGTCAGCGCGATGCCGGAAAAATGAATCTGCACGACGCACAACGGCAGGAGCACGCACCAAAAAATCGCCTTGGGTTTCTTGCCGAGCACCAGCGCGTGCAGGGCCCACATCGTGGCCGTGGCGAAGACCGGCACAAAATCCTGCGCCCAGATCTTCCGGGAATAAATCACCGCCCACGGCGACACGGCAAAGAACCACCCGGCCACCTGCCCGGCGACCGGTCCGTAATATTTCCGGCCGATCTGCCAGGTCATCACCACCGCCGCCACGCCGAGCAGCGCAATGCAACCGGACACGAAAACCGGACTGGCGTTGATCGCGAACATTGGGATGAGCAGGTAAATGAAAAGCGGCGGATTCGTTACACCGACGCTCGACATCAATCCGGCCAACGGCAGCTTGCCGGTCTTGACAAATTGCAGCGCCAAGTTTGCCGCGTAAGCTTCGTCACCTTGAAATTCGAGCAAGCCAAAATACGAATACCGGAGCCACGCGGCCACCGCCACAATCGCCGCCAAGCCGAGCCATTCACTGCGCCGATTCATTGGCGCGCCCTCAACGGCCACCGGACATGCTGGGCGCGGTTGATGCGGAAGAGCTCGCCCCAAATCTTCAGCGCGCGCCGGAAATTGTACGGAATGCGCGTGTCAGGATCGTGCACCCAATGCACCGGCACCTCCGCCACCCGGTAACCTTCCCGCGTCGCCACCACGAGCATCTCGATGTCGAAAATCGCGGTGGTCGAAGTGACCTGTAAAAAAACTTTCTGTGCCACGGCGTGTTGCATCGCCTTGAACCCACATTGTGTGTCGTGAATCCCACGGATGCAGACCAACCGGGTGCCCACGCCAAACAGCTTGCCGGCCAGCATCCGGTACCACGCTTGCGGCTGCGCGACTTCCGCACCCGGTACCGCGCGCGAGCCAATCGCCATATCATAACCGGCATCGAGTTTTGCCAGCAGCTTGTCCACTTCGGCGATGGGCGTGCTCTGGTCGGCATCGGTGAACAAAACATACCGGCCTTGTGCCGCGAGCATCCCAGCCTTGACCGCACCGCCTTTGCCGCGATTCGGCTGCAAATCAATCAGGCGGACACCGGGAAACGATTGCGCCACGGTCGCCGTGCCATCCCGGCTGCCATCATTAACCACGATGATCTCAAAATTCTTGCCGGCGAGATGGGCCATGATGGCCGGAATGTGTTTCTTGAGGCGTTCTTCCTCATTGTAGGCCGGAATGACGACCGACACGTCCAATTCGCTCACGTGGCCTTTCGCAGCGCACCCATCGCCCGCATCTTCGTCAGTGCTTCGGCGGCATAATCCTTGTCGAGTTTTTGCCGGCGAATCCACTCGACATAATCGCGGACGCTGTCGCGCGGCGTCTTCGTCGGCTGCCAGCCGAGCTTTTGCAACTTCGCGATGGCGGAAATGCTATGGCGCGTGTCGCCGACGCGGTATTCGCCGCCCGGCGTCAGCGGCAGCCGGTTGCCGGTTGCCTCCGCCACAACCTGCGCAAATTCCAAAACGGTGTAGCCTTTGCCGCCGCCGACATTGAAAACTTCGTAGTTCGCCGCGTCGCTTTCGAGTGCGAGCCGGTTGGCGCGCGCGACATCGCCGACGTTGACGTAATCGCGAAGTTGCCGGCCATCCTCAAAGATGCTTGGTTGTCGGCCGGCCAGCATCTGGAGCGTGAACACGCGGAGCACGCCGGAGTAGGCGTTGCGGAATGATTGGTGCGGGCCTTGGACGATGGAATACCGGAGCGCAACGCTCGGGATGCCGTAGTTCTTGCCGAGTGCCACCGCCATCAATTCTTGCGAATACTTGGCGATGGAATACTGGTTGCGCGGATTGGCATGGGTTTCCAGCAATGCTAATGGCGTGATCGCGCTGCCGCATTTTGGACAGACCGGGTCCCACTGGCTTTGCGACAGCTGGGCCGGCTCACGGTTGACCGGAAATACTTCGCCATCTTTTTGGCAACGATACCGGCCTTCGCCGTAGACAAATTGCGAACTGGCGACGACGATTTTTTTCACCGGTAACTTCTGTTCGACGATCAGCTCGTAGAGCAACGCCGTACCGACACTGTTGACATGGAAGAAATGTGAGAAGTTCGGCAGCAAATCCTGGTAGGCAGCCAGATGGACGACCCGGTCAACGCCGCGCAGCGCTTTTGCCCAGTCGTCCCGGTTGCGCACGTCGCCGACAATGCGCTCGGTGTCAGCCGGCACCCAATCCGGCCAAGTGCCGTCACCGGTATGGACCGGTGGCGTGAGATTATCGAGCAGCCGGACCCGGTAACCAGCTTGCAACAATTCGGCAGCCGTGTGCGAGCCGATGAAGCCGGCGCCACCAGTAATGAGGACGAGTCCCTGGCTCATTTGGCGTGGAGGTGCCGGAGTTTTTCGTACAGGTAGCCGACAAGGATGTGATCAATAATCATGTGCACGTCCTCGACCGGGCCGTAATCGTTCGACGGTACGACCACGCAGACCTCGGCCAGTTTGGCGAGTTTGCCGCCGGTAAAGCCGCCAAGGCCGAGGACTCTCACGCCTAGTTTTTTGGCGACTTCGACTGCGGTAATGATGTTCGGCGAATTGCCGGAGGCGGAGATGGCAATGAGCACGTCGCCGCGATTGGCGAGATTCTTGAGCGGTTCGCTAAAAACGGTGTTGTAGTCGGTGTCGTTGGCCCAGGCGGTCATCAATGAGACATTGTCGGTGAGCGCGATGACCTTGAACCGTTTCCACGGCGCGTCGCCTTTGTGGCCGAGCGTGCCTTTGTTGAGGTCGTTCATCATGTGCGACGCGGTCGCGGCGCTGCCGCCGTTGCCGATGACGAAAATCTGTTGGCCGGCGGCGTGGGCATCTTCAATTACGGTAAATAATTTTTCGAGCACGTCGAGCGGCAGCCGGTCGAGTACGGTTTTCAGGCCGGCCAGATAATCTTTGGCGAATTGGCTGGCAGTTTTCATATGTTAATACCTCTGCATGTTGAGCACCACGCGCGAACCGCCGCGCTCCAGATGAAACGGCATTTCGCGCAACTCCGCCAGGGCATGCCGGACGGCGGGACGACATTCGCTCGGCACGCACAGCAGGAAAAAGCCGCCCCCGCCTGCGCCGGAAATCTTGCCACCGGTCGCGCCGGCCGCCAGCGCGCGTTCGTACTGCGCATCGAGTTCGCTGCTGCTGACGCCGGCCGCGAGCCGGCGCTTCGCTTCCCAACCACGATGCAGCACCGGGCCGAACGCGCCAACGGAGCCGCCTTCGAGAAGATGGCGGACTTCGTGGGCTTGCCGGGTCATTTCCTGGAGCGTGTCGAGCCGGCCGGCGATATTGGCGCGCTGTTGGGACAGGATGTTGTCGGCCTTGCGGGTCTTGCCGGTGAAAAAGAGCATCAGCATGTTGTCGAGATCTTCGAGGCTGGCGCGCGAAATTTTCACTGCCGAAGTCTTGACGTTGCGACCGGGGCCAAACTCAAAGCACCGCAAGCCGCCGTACGCCGCGATGTATTGATCCTGAATGCCGATCGGCTTGCCGAGTTTGCCGAGTTCGATTTCGCAGGCTTCGCGGGCGAGTTGCTCGGCAGTTGGCGTTTCGCCAATGAAACAATATAGCGCATGGAGCACGCCGACGGTCACACTGCTGGACGAGCCGAGGCCGGATCCTTCCGACGGGATGTCGGAGAGAAACGAAATCTCGATCCCTTTCGTAATGCCGACCTTGCGCATGGCTTCCCGGACCAGATCGTGTTCAATCTGGTCCACCGAATCCACGATCTCTTTTTTTGACCAGTTGACGTAAATCTTGTCGTCGAAGCGCTCCTTGACGATGCAGTAGAGAAACTTGTCAATCGCCGAGCTGACGACCGCGCCGCCATGGGCTTCGAAGAATTCGTAGAAATCCGTGCCTCCGCCGGCAAACGAAATCCGCAAGGGTGTCTGGGTGATGATCATTTCAAAACCAATCCATTTTCAAAATCCCGCTGCGCCTGCGCCAACCGTTCCGGCGTCCCAATGTCGTGAATGTAAGCTTTCGGCTGCATCGCGTACAACGGCGTCCCGGCGGCCAGCAGCTTCGGAAAAATGTCTTTGCCAAAATCACTAAACTGCCCGGCCGGAATCGCGTCCAGCACCGCCGGCTCCAGCAAATAAATACCAGCGTTGATCAAGTTTGTCGAAATCTCTTTTCGGTCGGGCTTTTCCCGGAACCGCCGCACCTTGCCGGCGGCATCCGTCTCGACCACACCGCCGGTCCACGGCTCCGCCGACTCGTACAACGCAATCGTAACCGGTCCGCCGTGACGCCGGTGAAACTCAACCAGCGGCGCGAGCTCGATGCGGATCAGGTTATCGCCGTAAATCACCAGAAACGGGCCATCGCGCAGCGCCGCTTCCATTTTTTTCACTCCACCGGCCGTGCCGAGGATTTCGGTTTCGTGCGAGTAGGTGATTTTGACGCCAACCCGCTGGCCATCGCCGAAGAAGTCGGTGATTTTCTCCGGCAGGTAATGCAGGTTCAGAATAAATTCCGTCACCCCTTGCCGGCGGAACCATTCAAAATGATGTTGCAGCAGCGGCTGCCCGCCGATCGGTACCATCACCTTCGGCAAGTCCAACCCGAGCGCGCGCAAGCGCGTGCCCAGCCCGGCCGCTAAAATAAATGCTTTCACTGGGCCGCACAATGCCGCAACCGCTGCCGGAAATCAACTCCGGCAAAACTAGAAGGCGGCAGCCGGTGCGTTGTGCTGGGGGCTGATTTCGTTTGACGTGGTTCTGCTTCAGTTTCACAATTGCCTTTGGTTTTATGAAGACGAATGTTCTACCTATTAAAATGATGTCTCATCATACGACGATGATGGGACTTGTGGGAGATATTGCCACTAGATTCTCTAACCTTGAGTGGCAGATGTCCGAGATTCTTGCGAAATTGATTGATACATCTACTAATTCGATTGTTGGCAGCTTTCTTGCCGATGACTTCACGCTCGGCAAGACTACGGATCTTGTTCGGAAGTTAGCGCGTTATCGTTTTGTTCATGACGATGTCACTGTAGAGCGTATTACAAAACTCTGCGACTCCATTGACGAGGTGCGCCTCCAAAGAAATCTTTTTATGCACGGTATGTGGAATGTCGATGCCAATGTTCTTGCCGCTGGCAAGATCAGCGTATTAGATATGAGATGGAAAGAGAAAAAAGGGGCCAAGAGTTGGTCTAGAGGCCAACAGCACGTCTTTTCGCGGCAAGATTTAATTATACTCAGGGATAGGATTGGTCAACTGTTCCATGTGGCTCTTAAACTTTCTGAAGACCTTCAGCCAAATAAGATGATGCCGCATTGGCAACAAAACAAAGACGCAGCTTTACCACTCGCCTAAATTTGAGACGACAGCCGTTAACCGGCGTGCTCGCGCAGATACCGGCTCAGGACCGCCCACGCTTTTTGCAGCGCTTTGCCGCGATGGCTGATCCGGTTTTTTATGTCGGGCGAAATCTCGGCAAAGGTTTTTACCTGCCCATCGGCAATAAACAACGGGTCGTAGCCAAAACCGCCACCGCCTTTTTCGTCGGCAATGATCGCGCCGTTGCAAATGCCCTCGACGCAATCCACCAACCCGTTTTCGTCGGCAATGGCGATGACGCAGCGAAACCGCGCCGCGCGTTTCTCCGCCGGGACGCCTTTCAAGTTGGCGAGCAGTTTCTTGTTGTTCTCAAAATAGCTGGCATCGTCGCCGGCATACCGGGCAGAGCGGACGCCGGGTTCACCGTTGAGCGCGTCCACTTCCAGGCCGGTATCGTCGGCAATGGTAAGCATTTTGGCAAACTTTGCCGTCTCGACCGCCTTCTTGATCGCGTTAGCGCGGACAGTGGCGGCATCCTCGACGACATCAGCCAAGCCGGGCACGTCGGCGGCGCAGCGGAGGTCGATCTTCAACTCAGCGAGGATCTCGGCGATTTCTTTAAGTTTATGTTTGTTGCGAGTGGCGACGAGCAGTTGCATGGCGGGGAGTATAATCACCGGCGCCCAAAACAGAAGTTTTTTTGCGGCGCGGGCTGGAATTACCTCACCACAACCGTCTTGATGTTCACAAATTCGCGGATGCCGAACTCGGCCAGTTCGCGGCCGTAGCCGGACTGCTTGATGCCGCCGAACGGCAGCCGCGGGTCGGATTTTACAAACGCGTTCACGAAGCACGCCCCGGCTTCCAACGCCGCCGCGACGCGTTCGCCACGGGCAAGGTCCCGCGTAAACACCGCTGCGCCGAGGCCGAACACCGACGCATTGGCCAGGCGGATTGCCGCGCCTTCATCCGGTACACCGACGATGGCCGCGACCGGGCCAAACGTTTCCTCGGCAAACACCGGCATCGCCGGCGTCACATCCGTCAACACCGTCGGCGGATAAAACCAACCGGGCCCGGCCGGAATCACGCCGCCCAGCACCAGCCGCGCGCCGTGCCGGACGCTGCGTTGCACCTGGTCGTGCAACTCGGCGCGCAAATCTTCCCGCGCCAACGGACCGAGCGTGGTGGCCGGCAGCAACGGATCGCCCGGCACGTGCGCCCGCATCCCGGCCACGAACAATTCTTCGAACCGGGGCCGCACTGATTCCACCACGAGAAAGCGTTTGGCCGCGATGCAACTTTGCCCGGCGTTGTGCAGCCGGGCCGTGACACACGCGGCCGCCGCCAGTTCGAGGTCCGCGTCTTCGAGCACGAGGTAGGGATCGCTGCCGCCAAGTTCCAGCACCGATTTTTTCAGACAGGCCCCGGCTTTGGCGGCGATGGCCTGGCCGGCGGCTGTGCTACCGGTCACGGTCACAGCTTGAATGACCGGGTGGGCAAGCAAGGCCTCCGCGCGGGCCGCCGAAATCAGCAGTGTGCGGAATGCGCCCGCCGGCAAACCGGCGGCGTGAAATAATTGCTCGATGGCCAGGGCGCAGCCCGGCACGTTCGCGGCGTGTTTTAACACCATTGAGTTGCCGGCCATCAACGCCGGCGCGGCGCACCGGAACACTTGCCAGAACGGGAAATTCCACGGCATCACGGCCAGAATTGTGCCGAGCGGTTGGAACATGACAAAACTGCGCGGCGCTTCGGTCGCCACCAGTTGCGGGGCGAGAAAGGCGGGGGCGTGGTCGGCATAATACTCGCAAACCCAGGCGCATTTTTCGGCTTCCACGCGGCCTTGGGTCACCGGCTTGCCCATTTCGAGCGCCATCAGCCGGGCGAACTCGGCGCGCCGTTCGCGCAACAGCCGCGCCGCCTCGCGCAAGACCGGCCCGCGATCGCCCGCCGGGACGGGCGCAGCGGCGTGGAGCGCCTGCTCCACAATGGCAGCGGAATGTTCGGCGTAAACCTGAATAATAGCGCCGGTGGCCGGGTTGCGCGTGGTCAAAGGCATTTTGCGAATTATAATTACCGGCCAGTAAAACAGAAGTTTTTATTGCGCAGGTTAAGAAGTTGGACTAGACGTGTGCCCAACAGACAGGCGTGAATTCAAAGGCAAATCGCAATGGACATTCGACTTCCCAACTTGGGCGAAGGCGCTGATAGTGGCGTCGTAGTCAACATTCTGGTCAAGGCCGGTGATCCGGTTCAGAAGGACCAGCCCATTCTGGAATTGGAAACCGACAAGGCCGTCGGCTCGATTCCGGCTGCCGCCGCCGGCATCGTGCAGCAAATCTGTGTCAACATTGGCGACAAGATTTCTGCCGGGACCGTGCTCCTGACTTTGGCCGAAAGTGCCGGCGCAGTTGTCGCATCGGTACCGTTACCGGTAACCCAGCGACAGGCAGCCCTGCCGGCCAAGACCGCGGTGTCCCAAGCGATTGCCGGCATCCCCCCGGCGGCATCGCCGACAGTGCGCCGGATGGCCGATCAACTCGGGATTGATCTGACACGGGTGGCCGGCAGCGCGCACGGCGGACGGATTACTGTCGAAGATTTGCGCGCGTATATCCAGAGCTTGCAAACGGAGGGCGCGCCAAAATCGGTGCCGGTGCAAATCGATTTTGCGAAATTCGGACCGGTTGCGAAGAAACCGGTCAGCCAATTGCGCAAAACGATTGCGCGGCGGATGAGCGCATCGTGGGCGGCGGTGCCGCGCGTGACCCAATTTGATGAGGCGGACATTACCGGCTTGAATGAGTTGCGGAAGAAATTTGCGCCGGCCTACGAGAACCAAGGCGCCAAGCTGACATTGACGGTGTTCGCGATCAGGGCCGTGGTGCAGGCATTGAAGAAGCATCCGCTGTTCAACGCCAGCCTTGACGAAGCGGCCGGGGAAATCGTGTTGAAAAACTATTTTCACATCGGGATCGCGGTGGATACCGAGCACGGGTTGCTGGTGCCGGTGCTTCGCGATGCCGACAAGAAATCCCTGCTCCAACTCGCCACGGAACTCGACGCCCTCGCCGGCAAGACGCGGGACCGGAAATTGACCAGCGAGCAGATGCAGGGCGGCAGTTTTACGATTTCCAACCAAGGCGGGATTGGCGGCGGGGCGTTCACGCCGATTGTGAACCTGCCGGAAGTCGCCATCCTCGGCCTCGGGCGCGGCGCGTTGAAACCGGCGGTGGTGGCCGGTAAAATTGAGCCGCGCCTGTTGCTGCCGGTCGCGGTGGCGTACGATCACCGGGTAATTGATGGGGGCAGCGCGGCGCGGTTCGTGGTGGATCTGGTGGCGGCGTTTCAAAATTTCGATGCGAAGGAAGTGCAGATTTAACATGGAATCAATCAAGACGGATATCGTGGTCCTGGGGGCGGGGCCGGGCGGGTACGCGGCGGCATTTTATGCGGCGGACAAAGGCCAGAAAGTCATCCTGGTCGAGCAGGACCAGCTCGGCGGCGTGTGTCTAAATCGCGGCTGCATTCCGTCGAAGGCGTTGCTGCACGCAACCAAGCTTATCGGGGATGCCGGCGCCGCAGCGGCGCACGGGATTACGTTTGGCGCGCCCACCATCGACTTGGCCAAGCTCCGGGCCTGGAAACAATCCATTTTGGAGAAGCTCAGCGGCGGCGTGGCGGCATTGGCGAAAGCGCGGGGCGTCGAGGTACTGCGGGGGCGCGGCCTGTTTGAAAACTCGACGACACTCCGGGTGGAGACCGAGACCGGGCAAAAGTTTATTGCGTTTGGGAAAGCCATCATCGCCGTCGGCTCAAAGCCGGCCCTGCCGAAAGCGTTCGACCTCGGCAACCCGCGGATTATGACTTCAACGGAGGCGCTGGAAGTCGCCGACATCCCGGCGGAGTTGCTGGTGATCGGCGGTGGCTACATCGGCATGGAACTGGGCACCGTGTATGCCCGGCTCGGCAGCCGCGTAACGGTGGTCGAGGCCTTGCCGACGATTTTGGCGGGCGCGGATCCAGATTTGGCCCGGCCCGTCGTCCGGTCGGCGGAAAAGGCATTCAAGGAAATCCGGTTGAACACGAAAGTCACGAAGATGGCCACGGCCGGCAAGCAGATCAAGGTCACATTTGGCAAGGTGGAAGAACTTTACGACCGCGTGTTGGTGGCCGTCGGCCGGTCCCCGAATTGCGCGGATTTTGGGTTGGAGAGCACCAAGGTCGCGCGCGATGACAAGGGCTTTATCACCGTCAATGCGCAGCAGCAGACGGCTGACCCGAACATTTACGCCATCGGCGATTGCGTCGGCGGGCTGATGCTGGCGCACAAGGCGAGCCGCGAAGCGCGGGTGGCGGTGGATGTGATCGCCGGTGCGCCGGCGACGTTTCAGAATGTCATCATCCCGGCCGTGGTGTTTACGGAGCCGGAAGTGGCATGGGCCGGTTTGACCGAGGCGGAGGCGCAGGCGAAAGGCATTGCGATGCAGATCGCGAAATTCCCGTGGAGCGCGTCCGGCCGGGCCCTGACGTTCGACGCGACCGATGGGCTGACGAAGCTGGTGATTGACCCGGCGACGGAACGAATACTCGGGGTCGGGATTACCGGACACGGGGCGGGCGAGTTGATCAGCGAAGGCGTGCTGGCCATTGAGATGGGGGCGACGGCGTTTGATTTGGCCGCAGCCGTGCATCCACATCCGACGTTGAGCGAGACGCTGATGGAAGCCGCCGAGGTTTTCTACGGCCACTCGACGCACCTGTTCGCCCGGAAGCGGCCGGAATTATAATTTTTTTGCATCGGGCTTGACAGCCGGCGGCCGACAGTGTTTTTATAGCGCGGTCTCGGTGTCGTTTTATTTTCAGTTGGTTATCGGCTGGTTGAAGTGTGTCTGGATGAGTGAGTCGAATAAAAAACCATCGTTGATTCAGAATTGGGTCAGTCTGGCGGGCTTGGTTATCGCTGGCGGCAGTTGCTTTGCCCTGATCTGCCTGATGGCGATGGATTTCTTTGCCGAATTCAAAAACCCCTACGCCGGGATCCTGACGTATTTTGTCGTGCCGGGATTTATTGGCGTTGGTTTGGTGATCGTGGCAGCCGGGATGTTGCTCGAACGCCGGCAACTTGTGAAAGCCCGGCAAGGCGTGGTCGGTTGGTTTCCAGTGATTGACTTAAATCGGCCGGGGCACCAAAAAATCCTCGGCAGTGTGGGCGGGTTCACCGTGGTGTTGTTGGTGGTTGTCGCGGTCAGCAGTTACCGGAGCTATCATTTTACCGAGTCCAAGCAGTTCTGCGGGCAGACGTGCCATACCGTGATGCGACCGGAATTTACCGCCTACCAAAACTCGCCGCACGCCCGCGTGACCTGCACGGAATGCCACATCGGGCCGGGCGCGACTTGGTTTGTGCGCTCGAAACTATCCGGCAGTTATCAGGTGTACGCCACGCTCTTCCACAAATATCCGACGCCGATTCCAACGCCGGTGAAAAATCTCCGCCCGGCCCAGGAAACCTGCGAGCAATGCCATTGGCCGCAGAAGTTTTACGGCGCGGTGGAGCGGGTGCGGACGCACTTCAAGTACGATGACGCGAACTCGCCGTACACTGTGCGCTTGTTGCTAAAAGTCGGCGGCGGCGACCCGGCGCACGGCCCGGTCGGGGGAATCCACTGGCACATGAACGTCGCCAACAAGACCGAGTACATCGCTTCGGATGACGCCCGCCAAGTGATTCCCTGGGTGCGGATGACCGACCGCGCTGGCAACGTGACGGTCTATGAAGTCAAGGATGGCCGGCTGAAACCGGAGCAGGTGGCCGAGGCGACACCACGGCGGATGGATTGCATTGATTGCCACAACCGGCCGACGCACATTTTCCGGTCCCCCGATGAAACCGTGGACATGGCGCTGATGTTGGGGCGGATTGATCCGAAGCTGCCGGCGATCAAGAAGCACGCCGTCGAGGTGTTGGCCGCGGATTATGCGGATACCGACGGCGCCTGCCGGCAGATTGCCGAGAAGTTGCAGAAAGATTATGCCACGGCAGAGACTGGCGCCGTGGTCCGCGCCATTAGTGAGGTGCAAAAGATCTACCGGGACAATTTCTTCCCGGAAATGAAATCGCGCTGGAAGGCTTATCCGAACAACATCGGCCACTTTGAATGGGCCGGCTGCTTCCGCTGCCACGACGACCAGCACGTGAGCGCGGAGGGGAAGAAAATTTCCGCCGACTGTACCAGTTGTCACACCCTCATCGCGCAAGGCGCGGTCACGGATCTGAAGACGATCAGCGCCCAAGGGCTGGAGTTTCAACATCCGTCCGAAGACGTCGGCGACACATGGAAAGGAATGAAATGCAACGATTGCCATTCTGGCGGCCCGATGTAATCGCCGTTACCGGCGCGCTCTGCCTGGCCACGCTGGGTGTGGTGCGCGCGGCCGAACCGTCATGCCTGAACTGCCACAAAGATCAGGCGGGCTTGTTTATGCCAAGCGCGCATGCGCAAGCCGGTATCTCGTGCGTGCAATGCCACGGCGGCGACCCGCAGGCGACTAACGAAACGGCGCATGCCACTGACAATTTCAAGCGGCCGGACGGCAAAAAGGCGATTGCTGAATTATGCGCCAGTTGCCACAGCGACGTGCGGCGGATGAACCCGTACGGGTTGCCGACCGATCAACTGGCCCGGTACAAAACCAGCAAACACGGCGAGCAATTGTTTGAGCATAACGACCAACAGGTGGCGGTCTGCACGGACTGCCACGGCGTGCACGACATTCTGAAAGTCAAATCACCCCAAGCCCGCGTGTTCCCGACCAACGTGCCGGCGACGTGCGGCCGATGCCACAGCGACGCCAAGCTGATGAGCCAGTACAAGTTGCCGGCGGACATCGTGGAGAAATACAAAACCAGCTATCACGCGCATTTGCTGTTGGATAAGGGGGATCTCAGCGCCCCGACTTGTATCACCTGTCATGGTAATCACGGCGCAACGCCGCCCGGGACCGCCGAAGTCGGTCAGGTCTGCGGCAAGTGCCACGTCCGGCAGCGCGAGTTGTTTGCCAAAAGTCCGCACGCCGAAGCGGCCGCTGCCGGCGCGTTCAGTGAATGTGTCAGTTGCCACGGGAACCACGCGATCCAGAAGGCGTCCCCGGAATTGTTTGCCAAGGCGTGTGTCAGCTGCCACGCGAATGATCCCAAACAATTGGGCGTCCGCGACGCGGTGTCCGGATTGATTCGGCAGGCGCAGGCCGATTACCAGCATGCTGATGAGGTCGTGCACGTAGCGACCATCCGCGGCCTGGCGACGGACGACGACCAAGTGCTGTTGCAGGACGCCAAAACGCAAGTCACCCAACTTGAAGTGCTGCAACACACACTGACAATGACGCAGCTCGAGCCAGTCGCGCAGCGTTCCGCGGAAACTGTTGCCCAAGTCTTGACGGATATCCGGCATCTGGAATGGTTTGAATTGTTGAAACACAAGGCGCTCTGGCCGGTGTGGGCGTTCCTGGTCAGCATGGCGATCATTTTCTGGGCAAAACACCGACAATTGGAGAATCAAGGCAAACCATGAACACATCCGAGAAAATTTCCCGGCGCACGTTTCTGGATTGGCTACTGATGGGTGGCCTCCTCGCGTGGGGCGCGGCGTTTGTCGCACCGGTGATCACCTACGTCTGGCCATCGCAGAAACACGGCCCGAATTCGCAGACTGTCTCGGCCGGCAAGGTGGATGAATTCGCCGAATGGCAGCACAAGATGATTGCGCTGGATAACAAGCCGGTCATTGTCGTGCGCACGCCGCAAGGGTTCCGGGCTTACTCGGCGATTTGCACGCACCTCGGCTGCATCGTCGGTTGGGACGCCGGGCGCCGCCAGATTGCGTGCCCGTGCCACGCCGGTTTTTTTGATTTAAACGGCCGGCCGGTGGCCGGCCCGCCGCCGCGGCCGTTAACGGAACAGAGTGTCGTCGTGGTTAATAACGAAGTGATGGTGAAATCAGCATGAACCTGCAGCAAATACCCCAAAAAGTTCGCGGTTGGCTGGGCCAGCGCCTACCGGTCGACGTCGCTGAACAATTCATTGATGAGCAAACCCACAAGCCGTTGCCGGAAGAAACCGGTTTTTGGCACACGTTCGGCAGCTTGTCGCTGTTTCTCTTTATCAATCAAGTCGTGACCGGCATCTTGTTGATGGTGTATTACCGGCCGACGACCAACACCGCCTTTGAGAGCATCCGGTTCATCATGACGAAGGCGCACTTCGGCTGGTTCATCCGCGGCCTGCACGCATGGGGCGCAACGTTGATGATCCTGTGCGTCCTGATCCACATGATCCGCACGTTTTTCATGGGCGCGTTTAAAAAACCGCGGGAGCTGACTTGGGTACTGGGCGTGGCGATTTTTGGCTGCACGGTCACCTTCGGCTTTACCGGCTACTTGCTGCCGTGGAACCAGCTGTCGTACTGGGCGACAACCGTCGGCACCGAGATTACCGGCGCGATTCCATTTGTGGGACCGTATCTGCGGACGTTGCTGCGCGGCGGCGAAAGCATCAGCGGCGAAACACTCGCGCGCTTTTTCGTCTTGCACGTGGTGGTGTTGCCCTGGGCGTTGACGGCATTGATTGCGACACATCTCTTCCTCATGCGCGTGCAAGGGCTGGCGACGATGGAAAAAGTGGGCGAAGAAAAACACATTGATGAACACAAAGCAGTGCCGTTTTTCCCACACCATGTTTTGAAGGAAGGCGTAATTCTCTGTGGATTACTCGCAACTCTCGTGACGTTAATCGTGGTCTGGCCGATCGAGCTCGGCGAAAAAGCCAATCCGCTGTTGACGCCGGAAGGGATCAAGCCCGAATGGTATTTTCTCTCCACCTATCAACTGTTGAAATACTTCCCGAAAACCATTGGCTTGTTTGTGTCGCTCATTCCCCAGACGTTACTGTTGGTCTGGCCATTTCTCGATCGGACGCCGGAGCGCCACCCGAAGAAGCGGCCGGTCTCGGTGACGCTGGGTGTGGTGGCGTTACTGTTGGCGATTTCCTTCGGGATCGTCGGGTATCTGTCCGAACGCACGATTACGTGGCGCGGCCAACGCTACGAGATTGATGTGCTCGGCCGACCGCACCGTGTCGCCGCTGCGCAAGTTCCCTGACGACCAGTCGCCCGCACTAATCCACGACCCCGGCCAGGATTTCGGTTCCCTGCCGGTAAGTAATCTTGCCGCCGTGTGGCTGCCAGTTCCCATCCACGGGGATAAATGTCAAGTTCCGAACGACAAGGGTCGCGTGTACAGCAGGGCGTGGCGGGCTGACCGTGACATTTGTCCCCCGGGTAAATACCAGCGTGTAACCGGTTTGACGGGCATAGCGCGCCGCCACTTCAGAGAAAATAATGGTGTCGCCGCCGGGCAGAATGGTCCGCGCCCCGGCTGTGAGCGTGGGACGGGCATTCCGGGAATTAACTTTGTTATGGATGTCAATTTGCAGACTCCAATTGGCGGCCGGGTTCGGACCGGCGCTGACGGCTGAAATGGTCAGCTGGTACGTGCCGGTGGGCCCGAGTGGGACTGGGAGAAAAACATAGTTGGTGTAGGAACCGATGCGGGCAAGCAATGTGTCAACGCCGCCGTAGGTTAAACCGGCGTGTTGCAGAATTTCGGCCTCGGTAAAGACCGGCAGGTTGGCCCCGGCACCGCTGTCGAGAGCGGTGATGATCGCGTTGGCTAACACGCCTTGAATCGTCGTGTGCGGATGAAAGCCATCGGCGACGTAGCCGGCCGTGGGATTGGCGCCAAGGCCGGGACCCGGGTCGGTTTGCTGCAGCTTAATCGGGGTGTTTCCGAGCAGAAGAACAGGCGCCAGATTCGTTGGCGAGCCAGCCATGCTCTGCGCCAAGCCGAACCAGTCAACCAGCGGGACTTGGTAGGTTTGGGCCAGTTGCCGCAGCCGCCGATTGATATCATTGATCACGCTGGTGACGCGTTGGCGTTTTGTAGCATTGGCGAAGAACGGGTCATCCATCAGGGCCGGCGTCGAACCAGAATCAAGGATGTTGACCAAGATCAAGGGCACGCCGGTGCGGCGAACAGTGACGAGCGCGGTTTTGATATTGGCCAATGTTCTTAATTCCTGCACCTGAATCCGTGCCGCCGACCATGTGCCATCGTAGATACCGGCGTACGCGCCGCTGTATGGGTTAAAATCGTTGGCGCCAATGGCCAACACAGCGCAGCCAATCCCGTCCGCGGCAACTTGAGAAGCGAGACCGGTCGCTTGGCCTGAAGCCAACAAAGATCGCGCTGTAGCCCATGCGGATGACCAGTTGAAGGCGTAACCAGTTTCGCGCGGTGGCCCCCACGTTCTCTGCGGCTGCCCGGCTGCCACAGCGGTAGGACCGGGATCAATCGCGCGGTTTTCCGCAACTTGTTGCAACCAGTTCTTGGCATAAGCCCGGGTTGGATTCTCGAAGTATTCGTCGCTCAGACTATCACCCATAACACCGAGTTTGAGTTGTGGTTCGGCGCTGGCTGTCAATGCGCAGACACTGGCGACAAGCACCACGCCAGTATGGAACCACACACTCCGTGCCCG
>Ga0316217_10004079_pt1 | contig 16077 bp, 14 predicted proteins | sample 1anoAmetaG_FD_203633 | JGI IMG/M metagenome (GOLD analysis project Ga0316217, IMG submission 203633) | Freshwater microbial communities from Trout Bog Lake, Wisconsin, USA - 1anoA | ecosystem: Environmental > Aquatic > Freshwater > Lake > Hypolimnion/Profundal zone | place: USA: Wisconsin...
AGGCTTGGCCAGGGTCCTTCATGATGTACCCATCATGCGTTAGCCCTGGGTACTAGGCTAGCTTGAACCGGCCTGTCATGGATTGAAGATCGGTCGCCATTTTCGCAAGGTCCGCGATGGTTCTGCCCACTTCCTGAATGGTGGAATCCAATTCGGTGGCTGCCGAGGCGTTCTGTTGGGTGAGGCCGGTCGTGGTCCCAATGGCTTTCACGACCTCCTCGCTCGCCTTGGCCTGCTCTTCCATGGCCAAGGCGATGCCCGCCACCCGAGTTCAGAAGGCGCTGGACGCCACTCGTGCTGTCGATGTCACGAAGTAGAGGCAAGATCTGCTTTGCTTTGGCGGGTAGGCCTGGGTGATTGCTCACCCAGGCCTACCCGCCAAAGATAAAAAGCCTGAATCTCCCACGGGGGGCTGAGCGCATTGATTCCTTGGCCAGAGCGCGTTCCTGTTGGCGACATTTCGATCCAGAAATGGCGGTAGAGCAGATGGGCCTATGATAAATTCAAATAATACCAGCAGCAATACGCTAGGTTCTCCGTGGTGGATCCATGACGACACCGAATCTATCCAACCCCCTGGAACCGGAAGACGACACTGCTCGTCAAGGCTGGTCCTTCCTCCTGAACGCTTTGCCCCAGGGGGTGATCCTGGTCGGCGCAGGAGGACGGTACCTTGAGGTGAATCCGGCTGCACAGAGAATCCTGGGCTTGGACCGGGAAACGCTTCTGTCAAGTCGTATGCCAGAGCCCTGGTCGAACTTATCCGCAGCCGATGGATCAGCGTTTGCGACGGAGGATTTCCCTGGCCTGGTGGCGCTGAGGACTCGAACGCCTGTGCGCCGGGAGACCATTGGGTGGGGCAAGGAGGACGGCAGCACTCTGTGGCTGGCGGTATCCGGTGAACCACTGCAGGGGGGCGGCGCACTGGTCAGCTTTGATGACATCACCTCTATGATCCTGGCTCACAAGGACCTCCAGGTCAGCGAGGAAAGGCACCGGTTTCTCGCTGACAATGCCATCGATGTCGTTTGGACCATGGATCTTCAAGGACATTTTACCTACATGAGTCCTTCCGTAGAGTTTCTGCGCGGCTATACCCCAGCAGAGGTGATGGCCAAGCCTCTTTTCGAAATGCTCCCGCCTGCCTATGTTGCCGCGGCCAGGGAAGTATTCCAGTCCCGTATCGACTGTTTGAATTCTGGAAAAGCACTTCCGGAATACAGGGGTGAGTTTGAACTGCCTCGTAAGGACGGCACCCTAGTATGGGTCGAGGTGACGGTCACCTCCATGTTCGACAAGGTTGGAAGATTCATCGGATTCCTGGGCGTGACCCGCAACATCGATGATCGCAAACGAATGGAGGCGATGGTCCGGGAGACCAAAGCCAACCTTTCCGCCCTGATTGAAAGTACGGATGACTTGATCGGGTCCGTGGATCTGGACCTCCGCTTGGTTACCTTCAATTCCGCGCTCAATTCTCACTTCCGTGACAGCTATGGTACCGACCTTCAGATCGGGGTATTCTCCGTTAATCAACTTCCGCCAGACCGCGCTTGCCATTGGCCTGAACTTTATCGCCGAGCGCTCTCAGAAGGCCCCTTCCATGAGGAATACACACTTCCCGATGGCAGGATCCTGGATCTTTCCTTCAATCAGGTTCACCGAGACGAGGAGATCGTAGGGATTTCAGTGTTCGGGAAGGATATTACCAGGCGCAGACAAGCAGAAGTGGAGCTTCTGGAGGCTAATGCTATAACTTTAGCTATTGTAAATAATACAATAGACATGATCTGGTCTGTGGAACCTGAAAAGTTCAGCATTACTTCTTTTAACCGCAGCCTTAGCGACTATTTCCTTGAGAAACGCGGGATTCAACTTTACCTTGGAATGCCCCAGGAGGAACTCTTTCCACCGGGAAAATCCAGGGAACACTGGCGTCAACTTTATTTTAGAGCCCTGGCGGAAGGCTCCTTCTCAGAAAACTACACAGTATCGGCTGGCACCAACGTCCTGGAGTTGTCCTTCAACCTGCTTAGGCGTGATGGCGAGGTGTTTGGAATATCCGTGTCAGGCAGGGACGCCACTGAACGAAGAAAGGCCCTGGAGGAGATCCGCCGACTGAACGAGCACCTGGAACAACGGGTGCAGGAACGTACGTCCCAACTCGAAGCCGCCAACAAGGAGATGGAGGCTTTCAGCTACTCCGTATCCCACGATCTCCGGGCACCCCTCCGAAGCATTGATGGCTTCAGCCGGGTCCTCACGGAGGACTACCAGGACAAACTGGACGAGGATGGAAAGCACCATCTCTCCCGGATCCATCTGGCAACGCAACGCATGGGTGATCTCATCGATGACTTGCTCAAGCTGTCGAAAACCAGCCGCAGCGAAATGGCCCTGGAGGAATGCGACCTTTCCAGGCTGTACAGCCGAGTTGCAAGTGACCTGGCCGACCTCAACCCGGAGCGCAGGCTAGAGGTTTCCATTCAACCGGACATGCTAGTGAAGGCTGACCACCACCTGATGCAGGTGGTAATGGAGAACCTGCTGGGCAATGCCTGGAAGTACACCTCGAAGACCGAGTCTCCCAGAATCGAGTTGGGCGAGACCGTTTCCCCTCAAGGGGAACGGACCTTCTTCGTCCGGGACAACGGGACTGGATTCGACATGGCCCATGTGGATAATTTATTCATTGCCTTCCGGCGGCTTCATGCAACCAATGAGTTCGAAGGGACTGGCATCGGCTTGGCCATCGTCCAGCGCATCATCAACCGCCATGGCGGCAGGATCTGGGCGGAAGCGGAGGTGGGAAAAGGGGCAACATTCTTCTTCACCCTTCCGAACCGGACTGAATCATGAGCCAGACGGGATTTCTCAGCGGCATGAACGTATCCATCAGGTCCCCCATTCGTGACCACCGTTTCTGCCGACAGATGCTGAGCCGATGCCTGCTCTGGACGCTGGCGATAGCCCTGCTCATGGGAATTGGCAACTACTTCTCCCGAAGGGAGATCCGAGGGATCGCCCTGGGCAGGGCGCGTGACAGTTTTCAGAAGGATGTGACGACACGCCTCTGGGCCACCCAGCGAGGAGGTGTGTATGTGCCCCTGAACGAAAAAACTCCGGCCAACCCCTATCTGAAAGACATTCCGGACAGGGAAATCAAAACCACGGACGGGAAGGTCTACACCCTGGTCAATCCGGCCTACATGACCCGGATGCTCCATGAACTGGGGAAATCAGAATATGGATTGCAGGGACACATCACCAGCCTCAACCCTATCCGGCCGGGAAATGCTGCGGACCCATGGGAGCAGAAGGCGTTGAAGACCTTTGCCTCCGGTTCCAACGAATACTGGGAGGAAGTGAGCCTAGGCGACCGCCCATACCTCCGATTCATGGGTTCCCTCATCACGGTTCCAGGGTGCCTGGGCTGCCATGCCTCCCAAGGCTACAAGGTCGGAGACGTCAGGGGTGGGATCAGCGTCACGGTTCCCATGGCTCAAAGTGGAACCATGGTCGGGAGCATTCAGGATCTGACGACCCTTCTGAGCCTGGGGCTTCTATGGGTGGCCGGACTTGGAGCCATTTTATGGATGGGACTCGGGAACCAAAGACGGATCAATGAGCGTGAACAATCCGAACGGGTTCTGGAGGCCAGCCGGAAAGAACAGGACAACCTATTCGCCCTGGTCCCCGATCTTGTCTGCATCGCCTCCACCGATGGACATTTCAAGAAGCTCAACTCAGCATGGGAGCGGACCCTGGGGTTCACCATCCCCGAACTCCTTGAAGCACCCATAGAATCCTTCATCCATCCTGATGATGTGGAATCAACGAAACATGAGATCGGCCGACAGATCGCGGGAAGATTAACCATCAACTTTACCAACCGCTACCGGACGCGAACAGGGGAATACCGTCTGCTGGAGTGGAATGCCACTCCCGCAGTGGAAGGACATGCCCTGTTCGCAATTGCCAGGGACATCACCGAGCGCAACCGCATCGAGGAGGAGCGCCAGAGGCTTCAGAGTCAGTTGCACCAGGCCCACAAAATGGAGAGCCTGGGCGTACTATCCGCAGGGGTCGCCCACAACATCAACAACATCCTGGCCATCATCTTGGGTACCGCGTCCTTGCGCGAAATGGTCACCACCGAACCGCCCGACCGGGAAGCCTATCAGAGAATAGGCAATGCCTGCATTCGGGGCAGAAATATTGTGAAGTCAATGCTTCATTTTGCCCAGCCCACCCTTTCTGCCAAAGCTCCGGTTGAGTTGCACATGATCATCCAGGAAGTACGCGTCCTCTTGGAAAACACAACCATCAATGCCATCAATATCTTTGAATCGTTCGCTGGAGAGCCTTTATGGATAAATGGAGATGCAGGAGGCATTAACCATGCCATCCTGAATCTATGCCTCAACTCGCTGGGCGCCATGCCCCATGGGGGAACTCTTACACTCCGGACTGCAATCCTTGAAGAAAACCTAGTGGAGGTTTCGGTGGAGGATAACGGTGCAGGCATGACCCCAGAAGTCCTCGCCCATGTCCTGGAACCCTTTTATACCACCAAGGAAGTAGGCAAAGGCACCGGACTGGGCCTCAGCATGACTTATGGAGTGGTCAAGTCCCACGGGGGCACCATCGACATCACGAGCCAGCCGGGTCAGGGCACCACGGTGAGGCTCCGGTTTCCCCGACTCCCTGGTCCAGTCCAACGCGAAGCAAGCAAGGCCCCTGCACCTTCCATGGGTTCCATGAACGTGTTTCTCGTAGACGATGACAAAGATGTGAGATTCCTGATGGCAAGGATGCTCAAGCAGGCCGGGGTGCGTCAGGTGAAAACTTTCTCAAGTGGAGAAGAAGTTCTTGAGAGCCTTCGCTCCGATGAACTCCCCGACCTTGTCATCCTGGATCAGAACATGCCTGGAATGACTGGAATCCAAGTGATGGCGAGGGTGCGGGGCCTTTACCCGGACCTACCCATTCTCTTTTCATCTGGGCAACCCGACATCGAATCATTGGAAAGCCTCAAACAACCCTGGGTTGCGGTCATCTCCAAGCCTTTCAACATGAATGAAATTCAGGCCAAGTTGGCAGAGTTCGTGCATGAATCTAGCCAAGGGAAATAGAGATTAATCATAATGGCTCATATTCCTATGCCCACCTCCTCTCTCACTGCAATGGTCGAGTACTGGACCGCCCAGGCCGCGATGGCCAGCGGATTTCTCTTACGTCTTTATCGCGACCTCGGGGATGACCGTCAGGCATACCTGGCCATGCAGGCAGTAGGCCCCAGTAAGGAACGCGCTCAACGCTTTGGGTTTCATTCTCAGGTAGATGCCCTCAAGGCTGTATTTGCCGCCGAATACCCCGAGAAAACGCTGGGCGAGAAGAATGCTTGGCAACTGATGATAGAGGCCCATGCAGGGCTTTGCGCTTTCCATGGCCTGGTGGATGAGCATGAGAAAAGCGGAAGCATACGCGGCAGCAGAACCGGTACCAACAGGGCATTCCACATGGCTAGGAGAGGCTACCGAACCGCATTCCCGGAGGAGATCACCATCCCTGGCATCCGGCAGGCGATTGAATCTGCTACTGCGATATGCGCGGATGTATTTTCATCCAACGTGGGGTGCGCATCGGATCAGGAGAAGTCGGACCTTCGCCAAGAACTACGCGCCAACATCCTCGAAGCGTTGCTGAAGGAAGTCGGTGATCCTGAATGAATCCTGTCACTGGGAAAAGCAGCCTGCCAGAAGTCCCTGCAACCAGGAATGGGTTTCCAGAGGGCATTCTTGAGGAGACAATCAGAGGCCTCCGGTCCCGGTGACTTCGATTCGCTATGATCTTGGATGACACACGGAGGAGCACTTCTGCGCTATGGACTCAATATCAAAACGATTGGAACACTAATAGGGGGAATTGTGGATTAAACCGCTTAAAGGAGTGGGTCGAAATATTTGGAAACAATGGAATCCTGAGAGAACAATCGATAGAATGACAATTTCATTCCAGAGGCCGACACCATGGACGTTGCCTACATCAATCCATTCATAGAGTCTACGCTTCGAAGCCTCGACATGATGGCAAGCATCACAGCGGAAAAGATCGGACTGGAACTCAAAGATGATCACATCACCGCCTACGAGATCTCAGCCATCATCGGCCTTACAGGTGGGGCATCAGGGTCCGTCATCATCAGTTTGCCTGCAAAACTAGCCTGTAAGATTGCCTCCAACATGCTCATGGAAGATATCGAATCCATGAACCAGAGCGTGGAAGATGCCATTGGTGAAATCGGCAACATTGTTGTGGGAGATGCTCGGCGTACGTTAATGCAGGATGGTCATTCCCTAAACATCTCCATTCCGACCGTTGTGATCGGAGCAGGGCATAGGATTAGCCGACCAGGCAATGTCCCATGCATTGCCATCCCCTTCAGGACAGAGTTCGGTGATTTTGAGGTAAATGTTGGCATCAAGGAGAACTGAAAGGATGAGTGCGTTGCAATTAATTTCATTCGACCAATCAGGTTATGGGGATAACAGGAGCATTCCATGAAGTTTCTTATCGTGGATGATTCATCAACCATGCGCCGGATTCTTATGAATACATTGAAAAAGCTTGGCCATGACGATTTTGTGGAAGCAGAAAATGGGGAGCTAGCACTTAAAAAATTCAAAGAAGGTGGTGTGAAAATAATCATTACAGATTGGAATATGCCAGTCATGAGTGGCCTTGATCTTATCCTTGCTGTTCGAGAAGATGACCCTAATATTCCCATCCTTATGGTCACCACTAATGCAGCCAAGGACGACATCATTGAAGCCATTAAAGCAGGGGCCACCAATTACATTGTTAAACCCTTCACCCCTGAAACCCTTGAGGAAAAACTTAATTCTATGCTTCAATAGTAATACTATAGGGCTTCTGGAAAGAAGTATTCATATAATCTGGACAGATTCCATGGGTGAATTCGGCCATAGAGTGGTCCCGGATGTAACTTTCCATCTGAGTCCAATAACCCTCATCATCCCGGATCTTCTTGCAGTGGGAACAGATGGGCAGCAAGCCGGAAAGTGTTCGGACCTGCTGCAGAGCCTTCTGGAGGCTGTGGATGAGTTCCTCCCGCTCCTCTTCCTGCCTCATTCGTTCCGTGATGTGCTTCGAGATGCACACTACCGAAGTCACCCTGCCTGAAGAGTCTTGAATGGGTTTCACCGAGGTGATGTAGAACGTGTCGCTTCGTCGGGTGAGAAAAGATCCCAGACCTTCCGGCCAATGACATCTCCAGGTTCCCGGCCGAAGGGTCCAGAGAAAGCCCGGTTCACATAACGGTAGGTGCCATCTTCCAGGATGTTGAAGAGGCTGAGCCTGCCCGTAAGACCATCGGAAGGGATTGATGGCCCCTGTGACACAACCTTTCTGGGAGCGCTCAGAGGCATCTAGATACGGCCAGAACGGAGGAGGGGCAGGGGGCCTGAATCCCTCAGGATTTCCTCATACCCCACAGAATTTGCCAACAATCCAGGGCACTTACGAGCGGTCCAGAACCGGAGGCAACACTCGAAAACGCCCAGAAACGCCCGAAATCCGGGCACCAAAAAGCCCCTGAAGTGTTGATTCTTCAGGGGCTTTCGATTGGTGGCTGGATGCGGACTCGAACCGCAGACCTAGGGATTATGAGAAGCTAGGGCTGTTGTTATAAACATTTTAAACAATAGATTTATATTAAATTACAAAATGGATATCACGATTCTCACACACCAACCTATACTATGCCTAGGGGGTGGTGCGTGGGCCTGCGGAAGTTCGACACATCGAAATTCTGGAACTACAAGTTTGATTTCAAAGGGGTTACTTACACCGGTTCGACAGGGCATACCAACAAGAACCTCGCGGCGGCATGGCTCCTTGATTTCCGCACACAAAAGAAGAATGAGTTTGATGATGCGGCCAAGGGCATCAAGAAGGACCCGGATACCACCTGTGGTGAACTCCTGATGGCGTGGATGGCCAACCATACCGGCTCCAACCTCATCCGGGTCAGTCGGGACTGGCGGCTCCATGTGCCTGAATCATTCCTGAACAAGAGAGCCTTGGATGCCACGGCAGGAGACAATGAGGAGATCCGCACCACCTACCTGAAGGCCCCTAGCCTCCGCAACGCCCACCTGAAGGAACAGATGGTGGCCAATGAGAGAATTATCAACGCCAGGCCCCACAACAACGGGGGTGCCAACAAGTTGGTCGCCCACATCCAACTTGTCTTTGGTTGGGCTGTGAAGACAGGACGGCTCCCCCGGCAGCCTTTTCTGCCACTGGCGGAACTGGTCACCCAGGATCCTGTCCGCACCTTCCTCTCGAAGGCCCAGGTCACCGAATACCTGGAGGAGATTGATCGGTGTCGAAATCTCCATGTCATGGTCATGGTCCGCGCTGAGCTTTATCTGGCCCTGAGGGAAGATGAGGCGCGGCAGATGCGCTGGGGCACCTTCAACAGTGACCGCACCAGCTACCAGCCCTCTGACACAAAAACTGGAAAGATTATCCCTATCCCTGTGCCGGAGGATCTCCGCACCATGTTGGACATTTTAAGGGAAGAAGTGCCTGAGGACTGTGAATGGTGCTGCCCTGCAAAAGATGGTCAACCACACCGGGCGCAGATAACCACCAAGGCCATCAAGAGGGCAGCAGCAGCGTTGGGCATCAAGGGCCTGACCCCCCACCGGATGCGGGGAAGTTGCGTGACCATCATGGCCCGTCAGGGGGCCAATGCTTTCACCATCAAACGCATGGGGAGGTGGAAGCGCATGGAAACTGCAGAAAAATATGTTGATATTATTGAAGATGACCTCCGCGCAGCCCAGGAGAAGGCTTTCGATGGAAAATGATTTCTGACGGTTGGGGTGGTCTCAGAAAGTTTCTTTGTATTGGAAAGGGCAGGGGTGGTTTCCCATTTCCTGCCCTTTCTTGAGGAAGCTTTCCATGGGCCGACCGAAGGTTGAGAAGACCGCGAAACAGAAGCGCCAAGAGATCACCCTGGAGAACCACCCGGCGTGGCTCACATTTGAGGATGTCCAGCACCTCATGCGCCTGCACCTGGGGCATGGGTTCGGCAGGCCTGTCTGGATGGGACTGGTCGCATCCGGGAAGATCCCTGGCTACACCAGTTCGCTCAGCGACCAGATCCGCTACAAGTGGTCCGAGGTGGTAGCCGCCGTAGAAGGCTCCATGAAACGTGTGGGAAAATGAGCAGTCCTCGCCCAAGGCGGTCCCAGAATCGGAACACAAATGTAGGCCCAAGGACCTTTAGTCCAAGCATGGGGGCTGCCTATAAGCGGACCTCCGCATCTTCTGGTGATCCCCCAGGAGCCCTCGGACATGCCCAAGGTCTCCCAAAGTACGACCGGATGTCTCCTGGGGGGAGCCTCCTCCGGAGTGGGAAGCGTTCTTCTACCGTCCCAAGAGGGGTAACCCAGTTTTTGCTGACTTCATTCGTGATCCTGATTGACTTTTATTGATAAGAAATGAGGTTAACCACACATTTTTAAAGGTTTGTGGTAAACCCTTTAACCTCAGGTTCACAACTTTCCATACAGACCAGACAATCCATTCGTCTTAATAGATAATGAAGGGGTCGTGAAGCCCCTCAGAAAATATTGATGCATACGCCAGAGTAAGGAAGAAGTTTGATGTCTCGTTGGATGGCACCTTGACCAACACCAATATTGAAGGGATAAGGTAAGAGGTGCAGAAAATGCGGCTGAAGATTAAATTCATGGCAATAAGGGCGGCGAAGCCACAGCTAAGGCGTAATATGAAGATCGGACGCTGTGCTATGATAACTCAATATAGAAGATAAAGAGACTTATATTACAGAAAATGAGATGATGGGAGAGGAGAGGATAACAAGAGAAGTGATATCCTATGCGGGGACGAAATAGCAACTTCGGTGCCGGATCACGTGGCCCATGCGGGGCCAAAGCCAACGCCACCGATGAAAACATTTGGTAACACTAAGGCTAAATAATTCCATGATGCAAATTCCATTTGACTGGAAATTGAATTTTTTCACATATCCGGTTATTGATAAGTAGATAGTTAGTTCACGCTACCCCCTTATGCGAAATCGAAAGATTTTTCACATTCAAGATTGTTCACGTTCCAAGGATAAACTGCGGACCCTCCTATATGTCCACAGAAATAGATTGATACTTTCATCCAGTGGTGGATTTCATGCGCAAATTTGCTAGAATTGGACAATATGTTTGTAATTTTATCAAAGAAGTGCACTGCCCTGTTGCTAGAACAAAGCAACCTCATAGAGGGCCCTGGGGTGTTTGCAGGATGCCCATGATCCATATTTTTTGAAATCTACAGGTTCTGTTTCAAATGTGGTTAATCTTGTCGCTTTAATGATAGGCCTGGATAATAACATCGCCTAATGGATAAAGACTATGATTGGCACGGGGGGTGTTTTGTTAATCACCTCATGTAGCCTAATGTACCGTGTCGTTTCAAAACCATCAATGCTGGGAATGGGTACATCCATCAAAATTTATTCGGTAGATTATCTAAGACCATCTTAACAGCAACATCCCAATCCACGGTATAGATGACTCTAGTCTAGAATATTATGGATTATGCTAAGGCCATCACGCAACCATTCATGAATTTCAACAAGCAAAATATTCTTCACTGTTACCAAGCCATAAAATAGTGGATAACGTAATAAGCCCGACACAAAGGGGATTTGTGTGCCGTCATCATGATCTGGTCCATTTGAAAGAATTTTGTCGCAGCTTATAGCGCGATGGCCTTGGTCAGGTAATCCAAGTTTCTGTTGACGGCACTCCATGACCTTGAGGCCGTCAAAGGGATCTCTGTTTCTCGGCTTGAACAGATGTGACCTGGGGTTGTCCACCTATCAAAACGTCTTGCAGAGACAATAGCCTCAATTGAATATTCATTTTATAAATATTTTTAGGGCCTTTTGAAAAACCCTATTTATCAGGGTCAAGGAACGCTCTCTATATAACTTGTTACTCAACTATAGCCTTATTGACTACCAAATCAGTTAATTTTGTTCGATCAGACCCTTAACTAATTGAGGTCATGAAAACATTTCTCCCAGAACAGCACGATACATTCATAAATGGATCTATGGGGAAGATTTTTGCAGACCCCCCAAAACCGGCGTCGAAAAAAACCTGTTTGTATTGGGAATCGAAGTTCAACCGGGCCGTCACGCCCACCCCATCTCGAAGCACGACCACCCCCAAAAGCTGCATGTCCCAGGAGACTCCCCCGATGTGCCCTGATCCCATCGATCCCATCGACACTAACGGTAACCCGACCTGCCCCCGACGCCAACGGCAAGGCTTACCCTATTGGTTCGTGGTGGGAAAACCCCTATCCCATTGCCAATGCGCATGACAACCCGTACCACAGTCCTTGGGAACGCCAGTGTCTTAGCATGGTGATCCACGAGTTGGGTCACGCGACGATGATCGAAGCGCTGGGCATGGACTGGGGCAAATGCCTGGTGTTCCCTAACCCTGACCATGATCCCAGCCGGAAACGCTCCAATCTCTGGGCCGGCCGCACCACTAACCGTCATGGGAACCAAGAGAGCGATGAGGAAGAGATCTTGATCGGCCCAGCTGGCACGGTAGGTCTCCAGGCGGCCTGAAGCCCACCCGATGCACTCACGAGCAGCTCAAAGGGCTCACAGCGCATCCATCCGACTGAAGGGGTTTTTCAGGCCCGACTATTTACTTCCGCCCAGTGAAATTAATGTTGAGTTTTTCATTGACGATCCCGGCCTTTGGCATGAACTTGATGTAAGGCAATTGGCAGGAGTGATCTTGAGAAACCATGTTGAGGGGATAGAGCATCTCCCCATCCTGCGCCGCAGGGCCGAAGATATCTTGCGAGAGAGAATCGCCAGGTTTCCAACCAGCGCCACCTCACTATCCGCAGGACAAGGTTCAGGGGCGCTTCATGAGATGTCCATAGACAAAATCGAGGAGATGCAAAACGAAGAGTTGCGCCGGGCTTTGGTGCAAATGGAGGCCACGCGGATACGCTATACGGATCTCTACGATCAGGCCCCAGTCGGCTATGTCACGGTCAGTGAACGTGGGTTGATTCTTCATGCCAATCTTACTGCCGCTGAACTCCTGTGTGCTTCCCGGAATGAACTGATCAATCAGCCGATGACCCGGTTCATCTCCAGAGAAGACCAAGACCTGTTCAGTCAGCGCTTCCAGCAGCTCATTGTGGCTGGCGACCTTCACGCCTATGACCTTCGGATGAAAAACACTAAAGGGGTGGCGTCCTGGGTGCATCTGACGGCAAAAACCGCCAAGGATTGTAGTGGCGTAAAGGTGTTTCATTTGGTACTGACCGATATTACTGAGCGCAAGGAGGCAGAGGTCGCCCTCCAGCAAAGTGAGGAAAAGTATCGTTCCCTATTTGAGCACATGGCCGAAGGCGTAGTCCTCCATGAACTCGTGGAAGACGAAAACGGGAGCATTCTGGACTACCGCATCATTGACCTGAACCCATCCTTTCAGAAGCATACCGGAATTGAAACAGCCAGTGCACATGGGCATTTGGGCACTGAAGTCTATAAAATGGCACCGCCACCCTACCTGGAAGAATACAGCAGGGTAGCAACAACTGGACGTTCCTACACCTTTGAAACCTTCTTCCTCCCCTTGAAGAAGTGCTTCCGAATTTCTGTTTTCTCGCCTGCCCGTGGACAGTTCGCTACGGTATTTGAAGACGTCACGGATCAGAAAAGGAAAGAGAAAGAACTTCTGGATATCTCGCAACGCCTTTCGTTAGCGACAGCATCCGCCAACCTCGGCGTGTGGGACTGGGATATCCAGGCAGGAACCATGATCTGGAATGATCGGATGCTGGAGCTCTATGGGACCTCCCGGGAGGAAGTAAAGGGCACTATCGAGGACTGGAAGAGCGGCTTACACCCTGATAATTTTCAAAGTGTCCTGGCTGAATGTGAAGCCGCTCTCAGGGGTGATGCCCCCTTCAATACCGAGTTCCGAGTGAAGCACCAAGATGGAACCGTTCGTTGGATCGTGGCCAACGCGCAAGTGCTTCGGGATGAACAAGGTAACCCTGTCAGGATGATTGGCATAAACCGGGACATCACGGAGCATAAACAGGACGAAGCGGCGCTTCTGGCCTCCGAGGAAAAATTTTTTAAGTCTTTCCGATCTGCACCATTCATGTGTGCTCTAAGCACTCTTGATGATGGCCAACTCATCGAGGCAAACGATCTCTACTGTCACATTCTGGAGTTCACCCGTGAGGAACTTATTGGAAAAACAACCATTGACCTTGGAATCGTTCGCCAAGAAGACCGGGATAAGATAAAAATATTAATTGAGCACAAAGATAACATAAAGAATATTGAATACAACTTGTACACCAAGAACGGAAAACAGATCCCATGTCTATTTTCCGGTGAGACTTTTTATGTGGATGGACAAAAAATCCTTATCTCCATGCTTGCTGATATCACTGAACTCAAACAAGCAGAGAGAGAGCGTCAACTGCTTGAAAACCAGCTTCACCAGGCCCAGAAAATGGAAAGCCTAGGCATTTTGGTTTCAGGTGTGGCCCACAACATCAATAATGTGCTAGGTATCATTATGGGTATGGCCTCATTGCGAGAACAAAGGGTGAACGAACCTGCGGACCAGGAAGCCTATCAACGCATAGGCAAGGTCTGCTTGCGGGGGAGGGAAGTGGTTAAGTCTCTCATCCACTTCGCCCAATCGACCCACACTGACCAAGCTCCCTTTGATCTGAACGCACTGGTGCATGAGGTTTATGCTCTCCTGGAAAGCACGACAAGGAATCATATTAAGATCGTAGAAACGTTTGCGGAAGAATCTTTGTGGATCAATGGGAACGCTGGAGATATCAGTCACATTCTTGTGAACCTTGGTATCAACTCGCTGGATGCCATGCCCGATGGGGGAATTCTGACCTTCCGAACCAGCGCTCAGAAAGAAAATAGAGTGGAAGTTTCAGTGGAAGATAACGGTACCGGGATGACGCCAGAGGTCCTCATTCATGTGATGGAACCGTTCTACACCACCAAGGAAGTAGGGAAAGGCACCGGACTCGGTCTGAGCATGACTTACGGTATCGTCAAGGCCCATGGGGGTACCATTGATATCACCAGCCAACCAGGTCAGGGTACGACGGTGAAGCTTCGGTTCCCCAGGATTCCTATACTCACCCAAGCTAAATCCATCCAGGTACCCATGGCTTACCTAGGATCCATGAAGGTGTTCCTGGTGGACGATGACGAAGATGTCAGATTCTTGATGATGAGGATGCTCAAACAGGCTGGTGTCCGTCAGGTGAAGAGCTTCCCCGGCGGGGAAGAAGTCCTTGAGAGGCTTCGCTCAGGAGAACTTCCAGACCTCATCATCCTAGACCAGAACATGCCCGGAATGAATGGGACTCAGACCATGGCAAGGATTCGGGATTTCGTAGGCCCGGCAATGCCGATCCTCATCTCATCTGGGCAGCCCGATATCGAAGCATGGGGTATCTTCAAGCAGCCCAGCGTTGCCGTGATCTCTAAGCCGTTCACCATGGACGAGATCCAGGCCAAACTGGCAGAGTTCGTCTTGGAACAAATCCCAGTCGCTGATCCGATTTCTCAAGTCTCGTGACAAAAATGGGGCAAGTTGTTTCCTGCCCTAGTCTGGATATTTGTAGTTTTCAAATTTTGTATTGCTGAACAACAAAAAGAATTTACCTTTGCAGATGTCTTCCCTGCGTTCATTTCTTTCCCTCCGACAATGGTTTGTATTGAGACTCATTCATACAACCCAAAGGTGAACGGCAATCCTATCCTCGGTCCGACCTTGGGGACCGGTTCGGCACTTCCAGCAGTGATTGCTTTGTCTCCCAACCCGGACAGATTTCTTTGGGGGCGAGATTTCAAAGATGGATTTACCGGTTGCTTCGAAGGTCATCCCGGACGGGTCTTGACTGACCATTAGAGCAGAGGTTTCACCTGGAGAGGAGTAAACAATGGTCGTCCTGGAATTCAGGTCTCCTAAGAATTTCAACGCAGCCTACAAGATTTTGAAAACCCAACATATCCCCTTCAGATCTGAAAGATCCGCGGATGATTGGCGTCCCAATCTGATCTATTTTTTCGAACCTGATATTCGTACAAATATTCAGTGGGAGGCCCTCAGCCGAGCCCGTGAACTGGAAAGGGAGGAGCACCACCAGCAGGTGCGGAGTTTCCTACCGAACTTAGCGGTACCTCAATAAAAATTCTGAAGGCAACTAATGGAATTACTTGAGAGGATCCGATGGTCAATATCGAGTACCAAACTCCCACGGGTCAGAAACGGTGGATCATTTTTGGGGCAACGAATAACTATCGCTATGCTAAAGAGTTACTGAAAGCCTGCCGCTATCATCATCCTGGCTGTAGATACCGAATTCAGGAGGGAACCAATACTTTTCCTGAACCTTTACCAAATAATTTGAAGATCGACTATTACCCTTCGACTTCAACCAGATAGTCATGACTAAGAGGACGCGCTGATGCAATTTACTAATAACCATTCAAATGGTTCTGAATATCACACTCCTCACTTGCGCGGTTCCACTCACCTCCCAGTGGAGATCAGCGCCTCCAATGCAGAACGCCTAATATCCATGGTTGCACGATCTGACGCGAGAATTCATTCCCTGACTGAAGAACTAAAAAAAGTTAGGGAACTCCTGGATGAGTCGAATAAAGCCCTTGCCGATGCTGGCATCCCATACCGGCAGGGAAACATCCGGGAGCGCATCAGCTCCTATCAAGTCTTCAGAAAAATAATGACATTCCCAGTTTAGCCGTTACAGAAAGAAATATCGATTGGGAGTATCTAGTCGGCCCTGAAAAACCTCTTCAGCCGGATGGATGCGCTGTGAGCCCTTTGGGCTGCTCATGAGGGCATCGGGTGGGCTCAGGCCGCCTGGAGACCCTGGATCCACCGCGGGCGAACCTGTGGG
>Ga0316217_10004080_pt1 | contig 16076 bp, 20 predicted proteins | sample 1anoAmetaG_FD_203633 | JGI IMG/M metagenome (GOLD analysis project Ga0316217, IMG submission 203633) | Freshwater microbial communities from Trout Bog Lake, Wisconsin, USA - 1anoA | ecosystem: Environmental > Aquatic > Freshwater > Lake > Hypolimnion/Profundal zone | place: USA: Wisconsin...
CATAATATTAAGTGGCTAAATTGGGGCTAACAGTAAATTTTTTGTGAAATTACAGTGGAATGTTGTTGTTTTTAGGTATGGGAGAGTGAAAGTTGAACCTTTTGGAATAACTGGCGTTTCTTAGCCTTATTTTATAGTTCCTATTTTCTAGCTAAGCATCTTTAACCTTTTTTCTGAGCTACTTGCATTCCTCTTCCATAATCATCCCCTCGTACAGTTCCAAGAGCTCTGTGATTTGCTTTTCTAGGAGTGTGGTATTACTCTGGTAATGATGTTACAGAATGTTGTGATCTCTCAGATCATCAGAATATTCGGTCTCAAACTCTGAGACAAAGTTAGCTTGGTCTACTTTCTTTTCAGGCTGCGCAGTAATTAGAGTTTGGAAGTTGGCTGAACTTTGGTTTCTTTCAGATGATATCCTCTTAGAAATGGCTTCATTTATCTCTGCCTATTATATTTCGTTTATTTGGTTCAGCCTGTCATTTAATGCCTAGACCACTTCACGGTCAGTTTCGGCTTTCTTTTGTTGTAGTCCGAACTCGTAAAACGTTTTCTATTCTTTGGGTCTTTGTTAGACATAGAGTTAGCTTTATTTGGCTTCAATTTTGGACTACACTGCCTCCAGACTTTCAGGAGTCTTCTAGAATAAACCGTTTTAAATGTTGTCGTTTTGAATAGAGACTTAGTGTTATTTTTACTTTAGAAGAGACTTCGGATTCAGTGATTTTCCCATTCCCAGCTCAATGTAGTCACTTACAGCCTCAGAGATGGCCCTTGAAGCTGAAATTTTGACTTCTTTCTCATGTTGGTCAATCGATTGATTCACAAGATTATTAGCTTTGCGCGCCTAAAATTTGATTTCCGACTTAGTAAAGTGCGCATCCATGTGCTTATCAGCATCCGAAGCAGGTTCAAGCTAGCTTTTCTTTTGCTATTTTGTTTAATTATCATGATGCTATTCTTCCTTGGGCAGTATTTTGGAGGAACTAGCAGAGTGGTTTTATTTCAGCTTGTTGTCGAAGGCGTGACTTTCTTCTCTCTTAACGGGAACTTAATTGCTTTAGAAGGAAGACTGCTTTTCGAATTCAGAATCATTTATAGGCTGCAGCTATGGCAACTTTTACTACTTTGAAGTACTGTTCGGTACATTTTAAATTCCTGTCGGCCTCTGTAGCTATAGTTGGTTCAAAACATTTGACCTTAGCTTTGATATCGCCATTATTTCGCTAATTTACTTTGTTTGATAGTTCCCTACATTGATTACCTACTCACTTGCTTCCACTTTCTCATTCTTATCTTCTTACTTTTGCTTAGCCAACCTCTCATTCCTAGCCTTCAAGATTTCGGAGACTAGATTGTCAGTGGAATCAGGAAAGTACTAAGAGACATCATGATTGAGGTTGCGCCTCTAGGTACTGACATAAGAATATCTTGAAAGGTTGTTATCTTGCTGAATACCCGATGTGTTTCTCATTAGTTTATATCAGCGCTTATAATATGATAATGGCGATGGTAGCATAAAAATTTATAGGATCAAGGGGCCATGTAGGCATTGGGTTGCTTGAGAAAGTTGTGGCTGATTCGCTACTGAGGAAAAACCACATTGTTTTTGAAGTTGTAAACTTTGCTCTTAGGGTGCATTGTGCTGGATAGGTTCTGAGTGATATTTTCTTGTTTATTGGGGTCCCTGTGCTTCGTTTTGAACAGATTCTACCTCACTTCCTTCAGCTGTTCAGGAGGCGATTCACTTCTGAATTTCTTACGGCCTTATAAGATGAATTTGGGTACAATGTTTTACCTTCTAATTGCTTATTTGTTGCCTATCGTTTTGCTTATGGCTGCTTGGCTGCATTCAGTGGCTGATTTCTCAGCTGGCATTTTGGCTGGAGAGTTTTTACTTGATTTTGATCTGCTTTTGCTTTGGAACATTTTTAACATTTATTTCATTGATTGAATACGCTTTTATAGTGATTTTGGGGGTGACATGAGCCTTTACGGATTCGCTTTAATGTGTTTTTCATGAGCAACCTCATTTTTAGGAACTTCATTTAGCATGTTCAAAGGTGAAAATGGCCTTAAAATGCCATTTTTCTGATAAGTAATGAATTTTTCCTTATCCTGGCCCAATCTCGATGGGCTCTTAATACGATTCAGTGGGGAATGCATAGGATTATCCAAGAAAATGTTATACTTCTTTTAGATCTCTTCTTTTTTCTTAATCAGCTATTTCTTCTACTCATGATTTGACTTCATAGTTTTAAATATTTCCTTTTTATCTATCCTACTTAACTTGCTTTCAAGGTTTGCAAGAAGGTTATTAACTATTAGTTTGGCATTTTTTGGTTACCTTTCTGGACTTTATCTATCAAGTTTGACCTACCTATCAAATCTGCCCAGAGGACTCAAACTCTTGAAGAACTGCTGGCGTGAATTGCTTTGCAGAGAGTAAGTCACACTTGACTCACAGTAGGTTGAAGGCTAGCTTCCTTTCCCTGTTTTTGGCTCAGGGTACATCTTCTGCTAGCTTGATAGCATGGCTTTGTATTCCTCAACAGTAAGTTTTTTGGACTAGTTTTTGATCTTTACAGTCTCCACATTTTTTACGATTTAGATCTTGCCTTTGAATTTATTTACGAAGGGATGAGTTACGATTTCCTAAATTGATAGTCTTTGATTTGGCACGATTTTGAAGATTCTTTAGAGTAAGTCTATCAGCAATTTATCTTATTTTGGAAAAATGTCTGAAAAGGTTTTTATCTTAGTAGTATTCATTGACTAGACTATCGATTTTGAGGCCTAGCTCTTAACAAAGGAGAGATCTTATCGACTGGGTTTCCCAAGAACTTCAAAAATCTTCTCAAGCTGCGAAATAGCTGAGCTCCCTTGAAACAATGGCCTTCCCAAAAAGATTTAAGCCAAAATACAGCCAAGACTCCAAATGTCAACTTCTTTGCCATAGCTGTTGGTGCAGAGCAAAATCTAAGGCGGCCGATACCAACGAGTGGCTATCTTCTAGGTGAGGCACAGCTCCTTCTCAGCCTATTCCAGCACAAGCGAACGTATAAGCCCAAAATCGCAGATTTTTATTTCGCAGCTTTAGTTGACTAGGATGTTAGAAGGCTTCAGATCTCGATGGATGAGCTGCGCGGAATGCAAGTAATGCACTCCGTTGACGATTTGGCAAAAGATGTAGTGCTTGTGGATCTACTTGAGCACGCCGTTGCGGATGGCTAGGCTGAGGTCTGCCTACATGAACTAGAGTGCGATGTAGATATCGGCTGAGTTTGGGGGTTGGAGGTAGGTAAGCATTTTGACGATGTTGGGGTGGCTGAGTTTCTCAAGGTACTTGATTTCTCTGTAGACCTTCTGCGCGTCAGTGGCGTTGCCAAAGGCATTTTATATTTTCTTCAGAGCACAAATTCTTGCCCCTTATTTAAACTTGGCCTTCCAAACCTGCCCATATGCGCCCTGCCCCACTTTCTTCACCATCTAGAAGCACTCCAAGACATGCTCGTCGATGCTGGTGCCGCAGTCAGCTTGCATTGCACTTGTGACTGGAATTATAAATTATATTGATTGGCAACTCGCCATAAAATGGCATCTTCAAAATGTTTCATCACAATCTTCACTCACCTTTTGGCTCTACCCCACCCCATCTGACTAAATCACCTAAAATATTTCTCAGCAATATCTGTGTTAATAGAAATGAAAGGAAGTGACCATCGCTATTTATTTTCTGCTGGCTTCACATCTAGTACTTTCAATTTTAGTCAACCCCACTTTTGTCCATTTATCTGAACTTGTTTGTGAAGCACTTCTGCTGGGGCTATATCAACTTTGTTCGGAGTGTTGGGAGCAATGGCAGTTGCATAAATTGATATAATAATTGGTTTTTTCAGTCACCAACTTAGGCTTGCCTTTAACGAAAACTTCTTTACAAACATCATAGCTAACCTTGCAAATGGAAATGAATTTGACTTCTATTAACTGCTGTAATCATATCATGCTTTTAACAAAGTTCGTATAAGATAACAGGAGTGTAAATGAAAACCAACTAACTTTAAAGGCTTCGATTCTTGAAGGGTTAATGTTAAAGTCTTGAAAAAGCATGAAAATGATTAGATATGAAATTTAGCTGACAAAATGACTCTTTTTATGTTCTTTCTTGATTCTAAGCCAAAAGAACCATTTATGGCTATTTGTGGAAGTTAAACAAAATAAAAGATCAACTCAGTTGATATCTGGAGACAGCTATATTTCCTTGCCCTAGTTTTAGTAGATCTCCTCGTCTTCCATGATCTAACCATAGTCAATCAAGGTTGAGTTTTTATACAACTAAACTAACTCACGTCCATCTCTCGCCTCATCGAAAATAAGCTCATACATCAGCCTTCCCAAAGCATTGTCAGGAGTCAAATATTTCTGGGAATTGGGGTAGTGAGTGGGAGGAGGGAAGATGACATCAATCGAGAGTCTAAAGGCTTGCTAAAGCATATTGGGTATGATTCTCCCAAGCAATTTGCTGCTGATTTCAAGACAGGGGTTAGTATTGACCTCAATAAGCCAAACTTTGAACTTCTAGTCAATCATAAAGTCCAGCCCAAACACTTAGAAGTTATGCTCCAAATTGTTGGAATCAAGCTGAAGGTAGGTGGCTCTGACTGCATCAGTGGCAATGGCCTTCATCTTAGGGTAGATATGCTCAGCAAAGCTGATTTTGTCTTACTAGTATTTCTGGTCAAGATATTTTTGGAACTCACTGTAGGAAAGTTTGTTGCCTTCCTCATGTTTGCCGTAGAAAGTTGAGTTTTTTTGGATAGCATCATTCGTAAGATGTATCATCTCGTCTCCTACGTCGTCAAGGTCGAAATCGAAGGAAGAAGTGCGGATGTAGCCTTAGCCGTACCAATAAGCACGCATGATTCCATGCAGACGAGTGATGATCATATAGTGCCTTATGTCGAATTTTCTGCCTTTGTAGAGCAGAGGGTTTTAGATGTACTTTTGTACGATGTATGTCTTCTCTGCTCCGTCTGAATGTTTCTCTTTCTTTTTGAAGATGTTATTCAACTCATATACTTCATTGATGACAACTATGCCATTTCCCCGGTTTGATAGTTCTCCTGGCTTTACGATCCAAACGTTTCGTATCTTCTTTGATTTTTACTATTTTTACTTCTTTTTGCGTGCGATTTGCTTCAGGTTTTCTAATCTTTTGTACTATTTCAAAAAGTTAGTGTATTCTGCATCTTTGGCTCCATCTTTGATGTGGAATGTCAATGGAATGATCTAAAACACGTTTTTGTTGAGCAGTTCGTAATATTTCTTAAGATTGTAGAACAATGCCTTTTTGTTGCCTATGAAATGGTTGAATTGCAGGTGATTGTGAATCTTTTAATTGCTTTTTAACTAATTGGTTGGAGTAAAGGTACTTACTTAGGAACTTTTCAGCCGACTGGCAAATTTGACGAATTTATCTGTCAATTAGCTTGAGACTTGCTGCTATAAATGATCGTATATCTTTCTGTCGGACGCAGTTAATATTTTTTCTCTGTCAGTGGGAAGAGGAGGTTTAAAAAGTGCTGCTTTGGTTGGTGATTTGCTTTATATTTACTTTTTTGATATTTTCTTTTTTTTGGGTGAATCAGTAGTCTGGGTTTAAATCTTGCTATCTATATCTTTGATTTAAGATTTCTTTTGCAGTGCGTAAAGATTATTGATTTTGAGCTGAGTCCAACAAAAGTTGGCCTTTTTGTAATCTTATTCCAAAACCCACCAAAATCTTCTCTTCATTAAGCTCTTTACAAGCAAAGCATTGTTGCCAGGACCTAAGTAAAATCGGTATTTGTCTTAACTTCTGAGCGAGCTAAATTCCTTAAGAAAGATGGGATCATATCTTTTATGCGCCATATTGAGCAAAAACAGAAACTATCGATATGCATACATCTTATGGTCATATACAGTAATCTCTTTCTAATAAACCACATTAAAATTCTTTTTGATACTTTAGCGTTTGGACAGAACTTAGATTTGCCTCTACTTCTAAATGTCACCTTTCACTGCTTATTCTTCCTAACCGCACTTCTCCAGATCTTCGTACTCTCGATTAGACAGAGAGGTCGATGAGTATTTATACTTGTACTTTGGAATGATGCTGCTTGCGAAGACTTCTTTTGAATTGAAGTGAAAGGGGCCTTATAGAAACTTCTTTGATTACTTTTGCTAGAAAGCATACTTTTACTACTTCGCTAACAGCTAATCTCCCTACTTCTTAACTTAGCCCATCTTCAACTTTGCTCTTATTGTAGGGTCTGACACTAATTAGTATAACTCTCTCCTTAGCTTCAGTCCATTTTCGTAATCACTGAAATTCTAAAGAAGTCTGTTGTTGATTGATTTGATTTCAATGCCGAACTCACTTTCCATTTTTTTGCGCTTGAAGAGGGCTTTATCCTTTTTGGTTAGTCCTGACTTTTCCAGAGACAGTTCACGGTAGTCTTTGACTGAGGCATTATTATCATTGAGCAAAGACTGACTCTTCTTTTTCAACTCGGCAATATCAGTAGACTCCACATTTATTTTGATCATCTTTTTGCCCTCGGGATCATAATCAATAGTAAAAATTTAGTTTTGCTTGGTGACCTGTGGGAACTTCAAAAGGTCTTCCTTTTTGGGGATCTTTTCGCTTTTCTTCTTGTTCTTCTCGTTTTTGTAGTATTGGCTCTCCATTGATCGGAATTTGGTGTAATTATAGATGATCTCTGACATACTCTGCCTTTCTTTGGTCATGAATTCCTCAATCTCTTTATGTTTGCGCTCTACGATTTCGAATACTTGCTGAGAGGAAATGCTCTCATTAGATTTGATGTTATTTTTGAGTTCCAAGTGATAGGCGGGAGAATTGGTGCTAGAGGTCAGCTTCTCACCGCGATACTATCTCTTGGTATCATGGATAGCAAACACACTGTTCTTTCTGTTGATTTCGATGGGGGTGGGGTATAGCACCTTGTTGCGTTAGTATTACCTAGATAGGTGAGTCAGTACATCATTCTTTGGTTCTTTTTGACGAAGTTGAGGTAGTCATGGTTATTATTGAGGGTGGGATTGAAATCTTTGGACAACCTGAGTGACTGTTTGTCCATGTTACTAAATAAAATTAAATCGGATAAGCATAAAATTTCAGGATTGGCTCAGCAAGTGCTACAACTCTCGCTACATGTCGATCTTTTCCTTGCGCATTTTGCCAGTCATCGATTTCATCTTGCTGCGGATTTATAGCTCGGCCTGCAGGAATTCGATCCTGGCTGCTATTTAGCGTGAGTTGTTGTTTTTTGGGGCATCTTTGTTTGGCTGGATGCGTTCAGGTTCTATGACTTTTTGCTATCTTCGTTGACCTCTTTATGGCATATTCCTTTGCTATCTTTCCGGCTGTTCTTCATTTCTATCATTTCTTTCAAGTTTCGTTGTTGCCCTTTCTCTCGCGAACTATCTTCTTCGTCCATTGTTGGCCTACTTAGTGACCCTTTACTCCCTTTCTGCAACATTATCAGTACGGTCTAATCTCTCCCGATTCTTTTTGGGTGAGAAGCTCTCAATACTCTTGAGATAGTTGTCCTGAATGGCGTTGATATGAAAACTCTGATCCTTTTCCCTCCTCTGTAGATCTCCCTTCAGCGAGAGATTCATCTGCTCAATCTGGTAAAGCCTGATGGTTAGCTTATAGATCTAGTCCTTGGCGATTGTGTTTTACTCAATGAGAATGTTCATGTTTTTCCTTACTTACTGGATCAGGTTTTACTTGTTGCTGATGTCTCGCTGCAGGATCTTATTTTAGGATTAGAAGAATTGACATCTCTACTATAGAGCCTATAGCTGACTGAACAGTTGTTTGGTTTAGCTTTTGATTGTCTAGGTTTGGTTCTTCCAATAAGAGATTTCGTCAGTCCTTTTTTTGATGCTGCTTTACTTACCTTCTAACATTTCTTAGAGTTCTAGAATCCTGAAGTTGAGCTATTTGACCTCTTCCTCGAACCTGGTCCTTAGTAGATTTTCGGACTGAACTTTCTCTTTGTATCTCTTCAGCTAAGTAGTTAAGGTATCTTCGTTTGACCTCAACTAAAAGTACTAAATAGGGGCTACTTTACCTTTTCTTTAATGGTTTCAATTTATGTTTCCTTTTCACTGATTATCCTCTGCTTATCTTTCCTCTCCTGCTGAAGGAGATCCTTCAATTCTTCAAGTTTCTCATTAAGTTTCTCTATTTTTTTCAGATACTCGTTTTCTTTTGAGCCCAAAGTAAAAGTGTGTTCCTCAGTCTTTTTGGGCAGTTCTGAAATCGTGTTTAGCTCTATATTTTCCTTCTCCTTTTAGACTTCCCTTTCCTTTTCTCTGAAATGCTCCTCGACCTTGGGCCTCTTGAAACTATAAGTTTGTATCTACTAGACAGTCTTGGGCGACCTTTCGTCTCTCGTTTCGAGCTTAACCTGAGGCTTTGATTGGAATTATCTGGCCCTCCTCTCACGAATTCTCTCATTCTTGGCTGTGAAGCCAAGGACCTAACTTTGCTTCAGTGAGTCGATTGATGCTCGCTGATGTTCTTTCTAGTCCTACCTTAAATTTTCTTCGTTTCTCGGGCTCTTTTCTTCTCGCTTTATTTACTTCCTCTCGATTTACTCATGGTAGCGAGTTGACTCATTCAATGCTTCTGAGGCTGCCTACTCGATATCGTCTATGGTGACATGGAGCTGAGGTTTGCGGTTGGTGTTGGAGGGCAGATGAGCCAGCATTTCGCTTTTATTTGAGATGAGCTCTGTGACCCTGGTGGGGGTTTGTTCGATTTTGGGGGCCAAAAGGGCGGCAGACTGGTTGGGGAGGTTTCTTTAAGTGAAGGAGTCGTTGTTCTTGTTGGCCTTGAGTGCGAGAAACTTCTGAAACAATTTTGAATTCTTATCAAATTGGTAGTTATCAGTCATATTAATATAAACTCCAATAATAATTTTATCAATACCCCTCAACATGCGACAGCAGCTCCTGAATCTTCATCTTCTGCTACACCGACAGCTCCTTCTACCCTTCCAGCAGCTGCAGCGCTTATTGGTAGAGTTTGGCGTCTTTCTAGCTTAGGTTGCCGCCTGCTAGTTCTTCCTCGATTGGTTCAATCAGCAGCTAGGGAGTGATCAGACACTCACACATGGTTTGGAAGGCGTTTTAGTTGCTGAGTTCTTGCAGCAAATCTTTGAGTTTCATCGTCCGGATACTGTTCATGAACCTTATAGCCGAGTCAATGAACTCGACGGCCTCCTTTCGGTAGTTTTTGAAAAAGGAGATGAAGGCACCTTTGTACTTGTCGTCTGCGATTTCTTCTTTGAAGTCGGTGACAGGTTCGCATCTCGATACTCGCGAAGATCGCTAGTTTTCCTATTTGGTTTAGGTGATGGTTAGGCCGAGTTACTCGTTGTTGAACATCTCGAGGATGTACTCCAGATCGGCGTTTTAGGAGAGATGGGGTTTTTCGAATTCTTGCTACTCACTGTTATCCATTGATTGTAATATTGATTAAATATGGATCTCTCAGAAGTCCAAACACTGCAATATCTCAAAATTCTAACTGTTAATGCCTTGGTGGCTATTACTTCAATATCTTCATTTGCTTCTAATAACCATCCAGTAAAAAGTTGACATCAAAAGTAGCACATAGAAAATAAGGGGTTGCAAGGTTTGCCTGAACTAGCAAAAAATATTTCTGTATGCAGAGTATTTGAATATAAAGCCAGTAAATTTTGAAGATATACATACGATTTCTTTCCTTTTATATCCGTTAGTAATAAATCAATGAAAATCATACGTCTCTGCCTGTTCCTCCTCTTCGTCGGCTGCATCCTCACCCAGACTGCGCCCTCCCCAACCATCCAATGTGCCGCCGGCTACGTCAAAACTGCAGACGGCTATTGTGTCTCCATATCATCAGCATCCAACCCCAGTGCCTTCACTAACTTGTATAACATCTTCACGGTCAGTGCCAGCCCTTGCCCTTCGTTGGATAGCAACGGAATCTGTATTACTTCTTCTACTAGTAATGGGAATACGCAAGTGGTGACAGTGGCCAGCGGGAATACTGCATCTACCGTCAATACCCAGACTACTTCTCAGAGCAATCTTCAGAGTTCAGGGGGGTCCCAAAACAGTCAAACTTCAAGCTTTGGCACTGTCTTTCTGCCTCTTGGCTCCACTCAAACAACCACTGCTCAAAATGCTGGTCAGTCGAGCTCAACTTCAACTGTATCGACCCAAACTATTCCCTTGGTGCAGACTTCAAATACCCAGCAAGGCTCAGCCTTTGTGTCTAATGTCCCACAGCCTATCCAGCTTTTCTTCAATGGAAAGTACATCAGTACAAGTGCTGGAACAGGTGGTGGTTCAACCACTTCAGGTGTGGTCAGCCAAACATCCTCCACAGCAGCTTCAACTTCAACTGCAGCAGCCACTAGCACTAGCAACACAGCAACTAACACTGCTTCAAATACTGCTAGTACTGCATCAAATACAGTTAACACAGGATCAAATACAGTTAATACTGCGACTAATACAGCTACCAATACATTTAACACAGCAAATACAGCTAACACAGCTAGTACAGCTGCAACTGCAGCAGCAAATGCTGCGATCAACTTAGCCAATATCTTTAGCGCAGTCACGAACACTGCAAGCAATGGCGCTAGCTCTGCCACAACCTCAACATCGAATACAGCCACAGCCACTGCCAACACAGCTACAACTACTAACGCAGCAGTCAACGCAGCAACAAATACAGTGACGCAAAATGCCAACATCCCATTCATAGTCTCAGCCCAGACCAACAGTTCCTCCTCTTCTTCAAGCGATGGCCTTTGCAGCGGATACAACACCACAACGCAATAATGCATCTCATGCGCCCAAGGTTCCCGTGTCAACCCAAACTACAACAAGTATGACCCCTCAAACAATGCTTACTGCCTCGCACTTGATCCCTTGTGCAAAAATTATACAACAACTGATTACACCTGCGCCGGTTGCTATACGGGATATCAATTATTTGCTGGGAAATGCGGTACTTCGGGTTCAAATACTGACAACAACTGCAAAATCTTTGCTTCAGATAACACCTGCGCCCTATGCTATCCTGGTTTCTATTCTGACCTCACCCAAAATCTGTGCCTGGTAGCCAACGCCAACTGCAAAACACTGGTGTCCCCGTTCGTCAACCAATGCTCCAGTTGCTACGACAGCTATGTAATCTTCAACGGAGACTGCATTGCCTTCAGCCCGAGTAGTAAATTTGCGATTATTCAGACCCAGCAGTTGCCGGTTTAGTTACCAGTAGCGGCGCAGCTAGTGCGTCCATCATATACTACCAAGGACTGCCCATGCTCGTGGCGAGTTCCACTCCCAACCCTGCCACTATGGACGTCAATTGCAACAGGTTCAACAACGGAGTTTGTGTGCAGTGCAATACTAAGGCCTACTTCCGAAACGGAGTCTGCCAGCCAGTCAGCGACCAATGCGTCACTTTCAACCAGTCTACGGGTGCTTGCACTTCATGCTACAGAGGCTACCAGCTGGGCTCAGACGGGTCCTGCGCGGCCAGCCTAGCGATTAGCCTCTGCAAGACAGTTGACACCCTGTCCAGTCAATGCAAATCGTGCTACAAAGGCTACACTCTGTCTTCAGGCATCTGCCGTCAAAATTGATATTAATTCGCCAGATTAATCAATCCAATCCAAAATATCAAATGCAGAAGTAGTCTTTGGCCAGCAGCTACTCTGCAGTCAGTGCGAACAGTTCCGAACTGAGGCTGAGTCCGTGTTCGGTCTCTTCTACTTGGCTACTACCTGGCTGGTCGTTTTATGTTGCAAATAGGACCTGTCCGGGTTAGATCATGTCTTCTTCATCAGAGCATTCGTATTTGAGGGGAACCTATGGTAGACGAATTTAGTGTTAGTGCGTTCCAAAAGAGATCTACTATAGGTAGTCTTTAGTGGGTTCTAGGCAGTCTTTTGCGGGTTCTAGGCATTCCTTGGTGGGTTCTATGCAAGTGTCAGTAATGGGGTTGGGGCTTTGGATTCTTTCCGATTACAACTACTCCTAATCCATTTCTGCGGCTTCTGATGTGAATTCCTCGATTTCCTTTGGCTTCCTATTTTCAGCCTATGCTTTGGTCACAACTTTATGCGCAGGCTGCCTGGGCACATTGGGAGCAGGGGATTTAGTTTTCTTGGGCATGGCTTCCTTCAAACTAGCATTTCTCTGCTCCGTTTTTGTACTTTTTGCAGTCAATTCCTCCTTCTTGGGATCACTGTTGATCTGCTTGGTAGATTTGCTATTCATCATCTTATTTTACTTCTTGTTCTGCGACCTTTCTTTGCCCTCTTTTTCAGTTTTAACCACCTTAGACCCCACTCTATCCACATGTTGCATAGCACGACCCGGGTACTTGTTGTCAGTTTCCTAATTTCTAGCAGTTTAGGCAGCTTAGATGTGCGTTACTTAATCTTGTTCTGGCTTTAGGATGTCCTTCTCAGCCATAAGGTGCAGATCTTCCTGATTCTAATTATGTTTGGGATGGGTGGCAGATACAAGCTACCTCTTTTCGAGTATGAATTCCTTGCCAATGGCGAATCCGCCCTGCTTTGGCCCGTTCCTACCCCCCGCAAGCAGCTGCAAACTGACCGACTCAATCTTCTTGCCCTTTATCATCAGTTATAAGCACTAATCAAAATTTAAAGTTCCCTAATCAAACTATTATAACTTTATTGTTTCAGCTAACCCTTGACTGGGTTTCAGGGGAGTGGTGGCAGCAGTTAGGGTGGCGTGGTGAATTGTTGAGAATTATTTGATACAATTTAGGCTTTTTAAATAACTGAAATGCCTTCTGAATCCAACTTCACTTATTTTCACGTTTTTAGACAAATCTGCCTGCGTCAGGTTCATAACTGGCCAGCAGGGTCGATCGCTCGTTGTGGGTTCAAAAAATGGTGAGGAGGGTGTCGGCAGGTTGGTTGTGAAGATTGGTCAATCATGAAAATACAAACCATATCAAAAAATTCCGGAATACTCCAGAGTAGACTTCATGCGGAGGGTCAGTTCTCTCAGCTACCGCACCTCTTTCTCTAACTCCGATATCCTCTTGGTAAACTTGAGCTCCTTCTCGCTGGAAATGGTCTTCTCTGAGCCCTTGAAATAGGCCTCTTCCTCGCCCATCCTGCCCTCGAAGCTGATATCTCTGGCGAAGGGGGACTAGTCCTGGTGAATGTGGGGGAGGGGGGGTGCTCGGGGGTTGGCTGGCCTGGATTTGTTCCTTTTAAAGATGGGTCTGTTGATCTTGCGAATCGTGCGAATAATCTGGCATTCGGGGTGTTCGCACGCTTCCTCGGGGCGGGGCTGGCCGTAGAGACACTTTAGACTCATAAATTTATTTATACTTGTGCTCATTGGGTTTTTGAGATTTATCTTCTAAAGTTACCAGATAACTGCCGAATAATTTTAAAGCTCAATAAATTTATGATTAAATATACTTCAAGCTAATCAATCCAGGCGGTGCGCCACTGCCCTCTGCTCCAGGTAGCTCCGCAACATCTTCTGCCTCTTGCTCATGGTCTACTACTCCTGCGCCGCCTGTTCCAGCACCTTTATCATCTCCGCCCGCTCCCTCTCCTTCTTCCGCTACCAGCTGTAGAGGATGTCGTAACCGAACACTGCCAGGAGCAGGAAGGAGAAGCTGAGGATGTACCTCAAGGGGTTGACTGGTTCTAGATAGCGGCAATCCTACTTTATGCAAAATACTATGCCTTGGCCTGGTAGTAGTCGTCCCTGCTGTCGCCATACTGCGGCCTGCTGTACCCGTACCACTTGTTCTAGTAGTACTTCCGCCCGCCCTTGGCCTCGTGGTTGTGCACTGGCGCCACGTCCTCGGGGGTCTCTGAAACTCCCGAGTCGTACATGTGTTTTTTCTGCGGGTCTTTCAGCGTCTCGTAGGCCTATTTGAGCAACTTGAACTCTTCGAGGGCATTGGGGTCCTTGTTGTGGTCGGGGTGGTACTTCCTCGCTGGGTTAGGCACACATACCTTTGTCCAAGTACTTCCTCCGCAGCTGCTTGTGGGAGAAGTTGGGCTCCACTTACAAGATTTAGTAATAGGAACGTTTGCTGGTTGCGAATCCATGGCGAAGCAGAGTTCGAGCGAGTGTGTTGCGACTGGGGATGAGATGCATTTAGTTGGATAGTTATAATAACCCACGGGAAACCTGGCACTATCAGAATTATAAATTATTGCCGGAGTTATAATACTGCCACCAAGTGTGAATAAAGCAGGGGAGATAAATAAAACCAAAGTGGGTGAATAAAGGCAGCAGTGAATAATGCTATTGATTGCTGGATAATGCAATAATAAAAAATAAGGTGGGGCGAAGTGGTGCAGCAGGTGGAGAGGACGGGGGTGGAGGACCAGCTGCAGCTGCAGCTGAAGGAGAGGGAGATCAGGAAGAAGTACAAGTAGAATTTGGAGGAGGACATGGCGAGGCACCAGCAGGAAAGTTAGGCCAGGAGTGCCGAGAAGATGAGGGAGCGCAAGACGATTGAGGAGCAGGTGCAGATGGAGAGGCAGAAGAAGAGTTTGGAGAAGGAGTCGGCCTTGAAGAAAGAGTTAGAGTTTAAGGGCAAGAACTACGAGCTCATCCAGCTGACCCACGCCCACAAGGACAAGGACCCGCCTGCCCCCGAACACCCCTTCATCAGACTGTGCGACTAGGAAGAGAGGAGGCGAGAGCTGGCCAGGTCGAGACTCAGGCAGCAGAACAACATCAACTAGATCCAGCAGAAAGTAGCTCAACTCTGATGTAGTTCAAGCAGCAGCAGAAGCAGTAGAGTCTCAAGCTGGACACCCTCCACAAGCAGAAGTACATCAGCCACGTCTAGAAGTACTACGAGCAGAAGCTGTAAGACAGGAACATCTTCAAACGCAAGTACCTCAAGCTCAACTTCCTGGAGAGGTCGCATCTGCTGGAGAACGCCAGACTCAACGAGCCCAACTCGACTATCGAGGATTAGTACTCGAGGGTGAATGTCAGGCAGGCTGACCAGAAGAACAGGAGGAGTCAGCATAAGGAAGAACTGGATGAGGTGCTTTCCAAGTTCAATAGGAATTTTAATATTCCCAGCAGCTCGCCAGCTTTTCTCGGCAGAAACCCTATAACCTACGACCGGGCAAAGCAATTACAGTATATCGATCACAGCATGAAGCTCAAACCTTTGGGCAATTTCGATAGAATGAAGACATAAGGCGACTAGCCTTACAATCCAAAGAAGCAAGTCTCTTTATCAGACTCGCCTCCCTATTAGAAGCATACCAATAAAAACATAGAGGGTGACTAGAAATAAAAGGACAAGTATGTGTACTCCCCGAATGGGAGATAGATGGGGCAAACAAAGCCTTTGTTGTCTGAGTTCAACACCTACTCTGTAAAGTCTGAAGCGGCAAAGGGGGAGAGCGGAGTACTGGGTAAGTAGCGCAAAAGATTCATGACGTTCGATATTATATTGGGCAGGAAGAAGTAAGTATATATTTGATGCTCACTGTCTGGTGTATATATTGATGTTGCTCGTATTTCTTCTATTATAAATATGGAAAGTCGTATGGAAAAACGGAGCACGAGGCAGCTGCGCAATAACTCATATTGCACTCCTTTTGCCAACATCTTCAAAGACGAGCGCTACATCATGAAATCGGGGTGCCAGAACCTCCCAGAAGACATTTTCAAGAAAATAAGCAACTTCCAATCCCTCAGCTGCGACGAAATCAACTCCCTCACCTTCTTCAAAACAGAAACCCACGAGCACATCGTCACCAGGATGAAGGATGCACTCAGCGCCCAGCATAAAATGATCAACACTGACCTCAAGCTGAGCTCCGGGGAATCTGGGTGGGTGCACCACCAGGACGAGTTCCGGATGATCAAGAGCGAGGACAGGGAGTGCGACTAGTAGTAGTTGCTCAACCATCCCAGCTTCAAGAATGATCTTTAAAACCTTTTCCTCAACTGAATGC
>Ga0316217_10004081_pt1 | contig 16068 bp, 16 predicted proteins | sample 1anoAmetaG_FD_203633 | JGI IMG/M metagenome (GOLD analysis project Ga0316217, IMG submission 203633) | Freshwater microbial communities from Trout Bog Lake, Wisconsin, USA - 1anoA | ecosystem: Environmental > Aquatic > Freshwater > Lake > Hypolimnion/Profundal zone | place: USA: Wisconsin...
CTTGAGCATCGAGGAATCGCGCCGGCTCGTGCCGCATCAAAACGCCACGACGATGCAGGTGGCCATCTCCGTCGTCGGTGCCGTGATGTGGATGATTGAAAATCCCGAGCGTGGCGTGGTGGTGCCGGACGAGCTGCCGCATGACTACATTTTGAAAATCGCTAGGCCGTATCTCGGCAAGTGGATTTCCAAGCCGTCGGACTGGACGCCGCTCAAGCAGCAGGTGGACGCCTTCAACGGCTACGCCAAGGCGGAGCTCGACCAGAAGGATCCGTGGCAGTTCAAAAACTTCTTGGTTTCAAACATTGCCTGAAAATGATCTCTCCCGCCGCGCTCAAAAAACTTGCCGCCCAACACGGCACGCCGCTGTTCGTGGTTGATCACGATGAACTTCGCGCCAATTACGCGATGTTCAAAAAATACCTGCCGCGCATCCAGGCCTACTACGCGGTGAAGGCGAATTCGGATCCCGCCATCGTCAAAACTTTTTACGAGGCGGGTGCGAGCTTTGACGTCGCCTCGATGCCGGAGTTCGAGAACGTCTATCAAAACATCAAGCGTCTGCCGGCGAAGGCGCGGCAGGACTGGATTTGGGACAAGATCATTTACGCCAATCCCATCAAGCCGATTGAGACGCTGCGCGAGCTGAACCAATACAAGCCGCTCGTCACGTTCGACAATTTTGAGGAAATCAAAAAAATCAAGAAGCACGCCCCGCAGGCCGGGCTCGTGCTGCGCCTGAAGGTCGCCAACACCGGCGCGATGGTGGAGCTGTCTTCAAAATTCGGCGCGTCGCCCGGCGAAGCCGTGGACATGATTCTTGAAGCCGACCGGCTCGGCCTCACTGTCGAGGGCCTGAGTTTTCACGTCGGCAGCCAGACGACGAATTTTGAGAATTACGTCCAGGCCATCAATCTGTCCGCGAACATCTATAAGGAGGCTCGCGACCGCGGCTACGCCAAGATGAACCTGCTCGACATCGGCGGCGGCTTTCCCGCGCCCTACGACGCGAGCGTCAAGCCGTTCCGCGAACTGGCCAAAGTCATCAACCGCGAACTGGACCGGCTGTTTCCGAAGGACGTGCAGATTCTCGCCGAGCCGGGCCGTTTCTTCTGCGCGACCGCCGGCACCGCCGTTTCCAAGATCGTCGGCAAGGCCGTGCGCGACGGCAAACTGTGCTATTACATCAACGACGGCGTGTATCACACTTTTTCCGGCGTCATCTTTGATCATTGCCATTACCACCTCAAGGCGTTCAAGCCGGGCCCGGCGCAAATCTGCTCCGTGTTCGGCCCGACGTGCGACGCGCTGGACGTGGTTTCCATGGCGGAAAACCTGCCGGAAAACCTGGAGATCGGCGACCTGCTTTACAGCCAGCAAATCGGCGCCTACAGCCACGCGTCCTCGACGTATTTCAACGGCTTTCCGCCGGCGGCCGTGGTTCACGTGAACCAGTAAGGCCGGTTCCGGCATTCAACGGCATTTCCGCCGCTGTAAAAAATTGCCGCGGCTTTTCTTTTAATTTGTCACCGGCAACGGCATAATTTTTTCATCATCCTATGAAACTGCCAAAGTTCATCTCTCTGCTTGGAATCCTCGCGCTGTTGTTGCCGTTCAATGGTTTTGTCCGTGCGGCGGAAGCCGGCGCGGCGGTTCCCGCCCCGGCGGCGGAAATATTGCGCGGCGTCCACCGGATCGTTTTTCTTGGCGACAGCATCACGCAGGGCGGCGATTACGTCACGGATGTTGAATGCTGGCTGCTGGCGCATGGCGTCCGGACCGAAGTCCTGAACCTCGGTCTTGGCAGTGAAACCGCGTCCGACCTCACGCCGGAGGAAAACGCGGGGCATTTGAAGGCGCACGGTTTTGGCCGGCCATTTGTCAGCGAGCGGCTGGCGCGGGCACTGGCCGCGACCAAGCCGGATTTACTGTTCGCCTGCTACGGCATGAACGACGGCGGCAGCCTGCCGCCGGACGAATCCGGCACCAAGCGTTTTGCTGAAGCCGTCACGCATCTGCGCGCGGCCGCGCTCAAGGCCGGCGTGAAACGCGTGGTGATCTGCACGCCGCCGGTGGAGGACGCCAAGGGCAATGCGCAGAAGAAATTTCACGATGAAAACCTCACCCGCTACACGACGTGGCTGTTGACGAAGCGTGCCGACGGCTGGGACGTGGTGGACATCCACACGCCCATGCGCCAGGCGCTCGCCGCCGGCCGCGCGAAAGATCCGGCGTTTCAATTTGCCAAGGACGGCGTCCATCCGGGCCGCAAAGGCCATTGGCTGATGGCGCGTGAAATTCTTACGCAAGCTTTCGGCGCGAAACTGGACGACGTGGCTGCCGCCGAAAATTTGTTTCCCGCGCACGGTGTGGAAATCCGTAAACTGGTTCATGACCGGATGGTGCTGTTATTCAACTCCTGGATGACGCAAATCGGCCACAAGCGTCCCGGCGTGGCCGGCGCGCCCGGGGCCAAGCCCGGCCTGCCGCCCGCCGAGGCCAAGGCCAAAGCCGTTGACCTGGCCCAACAAATCCAAGCGCTTTTGAACGGCGGAAAACCCTGATTTTAATTGGCAATCGGGAGGCTGCGGCGTATCGTAACCGCAGCCAGATTATATATCATCATGCCCAAGAAAAAGCCGACCAAACTAGCGGGCGGGCCGGTTTCCCGGTTCATCCAGCATCATTACCGGCATTTCAATGCCGCGACGCTGGTGGACGCCGCGAAGGGCTACGTCGCGCATCTCGACAAAGGCGGACGCATGATGATCACGCTCGGCGGCGCGATGAGCACCGCCGAACTCGGCCTCTCGCTCGCGGAAATGATCCGTCAGGACAAGGTGCATCTCATCACCTGCACCGGCGCTAATCTGGAGGAGGACGTTTTCAATCTGGTCGCCCACGATTATTACGAACGCGTGCCGCATTACCGGATGTTGACCCCTGCGGACGAACAGGCACTGCTCAACCGCCACATGAACCGCGTGACGGATACCTGCATTCCCGAAGGCGAAGCCATGCGCCGCATGGAGAAGGCGATGCTTGAAGTCTGGACCGCTGCGGACAAAAAAGGTGAACGCTACTTTCCGCATGAATTTTTCTACCAGGTTTTGTTGAGCGGCAAATACGAAAAGTATTACCAGATTGACCCGAAAGATTCCTGGATGCTCGCGGCGGCGAAAAAAAATCTGCCCATCGTCGTGCCCGGCTGGGAGGACGCCACGCTCGGCAACATGTATGCCGCCGCCGTGATTCGCGGCGATGTGAAAAACGTCCACACCGTGCGCACCGGCATCGAATACATGACGTGGCTGGCGGAGTTTTACACGCGCACGACCAAGAAAAGTCCGTTGGGAATGTTCCAGATCGGCGGCGGCATCGCCGGCGATTTTCCGATCTGCGTGGTGCCGATGCTGCATCAGGACTTGGGCCGCACCGGCGTGCCGCTCTGGGGCTACTTCTGCCAGATCAGCGATTCGACGACGAGTTACGGCAGCTATTCCGGCGCGGTGCCGAACGAGAAAATCACCTGGGGCAAACTCGGCGTGAAGACGCCCAAATTCATCATCGAATCCGACGCCACCATCGTCGCGCCGCTGATTTTCGCCCATGTTTTGGGCTGGTAGAACAACATGAAACCGAACGATTTCTCCGATTCACGAGTCTTGGTCACCGGCGGCGCGGGCTTCATCGGCAGCGCGCTGGTCTGGGCGCTGAACCGGCGCGGCTGTGACAACGTCGTCGTCTGCGACATCCTCGGCACGACCGAAAAATGGCGCAACCTCACGCCGCTGCGTTTCACGGATTACGTCGAGGCCGCCGATTTGCTGCCCCGTTTACAAAGCGGCGCGTTGGGGAAATTTGACCTAGTTTTGCACATGGGCGCGTGCTCGGCCACGACGGAAAAGGACGCGACGTATCTGGCCAAAAATAATTACGAATTTACCAAAGACCTAGCGCACTGGTAGCTCGCGCAAAAAACACGCTTTGTTTATGCGTCATCCGCCGCGACTTACGGTGATGGCTCGGCGGGCATGGAGGACGACGAGTCCAAGCTCGACACGCTGCGCCCGCTGAACATGTATGGCTACTCGAAGCAGCTTTTTGATTTGCACGCCAAGCGCGCCGGCTTCTTGAACAAGGTTTGCGGCCTGAAATTTTTCAACGTCTTCGGTCCGAACGAGGATCACAAGGGCGATATGCGTTCGCTCGTCCACAAAAGTTTCGCGCAGGTGCAGGGCAAGGGCGTCATCAAGTTGTTTGAAAGCTACCGCAAGGATTACAAGGACGGCGAACAGAAGCGCGATTTTCTTTACGTCAAGGACTGCGTGGCGATGACGCTGCACCTGGCCGCGACGTCACGCGCGAACGGCCTGTTCAACATCGGCTCCGGCCAGGCGCGGACGTGGATTGATTTGTCGAACGCCGTTTTCACCGCGCTGAAAAAGAAGCCGAGCATCAAGTTCATCGAGATGCCGGAGGCCATCCGCGACAAATATCAGTATTTCACCCAGGCAAATTTGCTGCGGCTGCGTGGCACGGGCTACGCCGCGCCGGTTACCTCATTGGAAAATGCGGTCCACGACTACGTCCGCAAATATCTTGTGCTGGACAAGCGGCTTGATCCGGCGGTGGAATAACGGCGCTGGCCGGTTCCCAAGCTTCAGGCCGCCGTTTCCGGGGACACTTTTCCGCCGTTCACCAGAAACAGCACGGCCATGCGCACGGCGAGGCCGTTCGTCACCTGTTCCAGAATCACCGAGCGGTTGCTGTCCGCGAGTTCGCTGTCAATTTCCACGCCGCGGTTGATCGGGCCGGGATGCATGATGAGCGCGTCCGGCTTGATCTTGGCGAGCCGCGCCTTGTTCAGGCCGAAAAGCTGCGTGTATTCGCCGATGCTGGGGAACATCGTCTTGCGCTGGCGCTCGTGCTGGATGCGGAGAAGATTGATGATGTCCGCGTCGCGGATGGCTTCGTCCACGTTATGGGTCACGCGGCACCCCATTTTTTCAAAAGTCTTCGGCACCAGCGTGGCCGGGCCGCAGAGCGTCACCTTCGCGCCGAGCTTGGTCAGCGCCCAGATGTCCGAGCGCGCCACGCGGCTGTAAAGGATGTCGCCGAGGATGGTGACGTTCAGCCCGGCGATGCGGCCTTTTTTCTCGCGGATGGTGAAACAGTCCAGCATCGCCTGCGTGGGATGCTCGTGCGCGCCGTCGCCGGCGTTGATGACGTGGGCGTCGAGCACGCGCGAGAGAAAATGCGGCGCGCCGCTGGCGCTGTGGCGGATGATGATGAAGTCGGAGTTGAGCGCCTCCAGGTTGCGCGCGGTGTCCTTGAGCGTCTCGCCTTTTTTGAGGGACGAGGCCTCGGTGGTGAAATTGATGACGTCGGCGCTCAACCGGATGGCGGCGAGCTCAAAGCTGGTGCGGGTCCGCGTGGACGGTTCGACGAAGAGGTTGACGACGGTCTTGCCGCGCAGGGCCGGAACCTTCTTGATGGCGCGTTTGCCGACCGCCTTGAAGCCGCGCGCGGTGTCGAGCACGGTCAGGATTTCCTCCGCCGTGAGCGATTCGATGTCCAGCAGGTGTTTGCGGTGCCAGCTCATAGGGGTTCGCGGTTTAGGTTTTCTTCAGGATCACTTCGTCCTGCGCGGCGCCAGCCTCGGTCAGGCGCAGGGAAATTTTTTCATCGAGCGCCGTCGGGACGTTTTTGCCGATGAAATCCGCCTTGATCGGCAAATCACGGTGGCCGCGGTCTATCAGCACCGCGAGCTGGATTTTTTTTGGCCGGCCGTAGTCGTTCAGCGCGTCCATCGCGGCGCGCGTGGTGCGGCCGCTGAACAGCACGTCATCCACCAGCACGACGGTCTTGCCGTTGACGTCGAAGGGAATGTCCGTCGGATGCATCGTCGGCGCGGCGCGGCTGTCGAGGTCGTCGCGGTGCATGGTCACGTCGAGAATGCCGACCGGCACGAGATGGTTCCAGATGCCGGAAAGGATCTTGGCAAGCCGCGCCGCGAGGTGGTCGCCACCCACCGGGATCCCGATGAGCACAACTTCGGTGCTGGCTTCATTGCGCTCGGCAATCTCATGGGCGATGCGCGTGAGCGCACGTTGGATGGCGGTGGCGTCGAGGATGACGGTCGGTTCAGGCATTGGGAAAAAATAAAACCGCCAACCGCTCCCGGTGGCCGGGGCTGGTTCGCGGTTTCTGGTTTGTTTTCATTGGTCCTTTGCCACCTCGCTGGGCGGCGTTAAAGGAACGGTTTCAATTCGCGCTGCTCTGCCGGGATTTGCGCCAGCTGGCGCGGTGCCGGATGATCCAATCCGTGAGGGCCCGCTCAAAACCGATGTCATGGCCGGCCTTTTCGGACTCGATCCACTTGTGCCTGAGGATTTCTTCGCGCTCGGCCTGAAATTCACGGTATAGCGAAGAGCTTTTAAGCAAATCGTTCGCCGATGATGTGTCTTTTCCAGCGTTCGACATTATGTTAGTCACTGTGCCGACTACACTAAATCGTCATGCCGGTTCTGGCAAATAAAATCTTGGGCGGAACCGGGTTCCAAATTTATTTCAGTTTCTTCGCCAGGATTTCGGCGATTTGAATGAACGCCCGGCCGGCGGCGTGGTTGGGCGCGGAAACGACCACCGGCGTGCCGTTGTCGCCGGCTTCGCGGATGGCGGTGAAAATCGGCACTTCGCCGAGGAACGGAACATTTTGCCGCGCCGCCTCTTCCTTGCCGCCGCCGTGGCCGAAAATCTCCACGCGCTCGCCGTTCGGGGCGGTGAAGTAGCTCATGTTTTCCACGATGCCGAGGATCGGCACGTTCACCTTGCGGAACATCGCGATGCCCTTGCGCACCACGCCGAGCGACGCCTCCTGCGGCGTGCTGATGATGACGCCGCCGTCGAGCGGCACGGTCTGGCAAAGCGTGAGCTGTGCGTCGCCGGTGCCCGGCGGCAGGTCCACCAGTAGATAATCCAAGTCACCCCATTCGACGGCGAAGAGAAACTGGTTGATGGTCTTGGTGATCATCGGCCCGCGCCAGATCACCGGCTGGTCGTCGTTGAGCAGCAGGCCGATGCTCATCACCTTCACGCGGTGGGCGGTCGGCGGCACGAGCTGCTCGGTGGCGCTGACCGTGGGACGTTCGTGAACGCCCATCATCAGCGGAATGCTGGGCCCGTAAATGTCGCAATCCAGCAGGCCGACTTTCGCGCCGAGGTGCGTGAGCGCGCAAGCGAGGTTCGCGGCGCAGGTGGATTTGCCGACGCCGCCCTTGCCGCTGGCGATGGCGATGATGCGTTTTACGCCGGGAACTTTCGTCTGGCTGGCCAAGGCGTTGCCGGTCGCGGCCTGGCCGGCGGCCGGCGGCCGGACCTCGACGTGGATCTGGTTGACGCCGGGAAGGTTTTTCAGGACGCGCTCGGCGTCAATCTTGATCTGCCGCGCGGCCTCGGGATTCGGCGAGGTCAATTGCAGCGCCACGCTGACCGCGCCGTTGGCGGCGGAAATTTCTTTGACGAGGCCGAAGGAAACGATGTCGCGTGAAAAGCCGGGATATTTAACGGCGGCCAGCGCGCGCTTGATGTCATCTTGCGAAAGCATGGTGGACAAAATGCCATTCAAACGCGTGAACGCAAAATGTATTTCGCGCGAAGGCCGCGAAGTCGGCGAAGGAAAACCCGCTTCGGCAAACCGAGGTTTTGAACCTGCGTCATCTTCGCGGCCTTCGCGCGACTGATTGCCGGCGCGGTTTTCAAGTGCGCAACCGGCGCGGAAATGGGAGATTGATGGCCAATTTATAATTAGAATCATTCTAAACATGACGCCCAAAGCCGACAACGGAACGGAATCGCTGGTGGCCCAGTTTGTTCAACTGGAGACCGCCGCCCAGCCCAAGTGGCTTCTGACCGCGCGCCAGGCCGGCCTGGCCAGCTTTGCCCGGCAGGGATTTCCAACGCTCCATGACGAGGACTGGCGCTTTACCAACGTCGCGCCCATCGCCAAGCTGAATTTCAAGCTCGCCGTCCCGGTGGTCGTCAACGGCGCGGAAAGCAAGACACTCAACGAATCCGTCTTTGCCGGCCTGTCCGGTTCGCGGCTGGTGTTTGTGAACGGCTTTTTCTCGGCGAAACTTTCCAGTGTCAAGCCGGTGGCCGGCGGCGTGCGCATCGAGAGTCTCGCCGTCGCGCTGGCGAAAGATGCCGCGCTCATCGAAAAACACCTTGGTCAATACGCCCGGACGGAAAAGAATTCTTTCGCCGCGCTGAACCAGGCGCTCTTTACCGACGGCGCGTTTGTCTTCGTGCCGGCGGGCGTGGAAGTCACCGAGCCGGTGCAGTTGATTTACATTTCTTCCGCCAAACACAACGGTGAAACGATTCAGCCGCGCAATCTCATCATCGCCGAGGCGAACAGCAAGTTGACCGTTGTGGAAAGCTACCTCAGCACCGGCAACGTGGCCCACCTCACGAACGCGGTGACGGAGCTGGTTGCGGGTGAAAACGCGAACGTCGAGCACGTCAAGGTGCAGGACGAGTCGGCGGGCGCGTTTCACATCGCCACGATCTCCGGCGAATTTGGCCGCGCGAGCAAGGTGAGCGTCCATTCGTTCGCGCTGGGGGCCAAGCTTTCGCGCAACAACATCCGCACCAAGCTCGCCGGCGAAGGTCTGGAGTGCGTCCTCAACGGGCTTTATCTGACCAAGGACGAACAGTTGGCCGACCATCATATGATCGTCGAGCATGCCGAACCGCATTGCGCCAGCCATGAATATTTCAATGGCATCCTCGACGGCAAATCGAAGGGCGTTTTCCACGGACGCATCCTCGTCCGCGAAATCGCGCAGAAGACGGATGCCAAGCAGACGAACAAAAACCTGCTGTTATCCGACGACGCCAGCGCCGACACCAAGCCGCAGTTGGAGATCTATGCCGACGACGTGAAATGCACCCACGGCGCGACCATCGGCCAGTTGAACGCCGAAAGCATTTTTTACCTGCGTTCCCGCGGCATGAGCAAGGACACGGCCCGGCGCATGTTGATCCACGCCTTTGCCGGCGAAATCATCGAGCGCATCCGGTGCGAGCCCGCGCGCGAAACGCTCGACCAGCTCGTGTGGAACCGGCTGGAAGCGAATCCGCATTTGTCGGAAAAATGATTTTTAAGGCGCAAGGTGCGAGGCTTGGGGCGCGAGGCAAAACGATTTAGCCTCACGCCCCGAGCCTGGAGCCTGAAGCCCGGAGCAAAGCGATATGTTCGACGACATCAACGACCTTTATCAGCAGGTCATTCTTGACCACTGCAAGAAACCGCGCAATTTCCACGAATTGCCGCAGTGCTCCTGCTCGGCGCAAGGCTTCAATCCGTTGTGTGGCGACAACCTGAAGCTGTTTCTCGCGCTCGACGGCGACCTCATCAAGGACGCCAGCTTTGTCGGTTCCGGCTGTTGTATTTCCAAAGCGTCCGCTTCCCTGCTCACCGAAAATGTCAAGGGCAAGACCCGGCAGGAAGCCGAGAAGATGTTTGAACGCGTCCGCGAGCTGGTCACCACCGGCAAGGCCGAAGGCGACGTCGGCAAGCTCGCGGTGTTTGCGGGCGTTTACAAATATCCGGCCCGCGTGAAGTGCGCGATCCTCGCGTGGCACGCCTTGATCGGCGCGCTCAAGGGCGAAGGCCAGCCGGTCAGCACCGAGAACGAACAGACCTGATTTGATTTTGGCCGGCACAACGGCGATGATGTTTTAATTATGAGTTCCGAACCGAAAATCTTGACGCGCGATGTGGAAGCCTCCGTGGTTCCCATCGGCACCAAGGTCACGCTGCAAAAAGGCGAGACGGCGCACATCACGCAGTCGCTTGGCGGCACCTACACCGTGGTCGTCAACGGTAACATGTTCCGCATCGAGTCGAAGGACGCCGACGCGCTCGGGCTGGAAGCGCCGGTGGCGCCCGTGCCGGCACCGGCGGCCGCCGGCGGCCCGGTGACGCCGGAGGAGCTTGAGAAAAAAGTCTGGGAGGCGCTCAAGACGTGCTACGACCCGGAGATTCCCGTGAATATCGTGGATCTTGGCCTGATTTACGACTGCCAGCTCACGCCCATCGGCGCGGCCAATTTCAAGGCCGACGTGAAAATGACGTTGACCGCGCCCGGTTGTGGCATGGGGCCGGTGCTCGCGCAGGACGTGCAAAACAAGCTCGTCTCTATCGAGCCGATTGACGAGGCGAACGTCGAGCTGGTCTGGGATCCGCCGTGGAACCAGGGCATGATGACCGAGGCGGCGAAACTGCAACTGGGACTGCTTTGAGCCGCCGATTTTCACAGATGAAACACCGATTTGAGGTTCAAGGTCCAAGGTTTCAGGTTTCAGGAAATGCAAGCGAGCCGTTTCCTGAAACCTTGAACCTGCGACCTGAAACCGCCCCGTGCCCATCCGTGGCTGCAACAAATGAGTATTTCCAAGAACATTGATTGGTCGGCGCTGCGGCAGGACTTTCCGGTTCTCCACCAGCAAGTCCATGGCAAGCCGCTCGTTTACCTCGACAACGCCGCCACCTCGCAGAAGCCGCGCGCGGTGATTGCCGCGCTGGTGCATTATTACGAGCGCGACAACGCCAATGTCCACCGCGGCATCCATGAATTGAGCAACCGCGCCACCACGGCTTTCGAGGCGGCGCGGACCCGCGCGGCGAAATTCATCAACGCGAAATCCGCGGATGAAATCATCTTCACGCGCGGCACCACCGAGGGCATCAATCTGGTCGCGGCAACCTGGGGCGCCAAAAACCTCCAGGCCGGCGACGTGATTCTGCTCACCGAGCTGGAGCATCACAGCAACCTCGTGCCGTGGCAGCTGATCGCCCAGCGCACCGGCGCGAAGATCGCCTATATTCCCGTCACCGGCGACGAAGGGGTTTTGGATTTGTCCCGGCTGGATTCGCTGCTCACTTCGCAGGTGAAGCTGCTCGCGATGGTTCACATCTCGAACTCCATGGGCACGGTGAATCCCGTCGCCGAACTTTGCGCTCGCGCGAAGAAGCTCGGCATCGTCACGCTGGTGGACGGCGCGCAAAGCGCCGGGCATCTGCCGGTGGACGTGCAGGCCATCGGCTGCGACTTCTTTGCCTTCTCCGGCCACAAGATTTGCGGGCCGACCGGCGTTGGCGTGTTGTGGGGCCGGCAGGAAATCCTCGGCGCCCTGCCGCCGTATCAGGGCGGCGGCGAAATGATCTTGTCCGTCGGCTACCAGAAGACGGAGTTCAAGCACGCGCCGCACCGGTTCGAGGCCGGCACGCCGGATATTTCCGGGCCTATAGGTTTGCACGCCGCGATGGATTATCTCGACGCCATCGGCCGCGAGAACATCTGGAAGCACGATCAGGAACTGGCGAACTACGCCATTGAAAAACTGTCCGCGCTGAAGAACATCCGCACTTTCGGGCCGAAACAAAACCGCGCCGGCCTCGTGTCATTTCTCCTGAAGGACGTCCACGCGCACGACGTGGTGACGCTGGCCGACCAAGGCGGCGTGGCCTTGCGCGGCGGCCACCATTGCACCCAGCCGCTGATGCACAAGCTGGGCGTGGAATCCACCGCCCGCGCCAGTTTCTATTTCTACAACACGAAAGCCGAAGTGGACGTGTTCATCGAAGTCATCCAGGAGATTCAGAAGTTCTTCGCCGCGTAGAAATCAAACCTGATCATCCCGGTGGATGATCTTTCTGGCATCTGCCTCATCGTCGGGGTGGACTAGTATGTTCACCAGCTCGGCCGTCCCGCCCATACCGCCGGTGACAGCGGTGATGGGCATCATTTCCGTCATGGCCGAGTCGTCCCGTTTCATTTGGAATCGGATGTTTTTCTGTCCAAACCGGTCCAAGAGCGCCTCGGCGTCCGCGACATTGAACATTCCCAGACTTTGCAGTTCCACGCCTTCGACATCCTCCACTTCTTTGTCCGAGAGCAGGGTTTTATCAAACAACGGCTCCTTGGGTCCGCCGGTGGGACTGGCCTGCATATCCGCCGTAATGAATTCCGCGCACCAAAACCCCACATTCCTTCCCGTCGACATTTGCTGTCCATCCGACAACGGAATCCGGCGGGCATGAATCAGCCAAGTGCCTTGCACCCGATTGGCATCTAAAAAAGTCCCCTGATAGAAAATTGGCGCGGACGGCATCTCGCGTTCACAGGGGTGGCCTTCGGCGATGATATATTCACGAATCGTCACCCGCTGGCCATTCGCATCAAACATATAACCCACGGGCATCTGTTTGGTGAACTCCATTTTCGCAGATCCGAGATAACCCTCAATGCTGCCCATGTCCGGCATACCCACCGGCGCATCTTCGGTGACGGTGCCCGTGAATTTGCCAAACCAGCCCTGCTTCAACTTGAGGGTAAAGGCAGCCGGCCCATGTCCCGGCAGTTTTTCGTTGCGCCCATAGCCATAAACCCCGCGCCAAATGCCGGTGACCTTGGTGCGATCCCTGACGACACCGGCCAGCGAATTGCCGTCCAGCGCGCAGACCTTCGCCTCATCCGGATATGGTTTGCCGCAGTAGGGACATTTTTTCATGAGCGCACCTCGGGTTGGTAATTGCCGAATGGTTTTAGTTGAACCGTCACTGTCAATTAAATCAGGGTCAGGCTCGGCGTCAGACCGATGCGCATACCGCTCACAACCGGTCGGAGACCGGCACCCTGTTCAGGAATAATCAAGATTTCACACGTTGAACTTGAAGAGCAGCACGTCGCCGTCTTTCACCACGTATTCCTTGCCTTCCATGCGGTAGAGACCTTTTTCCCGCGCGGCGGCCACGGAACCGCATTTCACCAAATCCTCGTAGGCCACGGTCTCGGCCTTGATGAAGCCGCGCTCAAAATCGGAATGGATGACGCCCGCGGCCTTGGGCGCGGTGTCGCCGTTATGGATGGTCCACGCGCGGACTTCCTTTTCGCCGGCCGTGAAATAAGTCCGCAGGCCGAGCAGATGATACGTCGCGCGGATGAGCGCGCCGACGCCGGATTCGCTGACGCCGAGTTCCTTCAAAAACTCCTTCGCCTCGGCGTCGGTCAAATCAATCAAATCGCTCTCGATTTGCGCGCTGATGACGACGGCTTCGCAGGCGAAATGGTGCGCGGTGTATTCGCGGACTTTGACGATGAACGGATTTTTATCGGCGGCGGCCAGATCGTTCTCCTTTACGTTGCACGCAAAAATCGTGGGCTTGTCGGTCATGAGCCAGAACAGGCGGGAGATGGCTTTTTCCTCCGGCGTCAGGGCGAGCGTGAGCGCGGGCTTGCCGGCGTTGAGGTGCGGCTCGATCTTCTTCAGGACGCTTTCTTGCGCGAGCGCTTCCTTGTCGCCCCGCTTGGCGTCCTTGGCGACGCTGGCCAGGCGCTTCTGCACGGCTTCCAAATCGGCCAGCACCAGCTCGGTGGTGATGATTTCGATGTCGCGCACGGGATCCACGCTGCCGGTGACGTGATGGATGTCGGCATCCTCGAAACAGCGGACGACCTGCACGATGGCGTCCACTTCGCGGATGTGGGTGAGGAATTTGTTGCCCAGGCCTTCGCCCTGCGACGCGCCTTTGACGAGGCCGGCGATGTCCACGAACTCGATGGCTGCCGGGATGACGACGCCGGTCTTGGCGATCTTTTGCAGGACATACATGCGCTCGTCCGGCACGGTGACGATGCCGACGTTGGGGTCAATGGTGCAGAAGGGGTAGTTGGCCGCTTCCGCCTTGCGGGTGCGGGTGACGGCGTTGAACAGGGTTGATTTGCCGACGTTGGGCAGTCCGACGATTCCAGCTTTAAGCATAATTAAAAATTGTGTAGGGAAAGGCGCCAGGCGATGCGCACGCCTTCATAGATGGCGGTGAGGATGAGGCAAAGGCCGGAGACCTGTTGCAGGCGCAAAAGGGTTTTGGCGCTGAATTTCCCGTGGCCGCGTGACGCAATAAAACTCCACAACAGGAACCAGAGAAACGCGCCGGTAAAAACCCCGCACACGCACGCGGCCTTGGCGGGTATCGAGTCGTCCACCCATTCCTCCTTGCTGAAAAACGCCTTGGTGCTCAGCAGCGTGGCCGACAGCACCACCCACGCGACCAGCACGCCGAGGTTCGCCGCGACCCGCACGAAGCCGGTGGCAAAGGCCGAATGCGGATGCACTTTCTGCTCGATGCGTTCCTCGAGTTTTTCAATGGCGAGATCGAGGCGAGAGGTATCATGCACCGGTTTCGCCAGCAGGAATTTGAACCCGATAAAGAGCAGGAAGACGAAGCCCATCACCCGCATGATCGTCTGGGCAAGGCCGTGGTCAATGAACTGCGAAATGCCGGTGAACGAAATCGCGCAATAAGTGACATCCATCGTCGCCGCGCCAAGGCCGATGAAGAACGCCCACTTGAAGCCGCGCTGGGCGCCTTCGTTGAGGATGGTGAGGTTGATGGGGCCGGGCAGCGAGGAAAAGAACACGGCGCAGACAAAGCCCGCCATGGCCGCCACCAAAATGGGATGCGCCTCGGCCATGTCAGCTTCCCGCCTCCGCGTCGTCCTCGTCCTCCTCCTCGATCTCCCGGCGCCAGGCCCGCGAAATATGCGGGCGGACAAAGCCGTAAACCAGATAGCCGGTGAAGAACAGCGGCAGGACGTAATATAAAATCTTCTCTTGCAGGATGAACAGGCAGCCGGCGAACAGCACCGCGATAATCAGCTTGAGGAACGTGGTGGTCGAGCGCAGGCCGAGCGACTTGAAGCTTGGATACCGCACCTCGCTCACCATCATGGCGGACAGGAAGACCAGCACCACCGGTAGCAGGTAGCCCCAATGGCCGAGGTCTTTTTCCTTCTCGTTCAGCTTGATGATGAATAGCGTCAGCGACGCGACCAGGCCGGCGGCGGAGGGAATCGGATAGCCGAGAAAATCCTTGCCCGCCCCCGGCAGGTTCATCGCGGAAAGACAGTTGAACCGCGCCAGCCGGAACGCGCCGCAGATCAGATAAATGGAGGCGAGGAACCAGCCGAACTGGGTGTATTCATCCGGCAGCGCCCCGCGCAACACCACGCGATGCACCAGAAACGCCGGCGCGACGCCGAAGGAAATCAGGTCCGCCAGCGAGTCAAACTCCCGGCCAAACGGGCTTTCGTGTCCGCCCATGCGCGCGACCCGGCCGTCAAACAAATCGAAGATGCACGCCAGCAGGATGCACGCGAGCGCAAACTTGATGGGCATCCAGTCAACATGGCCGCCGGCGTCGGGCGTGAGGTTGGCCTCGACAATTTTTGTCAGCGCCACGAAGCCGCAGAAAAGGTTTCCTGCCGTCAGCAGGTTCGGCAGAAAATAAATCCTCAACTTCCCACTTTCGGCGGGGGGCGCGTTTGGTTGAGGGGTTTGAGCCATAAAATCAGTCGAATGCCGCCAGCACCGTCTGGCCGCCGACCACGCGGTCGCCGAGCGCGATTTTAATTTTTGCCGTCTTCGGCAGATATACGTCCACGCGCGAACCGAATTGAATCAGGCTGATGCGTTCGCCCCGGTGCACCGGATCGTTTTGCGCGACGAACGGCACGATGCGCCGCGCGATGAGGCCGGCGATGAGGCGTAAGCCGACTTTCTGGTCGCGCGGCTCGACGGACTCGATGCCGATCAAAACATTCTCGTTGAACTTCGCACAGTCGGCGCGCATCGCGTTCAGATACTGGCCGGGCGAGTGCTTGAAAAAGCTGATGCGGCCCGTGACCGGCGCGTTCTGGACGTGGACATCAAACACCGAGAGAAAAATGGAGATGCGCTGACATTCGCCGCCCATGAATTCGTCCTCGGTCGTGGTGTCAATCGTGTCCACCTTGCCGTGGCCGGGCGCGACGACGAGATTCGGCGCGGAGGGCGTCCGGGCGTCGGGATCGCGGAAAAAATAAAACGTGAAGACCACGAACAGCACCCACAAGGCGCCCAGCACGCCGGCCAGGGCCAGTAGGCAGGTGCCGATTTTGGCCGCCAGCCACGCCGCCGCCAGCAGGCCCAGCACGGTGATGCCGGACAGGCCGATCA
>Ga0316217_10004082_pt1 | contig 16068 bp, 10 predicted proteins | sample 1anoAmetaG_FD_203633 | JGI IMG/M metagenome (GOLD analysis project Ga0316217, IMG submission 203633) | Freshwater microbial communities from Trout Bog Lake, Wisconsin, USA - 1anoA | ecosystem: Environmental > Aquatic > Freshwater > Lake > Hypolimnion/Profundal zone | place: USA: Wisconsin...
AACATAGGTCAGCAGATCCGCCGCAATGCAGTTTCCAGATTGCTGACCCCTGAGCATGCGGCATCCACAGAATTGCAGGAATTTCAGTTTCTATATCTTTGACAGCAATCCTCAGATCCATGACGGCAACAGGCAAATCAATACCGTCGAAAAAATCGCGGATAAATGATTGACCAATCTTGAGCTGCCCAATTTCTAAACGTTTCAGATAAGTCAGTGAAGAATAAAGCCGGACCGCGCTCAATTGGATGACAATAAAAAATCCGCACTATTTTTGCAGTGCGGATTTGCAGACGGCACAACGCGCAATTCAGGTGCTTACTTCATCCTTATTATGAAAAGTCAGCAGATCTGCGGGCATAGGTCTGCCAAACAAATAGCCCTGGAACATGCGGCAACCGCAGGACTGCAGAAATTCCTGTTGCTCCACCGTTTCCACACCCTCTGCGATGACCCCAAGACCCATGCTTAAACCCAGTGTGACGATTGCACGGACAATCGCCAGGTCATTACTGTCAACAAAAATGTCGCGAATAAATGACTGATCAATTTTCAGCTGTTCCAGTGGCAGTCGCTTCAGGCAGGCCAACGATGAATAACCGGTGCCAAAATCATCCAGCGCAAAACGTACGCCATTTAACATCAGAGCACGCATTTTTGTGATGACGCTATCGATATCCTTGAGCAGCAGACTCTCAGTTAATTCGATTTTCAACTTGCCGGGATCCGCTGAGTTGCGCTTCAATGCGGACAGTACGCTGTCAACAAAATGGGCATCGTGGAATTGCCGCCCACTGATATTGACCGCTAAAGACAGCTCGGCAGTTTCTGGATTCAAGGACCATTGATGCAATTGTTTGGTCGCTGTATCCAGTATCCATTCGCCTATAGGCAGTATCAGCCCGTTTTCTTCAGCGATGGGAATAAATTCAGCCGGTGAGACCGTGCCGCGTTCCGGATGGTTCCAGCGTACCAGCGCTTCGGCTCCGACAATGTGATCATCACCGTCGGTCTGAATCTGGTAATGCAAAACAAATTGGTGGCCGGCAATCGCCTGACGTAAATCCGATTCCAGCGCAGCGCTGTTATCGACCGCCCTTTGCATTTCCGGATCAAAGAAGCGTATGGTATTGCGTCCTGCGTCTTTGGCCTGATACATGGCAAGATCCGCATGTTTGAGCAGATCATCAACCGTGGAATTATTTGATTTAAATAAGGTCACGCCGATACTGGGTGAAATGTGGTGGGTTTTACCCTTCAATAAATAAGGCAGATTCAGCTCACACTGAATTTTCTGCGCGACCAGTTCAGACAGATCGGCCGCATGCGCGACGTCAGGGTTCAGATTTTCAAGCAGTACTACAAATTCATCGCCGCCCAGGCGGGCCGCAGTATCGCCCTGACGCAGACACATTGCCAGACGTTGTCCAACCATTTCCAGCAACAGGTCACCGACGTCATGGCCGCGCGTGTCGTTGAGCTTTTTAAAATTATCCAGATCAATAAATAACAGTGCGCCGTGGCAGTTGTTACGCGAACTGGTTGCCAGCGCATGTTGCAGTCTCTCGGTCAACAAACGGCGGTTAGGCAATTTGGTCAGTGAGTCGTAAAATGCCAGGTGGCGAATTTCGTCTTCAGCAACTTTGCGATCGGTAATGTCGACCAGCGAATAAATATAATTGGTAATGACATTTTCAGATGAACGCACAGCGGTGACGTTCAACCAGAGCGGGAATTCAGCGCCGTTCTTGCGCTTGCTCCAAACCTCGCCCTGCCATGACTCGGTGTTTTTTACTGACTGCAGCACTTTCCGGTAAAAATCTTCATCGTGCCTGGCAGATTTAAACATGCGCGGATTCTGCCCCGCCATTTCCTCGCTGCTGTATCCGGTGATTTTGCTGAAGGCACCGTTGATTTTCAGGATATTCTGTCTGGCATCGGTAATGAACATGCCTTCCTGTGACTCAAATGCAATCGCCGCAATATGCAATTCCTGCTCGTGCACCACTGCGCGTTCTTTGGCTGCCTCTACCGCGCTGTAGGCTGCGGCATTGTCCAGGGCAATCGCACCATAGGCGCATAAAGTGCGGAAAATTGAGCATTCGCGTTCACCGTAGGCATTTTCATTCGGCGACTGAATTGACATCACACCCAGTACACGCTGTCCAACCATGAGAGGGGCAAACATCATGCTCACAGTGCTTTGTGTGCCGGGAATAATGTGGTGCGAATGCTGGTCACTCGCAGAGTTAATCACGAACTCGCGCTTCTCGCGTACGCAGCGTGCCGACAGCGATGAGGGATTGTCGATAGAAACTTCAAAATACGGGAATGGCTTGCTCAACCCGGTTTCCATTGCATAAACGACCTGCAGTCTGGTCTGGTCATGATTGAACAGATAAACAATGAATGACCAGGTATCGAGCAAATCATCGGCATGATGGTGCAAGGTGTCCAGTACTTCCTGTGAATTTAAACTGGCCGTAATCTTGCGGCCAATCAGGCCCAGGGTTTCCAGCGTTGAATTGGTGGTCTGCAGCGCTTCAGCCAGTTTGATGTGCTGTTCGGTTTCGGCACGGGTTCTGTCCATTTCGCGCCGCACCTGCAATGCAATGGCGCGATTCTGCGCTTCGGCCATGCGTGAGTTGTTGCGCGCGTCAGTTGCTGCAGCTCCGGCTTCATAGGCTGCCTTGTAGTCACCGTTTGCAGCGTATTCACACGCAATCTGATTCAACAGGTCAGGAGAGACTTTATAACCGCTGACAGTCTTGGCGATCTTCACTGCCTGATCCAGATAATGCAGAGCGGCGCTGGAAATTGGCTGGAGCTTGGATTTTCCGGAGTTGCTGTTACTGTGCAGTTCGGCTAACACCCGCAGCGATTTAATCTGTTCATCGGCACTGCCCTGTTCATTCGCCAGTTGCAGTGATTCTGCAGCCTTTGCGACGGCCTCATTGATGCGTCCCAGTCGCAGCAGCGCCGTGGCCTGGCCGCGCGCCATGACGATTAATTGATCGCGGTCGCGTTGTGCTCCAATATTCTGTTCAATCTTCAGGAACCAGTTCAGAGCCTGTTCGAAATTGCCCAGATCAAGTGCCAGCAGTCCGAGATGATTCAATGCGTTGATATGCCCGCGGGAACCGGGCATGGATTCCATGCGGTGAATCGCGTCCAGCAGAAAAGTCGACGAGTCATCGAATCTTTCGAGGCGACGCAATACATCGCCAACCTGCATCAGGCAAAATCCATGGCTGTATGCCCAGTTGGTCTTGCGCGCCAGTGCCAGGGCGTTTTCAGCCCATTCCAGTGCCGAATCCAGATCAGACAGCGTTGCGAAGTCTTCAGCGACGTTGGCTGCACAAACCAGGGCATGGCGAATTTGTCCGGAGTTCAGTCCGGCGTGATAAGCCTGCAGGTCCAGTTTGATGGCGGCGCCCGGATCATCGGTCAGCGCAGCCACGGTTGCGCGCGCCGTCAATATCCACGCCAGTATCGAATCATGCAGATGCAGCGTATCCGGAAACAGCTCGTTCAGTCGGGCACCGGTGCCCGCCGCATCTCTGAATGCGGCACGCGCCATGAAACGCGCGCGCGTGGCCGCTACGCGTTGCGCATCGTTGCCTGCTTCATAGAGTTTGACGGCTTTGCCGAGATGGATATCTACCTGCTTCGACAACCCGCGATCCTGGTACACCGTGGCTAACAACCATTGACAGTCACCCTGACCGACGGCATCGCCGATGGATTCAAATCTGGACAGCGCCAGATTGATGTCACCTTCACCTTCATCGAGTCTGGCGCACAGGACATCGATTTCGGCACGGATCAGTCTGATGCGTGCCTGGCAGCGCGCGGTCTCAGTGTCTCCCAGACCTGCTCTGTCCAACAGAATTTCTGCTTCCGTTGCCAGTCGCAGCGCGCGGTTGTAGTCGCGCTGACGCAATTGCCACGCCAATGCCACCAATGCGAAAACGCGTTCCGCATTGTCAACTTTGGATAGATGAAAATCCATAGCGGAAACTTCTTCATCTAAAGCAAACAAGTCCAGAGAATGATCTGTCATTTGGTGGGCATGGCAGTAAAAAAGCAGCGAGTCATTAATTAATGAGAAAAGCCGGAAGGCATAACTGCTCAGTATAAACGAAGGTTGTTCGCATTTAATGGCCCTGACACCTTAAACAACAGGAATTTTCAGATACGGCCAGGCAGAACAATCTATTTCATGCATTGTTCAGTGGAAAGCAGGTGTGGCTGCATGTTGATTTGTCAATTTAATGACATTGGTGCAATCTCAGTCGTTGTGTTGACGAAGGATGTCGATCGCATCATCGCTGCCGTGAGACAGTCGCAGATGCTCGAATTTACCCGGCACCACGATCGTGTTTTCAACCAGAGAAAAATTAAACGTAATTTTATTGCCGGCCGCATCGAAACTTGAGATTTCAGGCAGGGGAGCGTTGGGCGGCAGCGTAATAAATACATCTTCGCTGTTTTGCTTTACTTCCAGAGGGTAGAGCAGACTTTGTTTATTTCCTTTAATGCTGTACACAGCATCAACCGGTGCCTTGACCGCCTTTTGACAGGCAACCAGCACAGTCAGGGTTGCGATTGCCAGAAACAATTTTTTAAGTATGCCCAAAACCCGACTCCGAAAATGGAAAAAGTGTGCTCAGTGTAGTGCATATGGCGCCAGATGCAAAATGCGCGACAGGTAAAGCATGACCCATGTCAATCTGCCTGCACAATCCGCAAAAACAGCCCTGGCATTACGACTTGATTAATTCGAGTTCGCCCGGCAACAGCGTATCTGCCGCCAGCACACCGAGCGGCCTGATGCGTTCGTATATGGGAGCAAAGTCCGCTGCGGTGTCGCCGAATAACTGTCTGAAGCTACGAATGACAAAATAAGTTTCCTGATACGAATCAATCTTGTACAGAGTGCGCATGCAGCGTTCCACGTCCAGGACGATGTGATGGCTGCCGGAGCGCTCCAGACAGTATTTCAATTCGCCACCGGAGGAAAGAATTCCTGCTCCATAAACACGCAAACCTTCGGGGCTTTGAATCAGTCCGAATTCAATGGTGTACCAGTACAGGCGCGAGAGCTGTTCCAGGCCGCCCAGTTGCATAGCCTTCAGACCGCCTTTGCCGTAATCCTGGATATGATCGGCGAATATCGGATTGAACAATAACGGCACATGACCGAAATAATCGTGAAAAACATCCGGCTCCACGATGTAATCGAATTCTGCCGGCGTCCTGAGCCACACCGTTACCGGAAACCGGCGGTTAGCCAGATGGGTAAAAAATTCCAGCTCGGGAATCAGCCCCGGCACCGCGACGATGCGCCAGCCGGTTGCCTTGAACAGTGCATCGGAAGTGGTGTCAAAATGCGGGATGCCGTCAGCAGCACCGAGCGCGTTCAGACTGCTGATGAATTCATTGCACGCGCGACCGGGCAGCAGCTGAGCCTGACGTTGATACAGTTTGCGCCACAAGGCATGCTGCTCTTCGGTATAGGCGTGCCAATCCTGTCCGACCACGTAATCTTCGGTGATTCTGGAATAGTCGCCACGTAATTCGGCACCGTCAGATTTTTTGGCAACCGTCGCAAGAAAATCCTGGTTTGAATTCTGCATAATGTGCTTCTCAATATAGCTGCAGACGGAATCGTTGAATTCCACCTGCATTGGGTAACGACAGTTCAGGTCCTGGCCGGTTCTTCTTTTAATACGCCGCGCCGGATCTGATCGAGCTCAATCGATTCAAACAGGGCGCGGAAATTACCTTCACCAAATCCCTGATCACCCTTGCGCTGAATAATTTCAAAGAAGATCGGGCCGATCACGGTCTGGGTGAATATCTGCAGCAGCAGTTCGCGTTTGCTGGCCGTGCTGGTGCCGTCAACCAGAATCCGCAATGCCCGCAATCTGGCGACATCCTCACCGTGGCCTGGCAGGCGACGGTCAATCAGGTCGTAATAGGTTTCGATCGTATCCTGGAAAGCGACCTGCGCGTTTTTCATGCTGGAGACCGAGGCGTAGACGTCATTGGTGCCAAGCGCGATGTGCTGAACGCCCTCGCCATGATACATATCCAGATATTCGGCGATCTGCGATTTGTCGTCCGAAGATTCGTTGATCGGGATCCGGATTTTGCCGCAGGGCGACGTCATCGCCTTGGATTTCAGGCCAGTCATTTTTCCTTCAATATCGAAATACCGGACTTCACGGAAACCAAAATAGTGTTCGTAAAACTCGGCCCATTCTTTCATCCGGCCCCGATGGACGTTATGGGTCAAATGGTCGATATAAGTCAGGCCATGTCCCACAGGGTTGGACGACGTGCCGGGAATGGCAACAAAATCGGCATCGTAAATACTGATGTCTCCGATTGCACCGGGTTCCCCTGACCTGCCGCGCCAGCGGTCCACGAAATAAATCAGCGAGTCGCCTATGCCTTTGATGGCGGGCACATTCAATTCCATTGGGCCGGTTTTGTTATCAAAGCCCCAGGCACCCATTTCCAGGGCCCGTTTATAGGCAGCAGCGGCGTCTTTGACACGGAACGCAAACGCGCATACCGAAGGACCGTGTTTGCGCGCGAAGCGCTGGGCAAATGAATCGGGCTCGGCGTTGATAATAAAGTTGATATCGCCCTGACGGTACAGGGTGACATTCTTATGGCGATGCCGCGCAATAGCCATAAACCCCATCTGTTCAAATATCGCGCCCAGCGCTTTCGGATCCGGTGCCGCATATTCGATAAATTCGAACCCGTCGGTCCCCATCGGGTTTTCCCAGCCTTGAAATTCCATGAACGTATCCTCCTGTTTGGCTCACCAGTATAGTCCGCATAATTGGCTATTAAATATCAAAATACCTCATTAATCGTTTATTTTGAGCAATTAAAATGCGTATAATCTAAAATTATGAGTGAAAAATACCAATCATGATTTTAGATAAAATCGACCGCAAAATTTTGGCCATACTGCAGACTGATGGCAGATTGAGTAACCAGGAGGTAGCCGAGCGCGTCAATCTGTCGTCCTCGCCGTGCCTGCGACGCATCAAGCGGCTCGAAGAACTGGGTGTGATCCGGCAGTATGTGGCGTTGCTGGATCCGGGCAAAATTGGTCTGGGCCTGTTGGCCTACGTGAATGTGCGTCTGGAAAAGCACAGTGATACGGCAACCAAAGGTGGCTCACGTTCGCCGCGCTCCGATTTCTCCGCGTCTGTGGAGCAGTGGCCCGAAGTTGTAGCGTGTTACGCCATGACCGGTGAAATGGATTATTTATTGCGTGTGCATGTGGAGAACATGGATCATTTTTCACGCTTCATGATGGAAACACTGCTGTGTCATCTTGCCGTGCTGGACGTTAAATCCAGTTTTGCCCTGAATCAGATTAAAGAAACGACATCGCTGCCGCTGACCCAAATCCAGTCTTAAATCTGTTCGAATTTAAATTCAGGACCAAAATACGGCCCTTCACTGGCAATTTTGATTTCCGCGCAGATTACCTGATTACGGCCACTGTCCTTGGCATGGTACAGCGCTTCGTCGGCCGCCTGTATCAGTGTTTCTTTCGCGATGTTGATGCCTGGCACGATTAACGCCACGCCAATGCTGACCGTGATTACGCCGAACGGTGACATGGCATGCGGCAGGTTGCTTGCGGCGATGGCCCTGCAGATGATGTTGGCCATTTCATTGGCATTGATCTTGTTGATGCCAGGAGAAATGATCGCAAACTCTTCACCGCCATAGCGCGCGACGAGATCGCTGCTGCGCCGGATTTTGGCTTTAAGAACGCCGGCCACGCTGCGCAGACAGTCATCCCCGGCCAGGTGACCGTTGTGATCGTTGTATTTTTTAAACCAGTCAACGTCGATCAGGGCCAATACCAGCGGCTGGCCGGTGCGGGTGGCGCGGTTCCATTCGCTGGTTAACACTTCGTCAAATTTGCGTCGGTTAGGTATTCCTGTGAGGCCATCAGTATTGCTGAGCTCGAACAGATTGCTGTTGGCCAGTTCAAGTTCGGCCGTGCGTCTGGCGACCCGTTCTTCGAGCGTGGATACGGTTTCATGCAAATTCAGCGCCATGCTGGAAAAAGATGCGCGCAGCTGACGTATTTCAGTGACCGGATAATCTTTTGGCGCATTGGCTGCATTCACTGTATCCCCGTTACCCTGATTTAACTGCTGTACCCATTGCGTCATCTGGACTATCGGTCTGGACAGACGGAATGCAAGCAGCAGGATCAGCGCCATGCCGACCAACATGATGACGGAAACGAAAAACAGCACCGACTTCATGTCTGACCGAATCATCGGGAAAAACTGCGTTTCCGGCAGCAGTACCACAACTTTCAGAGTCAGGCCGCTGGTGGATTGAAATTCGCGCACGTCTTCGACATAGTTGGCTCCCTGCACAGTGAAGTAACTGGTCCCGGTGCCCAGCTTTAACAGCCGGTCTCCGGCCGCACGTATCAGCGGGGAGGCGTTATTGTCGAAATGCACCAGTTGCAGGCTGCCGGTTTTATCGTTTTGATTTTCCTGTCTGTAAAATAGCGGCATGTTATTGGAAATGCCGACCATCTGATTCTGAGCGTTTGCAACAAAAACCACGCCGCCTTCACCCAACGGCAGCAGATTCAGATAACGGCTGATCTGCCCTAACGCGATGTCGCTGCTGATGGCGCCGATCAGCCGGTTCTTGTCGTCCAATACCGGCATTGAATAACCTATCCCGAAATTGCCGGTGACGTCAGCGATTTCACTGGTTGCAAAACGATATATCGGATACCAGGATGGCTTGCCCTGTTGCACAGCGCTTTTGTACCAGGGGCGCGTGCTGGGGATAAATGGATTCGGATCCTGAAACAGAAACAGATCGCGCTGGCCGTCTTCGCTCACCGAATACACGTCGCGCAGCGGCGTGCTGCCGGATGTAATTACTGAAGTGTGCAATACGCCATTTGCTAGGCTGCGGTTGACACCGATGTGATGACCATCTTCAAAGCCGAAATTCAGTGCTGTCAATTCGGGCATGGTTGAAATGATGGCTGCCAGCTGCCGGGCCTGCTCTTCGGGGTCGCTGGTGTTCAGTTTTCCACTTCGGAAAAGACGGTTGACCGAATTCACCGCATTGACCGGTTTGGTAAATATCTGGTCAAGATATATATTGACGCGATTATTGAGCGCCAGCGCGAGCTGCTGTTCCATCCGCTGCCCCATGCTTAAACTGCCTGCATAAAACACCCACGCCAGAATCAGGCCCATCAACAGGAACAGAGCAAGAAATGGCAGCGCAATAAACTGGCGCAGTGAAAAAGTATATTTGTCGGTGAAAAAGTTCAAATGGCCGCGCGCAGTTAATAACTGTATCAGTGTTGATGCAGACTTTTGTCCTCCATCAACAATGTTGCAGTAATTCAATAAGGTGCACTATTATCCTTCAAATTAAACCGGGTCATTGGAATGATTGTTGTTGATTGCACACCGAATTCAGAAATAAAGTGACGGTACTCATTTCAATCTGTTTTCAAGAGATTTAATTGTTCCACTGCGGCAATTCTGGCTGCCAGGATTTGTTCGGCGATGTAATGCGGCTGACCGGGAAAGCGTTGCGCGGCGGCCTGGGCAATCTGACCGGCCGGTATCGACATCGCTGCGCCCAGCGACTTTTCCAGCACGGCCTGTTGAGGAAACTCCGACTCCGCCAACAAATAAAAGCAGCGCACTGCCCGGATGATTGCGCCAAACCGGTCTGGCCGGCGGATTGCATCACACCGTTCCAGAAGTTGCAGGCATGCCTGGGCCGACATGCTCCGGACAGCGTGGATGTTGCGCTGTTCCCGCGCTGCGATGATGGCGACATCGCGCACATCTGACGGTACTTTAATTCGCGCACTCAGCGTTCGTGCCTGTTCTCCGCCCGTGGTGGCATCAGTGAGCAGTGCCGCCCAGCGTACCGCCAGAGTCTGCTTCTCGTGCGCAGCGTAGTCTGCCACCTGCAGCAGTTGCGCGAGCTTGCGTGCCGATTCCAGCTCCGGCATGATGCGGTCCAGTGCGCCGCATTCGTGCAATACCTGCAGCATGCGCGAAGGCCGGGTTTCCATCAGGCCGCGCGAGAACTCCTGCCATACCCGCTCGGGCACCAGTGCGTCGACTTCACCGGTGGTGACCATGGCGCGCATTAATTGCATGGTTTCCGGCGCGATTGAAAATTCATTAAACCGTGCAGCAAAGCGTGCAATGCGCAGAATTCGGACCGGGTCTTCTGAAAATGCATCAGAGACGTGCCGGAAGACCTTGGCAGCCAGGTCGCGCTGACCGTGAAACGGATCGATGATGGTCGTTTCATCTGTATCATCAGCCACGGCCATGGCATTGATGGTGAGATCCCGGCGCTGCAAATCCTGTTCCAGCGTGACTTCGGGCGCGCAGTGAAATACGAAGCCGTGGTAGCCGGGCGCGCTTTTTCGTTCGCTGCGCGCCAGTGCATATTCGGCGCCGGTTTCCGGGTGTAAAAACACCGGAAAATCTTTGCCTACCGGCGTATAGCCGGCCTTGATCATCTGCTCCGGGGTGGCGCCTGTGACAACATAATCGATGTCCTGCACTGGCTGCCCCAATATGGCGTCGCGCACGGCCCCACCGACCCGATAGATTTTCATGATCTATTTATGGTCTGGCAAAAATTCAGTTTCTGCCATCGCTTCGTCGATCCAGCGTGCCACTGCCGGGTGGGCAATGACCCGTTCCATGTAGGCCTGCAGGGCAGGCGCCAGATAGACACCGTAGCTGCGAAAGCGCATCACCACCGGCGCGTAGTAAGCGTCCGCAATTGAGAAGTCGCCGAATAAAAACTGATGCGCGCCGTATTTGGACAGGCATTCTTCCCAGATTTCGGAAATTCGACCGATATCGGCCTGTGTCTGCGTGGTGCGTCCTTCGCCTGGATGGCTGGCGCGGATGTCCATCGACATCGACGAGCGCAGTGATGAAAAGCTGCCGTGCATTTCAGCGCAGATGCTGCGTGCCGTGGCGCGCGCTGCGGTGTCATGTGGCCAGAGATTTTTATCCGCAAACTGTTCGGCAAGATAATCACAGATGGCAAGCGAATCCCATACGGTCAGGTCGCCGTCAACCAGAATGGGAACCCGGCCGGCCGGCGAGTATTCTGCAATGCGGCTGGACGTATCTGGCTGATCGAGGCAAATGCGGATTTCCCTGAACGGTATATCAAATGCGACCAGCGCTACCCAGGGACGCATCGACCAGGATGAATAATTTTTATTTCCTATAACCAGAATTAATTCGGCACGTCTGGCATATTCAAGGACGCTGGCGACTTCAGTGTCCATATCTGGTGTGGCTGGGCTGTCGATGTTTTGCATGATTGTTCAGGGGGTGTTAGGGTTGAGATTGTTTGACAGAGCAGTCGATAATTCGAGTTCGCCCGGGGTGTCAATAAATGGTGAAATCATGCCCAGACGATCTTTCAGCGATTGCGGTCTGCCTGAAAAGAGCGCGGCGTACCAGGTCGCGTTGGACATCACGTTTTTGACGTAGTCGCGGGTCTCCTGAAACGGAATCGTTTCTGTAAAAATAGCGCCCTCCACCATTTTGCCCAAACTGGCGCGCCAGGCACGTGCCCGGTTCGGTCCGGCATTGTAGCCGGCGCTGGCCAGCACTTCGGAACCGTTCATGTTGCTCAATACAATGTTGAGGTAGTTGGTGCCCAAAATGATGTTGGTCTCGATATCGTTCATCTTGGTGATGTCGACATTGTCCCATTTTAATTTTTTCACCACATAGCGTGCCGTGCCGGGCATGACCTGCATTAATCCGCTGGCGCCTGCGCTGGAGCGGGCATTCATAATAAAGCGCGATTCCTGCCGGATCAATCCGTACACCCAGGCCATGTCCAGGTTCAGGGTGCCGGCGGACTGCATCATTATTTCCGCATGCGGCGACGGGAAGCGCTGACTGAAATCGAAAATGGTTTTAGTTCGGTCCGAGGTGCTGACCATGCGGTCCAGCAAATCGTGTTGTCGCGCCAGTTCAGCCGCTGCAAGGATCTGCGGTTCAGACATGCTGCGTACCTGCCAGTTCCATTCACGGTTGCCTTCAGTGCGCATATTCATTCCATAAAACTGGAAGGCGCGCTGCAGTCCGGCGTTGTTGGTCAGCGCGATCAGATCCAGCGTCTGTACCTGGGTGGCGGGTGGTACCGCAATTTGCAGCCCGGATTCCTCCAGAGCCAGCTGGCCATAAAAATGCGGGCTGCCCGATATGCTCTGAAACAGTGTCAGTGCGACATCCGGCTTATTTTCGGCGACATAGGCACGTCCCAGCCAATATACCCACGCCGGTTCGCCCAGCAGTGCTGCCGGCATGGCTTCGATACCTGCTTTGACCCTGCCCCAGTCCATGGTGCGCAACGCGGTGCGCACGCGCCACTGAAAAGCATCGGAAGAAAGTGGCGCATCCCCGGCTTTTATCCAGTAACCTGCCGCCTCCGGCTGCAATTTTTGTGCTGAGGCCAGGGCTATCTGGGCCCAGGCAATGGCGCGCTCCGCACTGGTCAGCTGGCCATTGAGTCTGTTCAGACTGGCTAACGCTTTATCCAGATCTGTCTTCGATAAACGACCCAACAGAATCAGTGCGGTTTCATGCGCCTGCTCCGACCGTCCGAGCGGCCTGGCCAATTCGGCACTCAGTTTGCCTGCCGGCCGGTCCAATTCGATGGCGGTTTTGTCTTGCTCGGCCAGTTTGGCCAGTTGAATTGCGACCGACGCCGAGTTAGATTCTGCGGCCCAGCGAATCTGGTTCCACATGTCTGTGCGACTGAACTGACCGGATCCGAGCAGATTGGAAAACAGAGCATAACAACCTTCACCATAAACGCGCACCGAGGTGAGCAGCCTGCGCGCGTCTTCAGCCACGGTTTGTCCCTGCTTTAACCGGGACAGCAGGGCATAGCATTTCACCTGGGTATCGTCATTTGACACGAATTGAGAATACTGTGCATCGAACGCTTCCCATTTGTTTTGCTGTCCGAGCAGAAGCAGCCAGTCATTGCGCAGCCGGTCGGCGATGGCAGTATTGGCATAGCGTGCCAGAAATTCGTTGATTTCATTTTTGTCGGCACTGCGCAAATGCGATTTCAGCAGATAATAATCGACATACGAGGACAGCGCGTAGCCATTGAGCTGGCCGGCCAGTTCGGCGGCGCGCGCGCTGTCTTCTTTCGATGCTGCATCGCGCAATGTCAGAAAACGCTGGTCGTCACTGGACAAATCGATGACTGGTCCTGCATGGGCGGTGGCCATAACCAGGGATGCGGAAATGGCCAGAAGAAGACGGAGAACGGACGACGGAAATTTGATCATGTGATGCACAGCGGTAAAAGCAAAAAGTAATGCCAAGAATAACAGAGAGTGAGCGGCTTGGATAACTTTCATTTTGCCCGGGCGCCGACGCCAATGACTTGTCCGGCAAGAATGATTAAGAAAAATTAATCGTTAAAACGCCTTAAACGGCGCATAGTCCTCAGAGCCGCATTTTCATATCATCCGCACCTTGTCCGGATTGAAATCATTCGAATGAAGCCGTCAGGGTGCGGTGCAACATTGAGAGTTGGCGAATGTCTTAAACTGGACAGTAAAATCTCCGATAACGTATCAGGGAATCTGCGCTGCCGTTCAAAAAAAGGCTTGTTTTTATATAAATGAAAAACTAGTATTAGGCCTGCAATCAATTTTAGCGATTTGCAATTCACTGCAACCACGAATGGAATGTCTATGAATGTGACCAGAACTGCACAGCGGACTGCGTTAATCGCTGAACGCAGAGCGATTTGTGCGCAACTTCGAAAACAATGGGACAAAGAAATTTGCGACAGGGTCTATGCATGGTGTAAGGAGCATGCAGTCGGAATCGCGGGTGTGTACAGTCCTATTCAGGCTGAGCCTTCCCTGTATGAAGTGTTTCCCCTGCTCGCGAATCTCGGCATCAGACTTGCGCTGCCTGCGGCGCCGGTCAAGGATCAGGCCCTGACCTTTTCCGCGTGGGCGCCTGGTGATGAATTAATGAAAGACCGTTACGGTGTGCTGGTGCCGCTGGAGACTGCCCCGACCGTAAAACCTGACGTCCTGTTTATTCCCTGTGTCGGTTACACCAGCGATGGTTTCCGGTTGGGATATGGCGGCGGATTTTATGACCGTACTCTGGCGGAAAAACCCAAACCAAAAACCGTAGGCATCGCCTACCGAATCTGCCAGTGCAAATTAGAGGTGCAGGAGCATGATATCGCCATGGATTTCATCATCACCAATCTGTAGTTTTTTGTAATTAAATTTTGTTGGCCAGGCATGGTTACTTTAATGCTTTATTTCGGCTATAGTCTGCACATTCTTTTTTCCAAATGCAAAGTGCGACGATGATTTTCACACCTATCTCTTCCGGTGCAGCATTCAAGAAACTGCAGCAGCACCAGAAAAAAATGCACGAGCTAAAACTGGAAATCAGTCAGTTATTTGATCGTGATCCGCATCGCTTCAGCAAATTTTCGGTGTCGTCGGCAGGCCTGTTTTTAGATTATTCTAAAAATCAGCTCACCGATCAGACTATGGAATTATTGCTTGAACTGGCGCGCGAGCGCGGCGTCGAAGCACAGCGTGACGCCATGTTTGCCGGACAGAGAATCAACTTCACCGAAAACCGTTCCGTGCTGCACACTGCGTTGCGCGCAGCACGGAATCATCCGCATGTGGTCGATGGTGTCGACATCAACGCCGAAGTGCATGCAGTGCTTGATCGCATGCAGACCTTCGTTGGGAAAGTTCACAGCGGTTCGTGGCGCGGCGCCAGCGGACTGGCAATTACAGATATCGTCAATATCGGGATCGGTGGTTCGGATCTGGGACCAAAAATGGTCACGCTGGCCCTGCGTTGTTTTGCGCAGCCCGGCATAAACAGTCATTTTGTGTCGAATGTGGATGGCCATGATCTGGATGCCGTGCTGGGTCGGCTTAATCCCGAAACCACGCTGTTCATCATTTCATCCAAGACCTTTACCACGGCAGAAACCATGCTCAATGCGCACTCGGCGCGCAGCTGGTTTCTGCGGCGGTTTTCCGAATCCGATTTGCCACGGCATTTTGTTGCCGTGTCCACCAATTTAAATGCCGCCCAGGCTTTCGGCATTGCCGGTGAAAATTGTTTTGGATTCTGGGACTGGGTCGGTGGACGCTATTCCCTGTGGTCCGCTATCGGACTGCCAATTGCTCTGGCAGTCGGGTTCGATCATTTCCGCGCGCTGCTGGACGGGGCGCAGAACATGGATCAGCATTTCCTGCACACGCCGCTGGAACAAAACATGCCGGTGTTAATGGCACTGACCGGTATCTGGAACCGCGACTTTTTGAATTGTCAAAGCGTGTCGATCGCTGCCTACCACCAGGATCTGGGCGCATTCCCGAGTTATCTGCAACAGCTCGATATGGAGAGCAACGGCAAATGCATAGATCGCCAGGGTAATCCCGTGGAAGTGGCCACCGGCCCTGTTATCTGGGGCAATGCCGGCACCAATGCGCAGCATGCATATTTTCAGTTGTTGCATCAGGGCAGTGATATTGTTCCGGTTGATTTCATCGTAGCCTTAAGGTCGCGGCATGCGCTCCCCGGGCACCACCGCATCTTGCTGGCAAACTGCTTTGCCCAATCGCAGGCGTTAATGAAAGGCAAGTCGCCAGACGCGGTGCAGCAGGAAATGCGGGCCCAGGGTGTGCCAGATCAGCAGATTGCGCAACTCATTGCGCACCGCAGCTTCAAAGGCAACCGGCCCAGCAATACCATTTTGCTGGATGAGCTCAATCCGACGGCGCTGGGTGCGTTGATTGCGCTGTATGAACACAAAGTCGCAGTGCAGGGATTTTGCTGGGGCATCAACAGTTTTGATCAGTGGGGCGTTGAACTGGGTAAAGTGCTTGCAAAAGCGATTGAAGCGGATTTACTCTCGGAACATACCGGCACGAATCAGGACAGTTCCACTGCCGGT
>Ga0316217_10004083_pt1 | contig 16066 bp, 17 predicted proteins | sample 1anoAmetaG_FD_203633 | JGI IMG/M metagenome (GOLD analysis project Ga0316217, IMG submission 203633) | Freshwater microbial communities from Trout Bog Lake, Wisconsin, USA - 1anoA | ecosystem: Environmental > Aquatic > Freshwater > Lake > Hypolimnion/Profundal zone | place: USA: Wisconsin...
CCTCGCCGGCTCCAGCGGTCACCGACGCGTTGCTGGAGCCGCCCTGCCCCCCGCCGCCGCCGTTCGCGACGAGCTCGCCGCCGAGATTCGACGCGGTCGCCCCCTCGAGGATGATCGCGCCGCCCGACCCGCCTCCGTAGCCAGGGAGGCTATTGGACGAGCCCCCGTACCCGCCTCCTCCGGATGCGTTCACCAGGACGCCGGTACCGATGCTGATGTCGCCGCAGGCGCTGATCTGGAGGGCGCCGCCCCCCTTGCCGCTGTAGTCGCCGCCCCCTGCGCTGCCGGCCGCCAGGACGAACGGACCCCCGTAGTTTCGACCCCCCGCGCCGGCGCCCGTACTGCCGCCCTGACCGCCCGGTCCGCCGTGTCCGCCGCCTCCGCTTCCACCCGGCGTCGAAGGCGCGCCGCCGATCCCCGTGGCGTTCGCAGTCGACCCTGCGCCCGGGCCCCCGGCCGTCGTGCCGGCCTGGAGGTTGATGACGGTGGACCCGCTGATCGACACATCGCCGTCGACGAGGAACACGAGTGCGTACGGGCTCGTGATGACGACGTTCGTGCTCACGAGCGTGAGACTGCTGATGTGCGCGACGATGAACGGGGTCGCTCCGGTGGGCGTGACGGGAGCCCCCCAGGACGCGGCGATGGTCTGCGTGCCACCGCCGCTGACGCCGACGGTGATGGTCTCCGTGGTCGTCGTCCCCGGGATGACCTTGATGGTGAGGGTATTGCCGCTCGCCGTGGTGATGGGGACGGCCTTGGCGCTCGGAGCCCCGGTGCAGGTGAAGGTGTCGGTCTGCGCGAGGCCGTGCAGGGCTCCGTTGGCGGGGACGAGATCCCTGCACCGGCCGTTCGAGGGGTCGCAGCCGAACGCGCACGGCGTGCCCGTCCCAAGAGTGGCGGCGCCGCCTGTGGTGCTGGAGGCGCACGTGTACGAACTGTTGACCGCGGTCCCGTGGGAGACGCCATCGCCGCATACGTTGGTACCCGTGCACTGGGCGCAGGGCGCGGCGGCAGGCTGGCACTGCGTCGTCGACGGCGCCGTATCGGGGCCGGCCTGGAGCGTCACGCACTCCGTCCCGCCGGCGATGCACGTCCCCCCGGCGCAGCAGCCCTGGTTGCACGTCATCGTCGAGGAGCACGCCGTCGTGCACGCGCCCGTGAGCAGGTCGCACGCCTCTCCAGCGGGGCACTGCGCGGACGCGGTGCACGGGACGCCGACGTCCACGCCGGCGTCTTTCGCCCCGCCCGAGTCCTTGTCGATCCCGGCGTCGTGCTCGGCGTCCGTCGAGGCGTCGCGCTCGGCGTCCGTGGTGGCGTCGTGCGGTACGCCGGAGTCGGCCGAAGCGTCGGGGTCTGTCGGCCCGGAGTCGTGAGCGTCGGGGCGATGGGGCTTGCCTCCATCGCGGGTCGAAACCCCGCCCTCCCTGCGGGCGCTCGAGTCCACCGTCCCGGTGTCGACCTTGGTCCCACCGTCGCTCGCGGTCCCCCCGTCGGTCCAGACGGCGACGTCGCCGTTGCGCCAGCACCCGCAGCCCGCAGCGACCAGCGCCAGGAGGATTCGACGACGGTGTTGTTTCATCCGGGCAGCACCTGTCGATAGAGTAGGGCGTGGCGCACGATCATAGAATGGTCGCACATCTGCTGGTGGCGGCAACCTCGCTGATGACGATTCCTGCGCGCGCCGACGCGGGCGACGCGACCGACGCGCTTCCGGGGGTCGTTCGCGTTCCCGTCGTGAGCCCGTCGGCGCGCGGCCTCGCCGCGGCGGCCTCGGGGGGCTACGGCTTCACCCAGGGGGCGGGGGGCCCTTACAGCCGCGCGACCGGGGCGCTCGCCGTCAGCTACCAGCCGGTCCCGTATTTCGCCGCTGCCGTCCAGCAGCAGGTTCGCTACGACGTGAACACCGCCAGCGGGAAGGCCTCGAGCACCGGCGACCCGAGGCTCGAGCTTCGCGGCCAGCTCCCCGTCGGCGACGCGCTCCGCCTCGGGGCGCAGGTCGGGGTCTGGGCCCCCGCCCCCTTGCCCGGGGCCAGCGCGACGAGCGCCATCACGCCCGACGCGTCGCTGCTCGCGAGCTACGCGCCGCCCGAGAGCGGCCTCGTCGTCACGTCGCGGCTCGGCTTCCGCTGGGACAACAGCGCGCATGGCGTCTCTCATGTCGCCTCCGCCCCGCTGTCGGATCGCGTCGAGCTCGGCATCAATCAGGCGAGCGCGGTGGTGACAGGGCTCGGCGCGAGTTACCGGCTGACTCCGCGTCTGGAGCTGCTCGGTGACGTCACGTGGGACGTCCTCGTGGGGAGCAACGCTCCAGGACTCGCGGAGGCCCCCATCCTCGCGAGCGCAGGCGTGCGCGCCGGGCTCGACGCTGACGGCGAGCTCCAGCTCCTCGGTGCCGTCACGGTGAGCCCGAGCGAGCGGCCGGCGTCGACGAGCGCTGTCCTCGTCGACGTCGAGCCGCTCGTCGGCGTCACGCTGGGGCTCGTCTTTCGCCCCTTCGCCAGGCGCCCGGCCCCCCCTGTCGTCATCGTGCCTCCGCCTGCTCCGGAGGTCCCCGCGCCGCCCGTGGTCGTCGTCCCCGCCCGCGCCAGGCTGACGGGCCGCGCCGTGGCAGAGGACGGAGTCACACCGCTCGCGCACGCGAAGGTCGTGGTGACCCCCGCCAGCGGCGCGGAGAAGCAGGAGACGGAGACGGCGGCAGACGGTCGCTTCGAGACGGGAGAGCTCGACGCAGGCGACGTGACCGTCGACATCTCGGCCCCAGGGTTCACGCCCATCAAGAAGACGGTGAGGCTCTCCGGCACGCCGGAGCCGCTCGATGTCGTCGTGAAGCGCGCTCTCCCGGAGGGGGAGGTTCGCGGCGTCGTGCGCGACCTCGGCGGTCAGCCGATCATGGCCGCCGTTCGCATCGACGCGGCGGTCGCTGCGAGCGGCAGCCCGCCCACCGGCAAGGACGTGACCGTGCAGCCCGACGGCACGTTCCGCGCCGACGTGCAGCCGGGGGCCTACGTCGTCGTCATCCGCGCGCCAGGCTACGCGGACCAGAAGCGCCGCGTCACGGTGGAGCGCGACGGGGTGATCATGGTGAACGTGGAGCTACGGAAGCAGGCGCGATGACGCTCATATCTCGGCCGTGGACGCTCCTCCTCCTCGGCACCGTCTTCCTCGGTGTCGGAACGGGGTGTCGACACTGCGGGTCGCACGACGAGATCGTGGCGCGGCTCGTCGAGATTCACGGACCGGTGTCGAAGGAGCTCGCGAAGCAGCCGCAGAGCTGGCAGGACGCTCCGTCGGGCGCGACCTTCGCGATCGGCGACGCCGTCCGGACGCAGACCGGCGGCAGCGCGACGGTCGGCCTCGCCGCAGGTGGCCGCGTCCAGCTGACCGAGCGAACCACCGTGCGGTTTCTCGCGGACGGACTGCACACCCGCCACCTCGCCATCGAGACCGGCGAGGCGGAGGTCGAGCCTGGCGCGTCGGCGATCGGCGTCGAGACGACGATCGGCCTGGCGGAGGTCGAGGCAGGCTCTCGCGTGAAGGTCGCCCGCGACGGTCAGCGGCTGACGGTGGACGTGCTCATCGGCGGCGCAGAGTTCGACAGCGTGGACGGGGGCGCGAAGAGGGTGGTGAAGGCCGGTCACCGGTTCCAGGTGAGCATCGGCGGCGCGGGGGTCGAGACGGTCGAGAGGGAGGCGGACGGGCGCCCGGTGAAGTCGCCGGTCGATGCGGGCGCCCCTACTCGCGACGCCGACACGCCACGAGACGCCCCTGCGGAGGGGGGCATGGGTCCGGTGGTCGTAGAGGTGCAGGGGGCCGGAGTGAAGGCGGGAGCGTCGCGCACGGCCGTGCTCGCGAGCGTCGAGGAGGGGAAGACGCAGCTCCCCCCCGGGTCGCGCCTGGTCGTCCCCGGCGGAGCGAGCGTGACGCTCTCGCGAGGCGGCGACCGGCTGACCGTGCTCGGCGGAACGGAGCTGGAGATCGGCGCGGATGGCGGGCCCGTCGTGCGCGTCGCCTCCGGGCGGGTGCTCGTGGCGTCGCAGAGTCCGGGGACCCGCGTCGAGGTGCCGGGCGGCAGCGTCGATCTCGTCAGGGTCGGGGAGGGCCGCGTCCAGGCGGACGTCCGCGTGGAGCACCAGACGGCGCGCGTCGTCTCGAACCGCGGAGAGTTCTCGCTCCACGGGAAGGTCCGCGCCGCGAAGGTCGGCCCCGGAGAGAGCGGGACGCTCGACGGGAAGGGGGACGCGACCGCCGACGCCATCACCGCCGCCGCCGCCGACGTGAGCATGCCGGCCGGAGAGTCCGCCACCATTCACAGCCCCACGGGCACCGCCGCCGTCCAGCTCCGGCGCAGCGACTGCTCGGGCGACGCCCTCGTCCAGATCACGTCCGGCACGACCGTGCGCCGCACCTTCGCGCGCGCCGACGACCCTGCCACGGGCATCGTGCAGCTGCCGGCCGGCAAGCACGACTACGCCGTGAGCTGCGTCGAGACCGCCGCCGCGAGCCCCGACCAGCGAGGCTCCGTCCGCGTCCTCGCGGACTCCGGCGTCGCCCACCTCGCGCGCACCGCCGCGAGCAACGTCGTCGACGCCGACGGTCGGCACTACCACGTGCTCTACCAGAGCGTCCTCCCGCAGATGACGTTCCACTGGCCCGGGGCCCCGGCGGCGGGCGCCATCACGTTCCACGCCTCCTGGCCGGGCGGCACCGACAAGGCGTTCCCGGCCCCCTCGGGGACCGCGGTGCTCCCCGCGGGGGCGATGGCGGAGGGGACGTACCGCTACTGGTTCGACGTCGACGCGCACCCGGACCAGCGCTCGCCGGACACGTCGCTCGCCATCGCCTTCGACAACGCCGCGCCCGCGGCGGAGATCCACTCGCCGACGGTCGGCCAGCCGCTCACTCCCACCGTCCACGTGAGCGGCGTCGCCAACGAAGGCTCGACCGTGAGCGTCTCCGGCGTCGCCCTCCCGCTCGACGGGCAGTCGAGGTTCAGCGGTGACCTCCCCGGCCCTCCCGCCGACCACCGCGTCCTCGCCGTGAGGATCGCCCACCCGACGCACGGCAACCACTACTTCATCCGGACGTTCGCGGCCCCCGGCGCCCCGTAGCCCGAGCGGCCCCTCCCCGGAGGAGTCTCCACGACGCGGGGGACGCCCGGCAGAAGTCGCGCCTGACGCTCCTCCCGCACCGCGCAATGACCCGGCGGAGCCTGCGGCCACCGGGCGCGGTCCGGAGCCCCGCCCCAGCGCAGCCAGGCTATCGTGGTGCGCTGTGGAGACGAGCTCCGAACGCCGCTGTCCCGCCTGGGCCGAGCGGGGGCTGGTGGTCGCCGGCGTCGGGGCCGTGCTCGTGGCCCTGTTTCACGCGGCGGCCATCTTCACCCCGGCGCTGAGCGAACCGTCGCCCGGCTGGCGTCACGCCCTGTTCGTCGGCATAAACCTCTTCTTCGCGTTCGCCTTCCTGACCCGGGCGCGCTGGCTCCCGGTCCCCTTCGCCGTGCTCTCGGTGCAGCAGCTGTGGAGCCACGGGCGGAGCTTCCTCGCCGCGGGGGCGGCCGGGCACCTCGACGCACAGAGCCTGGCGGTGCTCGTCACGCTCCCCGTGCTGGCGGTGGTGGTGGGCATGGGGAGGAAGAGGCCAGGGAGTCGACCGAAGGCGGCGGGGGGCCGCGCATGAGGTACCTCTTCATCGACACGCTCGGCGTTCTCACCGTCGGGTACGCGGGCGCCGTGACCGCGGGCTGGCGCGTGCCAACGAACAGCAGCGCGCGCCCGTGGTCCAGGATGACGAGGCCGGTCGCGGTCTGGCCGTCGTGGCAGTGCAGGCGGAACGGCGGGTTGGGCTTCACGGCCTCGAAGACCGTTTCGGCGAAGCGCCGTACCTGGGGCGCGGCCGTGGGCCAGGCCACCTGGACGAACGACGGCAGCGCCTCGCCGATGGCCGTGGTCAGGCCGTCGGCCAAAGGGCCTCGGCCACGGCGGCGACGAGCAGGCCAGCGAGCGCGCCGGCGAAGCCCTTCTTCGCGGCGTCGTTGCCGATGACGCGATTGAAGAAGGAGGGGGACGTGGAGTCGGTGTTCGACATGGGGATGAACCTCGGGAGATCGAGCGGCGAGCCGTCAGGCGGGAGTGCCTGGCGTGGTCGCCCTCATGATCCTTTTCCCCGAAATCACGCAGAACTTGCCTGCTCCGACCGCCGTGGCGGGGCCCGACGAGCGGCGCTCGTTCATGGACAAGGCCTCGCCTGGTCGGCCCCGCCTGCCCGCCCACAGGTTGGTCGTGGCGCGGCACGCGGCTCCTCGGCATGATGTGCCCGTGGCGAACATCATCCACCCCCCGAAGCACCTCGCCAAGGCTCAGCGCACGCGCCCCTCGGTCTACCTCGCAGGTCCCTTCGAGGCGGGTGCGTGGCGCGACGAGGTCATCGCCGGCCTGCAGGACCTCGACGTGGACATCTTCGATCCGCGCAACGGCGTGTGGGAGACGCCGGCCGCGGACAATGTCTCGGCAGGGGCGTTCGCTGGGATGCTGAGCTGGCAGCTGGACAACGCGTCGGACGCCTCGGTCATTGTCTTCTGGTTGCCCCGCGGTGTCGCTGCGACGACGGCGCTGCTCCAGCTGGGGTTCCTGGCCGCCAAGCGTGGGGGCCACAAGCGAGGGGCCACCGTGATCGTTGGTCTGCCCGAGGACCCGGAGCGGAGCATCCTCCGAACCTTCGCCGCGACGACGCGAGTGTTCCCGATGCCCGATCTCGAGGGCGTCATCCGCGTGACTCGCTACGCGCTCACGGCCGCGAAATGAGCAGCGCGGCACCCCTCTCCTGCGTGATCACGAACGGCGGGCCGCTCATCCTGCTCCCGCGTCAGCTTGTGGAGGCATGGCGTGGGGTCCTGCCGCCGCTCGGGGTCACGGTGCCTGAGGGCTGGGAGTGGGGCGACGGCGGCGTGGTCTGCGACTATGACCGGGCGGGCACGCCACCGGATGACGTTGTCCGCCTTGGCGACTCGCACGGCACGTGGACGGTGGCCGTCGCCGGGAGCACGGCGCTCGTGCTCGAGGGCGAGGTCGGGACGACGGCGGTCGCCTGGAAGGGGGGTCTGGTCGTGATCCGCGACGCGCAGGTCGAGACCGAGGATGGGGCGCTCGCGATCCTCGCTGCGGTGGACGACGGCGAGTGGCACGCGTCGTCGATGTCCCTCGACCTCACGCACGGCGGCCTGAGCATGTTCGACGCCGCCTACGCCGGGGTCGAGCGTCACGATGCGGACGGCGGTCTCCTCGAGGCCGAGCTTGCGCTGGGCACCTACCGGGTTCTGTTCGCCGCGCTGCCCGACCGCGTGACGTTGATCCGGCTCGTCAGGGTTGGCCAAGAGGGCGGAGGTGCCGGGGCGCGGGTCACGATCACCTGACTCGGGGTCCGCGGAGTACGTGACGCGGTCCGAGCGCGTGGATACGCGCGTACCTTGGGGGCATGGCCGGCTCCCTCCAGCACGTGGACGACCAGTCAGGCGCGCGGTGCGTGCACTGCGGGGCGCCGGCAGCCGGCCCGTGCGCGTCGTGCCACCAGCCGGTCTGCGGCGACTGCTCGACCCTCACCGAGGGCGGGGTGCGCGTCTGGGCGATTTGCCTGGAGTGCGACCGACGAAAGGGCCGGAAGCTCGGGGGCGCGTGGCGGGGTCTCCTGCTCTGGCTCGCCGCGATCTTCATCGCGCTCGCGTTCGTGACCTGGCTGCTGGGGTGGCTGGTCGGGTAGTGAGGTCATCCCGCTCGCGATCCGCTTCCGTAGGCCCGCATCCCCGTTGACGCCCGCTCCATCGGCGCGCTTTCCTTCCGCCCTCAAAGGAACCCGACGATCATGGCCAAGCCCGCAACCCCCAAGAAGACCAAGCCCCTCTCGAAGAGCGAGATCCTGACCGCCGTCGCCGACGCGGTCGGTGAGGAGGTCTCGAAGAAGCAGGTGAAGCAGATCGTCGAGACGCTGGTCGAGGTCGGCCACAAGGAGCTCAAGAAGGGCGGGACGTTCGTCCTCCCGGGCTTCGCCAAGTTCGTCGTCGTGAAGAAGCCCGCCAAGCCGGCGCGCAAGGGCATCAACCCGTTCACCAAGCAGGAGCAGACGTTCGCCGCCAAGCCCGCGAGCAAGAGCGTGAAGGCGCGGCCCGTGAAGGCCATCAAGGACGCCGTCGGCTGATTCGCCCGGCGCCCGACGACAGCGGGCCCACGGGGGCTTCACTCTCTCCGGCGCCGTGACCGCCGGCGCGCTGGGGGACGTGTGATGGAGCACGGCGACCGACCCGACCCGGAGCTGCTCGCGCAGGCCGTCGCCGCGATCCGAGCCAGCGGGCACGCCGACGGGCCGCTCCAGGTCGAAGCGGCGTGGTGCAGCCTCCAGTTCGCCGGGAAGCTCGTCGTCTACATCGACGACCTCCCCGGAGACCGGGGCACCACCTACACGACATTCCTCGTGGACTTCACGCGGTGGACGCGGAAGTTCATCGGCGTCAGCACCTAGCCGTCGTTGTCGAAGACGTAGAAGCGACCCCTCTGGACGGAGACCTTCGCCACCAGCGCCAAGAGGACGGGCGACTTCGAGACGAACCGCGTGGCCATCCCGTGGAGGCGGGCCAGCTCCTCGGAGGAGACCTTCTCGACCTTCGGTCGAGGCACGTAGGCTTCCCGGTGACGATGGCGCCACTGCATCGGCGGCCATCATGCACGGGTCAGGATGGCTCGGCCATCCTGCACTAACCGAGGTTGCCCGTCGTAACTTTCATGTTACGGTGATGAACAGGTTCACCACCATGCGCCGAAGCACAAAGACCGGGGTCGACAAGTTCTTCGACGAGCAGATGAAGTCGCCGTCGTTCGCGAAGAGCTACGTTGAGGCCCGCGCCGAGGTCGATGCCATCGACCGGATGGTCCGTGCCCTCGACGTAGCTCGCGAGGAGTCGGGGCTCAGCAAGGCCGACCTTGCGGCAGCCATCGAGGCTCGCCCCGAGGTGGTCCGCCGCCTCTTCACCACCAAGAAGCCGAACCCGACGCTCTCGACCCTCATCCGGCTGGCAGGCGCCCTCGGGTACCGGGTGGAACTCGTCCGGGACGCCAAGCCGAGGTCGAGCACTCGTCGAAGCCGTCCGGCTGCCTGACCCTTCAGCGAGCCACGCTCCGTGGGGTTCGGGCCACGTACTCGCTGCCGAGACGACGAACGTCGGCGTAGTCCCGTGAGGAGAGCACCGTGCGGAACGGCTTGTCCTTGCCGGAGATCAGCACGAGGCTCGGGCCACCGAGACCGACAGCCCGTCCGTCACGTTCGAGCAGGCAGAACAGCCGGTAGTGGTGCCGGCTGGGGCCGTCCACGCGGACCTCGTAGTAGCCCGCCATCTCGTCGTGCATGGCCTCCCACTTGCCGCCCCCACTGAACTGCGGCGGAGGGGCGTCGGCCACCGCGTTCACGACGGCCATCATCATGGCGCGGACCTTCTCGGGGCACGCCAGGAGGAAGTCTCTGGCGGGCACAGCCTCGTTCGGGTCGTCGTCGGGGTGGCGCTGGAAGAACTGCTTGAGCCAGGGGCCAGCCCCGCTGGGCTTCTGCGTCTCGACCTTCCTCGGTGGCCTCACCTTCGCCATGTCCGGCCTCACGCTACCGGACCACCGTGAGGGTCCGCGCATGCTCCCTGAGCGAGGGCTTCAGAAAGCCCTCGAAAAGTTGTCATGCGGTTGTCACGCCCGTTTCTGCGACATCCGCTTTCCCTAATGATTACGATGGCACGCCCGGCAGGACTCGAACCTGCGACCGGCGGCTTAGAAGGCCGCTGCTCTATCCAACTGAGCTACGGGCGCTCGCGGGGGCATCCTAGCGCAAGACTCGACCGGAACTGTACGGAGCGGAGCGGAGTACGGTGACGAACACAGCGGCCCGACGCTCGCCGCACCGACTGCGTTCGTCCGGCCTCCGGTCGCGCGCCCTGTCGCGCCGGCGCCCCGTTGCAGTATGAAGAGCGCGATGAAGTGGCCGTTCCAGCGCGCGAAGACCGTCAAAGAGTTCGAGCTCGTCGGCGTGAACGAGCGCTTCCTGGGGGACCCTTACGACCTCCTGCTCCGGACGCCGTGGTGGGCCGCGGGGGCGCTCTTCGCCGTCGCCTTCCTGGCGGTCAACGCCGTCTTCGCGGGGGCGTATGTCGTCGTGGGGGGCATCTACGGCGCACGGCCTGGGTCGTGGGTCGACGGCTTCTTCTTCAGCGTGCAGACCCTCGGGACGCTCGGCTACGGGGCGATGTACCCGGTGAGCCTCGGCGCGCACCTGCTCGTGACGCTCGAGGTGATGCTCGGCGTCTTCATCCTCGCCCTCTCGACGGGCGTCATCTTCACCAAGTTCAGCAGCGTCCGGGCGCGCGTGCAGTTCGCCCGGTACGGCGTCATCGCGCCGTGGAACGGCGTCCCGACCCTGATGTTCCGGCTGGGGAACGAGCGGACCTCCCGCGTCATCGACGCGTCGATTCGCCTGGTCCTCCGCCGCTCCGAGCCGACGCTCGAGGGGGTCGCGTTCTTCCGGATGGTCGACCTCGCGCTCGAGCGCGACCGGACGCCGTCCCTCTCCCGCAGCTGGACCGTCATGCACCGGATCACCGAGGCGAGCCCGCTGTGGGGCGCGACCCCCGAGTCGCTCGCGGCGTCGGAGTCGGAGTTCATCATCAGCCTGACCGGGCTGGACGAGACGTCGTCGCAGACGCTCCACGCGAACGGGACGTACGACCAGGCGGACGTCACGTGGGGGGCGCGTCACGCCGACATCCTGAGCGAGCTGCCAGGCGGCCGCGTCCGCATGGACATGACGAGGTTTCACGACACCGTCCCGACGGCTCCGACGTCCACGTTCCCCTATCCGCGCTGATCGACAGGGGACGGCACGCGGGAAACCGCGGCGCCCCCCGAGCGTACCCTTGCTGCGATGCGAACCTCGTCCCCCATCCTCCTCGTCCCCCTCGCGCTCGCGCTCTTGCTGGGCGCGGCCTGCGACCGGCGGGGGGGGGCGCTGCCGGTCTCGTCGTCCGGCGCGACCGTCGGCCGCGTGGCCCCCGGCTTCGACGGGGCGACGGCGTGGCTCAACGTCGACCATCCGCTGACGAAGGAGGAGCTCAAGGGGGAGGTCGTCGTCGTCGACTTCTGGACGAGCTGCTGCGTCAACTGTCTCCAGACGCTCCCCCTGCTCGCCGAGGTCGAGCGGAAGTTCGCCGGGCGCCCCGTCGCGGTCATCGGGGTCCACTCCGGCAAGTTCGACGCCGAGAAAGACGCCGACCGCCTCCGGGCCGTCGTGCTCGAGCACGCGATCGCCCACCCCGTCGCCGTCGACGGCGCGATGCGGGTGTGGGAGGCGTGGGGCATCCAGGCGTGGCCGACGATCGTGGTGCTCGACAGCGCCGGCCGCGTCGCCTGGATGGGGGCGGGCGAGCCGGCCCCTGGCGCCATCGACGCGGCGGTCCAGGCCGCGCTCGAGCAGGGGGCGAAGGCGGGGACGCTCGCGATCGCGCCGCTGAAGGGGCTGCGGCGCGAACCGGACACGCGCGGCCCGCTCGCGTTCCCCGGGAAGGTGACCGTGCTCGCGGACGGCTCGCTCGCCGTGAGCGACACGGGGCATGACCGCGTCGTCCTCTCCGGGCAGGATGGCTCCCTGCAGGCCGTCGTCGGCAGCGGGCTCGCGGGCTTCACCGACGGGGCGTTCGCCACGGCGACCTTCCGGCGGCCCCGCGGGCTCGTCGAGGTGGGCGACCTCCTCTACGTGGCGGACACCGAGAACCACGCCGTCCGCGTGATCGACCGGCGCGCCCGGACCGTCTCGACCGTCGCCGGAACCGGCGAGCTCGGCGCGTCGCCGCTCGCGGGGCCGACGCCTTCCCGCACGACCCCCCTCCGCTCGCCGTGGGACCTCGCCGCCGTGGGGCGGGTCGTCTACGTCGCGCTCGCCGGCTCGCACCAGATCGGGGCGCTCTCGCTCGACGCCGGGACCATCGAGGCCTTCGCGGGCGACGGACAGGAGGCGCGGCTCGACGGGGCGGGGCGCGCCGCCAGCTTCGCACAGCCGAGCGGGCTCGCCACCGACGGGGTCACTCTTTACGTCGCCGACTCGGAGAGCTCGAGCGTCCGCGCCGTGACCCTCGCCTCCCGCGACGTCCACACGCTGGTCGGTCAGGACCTCTTCGTCTTCGGGGACGTCGACGGCCCCGCCCCGAGGGTCCGCCTCGAGCACCCTGTGGGGATCGCGTGGGGGCCTGGCGCGATCTGGCTGGCGGACACCTACAACTCCAAGATCAAGCAGTTCGATCTCCAGACCGGCGTCACGCGCACGGTCCTCGGCGGTCGCGATCACCAGGCGCTGTTCGAGCCCGAGGGGCTCTCCCTCCGGGGCGGCTCCCTCGTCGTCGCCGACACGAAGCACCACCGGGTCGTGACGGTCGACACGAAGACCGGGGCCACCAGCGTCGTCGAGGTCCACGGCCTCGCCGCGCCTGTGCCCGGCGTGGCGGTGATCGCCCCGGAGGTCCGCGCGGCGCCCGCCGAGCGGATCGTCCTCGGCGACGTCCCGCTCGCGCGACGCGGCGCCTCGGTCGTCCACTTCGACTGGGAGACGCCGAAGGGGACCGGCATCAACGAGGAGGCGCCGTTCCACCTCGAGTGGTCCACCAGCGACGGGCTCGCGTCCGTCCCGGGCCCCATCCGGTCGACCGGCGCGACCGTGCGGCAAGGGTTCGACCTGACCGTCACCCCGATCGAAGGGTCCGCGGGGGGGCGCCTCGCGGGTCAGCTCGACGTGGTCCTCTGCGACGTCGCCACGCACCTCGTCTGCGTGCCGGTGAGGCGGGCCATCGAGGTCACCTTCCGCCTCGCCACGTCGAAGGCGGAGCGGGCGGTGGCCGTCATTCCGCTCCCGGCCGCGCGCCCCTGAGGCGCCGGCGTGCCGCTGCCTGTACTGAACCGCTGAGCCGTCCCTCGGCGGGGTGTTCAGTGGAAACGCTGCGGCCGTCGTGGCACGTTCCGGGCTTGGATCAGACCGGATGAACGGACTCGTCGCCTACCTCTTCTCGGCCATGCTCGCCTGGTCGCCGGCGTTCGAGCACGAGTACTACGAGCCTCGCGAGGAGACGCTCGGCCGCTACGTGGTCATCGCGCAGACGATCGCTCGGGTCGTGCTCGACCCGGCGGAGCCGCCGCTGTTCGGGGGGCCGGACGGGCGGGCCGAGACCGGGCTCTTCGTCTCCTCGGTCGCATTCTACGAGTCGGGTGGCTTCCGGCGCGACGTCGAGCTCGGCGCCGGGAAGCACGCGCGAGGCGACGGCGGTCGCTCCTGGTGCCTCATGCAGGTCAACATCGGGGGGGGCATGACGGCCGAGCACTGGACCGGGCCCGACCTCGTCAACGACCAGGAGAAGTGCATCCGCGCGGGCCTCCACCGGATGCGCGAGTCGTTCCTCCACTGCACCGGCCAGACGTTCATCGACCGGCTGAGCGGCTACACCGACGGCCGGTGCCGCGACGGCGCCGACGCCGCGCACCGCAGGACGTGGCGCGCCCTCCACTTCTGGGAGCTCCACCCGCCGCGCACCCTCGACGGGCCCGGGGCAGAGTTCACCGCCCTGCTCCGCTGAGGTCGCCTAGGCGCTCGCCGCGCCGACGTCCGGCGCGCTCTTCGTCCCGAACGAGTCGACCGGCGCCTCGCCGACGAGCCCCGTCACCTCGTACGTCATGACCGGCTGCGCCCGCCCCTTCACGGTGATCTCCTTCACCTTGCGCGCCACCACGTGGTCCTTCACCAGCTCGTAGGTGTGCTCGCTGATGAGCAGGTTGACCCCGAGGTCCTTCGTGGCCGTCTCGAGCCGCGAGGCGAGGTTCACCGCGTCGCCGATGACCGTGTACTGGCGCTGCTCCTCGTGCCCGATGCTCCCGGCGATGACCTCTCCGGTGTGGATGCCGATCCCGGTGCGGAGCGCAGGCACGCCTCGCTCGACCAGCCGCGCGTTCAGCCGCAGCAGCGCCTTGCGCATCCCGACCGCCGACCGCACCGCGCGCAGGGCGTCGTTGGCCTCGGGCTCGGGCGCGCCGAAGACGACCATGATCGCGTCGCCGATGTACTTGTCGACGACGCCGTCCTCCTTGAGGACGGCCTCGACCATCTCGGTGAAGTACTCGTTGAGCAGCCCGACGAGCGTCTGCGGGTCCATCCGCTCGCTGATGCTGGTGAAGCCCCGGAGGTCGCTGAAGAGGATGGTCACGGTGAGCTTCTCGCCGCCGAGCGACATCTTCTCTTTCAGGATGTGCGCCATCACCTTCCGGGCCATGTACTTGCCCATCGTGGCCTTCATGGCGTCCGCCTCCTTGAGGCGGTCGACCATGACGTTGAACCCGAGCGCGAGGTCCTCCAGCTCGTCGCCGGTCTTCCCGACCTCGACGTGCATGTAGTCCTGCTGCTGCAGCCGCTTCTGCGCCGACTGCAGCTGCCGGATCGCGCGCGACATCATCGTGGCGAGGCGCGTCCCGAAGGCGATGGACGCCGCCGCCGTCACGAGGAGGATCGCCAGCGCGTACATCAGGTTGTGCGTCACGATCGACTTGATGCCGGTGACGTCCAGGGCCGGAACGACGCTGTACGGGCCCTTCGGCCCGGCGAGGTGGGCCGGCTCGTACTGCGACAGCGCCCAGGTCGTGTCGCCGTCGTCCGCGACGAGGGAGTCGTGCGTGACGCGCCCGATGAGCCTCTTCGGGAAGCGTGACGTGGCGACGAGCACCTTGCCGGTGCCGGGCTCGATGAGCGCCAGCTCGAGGCTGAGCTTCTTCCTCGTGTTGTCGAGGTAGCCGAGGTTGATCGGCTGGCAGACGACGATCGACCCCTTCCCGGCGAAGCCCTTGGCGACGACGATGGCGGGGGCGGCGCCCGACTCGGGCTTCTCGCACCCGTGCTCGATGACGCCGCTGAAGTCGGCCCCCTTGGCCACGCCGTGCAGCTCGCTGATGGAGTCGATGCGGTCGGGGGGGGCCGTCACGCCGAGCTCGGTCAGGACCCGGCCGTCGCGATCGGCGATGATGAAGTCGAGCTCGGGGTAGACGTCGGCGAACACCTGCGCGATGGCGTGCGCGGCCTTCGCGTCGTCGTTCTCGAGCGCCCGCCGCACCGCCTCGTCCGTCGCCATCACCCGGAGCGAGAGCGTCTGGTCGGTCAGGTCGTCCTCGAGCTCCGACTGGAAGCCCGACTTCGCCTCGTCGACCCGGTTGTCGACCTCATCCATCAGCTGGCGGTGGAGCAGCCAGGAGAGGACGACGACGACGACGACGACGACGCCCAGCGTCGAGGTGACGAGCACGGTCAACTTGCGGCGGACTGTGTGCAGGCGAAACAGCATCATCGCGGGCCCCGAGCCTACCCGAACCACCACGGCTCGGCCCCGGTTTCGCCGCGGTTCGTCGGAATCACGGGCCCCGAGGTCGCCGAGTGTTGCTAGCCTTCGTTCGGCGAACGACGTCCCGGTGCCTGTGGAGCCGGGGCTCCCGCCGCGCTCACCCGGGCGACTGTCGCGGGGAGCCCCTCCGATGAAGCGCCTCCTCGCCTGGCTCGCCGTCCTCCTCGTCCTCGTCGGCGCGGGCGTGTTCGCCTGGCGCTACCAGCGGTCCCACGCGCCGCCCCCCTACGTCTTCCAGACCGAGCCCGTCTCGCGCCACCACATCGTCGGGAAGATCACCGCCACGGGCACGCTCCTCGCGACCGTGACCGTGACGGTCGGCACGCAGGTCTCCGGGCGCATCCAGAAGATCCTGGTCGACTTCAACTCTCCCGTGAAGAAGGGGCAGCTCATCGCGAAGATCGACCCGCTCCTCTTCCAGGCCGCGCTCGAGCAGTCGCGCGCGAACCAGGCGCAGGCCCTGGCGCAGCTCGAGAGCGCCAGGGCGCAGGTCACGCTCACCCAGAAGCTCTACGCCCGCCAGCTGGCGCTCCAGAAGGACAGCCTCGCGGCGCAGCAGGACGTCGACACCGCCGAGACCAACGCCGCCGTCGCCGTGGCCAACGCCGCGGTCGCCCGGGC
>Ga0316217_10004084_pt1 | contig 16063 bp, 16 predicted proteins | sample 1anoAmetaG_FD_203633 | JGI IMG/M metagenome (GOLD analysis project Ga0316217, IMG submission 203633) | Freshwater microbial communities from Trout Bog Lake, Wisconsin, USA - 1anoA | ecosystem: Environmental > Aquatic > Freshwater > Lake > Hypolimnion/Profundal zone | place: USA: Wisconsin...
AGTAGGGGGGAAGCTGAACGCAGTGAAGCAGGGGGGTCTTGCGCCGTGAGGAGAACCCGTGCCTATGGGGGGGCAGGTATCCCCCCTATGAAGTAGGGGGGAAGCTGAACGCAGCGAAGCAGGGGGGTCTTGCGCCGTGAGGAGAACCCGTGCCTATGGGGGAGCAGGTATCCCCCCTGCGAAGTAGGGGGGAAGCTGAACGCAGTGAAGCAGGGGGGTCTTGCGCCGTGAGGAGAATCCCTCTGTCTCGCTGCGCGAGCCTTCCCCCCTGCTTCAGAGGGGGGATACGACACTGCGAGGGAAAGGAAAGTTTAAGCGGCGCAGCAGAGTCAGCCGAGCCCGTGCTTCTTCAGCTTCCGGGCGACCGTGGACTGGTTCACCCCGAGGGCCTGGGCCATGCGCACCTGGTTGCCGTGCCGTTCGAGCGCCTTCTTGAGGACCGCTCGCTCGACGCTGTCCAGGGTCTCCTGCAGGGTCATCTCCTCGGGCCAGGAGTCGGCGGGCCCCGGGTGCGCGCCGCTTCCCGCCGCGATCTCGGCAGGAAGGTCCTTGAGATCGATGAGATCCGACTCGGTCATGACCACGAGCCGCTCGCAGATGTTCATCAGCTGCCGCACGTTGCCGGGGTAGTCGTAGGCCAGCAGGGCGTCCGAGGCGCCCCCGGTGAGCCTTTTCCGGATCGAGTCGCGCTCGCCGAACAGGTCGAGGTAGTGCCTGACCAGCGGAAGGATGCAGTCCCTGCGCTCCCGAAGCGCCGGGACCTGGATCGGGATCACGTTGAGCCGGTAGTAAAGGTCGAGCCTGAAGCTCCCCTGCTGCACCATCTCTTCCAGGTTGCGGTGGGTCGCGGCGAGGATCCTCACGTCGAGGTGGCGCGCCTTGGTCCCGCCCAGCCGGATCACCCGGCCGTTTTCCAGGAAGCGCAGGAGCTTCACCTGGGCCGACGCGGGGAGCTCGGCGATCTCGTCCAGGAACAGGATGCCTCCGTCGGCGAGCTCCAGGTAGCCCGGTTTCCCGCCGGAATGGGCGCCGGTGAAGGCCCCCTTGTCGTAGCCGAAGAGCTCGGACTCGATCAGGGACTCGGGGATGGCGCCGCAGTTGATCTCGATCAGCGGCTTCTCGGCGCGGCTGGAGTTCTTCTGGATCAGGTCGGCGATGAGCCCCTTGCCAACGCCGGACTCCCCGAGGATCAGCACGGAGGAGTTCACCGCGCTCACCTTGAGGGCCTGGCGCAGCGCCTTCAGCATGGCGGGGCTGCGCGCGATGACGCGCCTGGACTCCAGGTCGGCCTGGCGCAATTCCAGCATGTGGGAGCGGAATCCGTCCCGGATCGCCTCCTGCTCCTCGAGCTCGCGCTGCAGGTTGTCGATCTCCGTGATGTCCCGCTCGCTCACCACGACCCGGATCACCGCGCCGCCGGCATCGAGCACCGGGGTCCCGGTGGAGATGAGCTTGCGCCCTTCCCTGTTCTGCAGCTGGCTCACCACGGTGCCGGTGGTGAGCGCCTCCAGGGCTGCCGAGCGGTCGATGAACCCCTGCTCCAGCAGGTCCCGCATGTTCTTGCCGACCACCTCGGAGGCCCTGATGTTGTTGATGCGCTCCGAGGCGGGATTGATCCTGATGACGCGCGCCTCGGCGTCGCAGATCCAGAGCCCGTCGGAGGAGGAGTCTATGATGGCGTCAAGTTCGCGCGTCAGGTCCTGGAAGGCGCGCATCTGGCGCGCCAGCTCCGCGAGGTCGTGCTCGGGGGGCGTTCTCTCCCCGGCCATTTTGGTCATACAATCCCTCCTGCATTCGTCATCCGGGCACATTATGCACAACTGCATGGGATATGCAAAGCGGAATATCGGATTCGCGTCGAAAAGGTCGCTGGCAGGGGCGTAGGGGATAAATTTGACGCTATGAAGCAGACGTGGTAGAAATTAAAAGTACTCTGTACAGCACGATTAACCACACCAGACAGGAGACATTCCATGTCCTCGATCAGCGCTAACGAATTGAAGACCCGTGGCATATCTGCAATCGAGGCGGCCCTGGCACACGACTCCGAAGCACTCATTTCAGTGCGGGGGAAGGACCGCTTCGTGGTGATGCCACTCGAACAGTTTCAGTATCTGCGCGCATGCGAACTTGAAGCGGCTTTGGCCCAGACCAGGGCGGAACTTGCGGATGGTCGTTTTGTGGCCTCATCGCCGGAAGAACACCTGGAAAGGTTGAAATCCGGCGTCGACGCATGAAGTACCGGCTGGTCTTCACCGAGCAGTACGAAAAGCGTGCTCGACGGTTTCTGAAACGTCATCCGGACCTTGCCACGCACTACCTGAAATCATTGCAACTGCTGGAGGTGAACCCCTTTCATCCGTCGCTACGACTGCATCGGTTGTCGGGTCGTCTCGACGGTCTTTATTCCGTCTCGATCACCCTCTCCTACCGCATTACCCTGGAGTTTCTCATCAAGGCCGACGAGATCGTGCCAGTCGATGTCGAAGACCACGATACCGTGTACTGAGGCTACGAGGCTCTGGGCGTTGCAGGGATCAGGGGGGCTGGCTCGATGGCGGAATTGGCTATCTGTTGGAACGCGCCGGGGCTACGCCCTGACTGAGCGGTAGGCGTGCAGCGAGTAGAGCGCGAGACCGGTCCAGATGAGGAGGAAACTGACCAGGTCGGCGTGGGTGAAGGTCTCGCCGTACACCGTCACGGCGAGCAGGAAGTGCATGGTGGGGGTGATGTACTGGAGAAAGCCGATGGTGGCAAGGCGCAGCTTCTTGGCGGCCGCGGCAAAGAGCAGCAGAGGTATGGCGGTGACGATTCCCGCCATCGGGATGAGCAGATCCAACTGGGTGGAGGACGCGAGGAAGATGCCGGTGCCGCGGTTATGCAGAACGATCAGATAGATCAGGGCAAAGGGAGCCAGCAGCAGGGTCTCCACGGTGAGACCGACGAGCGGCTCGACGTGGAGCGCCTTCCTGATCAGTCCGTAGAGACCGAAGGAAGCCGCCAGCGCCAGGGAGATCCAGGGGACGGAGCCGTAGGACAGCGCCAGGTAGATGACTCCGATGGCCGCGAGGGCGATGCTCAGCCATTGCACCCGCTCCAGCCGCTCGCCCAAAAAGACAAAGCCGAGCAGCACGCTCACCAGCGGGTTGATGAAATAGCCGAGGCTCGACTGCAGCACCTCGTCGTTGTTGACCGCATAGATGAACACGAGCCAGTTGGTGGCGATGAGCAGGGTCGAGACGGCCAGCGCCGCCAGGGACTTGGGCCGGGCCAGCAGGGTCCGCACCTCGCGCCAGGCGCCTTTCCAGGCGGTCAGCAGCAGCAGGAAAGCCAGTGACCAGCAGATCCGGTGCGCCACCATCTCCAGCGGCGCGACGACATGCACCGCCTTGAAATAGACCGGGAAGAACCCCCAGCAAAGGTAGGCCGCCAGGCCGTAGACGACCCCCTTGCGCCGCGCCTCGGCGAGGTCCCGGCCTGCTTGCAGCTCTTCTTCCCTCATCGATCACCACTCAAGATTGCATTCCTTTTCAGCATGGGGTTGGCTTCCTGACGGGTAGTCCGATCTCGTTGCACCCGAAGCCCCATCCCGGCCTTCGGCCACCCTCCCCCTCCGGGAGAGGGAAGCGGCTTAGACCTTCTTGATCGCGACCACCTTGCCGGAGGTTATCAGGCAAAGCTCGTCAGGCGTCAGGGCGAAGAGGGCGTTCGGAGTCCCTGCCGCGGCCCAGAGTTCCCGGTACTGCAGGAGGTCCTCGTCCACGAAGCTGGTAAGCGGCACGGCGTGCCCGACGGGAGGGACGCCGCCGATGGCGTAGCCGGTCTGCTCCCTGACGAAATCCGCGTCCGCCTTGTCGATCTTTTCCCCGACCAGGGCGGCCAGCAGCTTCTCGTTGACGCGATTGGCGCCGCTTGCCACCACGAAGACGCCGGCACCGCTGGTCTTGCCGCGGAATACCAGGGATTTGACGATCTGTCCCACGTCGCAGCCGACCGCCTGCGCCGCGTCGAGCGCGGTGCGGGTGCTTTCCCCCAGTTCCTTCACCCGGCAATCCAGCCCGAAACCGGCCAGCGCCTGCTGCACCCTTCGAGCGGAGGGACTCAGCGGTTTTTCCATGGTGTTCTCCTTGATGAGGCTCACCTTAAGTGAGGGTTTAGAATAGTCCCCCCTACGACAGTAGGGGGGAAGCTGAACGCAGTGAAGCAGGGGGGTGCTTCGCCCCGGGGAAAGACCCCCCTGTCACGCTTCGCGAGCCTTCCCCCCTACTGCGCAGGGGGGAGACCAGGGCTTCCACCCTGGGTGCGCTGAACCTTTTCCCGCCGCATCAATCGCCCCCCCCTGCCGTCACCTTGGTGAACAGGTAGAGCCCGAGGAAGATGAGCCCTCCCCCTGCCCCCTGCCTGAGCGTCGGATTCTCACCCAGAAAGACGGCGGCCCAGAGTATCGCGCCCAGCGGCTCCCCGAGGACGCTGACGGAAACCACGGAGGCCTGCACGTAGCGCAGCACCCAGTTGAACACGGTGTGCCCCATGACGGTGCAGACCAGCGCGAGCGCGGCGAAGATCAGCCAGTCGCGCCCCGGAAACGGGTAAAAGGGGAGCCGGCAGACCAGCGCGCTGGCAACCAGGGTCAATGAACTGGCGCCGTAGGTGACGAAGGTGTAACCGGCCAGCCCGACGTCTCCCCGCAGCTTCCTCCCCAAAAGGAGATACCCGGCGACCATGACGGCGGCAAATAGCGCGTACAGGTCGCCGACGAAGGCCCGCCCCCCCGCCTGGAAGTCGGTGGCGCCGATCACCAGGCTCCCGGCCATGGCAAGCAGGCCGCCGTAGAGGGCCTTGCGCGACACCCGCTCCCTGAAGAAAAGAAAGGAGCCGAGCACCACGAAGAGGGGCTGGGTGGTTACCAGCACGACCGAACTGGCGATGGAGGTGTAGCGGAGGGAGGTGAACCAGGTGACGAAGTGCAGCGCCAGGAAGACCCCGCTCGCCGCCGACAGCCCTACCTCCCTGCGGTTCATCCCGCCGAGGGCTCTCGCGCCGCCGCAGAGCGAGAACGGCGCCAGGAAGCAGAAGGTGAAGACCAGCCGGTAGGCGGCGATGATGAGCGGTGGCGCCGTGGCGAGCCGCACCAGTATGGAGGAGAAGGAGACAGCAAAAACCCCTACCAGGATTGCCAGGTAGGGGTTGATCCAGGGCTTGGTGGTGGACGCGACCGGCACGCTACTCTCCCAGGTACGCCTTCCTGACCTCGGGGTTGGAGGCGAGCTCCTTCGCGTCCCCCTGCAGCACAACCTCGCCGGTCTCCAGCACGTAGGCGCGGTGCGCGATGGAGAGCGCCATGTTGGCGTTCTGCTCGACGAGCAGGATGGTGGTGCCGCTCTTGTTGATCTCCTGGATGATCTGGAAAATCTGCTCCACCAGCATCGGGGCGAGCCCCATGGACGGCTCGTCCAAAAGGAGCAGCTTCGGACGGCTCATCAGCGCGCGCCCCATGGCGAGCATCTGCTGCTCGCCTCCGGACAGGGTCTTGGCGGGCTGCTTCTTGCGCTCGTTCAGACGGGGGAAGCGCTGGAAGATCTTCTCCATGTCGGAGGCGATCTCGGCCTTGTCGCTCCTCGTGTAGGCGCCCATCTCCAGGTTCTCCAGCACGCTCATCTTGGCGAAGACGCGGCGCCCCTCGGGGACCTGGGAGATGCCGAGCTTCACGATGTCGTGCGGTGGGGTCTTGGTGACGTCCTTCCCCTTGTAAAGGATCTTGCCGTTGACGGAGGGGACGATGTTGGAGATGGTGTTCAGTATGGTGGTCTTCCCCGCGCCGTTGGCGCCGATCAGGGCGACGATCTCCCCTTCGGTGATCTGGAAGGAAACGTTCTGCAGCGCCTTGATGGCGCCGTAGTTCACATAGACATTCTCTACCTTAAGCATTGCTGGCCGCTCCTTTGCCGAGATACGCCTCGATCACCTTCGGGTTGGCGCGGATCTGCTCCGGCGTCCCCTCCGCGATCTTCACCCCGTAGTCGAGCACGGCGATCCGGTCCGAGATCCCCATGACGAACTTCATGTCGTGCTCCACCAGGAACACGGTGACGCCGGTCCTGCTGATGGCCTGCACCATCTCCAGGAGGGTGTGCTTTTCCTGCGGGTTCATGCCGGCGGCGGGTTCGTCCAGCAGGATGATCTGGGGCTTGATGGCGAGGGCGCGGGCGATCTCCAGGCGGCGCTGCTCGCCGTAGGGAAGATTCCCGGCCAGCTCGTACGCCTTGTAGGTGAGCCCCACCTGCTTCAGGCAGTCGATCGCCAGGTCGTGCAGCTCCCCCTCCTCGCGGCGCACCCAGGGCATGAACTTGAGGATGGCGCCGGTCAGGTCGCAGGAGCCCCGGGTGTGGGCCCCGATCAGCACGTTTTCCAGCACGGTCAACTGGGTGAAGAGCCTGATGTTCTGGAAGGTCCTCCCGATGCCGGCCGCCGCGATGTGGTACGGGGTCTTGCCGGCGATGGTCTCATCCATGAAGGAGATGGTCCCCTCGGTCGGGGTGTAGATCCCGGTGATCAGGTTGAACAGCGTGCTCTTGCCGGCGCCGTTGGGCCCGATCAGGGCGACGATGGTCCCCTTCTCCACCGTAAGGTTCACCTTGTCGACCGCCACCAGCCCGCCGAAGCGGATGGTGACGTCCTCGAGTTTAAGAATAGACATGCTTGGCTCTCACTATGGTAAATTATTTATGCTGTTTCAGGGCGACGCCGGGGGTCTTCTTGCCGATGGCGCGCAGGCAGAGATCCATGAAGTTCACCCCGCCCAGAAGGCCGTTGGGGCGGAACACCATCAAAAAGACCAGCAGCGCGCCGTACACGAGCATCCGGTACTGGGACATGAAACGGAGGAACTCCGGCGCGCTCGCCAGCACGGAGGAACCGATCACGGTGCCGGGCACGGAGCCGAGCCCCCCCAGCACGACCATGCTCAGGATGTCGACCGACTTGAGGAAGCCGAAGTCCGAGGGGTTGATGTAGCTCAGGAAATGGGCGTAGAGGCCGCCCCCCACCCCCGCCATGAAGGAGCCCAGCGCGAAGGCCTGGATCTTGTACCTGGTCGTGTTGATCCCCATCGCCTCGGCGGCGATCTCGTCCTCGCGGATCGCCTTCAGGGCGCGGCCGAACCGGGAGGTCTGCACGAAGGTCACCAGGATGATGGCGAGGACGGCGACGATGAGGACGTAGATCGGCATGGGGATGACGGTCTTGGCCGCCGGGACGGTGAGCCCCAGCGCCTTGTTGGTCGGCTCGAAGTTGAGGAAGAAGACCTTCACGATCTCGGCGAAGCCGAGCGTGCAGATCGCCAGGTAGTCGCCGGTCAGCCTCAGGATGGGAAAGCCGATCAGCGCCGCGACCAGCGCGGTCACCACGCCGGTCAGCACCAGGTTCAGGCAGAAGGGAAGCCCGGTCTTGATGGTGATCATGGCGCTGGCGAAGGCGCCGATGCTCATGAAGGCGGCGTGTCCCAGGGACAACTGGCCGGTGAGGCCGACGATCACGTTCAGGCCGAGGGCCAGGACGATGGCGATGCCGACGTTGACGAGAATCTGCATCAGGTACGGGTCGACGCAGGCGACCAAGCTCTGTAGGTATATACCCATCGAATCTACACCTTCTTTGTTATTTTTTGTCCCAGCAGCCCGGTGGGCTTGACCAGGAGAACGAGCACCAAAATGGAGAAGGCGATGGCGTCACGGTAGGAGGAGTAGCCGATGGCCACGCCGAACACCTCCGAGACGCCGAGCAGAAGCCCCCCGAGCATGGCGCCGGGGATGGAGCCGATGCCGCCCAGCACCGCGGCCGCGAAGGCCTTGAGGCCGGCCATGAGCCCCATGTTGAAGGAGACCGCGTTGAAGAGCACCCCCACCAGCACACCGCCCGCCGCGGCGAGCGCGGAGCCGAGCGCGAAGGTGAAGGAGATCACCCGGTTCACGTTGATCCCCATCAGGGCGGAGGTGTTGTAATCCTCCGAGGTGGCGCGCATCGCCTTGCCGATCTTGGTCTTCTGCACGATGAACTCGAGGCCGAGCATGAGCACCGCCGAGACCCCGATGATGAGGATCTGCAGGGTGGAGATGTCGGCGTCGCCGATGTGGATCTGGTTCACCGGGAAGGCGGTGTCCGGGAACCCCTTGGCGTCCGCGCCGAAGACCATCAGGGCGAGCGAGGAGAGGAAGATCGAGACGCCGATGGCGGAGATGAGCGCCGAGAGCCGGGAGGACTTCCGCAGCGCCCGGTAGGCGATCAGCTCGATCAGCACCCCCATGATCATGCAGAAGATCATGGCGCCGATGATGGCGACGAAGATGTTGCACTTGAAGTAGGAGACCAGTAGCAGGCCGATGAAGGCTCCCACCATGAAAATCTCGCCGTGGGCGAAGTTGATCAGGGTGATGATGCCGTACACCATGGTGTAGCCCAGTGCGATCAGCGAGTAAACGCTTCCGAGTGCTATACCGTTGATAAGCTGTTGCAGGAACATGTCGACTTCCTTCCGACTTTAGGATTGATCAAACGAGAAACAAGGCTGGGAAATATGCTACTGGAAAAAACAAACTACATACGTCACTAAAAAAGGCAAACAACCAATGCATATTCGGTGCTAATAGAACGCTGCAGGCCGAAGTTATATACCATAATCCGTCCAAATTGTGCAAGCTTTGATGTCCGGCACTGACAGCGGCATCAATCAAGGGATCCGCAGCGCTGGAAAAGCGATCCGGAAGCCCGGTTTTAGGCCAGTTCAATGGAGCAGGCAAACCTCTACAGCCGCGACACTTTACACTATTTCAACCTGTTTAGTAAAGTTAAACTTTTGATTGGCCCCAAAAAGACCGCGTCATACTTTAATGATTTCTAAGCACACAGTCGCGAAGCTCACTTGTTCCAGCCGGCTCGGCCCGAGGATGTTCAGCTGCTGGTATTTTCACCGGCAATCTCACGCTAGGTGGCGGGGAAAACCCGATCGTGAGCATGGCCGCGGGATAAAAAAAACGGCCCCGTCGCGAGACGGGGCCGTTTTTGTGTTGCAGCCAGCCTGAAGCTCCTAGTCCATCTTGACGGGTACTTTAGCCTTCAGGACGAACTTGCCGTCCTTGACGTAGAGCAGGCTCAGCGGGGACTTGATCGGCTCGCGGCTAGCCTGCATGCTGATGGTCCCGGAAACGCCGGCGAACATCTTGGTCTTGGCAAGGGCATCCTTGAAGACCTTGGGATCGGCGCTGTTGGCGCGCTTCATGGAGTCGGCCAGCAGCATGACGGCGTCGTAGCCCTGGGCGTCGAAGAGGCCCGGGAGTTCGCCGTTGTGCTTGGCTTTGAAGGCCGCGATGAACTTCTCGGTCTCCGGGGTCGCCTGCTCGGGGGAGAAGCCGAGAGCAGACATGGAGCCTTCGACGGCAGTCCCGCCCAGCTCGATGAATTTCGGGGAGAAGAGTCCGTCGCCGCCGAACATCGGGGACTTGAGCCCCTGCTTGCGGGCTTCCTTCATGATGAGTGCGCCTTCGGTGTAGTAACCGGAGAACAGGATGACGTCGGGCTTCTTGGCCTTGATGTTGGTGATCTGTGCGGAGAAGTCCTTGTCGCCGTCCTTCACCTTCTCGTCAGCCACGATCTTGATGGAAGGGACCTTGGCCGCTGCGTCGCGGAAGGTCTGGGAGAGGCCGACGGAGTAGTCGTTGTTGTCGGAGGTGACGATCGCCACCTTCTTGAACTTCAGGTCCTTGGCGAAGTACTCGATGCAGGCCGGGATCGCGATGGAGTCGAGCAGGGTGTCGCGGAAGATGAAGTCGCCGATCTCGACGACGCCGGGGCCGGTGGCGCCGGCGGAGAGCAGCACGACGCCTGCCTTCTGGGCGATCGGGGCGGCAACCTTGGTGATCCCGGTGGTGGGGTCGCCGACGATGGCGACGACGCCGTCGCGGGAGATCAGCTTCTGGGTGACGGAAGCGCCTTCCTGCTTGTCGCCGCGGTCGTCAGCCTCCACGACCTCGATCTTCTTGCCGGCCACGCCGCCGGCGGCGTTGATCTCGTCGGCAGCCATCTTCATCCCGTCCAGGGTCGGCTTGCCGAACATGGCGACGTCGCCGGTCAGCGCGCCCAGGAAGCCGATCTTGATGGTGTTGCCGGCGGGTGCTGCGGCCGGTGCGGGTGCCGCTGCCTCTTTGGGAGCCTCTTCCTTCTTCTTGCAGCCGAATGCGCCGACCGCGAGCATTGCTACCAGGAGCAACGCGCTCATCTTCTTAAAGCTCATGCAGACTACCTCCTTGTTGGTTAATGAATAACAGTTGGTGGTACCGACAGCTAAGCTAACTACAGAACAGTGCAGCTGTCAAGCCCGTGCGGCAAATATTGCTGCGACATCGGACGCTTCCGTCTCTCCGGGGCGAACCCCGGAGAGACGGCAGGACTGCTTAGAACGCGTAGTTGGCGAGCACCTTGAAGTCGTAGGGGGTGTCGGCGCTGTGCGTTGCGACGGTGTTGAAGTAGTCGCCCAGCAGCACGAAGCCGCCGCGCACGCCGATGGTGGTGTTGGCGTTCAGCTTGTAGTTGGACTCGACGTTGATCTCGGTGCCGAGGTAGTTGCTGGTGCCGCTGTTGGCGACGTTGTTGGCAACCGCCGCGAAGCCGGCGTTGATGGAGCTGGTGATCTTGTCGGTGCAGGGGTGGTCGAAGCCGATCGAGCCCATGATCATACCCTGGTCGATGTTGTTGACGTCGTAGATGATCGCGGTGTCGATGGTCTTGGCATTCTTGTCGCGGTGCAGGATGATCATCTCGTTGTCGTACAGGGCGGCGCCTTCGGAGCCGGCAGGAGACTGCGGCACGAAGAAGCGGTTCTTGCCGCCGGAGACGTAGATGAACTCGGAACGGGCGGTGCCGCCGAAGATCGGCAGCTTGGCGCCGACGTTGAACGCGTACCCCTTGGCTTTGCTGTTCACCGCGGCGTTGCCGTCGTAGTCGCCGAACTGGAAGGCCGCGAAGCCGTTCAGGGCCAGCGGGCCGACGGCGCCTTCGGCGTTGAGGCCGAGGGTGTGGACATTCACGTCGTTGTTGGGCTTACCGACGGTCGTGGTGACGGCCGGGGTGAAGGGGAGCGTGGTGCTGTAGATCGGGGTGCCGTCGGCGGTCTGGCCGATGATGGTCCCCACCGCAGGGGTCGTGGTGCTGGTGCTGCCGTTGGAGCGGTTGTCGTTGATGTAGTAGTACGATGCGCCGATTTTCGCTTCCTTGGTGACGTTGTACTTGGCGTCCAGGGCGATCATGTCGTAGGTGTTCTTGCCGAGCAGCGAGAGGCTGCCCAGCGCCTGGCCGCGGTCGCCGAAGCGGAAGAAGCCGGCTGCGACGCTGGCGTTGGCGTAGTCGTGCGACATGAGGATACCGGCCATGTCGGCGTCGAACAGGATCCCCTTGAAGGAGTCGTTGTAGGGCATCATGCCGATCTTGGTGTTCACCGCCGGGTAGTTCAGCTCGAGGTACAGGTTTTTGGTTTCGATGTTGACGGAGTCGGCGCCGAGACCGCCGCCGGAGTTGCGGCCGACCGTGTAGGAGCTGTTGCCCAGATAGGCGTAGTCCAGTTCGAACTTGGTGACCAACTTGACCTGGTCGCTGGCCTTGGCGTTGTAGCCCAGGCGGACGCGCTGCACGAAGTAGTTCTCGGTCGGGGCGTTTTTCTGGATGCCGACCGCGTTGGCGATGTTGCTGCCGTCGTTGCCGACTGCGCTGTAGTTCGACAGGTCGTAGTAGCTGGTGAATGCGCCGTGGAATTCGTTCTCCAGGGCAAGGGCGGGAACTGCGGTTGCGACGGTCAGCACGCCAGCGGCGGCTACGGCAAGAATCTTGTTACGCTTCATTTTTCTTCCTCCTCGTTCAGTTTAAATAAATTGAATTTGCCTGCGGGTCAACGTACTACGGGTCCGAGTTAAGGAGACAATCACCACCTTTCGTAGAAAATTTAAGGTGCATCGGCTTACTTGGCGACTGAAACTATGGCATCGAAAATTACAGTATCTGGCTTAAGAACAGCTTGGCGCGCTCGTGGGTGGGAGCGGTGAAGAAGTGCTCCGGGGTCCCCTCCTCGACGATGCGCCCGGCATCCATGAAGATCACCCGGTCCGCCACCTCGCGGGCGAACCCCATCTCGTGGGTGACGACCGCCATGGTCATCCCCTCGCGCGCCAGCCCCTTCATGACGTCGAGCACTTCGCCGATCATCTCGGGGTCCAGCGCCGAGGTCGGCTCGTCGAAAAGGAGCATCTTGGGGTCCATGGCGAGCGAGCGGGCGATGGCGACGCGCTGCTGCTGGCCGCCGGAGAGGTTCCCAGGGTAGGCCCGGGCCTTCTCCAGGAGCCCCACCTTTTCCAGCAGGGCCATGGCGCGCGCCTCCGCATCCTTCCTGGAGCGCTTGCGCACGACGATCTGGGCCAGGGTGAGGTTTTCCAGGACCGTCTTGTGCGGGAAGAGGTTGAAGGCCTGGAACACCATGCCGACCTCCTCGCGCACCTTGATGATGTCGGCCTTGGGGTCCGAGAGGTCCGTGCCGTTCACCACCATGCGCCCGCCGTCGATCTCCTCGAGCCGGTTGATGGAGCGCAAGAGGGTGGACTTGCCGGAGCCCGACGGGCCGATGATGACGACCTTCTCGCCGTCGTAGATGTCCAGGGATACCCGGTCCAGGGCCCGGAAGGAGCCGTAGACCTTGACGATTTCGGTCGCCTCGACCATCTTGCGCTTACTTGTTGACACTGACGCGCTCCTCCAGGATGCCGATGATCTTCGAGAAAAAGAGCGTGATGATCAGGTACACCAAGGCGATGACCGTGTAGGTCTCGAAGTAGGTGAAGGACTCGGAGGCGAACTCGCGTCCGCGGCGCAAGAGGTCGGCGACCGCGATGATGGAGACCAGCGAGGAGTCCTTCAAAAGGGCGATGAACTCGTTGCCCACCGGCGGCAGGATGACCTTCACGGCCTGGGGCAGGATCACGTGGATCATGGTCTGCCGGGCGTTCATCCCGAGCGACAGCGCCGCCTCCGTCTGCCCCTTGGCGATCGACTCGATCCCCGCGCGCACCACCTCGCCCATGTAGGCGCCGTAGCAGACGGCCATGGCGATGATGGCGGAAAGGATCGCGGGGACCTTGATCATGCGGCCCAGCGCATAGTAGATGTAAAAGATCTGCACCAGCAGCGGGATGCCGCGGATGATCTCGACATACAGCGACGCCGCGCCGTTGTAGAGCCTGTTCTTGGAGATCCTGCCAAGACCGGTGACCAGGCCGAGGACTATGGCGAGGAGGATCGCCCCGAGGGTCACCTGGAAGGTAACCAGTATGCCGTCGGGGACGAACTTGAGGATGTTGAGATAAGGGTCGGGCTTTACGGTAATCAGGTAGACGAGGATGCCGATAGCGCCGAAGAAGGCGATGCGCCAGGCGGTAAAAAGCCCGCGGTCGCTCTTTCTCGGGATGGCTGCGCCGTCCCCCACATCGATGACCTGCTTTTCTGCTCCACTAACCATACGTTTGTTTGCCACTCCGAAGCTGATACGTTCCGCCGACGCCCGGCGGGCGTCCCTGGCTGCGCCGGTCCTGCGTCCGACCCGTACGGAGGGCGGCGCAGCCGGGCCGAAGAGCCCGCGCCGCGCCGCCGCCCGAGATGACTGTTTCAGGAACAGTGCGCCTCTATTTCAGCCACTTCTTCCTGAGCTGCTCGTCGATCTTCTTCTTCTTGACCGCGTCGATCCCCTTGTTGATCAGGGCGACCAGGTCCTTGTTCCCCTTCTTCACGACGATGCCGTAAGCTTCCTTGGTGAAGGGCTTGCCGACGATCTTGAACTTGGAGTTGTATTCCTTCTTCTGCAGCGCGTAGATGATGGCGGTCGGCTCGTCGCAGACCACGCCAGCGATGCGGCCGGCAGCCATGTCCTCGAAGGCGAGGCCGACTTCGTCATAGGTCTTCAGTTCCGCGCCGGCGACTTTCTTCACTTCCATGGCGCCGGTGGTGCCGATCTGTGCGCCGACCTTCTTCCCTTTCAGGTCCGCGAGTTTGGAGGCCTTCTCCGTTTTTGGGACGATGAGGACCTGGCCCGCGTTGATGTAGGGCTTGGAGAAATCGTACTTCGCCTTGCGCTCGTCGGTGATGGTGACGGAAGAGATGATCGCATCGTACTGGCCCGCTTCCACGCCGGCGAAGATGCCGTCCCAGGCGGTGTTCTTGAAGCTCACCTTGAAACCGGCTTCCTTGGCGACGGCGTTCATGAAGTCGATGTCAAAGCCGACGATCTGCTTGTTGGCGTCCACCATTTCCATCGGCGGCCAGGTCGCGTCAGTTGCGACAGTTACCTCTTTGGGTGCCGATGCTGCCAGGGCCCCCGTTGCGAGACAAAGACCGGTGAGCGCCAGGATTGCAGCCATAATACGGAACGATTTCATGCTTCCCCCTTGGTTGATTTCAAAATTAGGCAGAACACACAGTTCTACACTTTGCGGATACTATTAAAGAAAATTGGCCCGCTTGTCAACTACCTAATTAGAATACCTCTTGCCCGTATACTAAGAACATGCTAACCTCTTTGTAACAATTGCGTGAATTCAGGGTTTTATACCGTCAAAATAAGGTTGGGGCAGATGAAAAAAATTCGCGCGGCGTTGCTGCTTTTGATCACTACATTCTTCTGGGGGGTCACCTTCACCATTGTGAAGGACGCCATACGCCATGTTGACGTGTTCGTTTTCCTGTCGCAGCGCTTCCTGATCGCTGCCGGAATCATGCTGCCGTTTGCATTTATTCGGAAAAGCCTATTAAACAAAAGACTACTTATTCACGGTTCGATCCTTGGATGTTTACTCTTTGCGTCCTATGCCTTTCAGACATTCGGTTTGAAGTACACCAGCGCTTCGAACACGGGATTTCTTACCGGGTTGAGCGTCGTGCTGGTCCCGCTTTTCGACGCGCTGTTCTTTCGCCAGCCGGTCGGGCGCAGCATACGCTGGGGTGTCGGGTTGGCATTGGTCGGTCTGCTGCTTATGTGCGGCAAGGGGAGTCTGAGCTTCAATGGAGGAGACCTGCTCGCCACCCTGTGCGGTGCGTGCGTGGCGCTGCATCTGCTATATACCAGCCGGTTTGCGCGGCAGGCGACCAGCGACGTCTATCTGTTGACCACCCTGCAGCTCTTCAGCGTCGGCCTGCTCAGCCTTGTTTGTGCCGGCGTCAATGGGGAGCAGGTCTTCGTCTGGCATCCGGAGCTGCTCTGGACCCTGGGCATCTGCGTCTTGGTCGCGACGATTTTCGCCTTCCTGGTGCAGACCTCCATGCAGAGGTTCATCAGCCCCTCCCACACCGCTCTCATATTCTGCACAGAGCCCGTATTTGGGGCGGGGTACGCTTATTTCGCCGGCGGTGAGCGGCTGGGGGGCTTCGGGTACCTGGGAGCGTTTCTGATCCTCGCGGGGATGATCATTTCCGAGCTCTTGCCCGACGAGGCGGGTGGCGAGGAGGGGGTTCCCGTCGCGGTCGAGGGGTAGACAAACGCAGAAGTCGCGGGAAGTTAGCTGCCAAGGTCTGCAGTGTCGCTCCAGGAGGCGAGTACCGGCCCTCACCCTCACCCTCACCCCATTCACCTTCATATACTTCCTTGATCTCACTCGCTCTCGCCTGCCTCGCCTGCCTCGCCTGCCCTCGCCTGCCCTCGCCTGCCCTCGCCTGCCCTCACTTGCCCTCACCTGCCCTCACCTGCCCTCACCTGCCCTCACCTGCCCTCACCTGCCCTCACCTGCCCTCACCTGCCCTCACCTGCCCTCACCTGCCCTCACCTGCCCTCACCTGCCCTCACCTGCCCTCATCTGCCCTCATCTGCCCTCATCTGCCCTCGCCTGCCCTCACCTGTTCCAACGGTCCCAGCCTGTCCTTGGGGGGTGTAAAAAGGTTTGTGTAAACTGCCATTACGGGGTAAACCAACTTACCCTAAGGAGCTTACATGACCATTGACCTTGCCGTTATTGATGACCTGCTTAAAAAGTATAAGAGCCCGGAA
>Ga0316217_10004085_pt1 | contig 16063 bp, 14 predicted proteins | sample 1anoAmetaG_FD_203633 | JGI IMG/M metagenome (GOLD analysis project Ga0316217, IMG submission 203633) | Freshwater microbial communities from Trout Bog Lake, Wisconsin, USA - 1anoA | ecosystem: Environmental > Aquatic > Freshwater > Lake > Hypolimnion/Profundal zone | place: USA: Wisconsin...
CTAAATGATTTTGTAATTATGACGAAGAAAACATAAATCAGACTAAAAATTCTTAAAAATCCCTGCTTATTGAGTTAAATTTGAATATTTTGCCACTAGATTTGGTGATCCTTATTAGTTACACTTTTGCTATTCTATAAAAATAGATTTAAGGATCAATTTTTAGCTCTACTTCTTTCTTTGAATCCAAATATACTAGACTCATTCTTTCTTAGTATTGAAGTAAAAGTAGGCTTTGATTAAAGTAGAATGCATCATTCGTAGGTTCACATTTATAGGAATAGAGAAGTTTTACTAGTCTGGAGTAAATGTCCACCAAGTATATTTGAAAGGACTAATCAATACATACCAATTTGCCAGATGAAGGCTATTGCGCCTTCTTTAGTTTTATCAGTTTCTTTTAGCAAACCCTTAAAATAAGTTTCTTTGCATAGGATTTACGCCGAAGTATTGTTAATGAGCCCCCACTAAGAAATAACAGCTAGTCTTCATAGTAAAGCAGCTGATCTGCGGCTATTTATTCACCACAGCTCTGTTACAAAGAAACGTTGGAAAGCATAGAGCCTTTTTAAGAGTAATGGTATACAGTGTTTGACTGGGTTATTACAGAGAAAAAGATCCCGCTATTTGACGTATCAAGGAAATATAAAAGTTTCACTGTTTAGGCACTCTTATGTTTGGTTGGCTTGTTCCTTTAAAAAACAGAAGATTTCAAAGAATCTGTGTTACTTCTTGGCCTTTTCTCTTTCTAGTTATCCTTCAAAGAAAAGTTAAGGTTGAATAAGACATGTTGTGTATAAAGATTGACAACTTAAACTGTGTTATCTTCCGTTAGAATCGCAATAAACTGGTATTCTTCGTTGCAGCAGATGTCAACGATGTTAGAAATGTTAAAGTAAAAATAAGACCCGATATATTTCAAGGAAGTGTCTAATAGGCTTAACTCACCATTTTCGTACAAAATGGCTAAAAACTCACCTTTTCCACCTTTTCCCTCAATGACCTTTACAACTTTCTCTTTTTCTTTGAAGACTTTTGCAGGTACTTTATTTTTCAACTTTTCTCTGTTATTCATGATTTTTATTGGCTTAAAATAGTGGAACGTTTTTTCTTAGTTAAGGACAACTTCAAAAGGATACAAATCTCTTGAGCTGTAAAGATAAAAAGTTTTGGAATCAAGTACTAAAAATCTACTTTAGTTAAATGTGTCATGGTATGACTGATATACAAAGTATTTCTAAAGGTGGCTACTGGACAAAATGGCTATGTTTCCATTTGCGTAAAGAGCTAGTATCTCGGAGTTTTATTTTATTAGCTGCATGTCTAGAATCGGCAAAGGGTTCACTCGAGTATGGTATTTGATTTTTTTGCAGAGTCTGTCAAATAAGTAGATATAGCCTGCTGTGCATCCTAAGTATAAATTAATCAGGTTTTTGTGGTTTCTGACTAAATTGATACAAATTCGATAGTTTGTAGAAGGATTGTTTAGTACTAACTCAAAGATGATCTTTTCTTAGGCCTATTCATAAGGGCAATTCAACTCCAATCCACACAAATGACCTTTCTAGTCAAATAAGATAAGCCCAAATTCTTTGATTGGCTAAAATTTGGCTGAAAAATCAAAAATTTGTTCAAACTTTTTGTGATTGATATTCTTGGTTTGGTCCAGCTGATAAACTATGACATTCGTAGACTTATTTGCATCCGTCGAATTGCTATTTTTTAATTTACTTTTAGTTTTATTGTTCACTTACAATCCAAGAACGATTCTAAATTCTCTTTTCTTCTCATTTTAGTACATCTCTAAGTAAGTAACTATTTCCTTGAAACTTTTCTAAAATATAGTCGTATACTCAAAATTAGTGATGGTTTTCTTTATAGTTAAAAGTCTTATTTATCGGTTGAATAACGAAACAAGAAGGTAGTTTTGGTATACGTTGAAAGTGACTATTTGGAGGACGTTTGCGTTCTTTTCAAAAGGATCTATTTTCTTGTTTTTAGATAAAAAATGGTTCCGCTAGTCTTAATTCAAAAGTTATTATTAACCCTTACTGAAATTATAAGAAAGCTGCCCATTATCAATCGATTTTCTAATTCTTGTGAGTTTTGTATTCGTGCTTTTCATTTCGCTTAGCTCTTTTTTGAAATTTCTGTGCATAGTCAAAGAGCTATAATCAAAGTTTACTTATCTTTTTTATTTTTAGAGTAGTGACTTGTCCAGTTAAATGTATTTTTTGAAGTTTTCTCGAGATTCTTTAAAAGTATTTGCTATTGTGATGCTATTTTGGATTGACGTTTAGCAGAAAAGGTCAAAAATCTTCTTTACATCATCATTCTTTATCTTCAGGAGGCTAGTCTTTTATCTTCTTCTTGGTACTCCATTCTAGGTATGAAGTTTTCTAAAAAACTTCCTATCATTTGACTTTTCGCTGGAAATCTAAGAACCCCTAACACTTTCCTTTAAATTGTTGGTCAAAAGTCTCTGTAGTCCTCCATATCTCTTCTTCTAGCTCTTATCACGTTAAAGCTTTAAAATTTAAACTTTATCAAGATATTCCTCTGCTCTTTTTTGTGACTAAACCTCTTTCCTTAACCTTTTTTCTTCTTCTCTAAGAAAAAGTTTCTGCTTGACTCTTGAATACTTAAAAACAGCGTTTGCGATTATCTAGCTGGTTTTGAAATCGTAGAAGACGATCTCCTTGTCTAGACAAACTAAAAACACACCTTTCCCGGCAATTTACACTGGAACATTCTTAATTGCTTGGATGAAGTTCGTTTCTTTTTACTTAATGAAATGAACTAACTTCTAAAACCCATTGTAATGACTTTCAACTATTTCAGTAGCAGATAGTGGGCTTATTTATAGCTTTGTGACCTAATCTTTTGCAAATATCTCTTCTTGGAAATAGGCCAAAAGATCATCCCAACTAATCTTCAGCTTCCCTGTTGCTTTGACTAGGAAGTCATGCAGAATCAGAGGCTCTTCGTGAGTATACTTGTAAAGTAATAAAGACGCTTCCTTAATGTACTATAAATTACTTCAACTGATAATGTGGTTTTATGAGTGGTCAACTTTGAGGAGAATTATTCTTTGATTTTGACTAAAAAGTTCCTATATCTGTTTTATTTCATTTTGAATTACAATTACTAACTACTTGGAATACATATGCAAAATTATTTTTAATTTGCCTTTTGCTAAAAGCAGCACTAGCCAACTTGCGTTTGAATAGAGTTATTATAAAAAGCGGTATAATTAATAAATTGACTCCAAATGTAACAAACTCCTGAAGAGCACTCAAAGAAAGTCGATTTGAAATTAAAACTAATCAAAGACTTTGGCTTTCTCCTTGCTCTAAAGCCCATTCCTGTCAACGAATATTGCACGAAGTATCTTCTGGAGGAGGGGCAAAGTGATGTGATATTGAGATAGGACCAAGAACAGTTTGACATGGTCTACTCTTACATAAAGTACGACTACGAAGGAAAGATTGTGGTCAATGTAAAATGTGCAAAAACTTCCAAGCTTTAGAAGACGAAATCTGATTTCGATATGAAGTAGTTGTTGCTTGGCATGAAGGTTAAGGAAAAGGCCTGGTTTAATGTCTGTAATATCCCAGTTTATCGCAGAAATGAAGTACTTCCTATATACGATGATGTCGTCTATGAAAATTAGGATGAGCAAATTGACGATTTCAACTCTGATGAGGAAGTGGCGGGAATAAAAACGTAAACCTAGTAAAAAGAAGAAGAAAAGGAAGTTTAAATCATTTAAAGTCAGCCTAAAAAGGTTGAAGATAATCAATAAAATGGAGGTTAAAAGCCTTTATTCTAGTAAATTGATGACTAGCCTCATTAAAGAACAGGTTTTCACTACTAAATTTACATGGAGAAATTGGAGTATAAAAACAGTGAAAACTTTGAGAGCAAGATGAAGGTAGTTGAACAAAAACGGGAAGAGGCCAAAAACCTCTTTTTTTCAGCAAAATACTAAGAAGCGGCCAAAATCTACAATTATTTGGACTCCATCACCTCCAATCTTCGAAAATACAAAAAGGATCCATAAACAGGCAATTACAGCAATGAACCTTTCTATACTCCTGAGGAGGTGTTTTAGATCTAAAACAAAAATGAAAAAGCAAAGATAAACTACTTGCGGTGTTTCTTCAAGATGATAGAAAAGGTATCAAGCGAGTAAAAGTAGATTGCGCAGAAGAACATTTAATATCTGCTTTAGAAGCAGAACTAAGATCCAGTGGTGCACTTCTTGCATGCCAAATGGCATCTTCATTTGAGATACTTGGATGCTGCGCTGGATTCAGCCAAGAGGTCTTACCAGCTGTAGAAGAATAAGGTGACTTGGGACCTCATTGAGCTGATCCAGTACTAAATTGCCAACAAACACAAGGTCAAAGTGAAAGTGCCAGTCAACCCAGCTTGAAGTGATTGTTCGAACATGAATCTTTACTTTGCCTGAACTACTTGTGTTTATTTGCTTTATAAAATGGCAAATAGCTAGCCCAGAATGATTGAGGATCAAGAGTCCTCACACTACAGAATGTTGCTATTTGCAAGCATTATGAAACTCCGTCTCTATTGATGCAAGCTAATCGCATGAATCTTTTAAACCCTCATTCATTAGAGTTATTTATAATAATTGCGTAGCTGAGATGAGAATTTTCTGGGACTTCAAAAGAGCCTTCTTCGGTAATTGACTTCTAACAAAGGTCTCCCTTTCCTTCTTCCTCTAACTCGAGGGATAGTGCTGGCGCCAACTGCTTTTCTGGGAACCCTTGTGACTTTGCAATACGTGTTACCCTCAAACCTCTACTACGATGAATACAATGGTGAAGGCCGCGAGTCAGTACAGTCCACTCTAGCTTGATTATCAATAGAAATGGGAACAAAGTTGTAGCACTTTTTATATACCAATAACTGTCTTTATCATATCTTTTGGTAGGATAATACTCGTTTTTAGGCATTATCAAAAATTTACTAATAAAATACACGAAAAATGGGCAAACCTTTATAATTGTTATAATCGCTATCTATTAACTCAAAGGTTGATTCTTTTAGTCAGCTTCAATCTTAGACAACTTTAATGGACCCACAGTGTGAAATCAATTAGAATGGAGACTCTTTGAGCGGATTTGGGATTGTTTTTTAGAAAAAGCAATTAACTCCAATTAATTGAGTATTAAAACCTCTAACAAACTCATTAAAGTACGTAATTTAATCTATTTTCTGTTATGATGGAACAGTAAAAACATACAGCATCAACAAACAGGGAAAGACCCTCCTTTTCTCAAAAAAAGTGAATACTATTCATTTCTAGCAACTTTCACAACCACTTGTCGAAAGGGCTGTCCAAGTTTTTGATTGGTAAACACCTGTCTGACTCTATTTGTGGGAGTGATTTCAGCTGAGTCCTTTTTTGCATCTTGGCCAAACTATTTGTTGCAAAAGTGGATATGAGGGATAATCTCTTTAAATTAGGCAGGCTGATTGAAGGAGGGAGTGTTTCTGTGCAGAGTTGCTGTGCTGCCATCTATGGTTTTTTTCATAAAAGTATTCAGAAACCTCAAAGAATGAGTGAAACCTTCTCATTTTCTACGTTAGAGAGGTTTCTGGATGATTTTGAGCCGATCAGAAGCCATTCTTACATAAAGAGGCCATTTATAAGTTAGATAGAATCCATAAAATGGCTTTAAATTGGCTTTCTTAAGAACTCTCACCCCGAAAAACGCACCATATCTGCAGATCTGCTGCTGTTTATTGCCAATATGTGGTCATTTGGGGTCATAACTTTTGTACTAATGCTGCATTCAATCCGTTGCCCATAATAATTTATTAATGCAACTCAATACCGTGCTTGTTTTGATATTCTTGAGTGTTCTTTGGTCTGTCTCAGCGTAGAGCTGCCCATAAGCAGTGAGCATCAGCAATAACAATTGTTAGTTCTTGGCAGACAACCCGAATCTCAGCTGTTCGATCTTCAATTTTAAAAGCTGCAAATTTCAAAGCTGCCAACAATATGAAACTTTTAGAGGGCAGACATACTGCAAACAGTATTAAAACAGCTAATCTACAGACTGGAACCTCTGCACCCAACGCTGCTGCAACCCGACGATCACCTACCCTCAAACCTGGGACTCCATCCAATCATGCCAGCAATATGCCATAATAAACAGTGGGTCACTAGGCTCGACAGTGGTTGCTCTGTCTGTGAGCATGGGACTGGTGGCGGCAGTTGTGGTAGTGTTTGTCTATTGCTGGTGCTGCAGCAAGCGATGCTTGGGTGCCAGAAGCAAGCTCAAAAGCAGGTGTGAGGCCTTATCTGACTGTATTGATCGACTGACCTGTAGCTGCTGTCTCAATATGCAGAATAGACCCGTGCGGCAGAGAAATAGAAATGGGTCGTAATCATCACTTGGAATAATAGAAGCCATCTAAATCTAGCAAACCCAAATGCCAAAACAGTGGGTGCTCTAAACTCCCCCCTCCTAAAAACTAAACGACAGCTGCAGCATCTGCCTCAACAACCAACCCTCCCTTCTGCTCGAATGCGGACACGCCTACCACCGTGAGTGCGTTTGCGAGAGCATCAAATTCAAACTGTAATGCAGTGTCTGCCGCTGCCGCAAAATCAATAACATCACTGTCCACTGCTAGAAATGCTATCGCTTGTGCTTCAAGACTACTCTGCTTGACCACAGGCTGGAGTTGAGCGAGTCACCCCAGGTGTGTCCCACCTGCACGCAGGGGTAGCAGATCAAAGGATTGGGGTCTGATGGGCTGATCGCTGTCTGATTTGTATTGTTGCATATGATGTCTACAGTTGCCCTTGTATTAAAGTATAACAAACCAGTATAGATGTTAAGTATGAAGCTATCATAAAAGTTTATTGAGTTACTGTTCAATAGCTTTTTAGTTCGTTAGTCCATATTTGGCAGCAGCTGCTCAGCCTGCCGCCAGCACACACTACTTCAAATTATCCTATCCTATCTCAAACGATTAGACTACACTTTGCTGGCTATAACTAGGATTGGATAATGAAGTTCGGCAAAGTCTGAGCAAGATAGGATAGATGAAAGTAGATGGGGTAGATAGGATTGATGAGAGCAGATGGGATAGATGGGTGGGTGATGGGTTGGAATTACTAGAAGCTTCTGCGTTTGGAAATAAATATATAATGAAGTAGGTGCGGCCTAAAAAACTTGCGGTCAAGTTCCCCCTCATCAAGTAGAAGATGAACATCATCAGCAACACCGCCATCAACAAGAGTCTCAAGCTCGAGAAGATCAACCGCCAGAAGCACATCGCCCTCATCGATATCTCCAAAATCAATAAGATCGAGAAGGAGTACGCCCAGATGACCAAGCGCAAGGAGGAACAGTACCAGGACCCCCCTGAGCCCAAGAGTGACGAACTGAGGGAGTCCAAGTTGCTGCTCCTCAAGAATATTGCGCCCTAGTCGCCCAAGAAGAGCAGCCAGGTCAACCGTTTGAGCAATTTGGTCGAGTACGCCCCCACCACTTCCAAACTCAAGGCTCCCATGATCTCCGCCAACAACATCAGCTTGAGTCCTACCAAGAAGAAACCCGAGAAGACCTACTCCAATGAGAAAAATATAACTTCGCAGTACTCCAACCCTGCGGAGCTGCAGAACGTAGATTTCGTCAAGCTGTTCATCGTCGAGGAGCTGCTCTACTACATTTCCAAGACTGTACTTTTGGGGCGATTTAGAACGAAAGGGTCAAGGAATAGATGGCAGGGTTCTGTAAGTTTTACAACTAAAACAGCGACTAGGACTCCTATGCCGTTATTTCTAACGTTATCGTCCGCAGCAAAGACTACCTCAACTCCCTCTTCCTCTAAAAGCTAGGCTTCTACATCTTCCTGATCCTGGGTACAGACGCAGACATCCAAACCGAAGCGCACTACCTACTCAATTCCCTCACGGACTACATCCACACCAACAACCTCATCATCCTTGACGTACCTCAACCACCACTCAGATCCTGATGTAGATCATAGACCGGTAGAAGTTTCCAGTCAGTTCGCAGTTCCACGTCTACAACACTCTGCGGTTCAATGAGGACCGCAGGAAGATAAGGCACAATTAGGACAAGATGAACCTTATCGCCAAGAACAACTCATCTATCATCTAGATAATCAGGTCCATTGTGCTGAACTGTGGGTTCGAGTCTCTGCGGACCTTCGTCTTCGAAATAATATCGAACAACTAGGCCTAGATGCTGGACAAGGTGAGGGAGGTGTCTCTAATGCTGATTTCTCTGGACAGCATCCTCACCAACTCCATCCACCAGGCAGCTCCCAAACCCAAAGCTCCCTTCCTGCCTCCCAAAGACAAAAACACAAAGTACACTCTAGTGCTGGACATGGACGAGACTCTCATCCACACAAAGTAGATGCAGAACTCGAAATCAGTCTTCCTGGTGCGACCGTACTGCCACTAGTTTCTGGACTAGATGAACAAACACTACGAGATCGTGATTTTCACGGCAGCTGTCAAGGAGTATGCTGACAACATCCTGAATGCCATTGATGAGAAGAAGCGCATCACGCACAGGCTCTACCGCTAGCATACTCGCATCTAGGACTACGTGAGTATCAAAGACCTAGCGATGATCGGCAGAGAGCTTGATAAGTGCATCATTATTGACAACATTGCTTCCAACTTTAAAATGCAGCCTAGGAACGGCATCGCCATTTCCACCTGGATCGGCGAGCCCGAAGACATCTCGCTCCTCAACCTCATCCCTGTGCTCAAGAAGCTGGCCTTGGATGGGGTGAATGATGTGCGTGATGGGCTGGAGAAGCTCTCGGAGTATATGGAGGCAAGGATCAACAAGGGTCAGGAGATAGTTTTTGATTAGATTAGCCTTAAGGGTCTATGATTGTTTTGCTGCCTCATAAAATATAACTTTATTGTACCATTATTGCAATCTAACATTATACCAAACTAACAAGATAACTTTATTGAAGAGTAGGGATATCCGCTGTTTATTTTTAATGGACTGCTTACAAGCCTCGAACATTCGTCTTTGAGAAGGCTGCAGCTTTTAGAACTGGTTTGACGTTGTTTGCTGCTTGTTTGGCGTAGCTTGCTTATGATTGCTATTCAGCTGGGAGCGATATAAAACGTATAATGATGAAAAAAGAAGGCCCTTTGAGGCATATATCCTTGAAACTCATTTTTCCACTCTAATTATCACTTTTTACCAAAACCGCAACAGATGGGTTGCGTTACATTTATGTATGCAGCAAATGAGTCCAGCCCCTCAACCAAAAGCAATACATAAAATTTGATGCCAAAATTTGAAGGTTGAGTAATTGCGGGCGTGTTATTTAAGAATAATGTGCTATTAAAAACGATAAGTCTTTGAATTCAAATTCTATTGTGAAATATATCGCATGTAGCCGATCATAACAAAAATATCTCTTTCGGAGAGCACCAAGGAGGACAACCAGACCTGCACTGAGGCCAGTTCTGAACTCACTCAGGATAATGTCTCGCACCAGGAAGCCCGGGAAGACTGCCTGCTTGAGGAAGAGACCAAGAAGGAGGAAACCAGACTAAAGTATCGCAAACTGAAGCAGAAACTCAACAGCATTGGCTTCCAGCATGATGACAAGTGTGTGGTGGTCAAGGACTTCACTAGCACCAAAAAGCAAAGGATCATGAAACTTGCCCTTGACCTTGAGAAGCAGATCAAAGTCCAGAACAGAGACTACGAGGTGATGGAGCTGGCCTGCAGAGAGATAATGAAAATAGTGGAGGCCAAGCGAGAATTGGATTTGCAGTTGCTGAGGCAGTCGCGCTTCGTCCCTGCGCTTTTTGAATTGCTATTGAAGATTCCTAGCCTACACAGGGCTGAGCTGGGCCAAGCTCTCCGCGGACTCGAGATAAGTAAGACAAAAAATAGCTAGGCGTCAAGATTCTTGCTGTGTTTTCTTCGGTTTCAGTAAACAGAGAGTATCTCATTCTGACCAACCGCCTCAACGGGTTGATATCTTTCGGGAGTTGGGTGCTGGGGAGGGAGGAAAAAAAGCCATCGAACCTTATCAGCAGCATCCAGTACCAGACCTTCAAAACCATCAACTCTCTTCTCCTCCATCGGTCTAAATGTACTTTTTCCGTTGACTTAGAGCAAGACACAAACGCTATTATATCGACCACCATCCAGCTGATACTTTGTTCTCCAGTGTTCAAAAAAATAAAGTACGTCCTCTCTGACCAGTCCATAATCTAGGATACAGTCATTTAGGCTGATATCACCCTCTAGTTGCTCAGATTCATCCAGTTTGTACTTAGGTGTAGTACTCCCAAAGTGCATTCGGACTACATTTCTTTCAACTAGAATACCAAAGAGCCACTTGGCCATGAGACTCATCTTCTCAAACTTATTGAGTTTCTGCTGCATTTCTGCTTCCTCTTTTTTAGTCAGCTGAAAGAGACTGAGTCTACTGCAGCTAATGGCCAAGCTCCTGAGAGCTATCCAACAATAATCTAAAGCGCAATGCTTCTAACCATAAAAATCGCGAACTGTTGCTTCGAAACAGCTTTCTCCTGGCTACGTAAATCTATGAGTGACTCAAAAAACGAGAGCACATTCACATCCTTTTTGAGTGCGTGCTGCACAATGGTCCGTTACTGCAAGCAGTAGATGTAGGAATACAGTGGCAACTATCAAGCCAAGATGCTCTTGAACGAAATCATCATTCTTTTGGCTTATTTGTCACTGGATGATTCCCTCATCCAGAAGAAAGTCTACTAAATTGGATTGTTGTAGGAAGTTTTCAATTTGCCTGTCCAGTATATCATGGATTCATACCTGAGGGAAGTCTACATACCTACTTTTTGCTGTCTTATCAACGATAACAAGACTAATCTCAACCTTTTCCTTAAAGATAACTCTCCTCAGCCCATCATAAAACTTCTCAAGAAGGAAATGGCCACTCATTACTCAATGACCAAAAAGGCATCAACAACCAGCCTAATGAGCATGACCCACGTTTCGCATGAGTACTCTACAGTGACTTATGAAACTGATAGACTTGCACTGGAGCTGAGATTCCCTATGGTTTACTGGTAATCTCTTTGCAGTGAATTGTAGAAACACGTGTGAGCGGAAGAAAGCTTTAATTTGATCTTAATATGATATTGTTGGCTTACTTCAGCATGAAGAATTCTTTAGTTATAAAGTTCTTAATTCTATAAATCTTTTGGCAAAAATCTTTTTAGGCAACAGAAGATAATTCGATGAGGAGTTGTTAGACTGAAAATTCAAACATTTCATTCTTTGCTGTTAATTACTTCTAAATACAACCTTGGTTACAATATCTATAAACAACTTTTTTTCACCGCAAAACCCTGAAAAAAGATGAACCAAAAGGATTTATGAGCCTATGATAGAGAAAGATAATCTAAATATATTAAAATTTTTATTCAAATAGTTTTTCTCTAATTCTGCTTTATTCCTTTCTATCAAGTTATTTTCTATAATTTCTAAAAACCAAACTATGAGCTCGCTACAAAGAACAATCTGCCGTCGAACTGTGGTTGAGTTCGACCCTCAAAAATGGTGCAACCGGCTAGGAAATAAGTGCTAGACATGCAATATTAGCTTAACTCACTAAAGATGTGTATCTTTATGCAAATGCTACTACTTCTGTCATCAAGCTTGCTTCAGCACAAATTTTGAATCTCAGCTCAAGGACGAAGAAATTGATATCAGGTGTATTCATTGCGAATAGATACTAAGAATTGACTTAGACGCTACATTCAAATATGCTCCTTCAAAATCATTGATCAAGATTGGAAAAGCCGCTACAGTTGCATTTTTGCTTATTCTTAATGTCCTTGCTATAGCCTTAACGCTCAATAATGTGCTGAAACCTGATTTGTCTTTCTTTTTGCTTTACCTTTAAGGCCTTATTCTAAGTTTACTCCTTTACTTACTAGTAATCTATGTCAGGGACGTACTCTACGTTAAATCAGTAAAAATAAAAGAAATTTTGTCTACTAAACTGTAGATTCAAACATCAGCATTTAAGGACATAGATTTGCATAGCAACGACTAATTCACCAAAGATGCACTTATTTTCTAGGTAAAGAAAGAAAAAGAATGATTTTTAAAGTTTAGTTACCTCCTATTTGTTAATTAACCAGTTTCATCTTTTGCAGTAAATTTCGTCTTTTTTCTGCACAAAAAACAATAAGAGGATAAAAATTTTTATGTTGGACAGAAAAGATAAGAATAAGCAGATCCCAAAAAGGCAGTTATACCCAGTATTTACAAAATAAATCTGTTTGCTATTACTTCTATTAAAGCTATAACTTAGCATCACGTTTTACGCACATTTTAGATAAAAAATTGAGTGAATTGCCGTAATTACTTAACCCCTAAATTAATTTTGTTTACCTTTTACTTCTAATTGCCTCTACCTCACCAAATTCGATGTTATCAATAGCAGTAGATGTCAAAAAATGCATAAAAGTAGTCAAAAATTGGTCTTTTAAGAAGTAATGTAAAGGAATACAAATATTAACAAATGAAATCAACAAAATTTGCCATCTTTGTAAGTCTTTTACATTGCCTTTATTTAATGCTTGAAATCAAACTGGTCAGAACCTACGATTTCTCCCGTCCTTTTACTGCCTGATCCAAGCAATTATTAGATAAGAAAACTCACTTGCACTCCTTACGCTATATTGGCGTGAAGATCCACAAAATAGTTGAGTGTACAGTAGGAAAGGACACACGCAAAGATTAGACTGATGAAGTCAACGTTTCCTGATAGCAGAGAAAGCTAAAAGTTGTAAGTAATCAGTAAAGTTGCCCCAACTGTAAAGCAATAGGCTGAGATTCTATAAAAGTACAAAAGTGACTGACATCCCAAGAACAAAGCTGAGTTTTAAATGAGGTATTAGCAGTTTCTTGCAGCATTACAATAGGCAATCCCAGTAAGATTAGTATAAGAGTAAACGTCAGTTCTCACTAATTAGAAGAAATTTCTATTGCACCCACAAACTGATTCGTAGCAATCTGCAAAGAGGGGACACGCCCCATCTCTATAGCACCTTACTGATTCTAGTAGAAAGTTGATGATGTTGAAAAAAGCGTTAAGAAATGAGCCGCCAGCGATAGACCCGAAATGAAAAGAGAGTAGCCTTTTGAAAGTCAAGAAGAAAGCAGTGTCTTTTTTTGTGTACCACTGTGTCGCAAGCCCAGAAATCACAAAGTTAACTAAATTAATCCACATTTACATGAATCCTTGAGGAACTGCAAGCCCCAAATAAATTACACAAGGTTCAAGATGAAAAGCGGAATGTTTGGGGATAGTTTTAAAAAGATGTCTCCTGATTATTGCTGAGGTTCAGAGCGGCTGAGGTACGCTAGATGCTGGAAAAGGCAAAGCGCTATAAGTCCAGCAGTAAATACAATGAAGAGAAACACATAGGCGAAAAAGATGCATTCTTCTTTCATGAATCTTGTTGACCAGTCCAAAAAAATACCAATAAGTTTATTCCTGAGTCTGTAGAAGCACAAGAAGAAAGAAAAGAGAATGGCAAAAGCTATGAGAATGAATCCTAAAGCGTATTTAACTGCTAGGCTTATGGCAGAGAAGTTACCTAGTAATACAACGACGCCTAAAGCTCCAAGGGATAGGATTGCCAACAAAGTTGCTATACTTGAGATTAATCTGGGCAAACATTGGACCAAGAAGACCCACAGAATGCCCATTCCGAAAGCCACGCCCAAGCTGATTCTTATACAGTCGTAAATGTTTAAGAAGTTCCACTTATGCTCAAGATTAGCAGTTTTAATGAGTAAATCTTGTGAGGCTTTGTCCAGAGGAGCACAGAAGCCCCCAAGTCTGCCGAAACTTACTTCCGAAGGGTAGGTGCGACTGAGATCGCAAGAAGGCACCTTAGAATTGGTTCTACATGTGAGGGGGCTCCCATCGCCTGTAGGACATACACTAACACAAACTCTCTGATTCAATGCATCTTTACCGTATTAATATCTGCGATGTCCGGGAAGTAAACAAACTGGTAGTTTTTATTGGGCCCGTAAGAGCAACTGACAAAATCTGAGTCAGTGGGGAAATTGACTTGATTGTAATGATCTATTTGGGCTTGGACGTACCGGAGTTTATGGAGATGATGGCGATTACCAGCATTGTGATGGCGAAGAGGGACCCACAGATAGTGCACAGAATGTCCGTATTTTTGCGATCTTTGTCTGCGTGAAGGAAGGCTTACCTTAGAGGGGAAGGTCGTTAAACTTGGTTATTTTTTAATCGAACATTCACAGTAATTATTATAAACGTTCTGAGTGCTCAGCAATAAATTAAAATATCAATGCGCTAGCATTTTAGGGTGTCTTTCTTCGTAAACTTTGCCCCGATTCGACTGCATCTACTTGCTCAGATTTATCTTATAGGTGATGTACCTTTTGTGGGTGCACCACACGAAAAAGTTATAGAAGACTTTGATGCTGTTTTCCTTCTGCATTATCCAGAGATTCTATAAGCCGTAGTATTCGGCCATTTCCTTTGCATGTTCTTCGATGAATTCGTTTATGTACTCACAAAAGAGATCCATGTTTGACTCAGTTAGTATCTTTTTCGTGTTCTCTTAGTCAATCATGTACTGAAGAAAAAGCATAAACAGCAAATAAAAAGGTTCAAAGTTTTTCCACAGCAGCTGCTTGCACACAGTTTGGCCGAACTCAATGAATCCATCTGCGATACAGATGTTTCCCTTTGCGTAGATATTGTTGTCGATTCTTGTATTGAGGTAGACGTTCATTTCGGAGAACACTTCAATCTAGTTCAGATGGTCCTTGTTCAGCTATTCCTCAGGCATCATATCAAGCAACTAAGCTAATTAACTGATGGCCCTTTCTGCGATTAGTTCTCTCTCAAATTTCTATTCTTCTGTCTATGGAGGAAATAGGGGCTATAGGCTGGCTGGGGGGATATCAGTTTAGTGACCTTTTTCTTGCTACCGGGCATCCGCCTTGGGCTTCACAGGGGGCCTTCCACGTTTTTAGTGAATGGAAGGTGGCTTAGTGATTTTGCCAGGTGCCTAAATGGGCTAAAAAGTACCTTGCCCTAATGTTTTTGTTTGATGTGGGTGAAAAGAGCGGCGTAGCTGAGGTAAGTCTTGCCGCAGGGACACTTGTAGTTGCGAGGCTTGATGGTTTTGGTGAGATCATCTTAGTAAAGTTCTTAAGAGTTCATGGAGGTAAACAATAAATTATAAAATGGGAATATAGTGAAAGTTAGTTGTTATATAATAATAAGCTCTTCATTTAACTGATAATCCAAGTTTTTCGTCCCTTTTCATATCTCAAACTAGGAGCTCGCTCATATCACGCAGTTTCATTGTTCCAAAAATGAATTAAATAACTTTTGGTATAGGCCATTACATTTTTTAGAAACCTATTAAACTTTGCAGAAAACAACTAAAATATATTGAAGCTTTGACCAAAACCTTCTAAAACTTTGGCAAAAACCTTTTAAGTCGCTAGCAAAATGCTACTAAAGACTGTTTTAGGCTAGCTGAGGCAGCTGTAAATAAAATAAATAGTATTATTCTATCACTTGATGAAATAACTTTGGTAAACATATGCTTCTGCAATGATGGTAGCTAGATCCTCCTCAGTCCAGTCCTTGGTGGGCATATTTTGCTGAAATTTCATCATTTCCTCAAAATGCATCTTCTTGAACTTCTTGGAGTACTTCAGAATGATAGCAGCCAAGATGTACAAGCAGAAGCCGAAGTAGTTATTCTATATGGCCAAGTATGTGTCGAACAGACGCAGAGAAATCTTCATAGTGAACTGCCTCAGCAAGAGGCAAGTCACCCATTTGAAGTACATATGGTAGAAGTCTATGCTCTACGCTTAGAAGTGTACTAATAACTAAGGGTCTACTCTTTTTATGACTTACTCTATTCTCACAAAAGATTTCTGGATGCCTGGCCAGGAACTTGTGTAGTTATCGAGAATCCCGTCTAGTATTTTGCTCA